>Ga0335081_10005529_pt1 | contig 20006 bp, 24 predicted proteins | sample Lox_Sample_35_FD_206713 | JGI IMG/M metagenome (GOLD analysis project Ga0335081, IMG submission 206713) | Soil microbial communities from Loxahatchee National Wildlife Refuge, Florida, United States - Lox_Sample_3.5 | ecosystem: Environmental > Terrestrial > Soil > Wetlands | place: USA... | reverse complement strand
AGATGTGCGCGTCGTCCTGGGTAAACGCGCGCACCCGCATCAGGCCGTGCAGCGCGCCGGACGGCTCGAAGCGGTGCACCTTGCCGAACTCGGCGATCTTGAACGGCAGGTCGCGGTACGACTTCAGCCCGTTCTTGAAGATCTGGATGTGGCCCGGGCAGTTCATCGGCTTGATGACGAAGGTGCGTTCGTCCTCCTCGCGCGGCTGCACCAGGAACATGCCTTCGCGGAACGTCGCCATGTGGCCCGACGCCACCCACAGCGACGAATCGATCAGTTGCGGCGCGTTGACTTCCTGGTATCCGGCCTCGGCCTGGCGGCGGCGGATGTAGCTCTCCAGCGTCTGGAACAGCGTCCAGCCCTTCGGATGCCAGAACACCGACCCGGGCGCTTCCTCCTGGAAATGGAACAAATCCATCTCGCGGCCGAGTTTTCGGTGGTCGCGCTTCTCGGCCTCTTCGATCTGCTTGAGATAAGCGTCGAGCTCTTCCTGCTTGGCGAACGCGGTGCCGTAGATGCGCGACAGCATTTCGCGGTTGGAATCGCCGCGCCAATAGGCGCCGGCCACCTTCATCAGCTTGAACGCGTTGCCGATCTTGCCGGTCGAGGTCATGTGCGGGCCGCGGCACAGGTCGAACCAGTCGCCCTGCTTGTAGACCTTGATCGGCTCGCCCTGCGGAATGGCGTCGACCAGCTCGACCTTGAACTGCTCGCCCATGTCGCCGAACACGCGCTTGGCGTCGTCGCGCGACAGCACCTCTTTGGTGAAAGGTTTGTCGCGGGCGATGATCTCGCGCATCTTCTTCTCGATCGCCGGAAGATCCTCCGGCGTGAACGGCTCGTTGCGGAAGAAGTCGTAGTAGAAGCCGTTCTCGATCACCGGGCCGATGGTGACTTGCGTGCCGGGCCACAGCGACTGCACCGCCTCGGCCAGCACGTGGGCGGCGTCGTGGCGGATGAGCTCCAGCGACCGCGGATCGTCGCGGGTCAAGAACTCGATCTTGGCGTCGTGGTCGATGGGGTCGGCGAGATCGGCGAGCTTGCCGTCGAGCGCCATGGCCACCGTGCGCTTGGCGAGCGACGGCGAAATGCCCCTGGCGATGTCGAGGCCGGTGGTGTTTTCGGGATAGTCCCGGCGCGCGCCGTCGGGAAAGGTCACGGCGACCATTGTCAAAAACTCCTGTTGCTCACTCGCTGCCTACGAATGCTGCGTAAGCGTGTGCCAGGGATATAGCAGGTGAAACTTGCGGCGCAACGGCCAATGTACCGTTTCCGCGCCACAATTCGACGGGACCGCCGCGCAGATTTGGGTCGCGCCCGGCAATTGCGGCGCCGCCGCCCAAGAATCATCGAATCCAAATCACAGCGCCGCCCCATTGCCTGCCGAGCGTTCGCTCCACGTCCGCGCAGGCAAACGCGTCTCGCAATCAAACGCGTGCCGGTTCCAAAAAAGCGCGGCAGGGGTGTGCGTCGAACGTTGCGGGCTGCAGCGCGTGTTGTGTGTGTAGCGTTGGTCGGTCCGCCGTCGGGGATCTATCATGCGAGGGGGCTTGCGGTGGCCGCGGCGGCCATTTCAGGTGCTGTGCGTAGTGGTCGCGGTCGTGGTGACCGCAGGCTTTTCCTTGTATGGCGTTGCCGCCCATCCGGGCGCCCGGCCGATACCCGACAAGCCTTCGCTCGGCTCGCTCGGCGAGCGGCTCAACGCCAACACCATCGCCATCGTGTCGGGCAATCCCAACGCCACTTATCTGAGCATCGCCTACGACATGTCCGACGTGCTCGACGACGGCGACAATTTCCGCATCCTGCCGGTGATCGGCAAAGGCGGCGGCCAGAACATCCGCGACGTGCGCTTCCTCAAGGGCATCGACCTCGGCATCACCCAGTCGATCATCCTCAACCAGTTTCGCGCCAGCAACGAGATCGGCTCGATCGACGATAAGATCGTCTATATCGCCAAGCTGTTCAACGAAGAGATGCACGTCGTGGTGCGCGCCGATTCCGGCATCAATTCGCTCGAACAACTCGACGGCAAGAAGGTCAATTTCAGCGACATCGGCAGCGGCAGCCAGTTGTCGAGCCGCGATATTTTCCGGCGGCTGAATGTCCATCCGCAGGAAGTCAACATGGGGCAGGGCGACGCCCTTGAAAAGCTGAAGAAGGGCGAGCTTGCGGCGACCATCCTGATCGCCGGCAAGCCGACCGGCGCCATGGGCAAGCTGCGCGCCAGCGACGGATTCAAGTTCGTGTCGGTGCCGTTCGCCAAGCCGCTGCAGGCCGACTATCTGCCGGCGGTGCTCGGCCATCACGATTATCCCAACATGGTCGAGGACGGCCACGACGTCGACACCATCGCGGTCAGCGCCGTGCTGATCGCGTTCAACTGGCCGAAGGATTCCGATCGCTACCGGCGGATCGCCAAGTTCGTCGACGTGTTCTTCCCGAAACTCGGCGAATTGCAGAAGCCGCCGCATCATCCGAAATGGCGCGAGACCAATCTCGCCGCGGTGCTGCCGGGCTGGACGCGATTTCCCGAGGCTGAAGCGTGGCTCGCGCAAAATCGCACCGCGCCGCCGGCCCCGGCGCCGGCGGCAACGCGCCAGCAGTTCGACGCATTCGTCGCCAATCGCCGGTCCGCCGGCAACGAGGCGGCCGTCGGCGCACTCGATCGCGAGCAGCTGTTCCAGCAGTTCCTGCAATGGCAGGCGCGTCAACACCAGTGAGGGAGCAAGATCGATCAGTAACCGTTCGGAGCTTGAAAGCACGGGGAGGCGTTCATGAGTTCTCCGATCCACCACGCCGAAGATGTCGATCCCGAATTGGTCTATGCGCCGCCGTGGGCGCGCGAGGGCGGCCGGCGGCAACGCCAGCCGCTGCGCCCGGCCGCCGCCTTGCTCGAAGCGTCGCCGCGGGGAATTTTGCGCCGCGCCGGCGACCGGCGGTTCAGCGGCGATCTCGCCATGGCCAAGCTGCAGCGGCAGATGGCGCTCGCGCCCGACGCGGTCCCTGAGCCGCCGCTCGAAGAGGTCCGCTCGCCGTGGCCGGTCGCATTGCGGCTCTGCGGCGTCGCCGCTGTGGCGGCGGCGGTGGCGTGGCTTGCGGTGGCGTTGCCGGGAACGCGGCTGTTTCGCGATGAGGCGGTACACTCCGAAGCTCCCGCAGCGCCTGCCGTTGCGAGCCACGACAGTGACGATCCGCTGCACACGCCGGAAGCGGCGGGGCTGTTGCTGCAACACGGTCTCGCGGTGACCGCCATGCCGGCGGAGAGCGTGGCGCTGGCGGCGCCCCCTGAGGCGCAGGCCGTGCAGGTGCCGACCGTTGCCGTCCCGACCATTGCGGTCCCGCCGCCGGCTTCCGAGACGCCGGCTCCGGCGCCGGCGCCATCGCCACAGCCGAAAACGCTGCGGCTCGCCGCCGACGAAATCGCCACCCTGGTCAAGCGGGGCAAGGATGCGCTCGCGAGCGGCGATTTCGCCGCGGCGCGGCTCCTATTGCGGCGCGCCGCCGAAGCCGGCAATGCCGACGCCGCCATGGCGCTGGGCGCCACCTACGATCCGCTGGTGATCCGCCGCCTCGGCGCGGTCGGCGCCGAACCGGACGCCGCGCGGGCCCGCAAGTGGTACCAACAGGCCATCGATCTCGGCTCGACCGCGGCGGCGCAGCCGCTCGCCAGCCTGGAGGCGGCAAAATAACGATCAAACGGCAGGCGGCCGCTCGTTGGTGCCGCGCCAGCGCCCGTAGCGCCACGGCAGGTACCAGCGCGCGTTCACCGGCGCGGCGTCCGGCACGAAGTCCAAGCCCGCCGTGCCCCAGGGATGACAGCGCAGCAATCGCGCCAGCGTCATCCAGCCGCCGGCCCACAGCCCGAACTTTTCGAGCGCCTGGTCGGCGTAGTCGGAGCAGGTCGGCAGATGGCGGCAATGAAAGCCAATGAGCGGCGACAGCGTCAGCCGATAGGCTTTGATCAGGCCGCGGCCGGCGAGGCGGGGGCTGCGGCGTACAAGGACAGTGACGTCCGCTGAGTTATTCGCTTCGGTCGGACAATTCCGCTCATGCCCGCGTAGGCGGGAATCCAGTGCTGGGTCCCCGCTTGCGCGGGGACGAGCGGGACCCGGAACATTCATCCGCATCACTCGGCCGCCAATTTGCCGCCGCGCTTCTTCTCGATCTGGCCGATAGCGTCGACCACGGCGTCGAAGGTGAGCATGGTCGAGGCGTGCCGCGCCTTGTAGTCGCGCACCGGCTCGAGCACCGCGATGTCGGCCCACTTGCCTTCGTGCGGCGGCTCGCCGTTCTCCTTGAGCATCTTGCGCACGGTCTCGCGCAGCGCTCTGAGCTCGTCGGCCTTGGCGCCGACGATGTTGCGCGCCATGATCGAGGACGACGCTTGGCCGAGCGCGCAGGCTTTCACCTCGTGGGCGAAATCGGTCACGGTGTCGCCGTCCATCTTCAGATCGATGGTGACGGTCGAGCCGCACAGCTTGGAAAGGGCCGTGGCGCTGGCGTCCGGGTTCGGCAGCCGCCCGATCCGCGGGATGGTCCCGGCCAGCTCGATAATGCGGCGATTATAGACTTCGTTGAGCATGGCAGGACTGCGGATTTACCTCGATTCGAGGCGGATTTGTTGTCTAACGGCGCCAATCGACTATATAGGCGCTGGCGCGGCCGAAATGAAGTTCGGTCGATGGGCCGCGCCGGCCGGCATTCCGGCCGCATGCCGCGCGATGGGAGAGCCAATGGACGCCGCTACCAAGCAACGGTCTTCGCCGCTGATCGACCACGTGCACGCGACGCCGGCGCCGGTCGGCGAGCGGCCGTCGCGCGAACAGGCGGAAGCTGCGGTGCGCACGCTCATCGCCTATATCGGCGACGACCCGGTGCGCGAAGGCTTGCAGGCGACGCCGAAGCGCGTGGTCGCGGCGCTCGACGAGCTGCATCGCGGCTACCGCGAAGTGCCGGCCGACGCGCTCGCTCGCACCTTCGGCGAGACCGAGCCGTACGAGGATTTCGTGCTGCTGCGCGACATCGCGTTTACCTCGCACTGCGAGCACCACATGATGCCGTTCTACGGCAAGGCCCATGTGGCCTATCGGCCGGTCGAGCGCGTGGTCGGGCTGTCCAAGCTCGCGCGCCTGGTCGACGTCTATGCGCGGCGGCTGCAGACCCAGGAGCAGCTCACCTCGCAGGTCGCCTCCGCCATCGAGGACGTGCTCAAGCCCCTCGGCGTCGCCGTGCTGATCGAGGCCGAGCACACCTGCATGTCGGTTCGCGGCGTCAGCAAGCCCGGCGTCTCCACCGTGACCACGCGCTTTCTCGGCACCTTCCGCGACAGCCCCGAGGACCAGATGCGGTTCGTCACGCTGGTGCGCGGCGCTGCGGCGCCGGGCGACTGAGGCGGTGCAAGGCTTGAGCGCCGTGCCGGATCAATCACCATTCGCGCCGCCCGGCACGAGCTCCGACCTTGAGGAAGGCTTGGCGCTGACGCCGAAGTTCGACGCCGACGGGCTCGTCACCTGCGTCGTCACCGATGCGGCGTCCGGCGACGTGCTGATGGTCGCGCACATGAATGCCGAGGCGTTGGCGAAGACCATCGCGATCGGCGAGGCGTGGTACTTCAGCCGCTCGCGCCGCGCGCTGTGGAAGAAGGGCGAAACCTCCGGCCATACCCAGCGCGTCGTCGAGATGCGGATCGACTGCGACCAGGATGCGGTCTGGATCAAGGTCGAGCAGGTTTCCGGCGCCTGCCACACCGGCCGGCGCTCGTGCTTCTACCGTGCGGTGCCGCTCGGCCAGAACGGCGGCGCGATGACGCTCGAGTTTCGCGACGCGCGCGTGTTCGACCCGAAGGCGGCATATCCGAGCAAAAAAGATTGATCAGCGTTTGATCGGCGCCGCTTGCGCCAGCAGGCGCTGGGCGCAGGCGAGATGCGGGCGGTCGTACATGACGCCGCCGATGCCGACCACGCCGGCGCCGGGATTTTTGGCGAATGCATCGATGATCGATTGCGCGCGCGAGAGCGCGTCCGCGCTCGGCGTGAACACCTCGTTGATGATCGGCACCTGCGCCGGATGGATCGCCATCTTGCCGACAAAGCCGTCGCGGCAGGCGTCCTCGCATTCGCGGCGGAAGCCCTCGGCATTGCGGAAATCGACATAGACGGTGTCGAACGCCGGCACCGCCGCGGCGGCGGCGCCGGCAAGGCTTAAGACCCGCGCCAGGCGGTACGGATCGAGGAAGCGGCCGTCGGCGTCGCGGTTCGCGCGGGCGCCGAGCTCGGCGGACAGATCCTCGGCGCCCCAGGTCAAACCCATGAGCCTGGCGCTGGCGCCGGCAAAGGTGCCGGCGAGAAACAGCGCCGCCGCGGTCTCGGTGGCGAGCGCGAGAATCTTGACATGGCCGTCGGGCAACCCGCCGATCGCCTCGCGCACCGCGAGCTTGGCGTCGGCATGCACGACCGAGGCGCCGCCTTCGGCCTTCGGCAGCATGATGGCGTCGGGCCTTGCCGGCACGATGGCCTCGAGATCGGCATCGGTCAGCCCGGTCTGCAGGCCGTTGACGCGGACCAGCAGATAAGGCCGCGCCGTTGCCGCCGCCGCTTCCTTGAGAAATGCCACTGCGCTCAGCCGGGCTGCGGCCTTGCCGTCGTAGGCAACCGAATCTTCCAGATCGACGATCAAGGCGTCGGCGCCGCTCGTCATCGCCTTGTCGAGCTTTCTGGCGCTGTCGGCGGGAACGAACAGGAGCGAGCGCATCACGCCTCGATCTGGCCTTCGGTGACGACGATGGCGCCGCCGCCGACGGTCGCCGAGGCAAGCGATCCGCCGCGCATGGTGACGCCGAGCTCGATCAGGCTCGGCCGGCCCATCTCGAATCCCTGCTCGATGACGAAGCGGTGCGCACCGTCGCCGAGCTTGAGCGTGCCGGCGCAAAAGCCGGCGAAGGCGGCGGCAGCCGAGCCGGTGGCCGGATCCTCGCGGACGCCGAATTTCGGCGCGAACATGCGGGCATGAAAGCTGTGCGCCTGGTCCAACGTTTCGCGGCAGAACACGAAGGCATTGGTCGAGCCGCCGGCCTCGAACGCCGCGGCCCACTGCGCGTCTTCGATGCGGCAGCGGCGCACGGCGTCGATGCCCCGTAGCGGCACGAAAGTGAAAGCGTTGCCGGCCGACCATTTCGACGGCTCCTGCCCGTCGAAGCCGATGTCGCCGACGGAAAGGCCGAGCGCGGCGGCGATCGCGTCGCGGCTCGCCGGCGTGCCGGCTTGCTTCGGCAATGCCGGAATGACGAAGCTGGCGCGGCCGCGGTCGTCGCCTTCGGGCGTGACGCGGCACTGCACCGGCCCGATTTTTTCTTCCAGCACGACGGCGTTGCCGGCGCCGCGCTTGAGCGCCAGCACCAGCGCGGTGCCGACGGTCGGATGGCCGGCAAACGGCAGCTCCGTGCCCGGCGTGAAAATGCGCACCCGCGCCGTGCCGCCCGCCTCGGGCTTGAGCACGAACACGGTTTCCGGATGGCCGATCTCCCGCGCGATCGCCTGCATGGTCGCGCTGTCGACGCCGTCGGCATCGAACACCACGCCGAGCGGATTGCCGGCAAAGCGCGTGCTGGTGAAAACGTCGAGCGTTGCGAATTTCAGTTTCATTTTGTCTCGCGGCTATTTCGGCCGCATCAGGATAAAGGCCTGGCGGCGGCATTCGGCCACCAGCTTGTTGTCCTGATTGTAGGCGCGGTGATGAAACTCGACGATGCCGGCGCCGGGCCGCGACTTCGATTCGCGCTTGCCGATCACTTCGGTGGTGCAGTGCACGGTGTCGCCTTCGAACAGCGGATGCGGGAATTTCACTTCCGTCATGCCGAGATTGGCGATGGTGGTGCCGACCGTCATGTCCGAGACCTGAATGCCGATCATCAGGCCGAGCGTGAACAGCGAATTCATCAGCGGCTGGCCCCACTCGGTCTCCTGCTCGCAGAACTGCCGGTCGATGTGCAGCGGCTGCGGGTTGAGCGTCATGTTGGAGAACAACATGTTGTCCATCTGCGTCACGGTGCGCGTGTAGCGGTGCTCGACCGTCTCGCCGGGGATGAAGTCCTCGAAATAGAGCCCGCCGCGCTTGTGCCGGACCGCCGCCTGTTGGGTCATTTTTCGCCTCCGCGACTGCACTGCCGTTAAGCCCCCGTTTACCATAAACGTTAATCATCCCTAAGCCCGAGGGCAGCCGGTGGGAGCCGGCAGGGGAGTTTGGCAATGCTGGTCGAACCCAGCAGTTCCGCCGCGGGCTCGACCGTGACCGGCGCCATTCGGCAGGCGTCGCAGGCCACCGGTGCGAGCTTCAATTATCTATTGGCGACGGCCCAGGTCGAATCCGGCTTGAACCCGCAGGCCGGCGCCTCGACGTCGTCGGCGCGCGGCCTGTTCCAGTTCATCGAGCAGACCTGGCTCGGCACCATCAAGCAGTCGGGTGCAAGCCTCGGCTACGGCCGTTATGCGGACGCCATCACCAAGACTTCGTCGGGTCACTACCAGGTGACCGATCCGAAGATGCGCGCCGAGATTCTCAAGCTGCGCAACGATCCGACCGCGAATGCGGTGATGGCCGGCGCCTTCACCAAGGCCAACGCCGATTATCTGGCGGGCAAGCTCGGCCGGCAGCCGAGCGAAGGCGAGCTCTACATCGCCCACTTTTTCGGCGCCGGCGGCGCGGCGCGGCTGATCTCGCTCGCCGCCGCCAATCCCAACGCCAAAGCCGCCGACTATTTCCCCCATGCGGCACGCGCCAATCCGTCGATCTTCTTCGACCGCGCGAGTCGCGCCCCGCGCAGCCTGGCGCAGGTGCGCGACGTCCTGGTCGCGCGCTACGACGTGGCGCGCACGCGGCCGAACGACGTGGCGCGCATGGCGCTCGCGCAAAATACGCCGAGCGCCGCCGCTGCCGCGGCCGCGGCCGCCGCCGCTCCGCCGCGCCCGCCCGCGGCCATAGGCGCACCGGCGATAGGCGCACCCTTGGACTTCGCCAACGTCTTGGCAGCCGCCGCGCCCGCCGCCGCTTCGCCCTATGCGACGCCCGTTGCGGCACCAGCCCAGCCGGTGCCGGATACGGCCGGCATGACCACGGCCTTTGCCGCGGCGACATCGACGCCGACAGCCGCTCAGGCGAACCAGATTTTCCACGGGCTGTTCCAGGACACCGACCGCGCCGCGCCGGTTGCCGCCGTGGTCAGCCAGCTCTGGACCACGCCGAACGCGCTGCCGGAAACGTCCGGCACGCCGGGGGTGCCGCAGCGCCGCGACTTGCGCAACCTGTTCAGCGATTCTGGGGAGGGCGCTTAGCGCCCGCGACCGCTAAACTCTCGGCAACCTTGGCAAAGATTTATGGTGAACGCTTTGTTAAGGCCGCGCCGGTTAAGCTCGGCCGCATCGAGATCTGGCCCGTGAACGCGCGATGATCGTCCGCCATTTCCTCCAATGGGTGCGCACCGCGCCGGCCGGCGAACGGGCCGAAGCGACCAGCGCCTTGGCGCGCGCCTTCCTCTATTCCGACCTGACGCCCGACGATCGCGGCGCCGCCGAAGGCGCGATGCTGATGCTGCTCGACGATTCCTCGCCGCTGGTGCGCCGCGCGCTCGCCGATGCGCTGGCGGCGAGCCCGAATGCGCCGCCCGCCATCATCTTCGCGCTCGCCGCCGACCAGCCGAGCATCGCCGCGCCGGTGCTGGCGCTGTCGCCGCTGTTCGTCGACGCCGACCTGGTCGATGCCGCCGCGACCGGCGGGCCGACGATCCAGGCCGCCGTCGCCAGCCGTGCCGCCCTGCCGCGCTCGGTCGCGGCCGCGCTCGCCGAAGTCGGCAGCGCGGAATCCTGCCTGCTGCTCCTGGAGAATCACTCGGCCGATCTGGCGCCGCTGTCGATGGACCGCATCGCCGAGCGTTTCGGTCATCTCGCCGCAATTCGCGAGGCGCTGCTGATGCGCGACGACCTGCCGGCGGCGACGCGGCAGACGCTGGTCACGAAGCTCTCGGAGGCATTGGCCGGCTTCGTCGCCGGGCGCGAATGGCTCGATCCGGCGCACGCGCAGCGCATCGCGCGCGAAGCCTGCGAAAAAGCGACCGTCGCCATCGCCGCCGACAGCGCGACGTCGGAGATGGAGCCGCTGATCCATCATCTGCGCCTGACCGGGCAGCTCACCGCCGGGCTGATCTTGCGCGCGCTGTTGTCCGGCAACGTCGCGCTGTTCGAGGAGGCGCTCGCCGAATTGGCGGACCTGCCGGTGGCGCGCGTGTCCGGCCTGGTGCACGACCGCGGCACCGCCGGCTTGCGCGCGCTGTTCGCCAAGGCAGGATTGCCGGACGCGACGTTTCCCGCCTTCAAGGAGGCGGTCCAGGCCATGCGCGACGGCGGCTTCGCCGGCGAGCCCGGCGATGCGGCGCGGCTCAAGCGCCGGATGATCGAGCGCGTGCTGACGCGGTGCGAGGATATGGATCTCGGCGAGCTCGAGCCGCTGCTGACGCTGCTGCGCCGCTTTGCCACCGAAGCCGCGCGCGACGAAGCCCGCCTGTTCTGCGACGGGTTGGTGGCTCTCGAGGATCGTTCAGTCGCCGCTTAGCGCACGGTACCGAAGAAAGCCCGCCCTTCGCAGTTTTGAGATTGATTACGAACTCCGTCGTCGACTGCTGGACCGGTAGATGGCCCGGCTTGTCGCCCTTGAGAGTCCACCCGGCATAGCTACCGGCGAGCCGCTCGAATTCCGTGATGCTTGCGCCGTAGCAGTCACGGCGCCACCGAGCACTGTGATGAACTCACGCCGCTTTGTATGTCGGGAAAAGAGCATATTGAGGGATGACGGGGGTCGGTTCACGACACCGCCCCCGTCGCGACTGGAAGCCCGCAGCCGCTTCGGCTTTCAAACCGGTTTTGCCGCCGGTCGATGTCCAACCAGCGGGCATTCGTTGAACTCGCGTCAATTCGTGTCGTGGCCGCGCGTTAATCGCGCCAGATCAGCCGCCGGGGACGAGCGGCGGCGCGAAGATGTTTTCCAGATAATCCGGACGGAAGCTGTTTTCCTCGCGCAGGAAGTCGTCGGTGACCTCGCGCAGCCGCCGGGTCAGTGCCGCCGCGGTATCCAAGAGATCGGGCCGGGCATATTCGCGGAAGATGGCGCGCACCGCGTCGACGTGCTGGTCGAGCAGGGTGAGCGGAATGCGCTGCATCTCCGGCGTATGCTCGAGCAGCCGGCACAGGCTGTCGGCGACGCCGGCGACGGCCGGATAGCCGAAGGTGGCGGCTTCGCCCTTGATGTCGTGGGCGGCGCGGAACAGCGCGTCGTGGGTTCGTTGGGTAAAGCCGGAGCCCCTGACGTCCTGCCGCGCGGTTTCGAGGCGGTCGCACTCGGACTGCATCCAGCCGCCGAATTCGCCGGAGAGCTCCGCCAGCGCCGCTTCGGCGCGCGCCACCGGATCGTCGCCGGCATCGGCCGCGAGCGAGACGGCCTTGCGCAGCTCGTGCGGCGGCGTGATCACCTCGTGATCGGCATAGGTGGCGACCGACGGCGCGTCATCCTTGCGGCGGGACGTTGTCACTCAAAGCTCCTTGCATCACACCATCACCCGCGCCTTTTCCAGGAGCGGCTGCTGGCGCATCACCTCGGCCTTGCCGCCCTTGCGCCGTTCCGGGCCGACATAGTTCGGGTTGACGTTGCGGCGCCGGTCCGGGCCGAAATAGGTCTTGGTCTTGACGAACGGGCGCGGGTTGGCGACGACGTTGAAGATGCGCTCGTACAGCGCCTTGGCCGAAATCGGCTTGGCCAGAAACTCGGTGACGCCGGCGTCGCGCGCGCTCATGACGCGCTTCTTCTCGGAGTGGCCGGTCAGCATGATGATCGGCACATAAGGGTTGGCGTTGGCGCCCTGCTGGCGGATCATCTGGGTCAGCTCCAGGCCGTCGAAGATCGGCATCACCCAGTCGGTCAGCACGATGTCGGGCATGTAATGGGTGAACGCCTCTAGCCCGGCGGCGCCGTCCTCGGCCTCGTACACTTCGCGCGCGCCGAAGCCGTGCAACAGCGTGCGCAAGATGCGCCGCATATGCGCGTTGTCGTCGATGACCAGAAAGCGCAGCCGGTTGAAATCGATACGGACCATGCAAACCCCGGCGCGGCGGGCGCCGGGGCGCACCTCCGCACGCTGAAAAGGTAAAGATTTGTCCTTAATGGGACGTTAAGCGGAAAAAGCGCTCGCGCGCGCCCATTTCGGCGCTTTGACGTGCGCAGACTTTGCGCTGTCGGCCAATTGATTTGCGCCCGTGGCCAAGATCGCTGGAAGCCGCCGGGCTAGACCGCGGCGAGGAACGCGAACTTCCGGCCGCCGCCGAGAAACCTTGGCGCGCGGTCCAAGGCGTTGAAAGGAAGAACGATCATGACAGCTTCGGCGCCACCTGTTTCGTCGCGGGCTCTCGGCGATAAATCGTGGACGGCGCGCCTGGCGACCGGTCTGCGGCGCTGGCGGGCGGCTTATCTGGCGTGGCGCAGCAAGCGGACGGCGCTCATTCAGCTTGCCGAGATGAGCGATCGCGACCTGAGAGATATCGGTCTCACCCGCGGCGAGATCGAAAACACGGTGTGGGACGGGGACGGGGACGCGGCCAGCGCGCGTCGTGCCGCAATCGCCCGCGCGCGACGCAGCAATCGCTGACCTCAATGCAGGATCGCATGACCTACGAATCGATGATGGCGTTCGCCGAATCCTGGATTGCGGCCTGGAATCGCCGTGACGTCGACGCGGTGCTGGCCCATTTCGCCGAAGAGGCGCAGTTCGTCAGCCCGGTGGCGGCCAAAGTGGTCGGTCGTCCGACGCTGCGAAACAAGAAAGAGCTTGAGGATTACTGGCGCGCCGCTCTCGCACGCATCGCGTCGCTCGAGTTCAAGCTCGATCACGCCGCGTGGGATGAACAGCGCCGCGAATTGCATGTCGTTTACGAGGCCAGCCTGAACGGCGAGCGCAAACGCGCCTGCGAAATCATGCGGTTCGACGCCTCGGGACGGCAGATCAGAGGTGAGGCCTTCTACGGCGCGATCGTCTGAAGCCGATCGGTGCTGCGCTTTGGACGTCATCGTCGCGGTCCTCGATCCGACGGCAACGTTCAGAAGTTTTCCGCGGAGTGCGGCGACAGGCCGGCCTTGCGGGCGCAGCCATAGTCTTCGCACAAATAGGCGAGATCGCCTTCGCAGCGACGGCCGGTCAGCGGGCAACGCTCCGGCGGGGTGCCGTCATCGTGATGCGCGGCGCGCTCGCGCGCGGCCGCGCCGTTGTGTTGTGCGCGGCTCACGGCCGCCCGGCTGGCGGACGGCTCGCTCGCTGCTTCGGATGGCGCCAATCGGCTGGCATGGGGCCGCCGTCTGCGGACCGACAGCCACAACACGCCGGCCGACAGGCCGTACAATGTGAAAACCGCAAGACTGATATCTGCAACTCTCATGGTGCTGCTGGCGTTCATGATGCTGTTGGCGTTGGCGGGACCGAGCGGGACCGCGCAGGGCGGCCGCGCTTTCTTGCACTGCTGACGAATCTGAGATCTTCGCGTTGGGTCAGTCCGAGACGCCTTCGAGAGCACTCCACTCGTCGGCTCGGATTCGCACGATCAAATCGTAACCGCCCCGCCCATCGGGCTTGAACACCGATGCCTCGCCTTCGCGGACGTCGGACCAGGCCTGTCCAAAGGCGTTGACGATGTTTGGCTTGTGTGAAACGACGACAACGTTGTTGCCGGCCGGCGGCCGTTGCGCAACCAGCTCGCGAAAGGCCGCTGCGCGCCGATTGTCCTCATCCGCAGAAGTGTCGGGTCCGCCTTCGGCGAGGTCGGCCGTCGCGGAAACTTCGCCGACGCCTAACAGCGTTCCGGTATCGACTGCACGCGCGGTCGAGCTGGTGAGGACCAATGCAACGGGAATCTTCAGCCTGCGCATTGCCTCGCCGATCGATTTGGCTTGCGCGCGCCCTTGGCTGGTGAGTTGCCGCTCGGCCGGAAGGTTCGGTCTGCTCATGGAATCGATGCTCTGATCCGAAGTGGTCGCGCCGTGTCGAAGCACGATCACGTATCCGCCCAGCCGCAGATTCTCGATCCATCCAGGGGATGACGCCTGCGCATTGGATGCTGCGGGCAGGAATGCGACCAGCGCCCAAAACAAGAACGATCGAATATTTGGCATGCAGGTTTCCTCTACTGGGTTTGATCCGCTGAACCGCTCGGACGATCACAAGGCCCGCCATGGGCAGACCGACAGCCGGAACACGCCGGCCGAAAAGCCGTACAATGTGAGTAATGCAAGACTGATATCTGCAACTCTCATGACGTTGCTGGCCTTGGCGGGACCGAACGGTATCCGCGTAGGGCCGTCCCCTCTTGCACTGCACAAAAATTCGCGTACATCAGCGCGACCTACACTGGAGCCCGGCGCGAATCTTGGCCGGGAGCGCAAACAACTTGGGCGACAGCGCAAACTACGGACGCCTTCGGGGTCCGCAGCAGGTCAGGTCGGCGAAGGTGGATATCTGGTCCACCGACGACACGCAGGCGCGTGAGCGTTTTTCCTATTGGCGCGATGCGGTGTGCCGCGCGGTCTTCAATATTTCGATCGAGGCGGCACCCGACGACTTTTCGGCGCGGATCACCTCGCGCAGTTCCGGGCCGCTGCGGTTCGCGACCTCGGAATCCAGCCCCTATCAGGTGGTGCGCACGCGCCGCGACATCGATACCGCGCCGGCGGATCATTATTCGGTGTTCGCTCAGGTCAAGGGCCAAAGCGTGATCCATCAATGCGGCGACTCGTTTGCCTTCAGCCCGAACGACATCTGCATTTCCGACGGCACGCAGCCGTTCCGCTGCGACATGCCCGACGACGGCTATCGGGCGTTCGCGGTGATCCCGCGGGCGATGATCGATCAGCGCGCGCCGTGGCTGCCGCGCCACCCGCTGCACCGGCTCGACGGCAATTCGCCTTACGCCGACCTGGCGCGGCGCCACATCATGGAGCTGACGACCGGCGCCGTGAAAAGCGACACCGCCACCGCCGTGCTGACTGACAATCTGTGCAACCTGCTGGCGCTCGCCAGCGCCACCGACGTCGCGCCCAGCCACCTGCAGCCGGAGCTGCAGATCGAAGCGCTGTTGGCCTATTGCCGGCAGAACCTGCACGATCCCGCACTGACGCCGCAGCGCGCCGCCGATCACGTGCACATTTCGGTGCGCACCTTGCACTCGCGGTTCAAGCTGATCGGCAAGAGTTTCGGCCACTGGGTGCTCGACAGCCGGCTCGATGCCTGCCGCAACGCGTTGCGCGACAGCAATCAGAACGCCTTGAGCATTTCCGAGATCGCCTATCGCTGGGGCTTCAACGACCTGTCCCACTTCAACAAGGCGTTTCGCGCCCGCTTCGACTGTTCGCCGCGCGAATGCCGCGAGAGCTGGCGCGCCGTGGCCTAACCGCGCCGCGCGGCTTTATCCGGACACGCCCTAATAGCCGAACTGCTCGCGCAGGATGCGTTCGTCGAGGCTGTGGCCGGGGTCGAACAGCATGTGCATGGCGGTGCCGTGATCCATGCTGATCTCGACGGACCGCACCGAGCGCACTTCGTCGTGGTCGGCGACGGCTGCGACCGGCCGCTTGTCGGCTTCGAGCACGTCGATCGTCACCTTGGCGCGGTCGGGCAACAGGGCGCCGCGCCAGCGCCGCGGCCGGAACGGGCTGATCGGGGTCAGCGCCATCAGCGGCGCGCCGATCGGGATGATCGGGCCCTGCACCGAAAGGTTATAGGCGGTCGAGCCGGCGGGCGTCGCCACCAGTACGCCGTCGGCGACCAGCGCCGGCAGCCGCACCTTGCCGTCGATGAGAATGCGCAGCCGCGCCGCCTGGTAGCCCTGGCGGAACAGCGACACTTCGTTGATGGCGCGGTGCCGGTGCACGCGGCCGGCGGCGTCGCGCGCGCGCATCGACAGCGGGTGGATGACCGAGACCTCGGCGGCGGCGAGCCGTTCGACGAGCCCGCTCTCGGCGTATTCGTTCATCAGGAAGCCGACGGTGCCGCGGTGCATGCCGTAGATCGGCTTGCCGGAATTCATGAACCGTTGCAGGGTCGCGAGCATCAGGCCGTCGCCGCCCAGCGCGACGACGACGTCGGCGGTCTCCGGCCGCGCGTCGCCGTAGCGCCGCACGAGCCGGCGCCGCGCCTGCTGCGCCGCCGGCACGTCGCTGGCGACGAAGGCGATGCTCTTGTAGCGGGCGGCTATGGGGCGGCGCTTGGGCATGAATGGACGCGGCTAAGGCAAACTCGAAGGCGGCGCGGCGCCGGGGAGACCGATATGGAACGCGCGGTGTTCGTCTATACGACCTATCCCTCCATTGTCGAGGCGGAGGCGGCCGGCCGGGCGCTCGTCGAGCGGCGGCTTGCGGCTTGCGTCAACATCCTGCCCGGCATGGTTTCGCTCTTCTGGTGGCAGGGCAAGATCGACCGCGGCGACGAGGTGGTGATGATCGTCAAGACCCGCGCCAGCCTCGCCGAAGCGGTGCGCGCCGCGGTCCGCCAGATGCACTCCTACGCGACGCCTGCCATACTGGTGCTGCCGGTCGAAAGCGTCGATCCGGACTACCACGCCTGGATCGTTCGGGAGACCCAAGGGGAGGGGGCGGCCCATTCTTGAACCCATCACCTTCGCCTCAGACGGGCTGAAACTGTCCGGCGTCGTGCACGTGCCGGACGACGTTCGGCCCGGCGAGCGGCGGCCCACCATCGTCATGATGCACGGCTTCGGCGCCAACAAGAACGGCGGGCCGGAATCGATCTGCCGGCAGTTTGCCGCCTGGGGCTATGTGGCGCTGCGCTTCGACTATCGCGGCTGCGGCGAAAGCGAAGGCGAGCGCGGCCGCGTCATCCCGAGCGAAGAAGTATCGGATGCCCGCAACGCCGTGACCTACATGGCGGCGCGGGCGGACGTCGATCCGGACGCGATCGCGCTCGCCGGCTCGAGCCTCGGCGGCGGCGTCGCGGTGCAGGCGGCCGGCCTCGACCCGCGAGTCGCCGCCGTCATCGTCGAGAACGGCGTCGCCAACGGCGAGCGCATGATCCGGAGCATGCATACCGCGGAATCATGGGCGAAGTTCCGCGCCTTGCTCGACGACATCGCGGCGCATCGCGAACGCACCGGCGCGGCGAAGATGATTCACCGCTTCGACATTTTCGAAATGCCGAAAGTGCTGCAGGTCAACCTGACCTCGAACGACTCGCTGATGCAGTTCACCGGCGAGACCGCGATCGGCTTTTTCATGTTCCGGCCGGAAGAGTTCGCGGCGCGGATCGCGCCGCGGCCGCTGCTCATCCTGCACAGCGCGACCGACACGGTGACGAACTACGAGGAAGCCTTCGGCTTCGTGCGCCACGCCAGGCCGCCGGTCGAGCTGCACCTGCTCGACGGCGTCACCCATTTCATGTTCGTCAACGCCGATCCGCGCGTCGCGGTGACGCTGCGCAACTGGCTCGACCGCTATTTCCCGGCGCGGCGATAACGTGATTTCCCGGGCGCAGCGCAGCTTGCAATGCTGCGCTGCAGACCCGGGACCTTCGCACACTCGGGGTTCGGAACGATCCCGGATCAGCAGTGCAGCGCTTCGTGCCGCACTGCGTCCGGGAAACAAAAGCTTCTAATACGTCCGCGTGCCGTCGATCACTTCCTTGAGCGCGACGTATTCCTTGCACGCGGTACCGCAGATGCTGGCGACCTTTTGCAGGTCTTCCTTGGCCTTGAGCACGTTGCCCTGCTCGGCCTGCCACATGCCGTAATACGACCAGGTCAGCGCGTGGTTGGGATCGGCGGCGAGCGCCTTGTCGTACCAGTATTTGGCGTCGTCGTAGCGGCCGAGCTTGCGGCTGGCATAGCCGATCAGGGTAGCCACGTCGGCGTTGTCGTCGTAGCCCATGGCGCGCAGCGCCGCGATGCCGCCGACGTAATCCTTCCGGTCGTAAACCAGCGCGTAGGCCTTGTGCCAGTCGTTGAGGAATTTCTCGGCCGCGCCGTGCTTTTCCTTCTTGGTCTTGTGCTTGGTCGTCGTGGTGCCGGACGGCGGCGCACCGGTCGTGGTCGGCGGCGCCGGGCTGTTGGTCTCCATGGCGGCGGCAAGACCGGGGGCACCGGCGACGGCGCCGATGACGATCGCAGCGGCGAGCAAGCGGGTTTTGCGCATGACCTTCTCCTGGTTGGTGCGGCCATAAACACCGCAAGCCTAGCGTTTCTTCCCGCTGCCGGCAGCAGCGAAAAAGCCCCGCCATTACCGAAAGTTCACATAGGTGAACGGCATCCGTTGGGGCACTTCAGGACGCATTCAGGCCGCGCCGCGTAAGACTGCGGCCGCGCAATGCAATTGCTTGCGGCCCGGCGTCTCGGGAACCAGTGATGAGGTCGGACGCCGGACCGCATGCACCGGCTTGCGGGCGCGCTTTCGTGCTCGCCGCGGGTCCGCAAGTCGGACAAGAGGGGAGGCCGGCTCGTTCGGGCCGGCCTCCGTTTTCGTCACGCTACAGCGTCGGCTGCCACGGCAGCGGCACGTGCTCGTAGCCGCTCGCGGTCTTGATCAGGTGGCCGCAGGCCGGGAACGGAAAGTGATAGCCGGTGACCAGCATGCGGTCGGCGGCGGCGCGGTCGAACAACTTTTTGCGCGTCGCCACCGCCTGATCGCCGTCGACGTCGAACGCGGCCTGCCAGTCGGGATGGCGGGCGAAGATCGCCGGATGCTGCGCGGTATCGCTCAGCACCATGAGCGACTGTTCGCCGGAGTGGATGGCGAACACGGTGTGGCCGGGCGTGTGGCCGGGGGCGGCGAGCGTGACGATGCCCGGCGCCACTTCCTTACCCGGCGTGTAGCGCGTCACCTGCTTGGCGATGTCGGAGAAAATGCGCCGCTGGTTGAGGAAGGTCAGCTTTTGATCGGCCGGCGCCGCATTCATGGTGGCATCGTCCATCCAATAGGCCCATTCCGGCTCCGGCACCAAAATCTCGGCATTGGCGAAGATGAGCGCGTTGTCCTTGTCCTTGATGCCGTTGATGTGATCGGGATGGAAATGGGAGATGACGATCTGGTCCACGGCCTTCGGCGAGATGCCGGCGGCGGCGAGATTGTCGCCGATCATGCCTGCGGTCGGCGCAATCTGCCCCCCGGTGCCGGTGTCGATCAGCACGAGTTTCTTTCCGGTGTTGACGATCAGCGTGGTGAACGGCGTCTCCAGCTTGTCGTGCGGCATGAACGCCACATCGAGCGCGTGCTCGACTTCCGTGAACGGCGCGTTGCGGATGAACTTGTCGCCGATCGGCCGGTACCAGATGCCGTCATAGAGCGCGGTCAGCTCGAAGCTGCCGATCTTGTAGCGATAGATGCCGGGCGCCTGCTTGCCGGCGGGCGGCGCTGCGGCCGCGAGCGGCTCGGCCCCCGCGGCGAGCGTGGCGACGGCGGAACCGGCGATGAGCGAGCGGCGGGTCAGCGCAGACATCGGCGTCCTTTCTGCAGCCCCCATATTTCCGTCGCCCGTACGGTGCTAAGCATAGGCCCATGGCGAACTTGCGACAAACCGCGGCCTTCGCGGTTTTGTTCAAACACGGCCGCGCCATGCTCGTCGTTGTGTCGGCGCTGGCCGGCCCATCCGGCGCAGCACGCGCGCAAGGCGCCTTGGGCGTCTGCAGCATCGCAAACACCTGCAGCGAGGCTTTCTTCCAATGCGTCGCCGTCAACTGCCCGGCGATCTTCGACGCCCGCTGCAGCGGCGCCTGCCGGTCGCGATTTGGCGGCTGCATGCGCACCGGCGCCTTTCGCGCGCCCGATTGCCGCGACCGGACGCTGGAGCGGAAGTGAAGCGATCGGCGTTACAGTGTTGTGCGGCCGCGTCAGCAGCCAATATTCCTTAAATCGCACGGCAGACGGCAGCGCAGAGAGAATTTGAAGTCAAGGATTGGCTTCGCCAACCGCCGCAGGCG
>Ga0335081_10005527_pt1 | contig 20010 bp, 8 predicted proteins | sample Lox_Sample_35_FD_206713 | JGI IMG/M metagenome (GOLD analysis project Ga0335081, IMG submission 206713) | Soil microbial communities from Loxahatchee National Wildlife Refuge, Florida, United States - Lox_Sample_3.5 | ecosystem: Environmental > Terrestrial > Soil > Wetlands | place: USA: Florida... | reverse complement strand
ATTTCGGGGGTTACTTTCCTACGGGAGACATACATGCGGACTTGAATAGCGTGATTTCCATGAATTCCGAAGTCGGAATCCCAGCGGGTGCCGTGAGTGCTGCAAAGGGGTTCCTTCCATATGCTCGCTATCTTGTCAAGAAGCAGTACGTTGCGTCCCCCAAAATCTTCGTCTGTCCAAGTGACAGAGTCACTGGCAGCAGTTTGACAAAGGTTTCCGTCGCCCCGACGTGGCAGCAGGTACAATGGTTCAACCTCAGCTATTTCTATATCGTAAAATTGTCCACCCAACTGCCCAGAAAGGGTTCCAGCACGGGTAACATTTATATGCTGCTGGGCGACAGGGCTAACACGTCTGACTCTACAACTCCAGATGTTGGTCCCCTAGATAATCACGGGTCGGACGGTCGTAACCTTGCATTTACCGATGGGCACGTTGAATGGATACCGCGTGCCTGCATCAGCGACACTTCTGCCACTTGCCCGTGCCATGGCCAAGACAATCCTCTCAACTACTACGGAATCCTCCAAGATGATTGGGGCCACTTCGGCGACCCCGGAGAACCTGATACATCACCTCAGACTGTCGGTCAGAATCCCTAGGCATTCGAGGCCCTGAAGGGCTACGATTTGCCTTGTGGCGGCGCCCGCTGAAAAGTAGCTGAACATTGGAACTCCTGCTTGGGCTGTAAAACTGTATTTCCCAGTAAATACGGGGATTTGGTGGCTCATTTTGTTGTTGACAAGTTAATCGGTTTACCTGTATAAGCGACAGTGACAGTCGGGGTGAGTCCGAGCTGTCCAGGCGAGTTTAAAACATAAGAAAGGCGAGGAGACGAGGGTATGAAAAGGTTAGTCTATTCGATCAGTCTTGTTTTCCCATTATCTATTGCTGTGTTGGTCTTGTTCGCTCCACAGGTACGCGCGATCACTGTCGATGGAAATCTCGACGCGGGTTACGGCAGCGCGCTGGCCGTTCAAACCATCGGTACCGGATTCGGCAATGCCGCCGGCGGTGATGATGCGGCGGGCGGCTCGGAGCTGGATGCCGCGTACGGAGTGATCTCAGGTGGAAACCTGTATTTGTTCTTGGCAGGTAACTTCGAGAATAACGGCAACCACCTCAATATCTTCATCGGCTCATCCGATGTGCCCGGCCAGAACGTATTGAACATCGGCTCCTCCACGGAAGCCGCTATGAATGGCTCCACGTTCAGCCCGGGCTTCAGTCCGAACTACATGATCGATGCCAATGATTACGCTGGCACGGTATATGTTGACGGATTCTCTCTTCCGAACGGTGGAACAGCCGCCCAAGCATACCTTGGCAGCTTCGCGTCGGGCAGCAGCGGCACACTGGGCTCGCTCACGCTCGCCTTGATCAACAGCAACGGTGGCGGTGTGGACGGCAGCGCTGGCACTTCTGAGCCAGGCGTCGGTGCGACCGTAACCACCGGTATGGAATTGGCCATCCCGCTTTCCACCATCGGGAGTCCATCTGGCGCGATCATGGTGATGGCTGACGTCAACGGCGGTGGCGACGGTTACCTCTCGAACCAGTTCCTGCCGGGCTTGCCTGGTGGAACAGGCAACGTGGGTGGTGGCGGGCCCTATACTGGAGGATCCTCTTCACAGTTTAACTTCGGCTCGACACCGGGTGAGTATTTCACCGTGGCAGTTCCCGAGCCATCGACGATCGGTCTGATGCTGGTTGGATTGCTTGGTGCGTTGGCAATCCGCCGACGCAAAGCCTGATCCAATTCGCCTGACAGTCGGATTCAAGCGAGCCCCGCCGAGTTGCGGGGCTCGCTTCTTTTTGCACACCATAGGCTCGTTCAGAAAACATGCGCGGCCGCTGCCCGATAGCACAGGCACGCCAGTTTCCTCGATTTCTGGGGGGATTCTGACTGTGCTTTGTCTCAGCGAGCGGTTACCAATTGCTCTGGCAGCGATACACGCGATTACCAGTTTCGCATCAGGGATTTCCCGGACTTATCGCGGCGGTGGATGGATGGAATGCGCTTCCGCTGCGATACAGCTTTAGTCGCTCCTCGATCTCCCTCGCCAACCGTGGCTGGGAGGCTGCGCGGGCCAACTGGACAGCTTTCTGCGCAGTGAGCACGGCGTCATCGAAACGACCGGCGGCAGCATAGGCGACCGCCAAAGTGTCCAGCGGGGCAGCCGCTTGGTTGTCCGTGAGCTTGCAGGCCTGTTGGGCCAGCACGATTGCACGAGGTGCGTCGCCGCCTTCGGCCTGTGGAAGCGTTGCCAGCAACGCGGCCAATCTGGACTCCGCCACAACGGAGTCCGGTTTGATCTGCAAGGCCTTCTCCAAATGTTGAATCGACCCCCGCCATTTGCCCAGTCGGGCGAAGGCAGCCGACACGCTGAGGTGCGCTTCAAAAGAATTCGGGTCAATCCGCAACGCTTCCTCCAAATGCTCGATCCCTTCCCCCACCCTACCTATTTGAACCAGAGCCACCCCCAGATTGAAATGCGCTCCGAAGTAACCGGGGTCAACACGCACCGCTTGTTCCCATTGGTTGATCGCGTCTTGGATTCTGCCTGTCTTGAAGAGCGCCGTGCCCAAATTGTTATACACTTCTGGGAGCTGCGGGTTGCTTTCCAGTGCGTGCTCCCAATGAACGATGGCATCTTGCATGTCGCCCCGTTGCGCCAGTAAATTCGCCAAATTGTGGTCTGCTATCCAACATTGCGGATTCTTGGCCAACGTGTCCCGCCAAAGCGTTTCCAGATTCTGGTAAGCATGGACCTGGCGCCACGTGAGCAACCCCAACACGGCCAGGACGACCGCGCCAAGCGTCACACGCATCTGCGGAAAGCCAACTTCAAACCGGTCGAGCGCCGTCACAACCCCGCCCACATACAACGGGATGATGCTCATGCTTGCCAGATATTGCCAATGGTCCGAGACGAACGCGTAGCGCATCATGTAGAGGACCTGAATCAGCACCAAGGCAGGAAACGCGACGGCGTAATACACCAATGCGGCGAATGGTGCTCGTCCCAGCCACCGCCGTGCCCACCACGACGCCGCGAGCAACGCGATGGCCCCCAACGGAAACAGATACTGTCCAGCCGCTGCCACATCAATGTTCCAGCGCGGATAAATAAACGTCAGCCGCGTAGGCCACACCAGCTTGCTCAGACCGAACCAAAAGGAATGTCCAGCCACCAGCACGCGATCGAGAAAGGGCAGTGCGAATTCTTGACCGTAGGCCCCTTTCTTGTATTTCTCGAGCCAAAGCGTGAATACGCCGAAAAGAATCCCGACCAAGAATAAGGGCAATACCGGCACGAGTTCCTTGCGACCGATCCGTCCTTTCTTCCACCAGAGAATCAGCAAGATAGCCACTGGGAAAATGCTGGTGGACGTCTTGCTGAGCAAGGCAAAAAAATACAATCCCACCGCCAGTGCATAAAAGAGTTTGCGATTTGTTTGCGGAACCGTACTGCCGTCCTCTAAACCGCAGAACCTCAAATACGCCAACAACGCCGCGAGGAAGCAAAGACCCGACAGGACATTCTTGAGTTCGGTAATCCAAGCCACAGACATCACGTGGACCGGATGCAAAGCGAACATGGCAGCCGCCCACCACGCGCCCGGCACCCGTAATCGCGAAAGAAGCTTCCAGAACAGGAAAGCATTGGCTGCCTGCAACAGGACGTTTACCAAATGAAAACCAGACGCATGCAATCCCCAAAGGTGGTATTCGACCCAAAAAACCGTAAACGTCAGTGGATAGTACTGGACGGTCGCATCGGGGTTGACCCAGATCTGGCGCAGGCCATCAGCGGTGCGGAGAGCTTTATTGTTCGTGACATAGTCGTCATCGTCCCAAATGAAGCTGGCATGCCACATTGGTTGGTAAGCGAGGAAGGTAACCGCCAAGAAACCGACGGCGATAACCCACTGCTTGGCCGCATGCATGGCTTTTGCTCCATCGGTCCCATCATTAGCCGCAAGATACTGTTTCAAGCTAATCATGGTTGTCGTCCGAACAGTTTCTGATACGTGCTGAGGCAAATCAACGTGATTTGGGCCTTTGTTTGACAGTCCGGTCGCTAAAATCGGCCCGAAAAGTGCGGGTGAAACTATTATACCTTGCGGTACAAATTGGCACATTTGGGAGTGATTTAGTAGTTGACATTCAGCCAAGGTGCGTGCTAAAAATTCCAACATAGTAAAGCGTTCCAACTCGGGTTGGGTGCGCATATACACTGAGCGGGTTTGTGAGGAGATTAGGCTTATGAAAACTTTCTATGCGTTTTTCGTCGCAGTGATGCTAGCAGTTCCCACCCTAACGACGTCGGCAGCTATTGTTATCGACGGCACGGCCGACGCCGACTATGGCTCGGCTATTGTCACCCAGCAACTCGGCACGACAGAACTTGACAATAACAAGGGATTGGTTGACGAGTCTAACGGGTCAGAGCTTGATGCCGCCTACGGAGTCATTTCAAATGGCGTGTTGTACTTGGTCTTGGCGGGAAACATAGATTCGGACATCGGAGAAAGTGGCTCGGGCTACGACAAGTTGCAGGTCTTCTTCATGACGGGGCCCGGCGGCGATCACACGCTTGGAACCAACTACAACGGAGCTGTTGATTTTGGCCATTTTAACCGCATGGGCACCGATGGCGCGGATTTAATGTCGGGTGGCCCCGGCTTGACGTTCGAATCTGGTTTCGCTCCCAACTATTGGATTGGCACAACCGTCGGCAGCAATGGGCCGGGTCCCACAATGTATGTGAACTATATGCAAGTGTGCTCCAACTGCTTTGGCGCCTACCTTGGATCGGTCTCTCCGAGCAACACCCCGCCGAATAACATTTTCGTTGACGGTCAGTATGGTACTGGTATTCAAGCGGCCCTCAACAATAGCAATATTCTCGGTGTAGCCGGTGACCCTTCTGGCTGTTATACGACTGGCGCGCCGTACAACCCGCAAGACGTCCGGACAGGCCTTGAACTCGCCATTCCGCTTTCGGCCATCGGCTCCCCGACGGGACAGGTTTCGATTTGCGCGTTCCTTGTGAGCGATGCGTATGACGTCATGTACAACCAGGTTCTCGGTCCGATTTGGGACGGGACAACGGGGTTCTGCAAAGCAGGCAACGAACCTGACTACGTGGATTTCAGCTCAGGCGCATATCCGGGAACCCAATCCTTCTCGATTCAGGTTCCTCCGTGCGACGTGATCAATGCCAGTTCTACATTTGCTTCTTATAACTATACCGGCGGCGTGGCCAGCGTGAGCGTGTACAATTCAGGCTGCCCGTTGACGGTGACCCCTAGCACAAACTGGATCTCGATTATCTCATCGGTTGGCCTCGCCACAGGCAATGGCACCTTCACCTACTCGGTGTCGACCAACAATAACAGCGTCACCAGCCGCACGGGTTACATTTTCATCACCGATACGGAAGGATCGGGAAACATCGTGACACAGACGGTGACCATCTCGCAAACCGGTATTCCTTCCGGACCGTTGAGCCCCTATATCACGATTGATGGCACTGTGGATCCAACCTACGGGTGTCCGATTGTCGTTCAGCAACTCGGCACGGCGTTCGGAGATAATTCCTTTACCAACCTCCTCAATGCTGGTGGCTCCGAACTGGATGCGGCTTACGGAATTGTTCAAAACAACGTGCTATTCATCACGCTGGCGGGCAATCTGCAATTCAACTATAACGAGATCCAGATTTTCCTTATGACTGACACCAACGGGGTAAGTACACTTTCAACCAATAACTACGGCGGTGTAGGCGGAAACGCCATAAATAGTCTGGCATCACAGGGCTTTACCTTCGACGGCGGTTTCGCGCCAAACTATTGGATTGGCGTGAACGGTGGAGGCACGCCGTCTACCCTCTACTTCGACTATGCTCAGTTGTGGCCCGAAGGAACCAACGCCACTGGCGTCGCGACTAACGGCCATTACTTGGGTTACACAGTGAGCACCAATGGCACTCTGTTTGGCGGCGCGAATCCATTCGGCATTCAGGGGACGATCAATAATAGCCAGACGAACGGAGTTGATGGTACGAGCTGCAACACGAATTATCTTGGTCAGGCTCAGTCGCTGGTTGCGGCAGCGGTGACAAACGGCCTTGAACTGGGCATACCGCTTGCCGCGATTGGCAGCCCCACCGGCGCCGTCTACGTCTGCGCGATCCTCACCGGCAGCGGTAATCATGCATACCTGTCGAACCAATTCCTGCCGCCCATTGGCACTAACGGCATTGGCGATTGCCAGGGCGTTCTGGCGAACAGCAACAACGTGAGTCTCGCGGACTTCCCAGGTGGTCCACACTACTTCGCGGTCGGCCCCGAGGTGCGGATCACGAGTGTCAATCGATCCGGCAATGCCATCAATGTCAATTATCTGACGGAGGCCAATACTAATCTGACCTATCAGTTGCAGCGAACGGCGGTGTACACCAACAACGCGGTATGGAGCAGTGTCGGTGGAATACAGCTCGGTACGGGAGGAATCTTAACAGGGACCGACCCCTTCGGAGCGACTAACGTACCTGCGCAGTTCTATCGTGTGCGCCAGACTCCGCTTTGCCCTTGATCTCGGCAGATACCGTGAAATGAAATAGCGCGGGATTGAGACGGCGCCAGAACGCGAGCGGCAGAGTCCGAATGCCTGCCTCGTTTGCGACCGGATAAGCAAGGCATTTGGCTGCGGTCGCTGTTCCCCGCCAGAAGATGCGGAGACGAGTTATCTGACGAACAAGGGTTTTTGTGATAGATTATGCTCGCGGTTCGCTTGTGACTGGAAAGCGCAGAATGGTCGCGGTTGCAGTCACAAGTCAGGCCATGCTTTCGGGATGAAGTAATCGGCATAAGTGGATTGTATGAGAAACTTACGGACGAAGTTGGTGACGGCCTGCGTTTGTCTGTGTGCTACAGTTCCCTATCTGGCCTACGCCGGGCCATCGACACAAGCCGGTCTTGGCTCGATCCCCTACAGCGGCATCTGGTCCAACGGCAGTACGGCCGGAAGCGGTTTTGGCGCCTGGCAACTGAGTCCGGGTACGAATGGGGGCAACGCGTTCTTTTACGTTCAAAGCTCGACTCAGAACAACAACGGCGGAGCAGCAGCAAACGGCGGGAACGACATCGACGCGAGCGGAGTCGCGTGGGGTATCACGGCGATGAATGGTGTGAATGCCCAGGCAACGCGTTCATTCCCCGGTGCGCTCAGCGCCGGCCAGACTTTCCAGATCGACATGGACAATGGGAACGTCAACTCTGGCGGTAGCGTTGGCTTTGCGCTGCAGAACGGCTCGGGACAAAGTGTCTGGGAATTTTACTTTAACGGTGGTGCGAGCACATACACAATTAACGCGTCGACTGTCAGCGGTCCATCTCTGCCGAGCGTCACCCACAACGGGATGCGACTGATATTTTCGCAACCTTCGACCAACACCTATTCCGTCTCGATCATTTCGTACACGGCCGGCGGTGCGGCGGGAGTAGGCACAACGAATACCTACACCGGCAATCTGCTGAGTCCCGGCGGTGGGCAATCGATTACCAGCGTGAGGCTTTTCAACTTCCAGGCCGGAACCGGCACCAACAACAACGCTTATTTCAATAACCTTGGCATCTCTGGCGGCGCCGCCAGCGATAGTGCCTCCAATACTGCGTACAATACGTCCGGTACCACATTCCGCGTCTGGGCGCCGAATGCGACCGCCGTTCATGTTGCGGGCTCCTGGAACGGTTTTTCCACGGTCACCACGCCGCTGTATTCTGAAGGGAATGGCAATTGGTCCGCCGATGTGACCGGGGCGATTGAAGGTATGCCATACCAGTACTATATCTCCAATTCCACAGTCGGGACGAATGTTTTCAAACAAGATCCGCGAAGTCGCCGGGTCCTCAATTCGGCTGGCCGAAGTTACATCTATAACACCACCAATTTCGATTGGGGAGGCGACAACTTTACGGCTCCCTCCTTGGGCAGCACGGTGATCTACGAGTTGAACATCGGGTCATTTTACGATCCGAATTCGCCAAGCCATGCCGGCACCTTTTACGATGCGACCAACCAACTTGCTTATCTGCAACAGCTTGGTGTCAACGCTGTGGAAGTTATGCCCATCAGTGAATTCCCCGGCGACTTCAGTTGGGGGTACAACCCCGCCGACATCTTTGCGGCGGAATCCGCGTACGGCGGTCCGGATGGCTTCAAGACCTTCGTGAAGATAGCCCATCAATACGGAATTGCTGTCATTCTGGACGTGGTCCACAACCACTACGGCGGGAACTGCGCGTGCAATGGGTACGGCGATTTGACTTCCAGCTTGTGGCAGTTTGACGGTTCATCCTCCGGTGGATACGGCGGGATTTATTTCTACCAAGACTCTTGTCGTGGTTTCGCGCAGACATGGGGACCGAGGCCTAACTTCGATACTCCACAAGTTTACCAATACATTGTAGACAACATCAGGATGTGGATGGACGAATGCCACGTCGATGGATTCCGTTGGGACTCAGTTGGCGAGATTGTCGGAGATTACCCCTGCAATGATTTCCTTGCTTCTGGGGCAACCCTTATTACAAATACCGCAGCCATTATCCACTCCGCTCCCGGGAACAAAATCAACATTGGGGAAGACCAGAACTACGTCTACGGCACCCAGCCTTTCGACGCGACGTGGAACAACAACGCGTTTCTCACTAACGTCCTCCCTCAATTGACGTCGGCAAACGACTCCACGCGTAGTATGAGCGCGATCAGCTACGCGGTCAATATGAACCACGATGGTGGTGGACTCGGGAATTGGGGAAGTGTTGTTTTTTTGGAGGACCACGATCAGTGTGGCGATGGGAATGGTTCCGGGGCCCAACGCCTACCGGTGCGGATCGACAACAACAATCCCACCAGCATCTATGCCCGGCGACGTTCCATGCTCGGCTCGGTCATCACCTTGAGCACGGCGGGGATCCCCATGCTCCTGCAAGGCGAGGAAATGTTGACCACGAATCAATTTGGCGCGGTCATCCCCATCGACTGGTCGTACACGAACACGTATAGTAGCATCGTTTCATTCTACACCGACATGATCCGGTTGCGCCGGAATCTCGACGGCCGTTCCTCGGGTCTGACAGGTGTGAACACGACCACCATTTGGTCCGACAGTGTCAACAAGATCATCGCCTATCGTCGTTATAGCACGGGCAGCGTGGGTGACGATGTGGTCGTTGTCTGCAACTTCGCCAATACGAACTGGCCCAGTTACAATATCAGCAATTTCCCGCATGATGGCACGTGGTACACACAACTCAACACCGACTGGAATAAGTACAGCTCTGACTACGGCAACTATGGCAGTGCCACTGTGAATGTGAGCGGTGGTGTCGGCACCATTTCCATCGCCCCTTACAGTGCCCTAATTCTTTCGCAGAACGTGCCGGGCGAACCGCCGACGCCGCAGAATCTCCAAGCCCTCACCGTTGGCACCAATCAGGTCACCATCGCTTGGGATACCGCGAGTGGGGCCACCGGCTATATCGTAAAGCGTGGAGGCAGCCAAATCGCCACCACTTCCACCAACGTGTTTACCGACAACGGATTGTCCGTGGGCGTCCAGTACTGCTACAGCGTGGCGGCAACCAATCTTGCAGGCGTCTCCGCGGACTCCGCCCAGGTTTGCGTTACGACATTGCCTGCCACCGGCGATACTGGCTTGCTGGCGAACTGGGCCTTCGACGAAGCCTCCGGCTCGATTGCCTATGATTCTTCTGGAAACAGCAACACCGGCGTCGTCTCCGGGTCCTCGTGGTCGTGGACCAGCGGGATGTTCGGATCGGCCATTCATTTTGGCGGTTATGATCAAGTCGCAGTTCCCAACTCCGCATCGCTCAACCCGGTCCAAGGAATCACGGTCTCCGCGTGGGTTAATGCCGATAACTGGTATAATTACCCACGGATTCTGGAGAAGGGTAGCTCGGACAATCAGTATGGATTATTCGTGAACCCGTCAGGCCAACTCGTGTTCCTCGTTAGCGGCGTCACTAACGGAACCGTGGTGGCCACTCCGCCCTCGGCCGGAGCCTGGCATCATATTGCCGGCACCTACGATGGATCGCTAATCAGCCTGTATATCGACGGGCAAGTTGCCGCGCAACAGGCCGCTAGTGGGCAAGTACCGGTTACCACCGACCCGTTGGCCGTCGGCTTCAGACCAGGAGCCAGTATATTCTATTACTTCCAAGGCACGATCGACGATGTGCGAATTTACGGCAGCGCATTATCAGGCAGTCAAATCGGACAGCAGTATCAAACTGACACGGTCGGCGACGGAATTGCCAACTGGTGGCGTCAAACATACTTTGGAAGTTCCTCCACAACAAACGCCTCTTCTTGTGCCATCTGCGACGCCGACGGCACCGGGCAGGATAATTATTTCAAATACGTTGCCGGCCTGAATCCCCTCGATCCCAATTCCGTGTTAGTCCTCCAAATCTCGCCGGTCGCGGGCCAACCTTCGCAGGTGTATTTGACCTTCAGTCCGGTTGCGGATGGCCGCACTTACACAGCGCAGTCAAGCGACGACCTAACCGGCGGCTCGTACAACGATCTTACCAACATTGGCGGGCCTCAGACCAATGGTAATCAGGTGACTATCACGGACCTCAGCGCAACTCAGTCCAACGAATTCTACCGGCTTCATATCTCGCTGCCCTAATCCCGTTGCGAATCTTGTCTGCCTTGGATAAAAACGAGCCGGCGACTTGTTTGTTGCTTGCTTTAGAGCCTTCGAAAATCGTTTTTGTGATCATCTATCTGCCGCCGGCTGTCACGGCTCCAATGGCCATAAACGAGAAGATCAGAACGTCCTGCAAAAGGTGGATGAACCAGGGCCAACCGACTCCTTTGGTCTCCACCATGCATTTGCCCAGATACCACCCCAAAAAGCCCGCCATGATTACCCCGACGATTCCATAGGGCACGCCGTAGTAATGCCCGATTCCAGAGAATACTGCCGTTAGCAATATGCTCTGCTGCTGCGTTACCGCGCCCTGTAACGGGGCGAGCAATGCGCCGCGAAAACTGACTTCCTCAAAGAACGCGTTCATGGCCGCAAGAAGCAGGACGACCGGCAAGTACGGCGACATCTTGATCACCGAAACCAATGACGGTCGTCCACCGATCACCAAGAACGCCAGCAATCCCAGACTAATGCACAACGAGCTGATGAGACCCACCTTTCGCCAACGCATCGTCTTATCAATCCCCAGCCAACGAACGGGCCCGACCGGAGCGTTCAGGTCGCCTTTCCTCAGAAAGAAATCCCGGGGTCGATAACGTGACAGAAGTAATCCGAGAATCATGAGTGCCGCTTCGGCTAGCCGTAGGATTTGACTGCCAAACATATGGCCGGCGAAACCGGACCCGAACCACTGTTGCCATTGCGACGAGCTTTCGAGCCGGCTGAACAGAAAATCAGCCACAAAGAGCAAGGCGATCATCAGACAGTAGCCGCGCAGAAGTCGGGCCGGGCGCCAGAAAAAGCCTGCGGTGGCCAGCCCACACAAGAGGATTAGTTTTGACGGAAATAGACACGCAGGAACACGGCCGGTAAATGTCTGCCACAGTATATCCGGCAATAAAGAAACCGAAAGCGTCACAAACCAACCCAATATCACGGCGGGTTTTGGCGGCAGCGAATCACGAGTTGCCAAGAGCGACGGACTCGTACGTGTAAGGACATCCCGCTGTGTGTTCACTCGAGGCTCAGCACTCTTTTCACAGACGGGGTGACCTAAACTTATGATAGCCAATCCGGTTGAACAAGTCGAAAGCGAAACCCGGCGATGGATTTGTGCGGTGCCAGCAACAAGCGCACGCCTCACGGAACCAATCGTACTCGGTAAAACGCCGGCGGGTTAGTGGCGGCGCCAAAATCCGTCTGGGTCACGGGAGTGCCAGCGCCGACAATGGGTGATCCCACGCTGAGCCAGGCAGCATTGGTCGCCAGCAATCTGCTGCTCTCAAGCTGATTGGTCTTGTCCGCCCGCGCTGTCCAAGTTACTGCGATATCATTTCCAGTGACGCTGATCTTGTCGATGCGAAAGACCGAATTCGGATCGTCCGGATCGGTGCCCGCAAGGCACTCCTGCCAATTGCTCATACCATCGCCATCCGCGTCGTCACCAGGCAACGATTTGTCGCCGGCTTGTCCGGTCGGGTGATCGAAATAAGCCCACATCCACCAGTCCGGGATACCGTCGCTGTCAGTATCAAGATCAGCAATCTTACGGACCTGGATGCCGGAAGCGGGCGCAAGACCGACGACCGGAGTAAACTCGATGTACAACTGTGAGTTTGTGACCGCGTTCGTAAGGATGAGCGACAGCGGCCTATCCATTCCGCCCGTCGCAGAGAACACATCCAGATTGGTGATCACCTGTTGACCTTGGATGAAAATGTTAAAAACGTTGCCGTTGGCGACATTGGTTCTCGTTTCGGATTCGAGGAGGGTCGTTTCGTAAAGACCTTCGGGGCAGTCGAAGATATAGGCGAAACTGTTCGTGGCTGTGCGGTCACGCTCGTACAGCAATTGGCCATCGACGCATGAGATGCCGTCGATCGTGTCTCCAACGAACCCGGGCGAGCCGCCGCTGAACCCGAACAAGCCCGGGCAGTAAGATTGGTCCTTCCCCCACACGGAAGTGTCGCAGTTGGTCACATCGGCAAAACTGCCTGCGCTGATGCGTTGCACGTAATCGCCAGGGACGTTGATGAATCGGACTGATCGGGTATCCGTCGGCGAAACGTTGCCGGCAAAATCGGTCGCGCGGGCGGAAATGATATGTGACCCGTTAAGGAAGTTCGCCGTGTTGAATGTCAGTCCCCAAGACGCCGTGCCGCTGGCAGCGATCCAGTTCCCACCGTCGACTTGGACTTCGACCCGGGCAACGAGAATGTCGTCGCTGGCGATGCCTGACACAGTTAGATTGCCCGCGATGGCTGACCCGCTCGATGGCGTGGCAATGGCAACTCCCGGAGGAGTGAAATCGGTGCCCGTCGTCGCTGCGGTGACGAAGTACGTCTCAAATGGCGCAAAGAAAGCGTTTGTGGAAACCGCTTCCATCGCGTTCGTGCCAACGTGCAGCACGTTCGTGGTGAGCACCGGCAACAACCCATTGGCCGTAAATGTCATTGTGTCGTGAAGTGCCGACCATGAAAACGTGCCCGTCGAGGCCGGCGTGAGCGAGAAGGCAGCCTGAACAGAGTTCGTATCCATCGGTTTGCTGAATTGCAAGACGATGGACGAGGCCGGTGAGACGTTGGTCGCGGCGTGCGCGGGGGATTGGCTGATGACGACTGGATCAAGCGGCTGCAGTAAGGATTGCGCAATGAACAGCTTCGCCGAGGTGCCGGGGATGGTGATGGGCGGCGTTTGGGGCCCGGCGATGACAGTGACAGTCTCATTGGTGTCGAGCAAATTCACCAAGACAGTGCCTTGGGGATAAGTCGTGGAGCGATTGGTGAGCGTCTGGGTGGAATTGGCCGTGTTGAGAACGACGAAAACTTCTTCGTTGCCGTTGGTACGCGAGTAGGCGAACAGGCCCGGACCGCTGGGATTGTTCCACAGATTTCTGTGCCCGCCCCGGCGCAGCGACGAATAGAGGCGACGGAAGTTGTTGAGCTTCGCAATGAGTTGAAACAGAGGCTGCGTTTCGTTGAAATTGTCACCGAGCGATGGCCCTTGTTCGAAACCGCCGGCAAACATGTCTTCGCGATTGGAATTGTTGGCGTCTTTCACCCCGTTAAAGGCCTGTTCCGTTCCGTAGTAAAGGCACGGGATGCCGCGCGCGGTGTAGAGAAAAGCAAGGGCGACGCCGAGCCGGTTGGTGTTGTTATTGGCATTGTCGGCACTGAGGAAACGCGATTGGTCGTGATTGTCGAGGAACGAAACCAATCGAAACCACGCATTAGAATCGTAATTGGCGCCAATCGCATTGTAATGGTCTTCGATTTGTTTGGTATTACCGCTGGCATTAGCGAAGACGGGATTGATGGTGAAATAGAGCGGGTAATCGAGCATCGAGTCATACTCAAAATTGCCTCCCGACTTGGTGCCGGTGTATGCCCCCACCCCACTGTCGGAACCGGTCAGCGTCTCGCCAAAAACGAAGAAGTTCGATTTGCCAATGCCCGCGGCGAATTGGTGAATCTGCGAGCACCAAAACTGCCAGAAATTGTTCTCGACGTGCTTGGTCGTGTCCACCCGAAAACCGTCGAAGTCTGCCGCGCCGATCCAGTACTCGTAAATATCCACCATGTTGGTGCGGACGTAGGTTAACTCGGTGCGGAGATCGTCGAGCCCACGGAGTTCGCCCAGTTCAACTTGCTGCTGCACGTTGAAATCCTGAATGAGTCCGTTGGTGTGGAATAGCGACGCGATCATTGGATTGGTACCGTTGGTGTCGAACGGCGGCGGATAGGTCTTGTTCGTCTTGAACCGCATATTGTAGCCGGCAGGCGGCGCCTTGAACGTCGTTAAATAGCCCGCGTCGGTGCTGTCAATAAGATCGCCGCCGTGGTTGCACACCATGTCGAGGATGACGTAGATGCCGCGGGCGTGGGCGGCGGTGATCATATTGGTCAGGTCCTCGAACGTGCCCCAATGAGGATCGATCGAATAGAAATCCCAGCCGGAATAGCCGTGGTACTGCGCAAAGGCGTTGTGTACGATCGGCGAAATCCAAATCGCATTGGCACCGAGAGCTTTGATGTAATCGAGCTTCCGCTCTATTCCCTTGAAATCCCCACCGTGAATTGCGCCGCCGCTGGCTGGATCGAATATGCCGTCTGGGTTGGCCATATTGTTGGATGGATCGTCGTCGTCGTACCGGTCAGTAACGATCTGATAGATGTTGAGGTCGCGCCAATCTGACGGTGACGGCGTGACGGTTGTCGGCGGAGACTTTACCGAAAACGAGAATGGATTGGCCTGTGCGATCGCTTCAATTTCCGTGTCGAACCGCTGCGCGTCATTGCCGTACACGAACGTCGTCAGGTGATCACTGAACGGAATCTTGAAATAATACTGCACAGTGTCACCGGCGCTGAACGTGTTGGCCGGAATCGTGACGGAGTAATACTTGTTGTTGGGATTACTCGTCCCGGTCTTGAGAAAAGCCATCGGCAGCGAGTTCCACGTCACGTCGGTTGACTTCCGATAAAAGAGTGTACTGCCTGTCTGCAACTGATTGCCCGGGTTGCCCGAGCCTTGGAACTGATTGCCCGTGTACAAGGTCACAGCATTGGCCGGCAGGATCGCGCCGTAGGGATCGCGCATCATCGAGCCGCCGAGGTCAGCCTGGAAATTGTTAGGAATGTGAAACGCGTTGCCCACGGTTGGCGTGAAGGAAGCGTTCGTTGTTAAGACAACCTTGTCCACGCGCATCCCGTCCTCGCGCATCCAGAGGTTGAAGGTGTGGATCCCGGCGGAGCCAACAGTGAAGGTGCCGGCGTTGCCAGTGCTGGTGCGATTCGTCCAGACCCAAGAATTGTTGGGAGTAAAAAACGAAATGTTCGTCGCTGTCACCACCCCATCGAGACCGGCGTGGACGGAAGCACCGTTGGCATCGGGTGAATTGCCGCGCACCCAAATGTACCGCTGACCGGTCGAGCCAAAGTCCACAGTGAACTGCAATTCAGGACTGGTTGTCGGAATGCTGCTGGTGATCATGGCGCCATCGTCGGGCAAGGCCTGCATATAGCCCGAACCGCCAAAGCCGGTGGCGTCATTGGTGAACGTCCACACGTGACTACTGCGCGCGATATTGTTGGAAAAATCCTCCGCCTCGAAAACGGCCACGCCACCGCTTTCGGCGAACGGTCCCGCAGCCATTGCGCTCGCGGAAAGCACAGTGGTCAGGCAAAATGCGCTCAGCGCGCGATTCATGGAACCAGGCGAACGCGATAAAAAGCCGGCGGATTAGTAGCGGCACCAGAATCGACTTGCGTTGTTGGACTGCCGGAACCAATTGTCAACGAGCCAACAGCGTTCCACGTCGCGCCCGTGTCGAGCGAACTGCTGCGCTCGAGTTGATCAGTCCGGTTCACGCTCGTCGGCCACGTGATCGCCAAATCGTTGCCGACGGCATGGATATCGGTAATGCGGAAGGCGGAACTCGGATCAGTCGGATCGGTACCCGCAAGGAATTCCGCCAGATTGCTCATGCCGTCGCCATCGGCATCCTGATTGGCCATCGAATTGTCGCCGGCTTGGCCGGTCGGGTGATTGAAGTACGCCAGCATCCACCAGTCGGGAATCCCATCGCTATCGCTGTCAAGATCGGCAATTTTGCGGATTTGGATACCGGAGGCCCGCGCGTTGTCAACGATTGGCAAGAAATCAATTTCGAGTTGGGCGTCAGCAACTGCATTTGTGAATACGCGAGTGACGGGGATATTTCGGCCGCCCGCGGTAGCGAAGATATCGAAGTTGGTCAACACCTGCTGGCTTTCGATGAAGACGTTGAATACGCGCTGGTTGGTGCCGCTCCAGTAGGTTTCCGCTTCCAGCAACGTGGTTTCATACACGCCGGAGGGACAATCGAATAGATAGCTAAAACCGCCGGAGGCTGTGCTGTAGCGCTCCCACCAATATAGCCGCCAAGCGTTGGAGCATACACCAGAAATGGCGTGATTCACGAATCCGGTGGCGCTGCTGCCCGAATAACCGAATGAGCCGAGCGTGTAAGCCTGATCCTTGATCCACACCGTCGAATCGCAATTGGTAGCGTTGACGGGGTCGCCCGCGCTGATGCGCGCCAGATAACTGCCGGGAACGTTGAAGACCCGGACGGAGATGGAATCAATGCTGGAGATGTTGCTGGAGGAGTCTGTCGCCCGCGCCGAGATAGTGTGGGTGCCGTTCAACATGTTCTGCGTGTTGAGCGAATACGACCAATTCGTCGTGCCCGAAACCGTGGTCCAAGTGCCGCCGTCGATACTGATCTCCACTTTGGAAACAGCCACGTTATCCGAGGCCGTGCCTGTGACGAGCACTGTACCGGTGATAGTCGAACCATCTGTCGGCGCATCGAGAGTGACCATCGGAGGGGTCAGGTCGGCGATGATGTTCGTCGAAGTGACGAAGTACGTGTCAAACGGCGCATACAGTGTGTTTCGGCTTACCGAGTCCGTTGCGTTGGTAGTAATGTGAATCTGGTTGGTTGTGAAGGAAGACCATGCAGAGCTTGGTGTGAAAGTCATCGTGTCGTGCAATGCAGACCAACTAAAGGTGCCCGATTTCGCCGGGGTAATGGAAAAAGCGGACTGGACGGAGTCGGTGTCCATCGGGCTGCTGAATTTCAAGACGATCGAGGCGGAAGTCGAAACGTTGTTGGTCGCATGCGACGGGCTTTGGCTGACGATAACCGGATCGAGCGGCTGCATCAGTGATTGGGCAATGAAGATCTTTGCAGAGGTGCTCGGCACGGAAATCGCCGGAATGTTGGGAGTGGAATTGACGGTGACCGTTTCGTTGGTGTTCAGCAGGTTCACGAGGACGGTACCCATCGGATAGGTGGTCGCAAGCGCGGGCGCGGTCTGTGTTGAGCTGGCCGTGTTGAATACTACGAAGACTTCCTCGTTGCTGAATACACGTGAGTAAGCAAATAGCCCCGGACCGCTGGAGTTGCTGTAGAGATTGTTCTGAATGCCGCGGCATAAGGCAGGATACAGGCGGCGGAAGTTATTGAGCTTGGCGACCAATTGAAAAAGCGGATGCGTCTCGTTGAAATTGTCGCCGACAGATGGACCGCTGCTGGGCCACTGTCCTGCAAACATGTCTTCGCGGTTGTTGGGATCACTCCCGCCGTCGAAGGCCTGTTCCGTGCCGTAGTAGAGACATGGAACACCGCGGGAGCTGTAAAGAAACGTCAGCGCCACCGCGAGTCGGTTTGTGTTGTCGTTGGCATTACCCGAACTCAGAAAGCGCGGGTTATCGTGGTTGTCGAGAAATGTCACGAGCCGGTACCACGCATTGGAATCGTAATTCCCAGCAATGTTGTTGTAATGGGTGATAAGCTGTTGGGTGTTACCCGAAGCCGTGGCAAAGACGGAGTTGACTGTGAAATAAAGCGGGTAATCGAGCACGGAATCGAGCTCGAAACTTCCGCCGTTCTTGGTGCCTGTATAAGAGCCAACTTTCGACTCGGATCCGTCGTACACTTCACCGAACATAAAGAAGTTGGACTTGCCGATGGAAGACGCGAACTGGTGCAGTTGCGGACACCAATAATCCCAAAAGCCGTGATCGACGTGCTTGACGGTGTCGATGCGAAAGCCGTCGAAGTCGCCGAGACCAACCCAATTCGTATAGATGTTCATCAAATTCGTACGAACGTAGGTGGTCTCGGTTGCCAAATCGTCCAAGCCCGACAGCTCCCCAAGTACCTGTTCAGGATCAACGTAATCCTGGATGCAGCCATTCGTGTGGAAAATTGTCGATAACAGCGGCGGGTTGGCGTTGGTCGGATTGAATGGGAACGCATGCTGGTTGGCGCTACTGTAATAGGACATCTGGTATCCCGCTGGTGGCGCCAAATAATTGCAATAGCCGGAGTCCGTACTATGAATCAAATCGCCGGTGTGGTTACAAACGATATCCAGGCAGACCTCGATTCCGCGAGCGTGGGCCGCCGCGACCATGTTGGAGAGATCCGCCATTGTACCCAGGTGTGGCGCCAGCTTGTAAAAGTCCTGAGCCCCGTAACCGTGGTAGGCAGAGTTCCCCCCTACGTTGTACGGAATCGGAGTGATCCAAATGGCAGTGGCACCAAGTGCTTTGATGTAATCGAGTTTCTGCTGGATACCTTTTAGATCGCCTCCATGAACCCCCGTGCTACTGGTAGGTGCATAAGGTGAGTTATGACCACTTTCAGCATTGTTATTGGATGGGTCTCCATCGTTGAAGCGGTCAGTGAAGATAAAATAGATGTTCTCGTCGCGCCAATCTTGGGGTGAAGGGAAATAAGCGGCTTTCGCCCACGCTGCTGCAAAAAAAGTGAGTGAAAACAACGTAATTCCCAAAAATTGAGAACCGCTAAATCTCCATGACCTATTGGGATAGAGATTGTTACGAAACCGTCGTGAGTTCAATTTCATCTAGCGACCCGTTAAAACCTTAGAATGTCGAAACGCTATACTCATCGGCCATCAAAAACAAGCATAATGGGCTGTAAAAAGGTCACAGAAGTGCCACAATTGTATTGACTTATCGAAGCGTTTTACTGTATTAAAAACAACCTAGGGTTGCAGTTTACGCGTGTTAGCCAACACAGACGGCTTAGACGAGGGAGATTTTTTATGCGAGCCAGAATTCGTGCTCTTTTTGTAGCCGCGCTATTTGTCATTGCATCTACACAAATCACACTCGCCGCGGAATCGCTCTGGACGAATACCTTGGGTGGCACGTTCAACTGGAACAGTTCCGTCAATTGGAGCAGTTTTCCACCTGGAGCTGCGGATGACGTGCGGATTACCAATAACCTTGTCTCGGCGCAACTCATCACGAATATGGGTGGGTCAAGCACCATCGGAGCGACGAACACGATCAACTACTTGGCCATCTCGAACGGATTGGGCAACGCATCGGTAACGGTCGTGCAAGCTCCGGGCGTTTTCTGGCGATCAAACTTCGGCTTGCAACTCGGGAAGAATGCTTCGTTGATTCTCACCACGAACGCCATCATTGGACAGGACAATAACCTCACTTTCAACCTTCGCGCGGGTGGACAAGCCGGTACGCTGATTTTGTCCAATGCCTCACCGGGCTCTGGTTTCAGCACGTTCCTGATTGACGGAGCGGGCGCCACCACCAATGGAATCGTCAATGCGGGCACGATTCAGTTCAAACCGAACAATGGCCAACTGGTGTCGATGAATTATGGCCAGGCACTGGCATTCACCAACGATACGCTCGGGACGATTGTGATGAA
>Ga0335081_10005526_pt1 | contig 20013 bp, 18 predicted proteins | sample Lox_Sample_35_FD_206713 | JGI IMG/M metagenome (GOLD analysis project Ga0335081, IMG submission 206713) | Soil microbial communities from Loxahatchee National Wildlife Refuge, Florida, United States - Lox_Sample_3.5 | ecosystem: Environmental > Terrestrial > Soil > Wetlands | place: USA... | reverse complement strand
CTTAGCCCGCCGCTTGAGGGACATCCATGTGACCTCAAGGGCTGCCAACCTGTGGAAGTCGCTAACTGTACCAGAAGACCTGGTGGTGAGACACCTTGACACCATTCCTACAAGTGCCGCTTGGCGCTATTGGTTGGTGGGACGGTTGAACTCCAGCACGATCTGCAGGTCGGAATCGACCGGCTGGCCGTTCAAAGTGGCGGGCTTGTAGTGCCACTGCCTGACCGCAGCGATAGCACTGTTCCGGAACAACTCATTGCCGCTCACCCAGTCTACGTTTCTCACCGCCCCGGCCTTGGTGATTGTGGCTTTCAACACCACTTTGCCGGAGATCCCCAGGCGGCGAGCCGCTTCCGGGTACACCGGCGAGACGCGACTGAGCAAGTGTGCCGCCACCGTATGCGACACGGGCGCGGCTACGACCGCGGGCGAAGGCTTGACCAAGACGGCGGGCAGCTCTGGGGATGAAAGCGCCAGTTGCGGCACTTGGGGTTCGGGTACCTGCGGCGCGCGCAAGGCACCGCTGGCCGCCGGCCGGCGCACGGCTTCCTGAGCCTCGACCACCGGCTGCGCACTGCTCCGGACGGTCACATCGGCGGGCATTTCCGCGCCCGCAGTAGCTTTAGCGGCTTTCGACGGCGATGGAGCCGTCGCCGGAGAACTGAGCGGGCTGTGCTTGGTCTCGGGGACCGCAGAATCGGGCGGCTTGATCTCCTGCGCCGGCTCGGGCTGCGGAGGGGAAACGGTCTGCGGCTGGGTCGGAGCGGGTGGAGCCGGCTTGGCCATGCCTGCACTTTGGGCCACGTGCCAGCGCCAGCCGGCAACCGCAAGAATCGCCAGGGCGACCAGAATCGCTGCCGGAAGCATCCAGCGGCGAGACGGGCCGGCCTCGGTGTCGTAGCCGCTGAAGGTGGGTCCGGGGCCGAAATCAGGCGTCGGCGCGGGTGGCTTGAGAGGCACGAGCCGCACCGAGCTAGGGGCACCTGACTTGATTGCCTGCGGCGCCGGGCGCGCAGCCGTAGACGAAGCTGCCAATGGGCGCTGGGGCTGCGGAACAGCAGAAGCCAGCGTCGCCGCTGAACCCGAGGCTGTAGCCACAGGAGGCTCCGATTCGAATGCCGCTGCCGAGAAACCGCCCTCCGGCGCCGGGGCTGCCTGCTCCAGCAGCTCCGAGGGCTCAGGCGCCATAGGCGCGGAGATCGGCAGCTCGGCCGGCATTGATCCGGAAACGGCTTCGGCCGTTTGGGCAGGAGGCGTGGCCGGTTGGGACTCATCGAGCAGCTCGATGATGACCTCGGAAAGCGTGGTGAGAATGAGGAGGTGCTTGTCGGTAAAGGCGTGGGGGGTGTCGGAGAAGGCGGCGATCACGCCCACCACCTTCACTCCGCGGCGGACAGGGGCCACGGCGATGGCGCTGATCCCCAGCGCGCGGCAAGCCTCGGGATCGACTCGCGGATCGCTTTGGGCATCGTCGCAGCGTTGCGGCTCGCCGGTGCGCACGCATAGCCCGGTGAAGCTGTGCTCGATGCTGAGCCGGGCGCCCACATCGGGGGCGCTGGTGCCCCAGCTGGCGCGGCAGACCATCTCGTGGCCTGCCTGGCCTTCCGTCAGGGCAATGGCAACGCCGCTGGAACCAGTGAAATTCTGCGCGCGGATGGCCACCGCCAGCAGCTTCTCCGCCAGCGGCGTGTGCGCTCCAAACTCCGGCGCCGCGCGCGCCTGCTCTAATTCTGATGTGACTGGCCCCGGGGCCGAACCCATTCCTACTTCTCCCGTCAAGATACTCTGAGGGTAGAAACATCGTATCAAGTAGGCAACAGGAAAGACATGCCAAAAGGGCCGTTTGCCCGCCCTGGGGGCCGTGCACCTCGGTCATATCCCGGAGCGGTCCCGCCCCGCTTATAGTCACCAGCAAGGGGGCCCATGAAAAACATCCAGCACGTTGTGCGCGAAAAGGAAGCCGAGATTGAGAAGTTGACCCGCGAAATCAAGCTGTTGCGCGCTGCCGTGCGCATTCTGGAGGACGAAGGCCCGGGCCTGTCGCTGCGCCCCGCGGTTTCGTTTCCGCGCCACGGCGCGGTGGCGGGGGTGAGTCTGGAGGAGCCGGGGTTGGATGTGATGCCGGCGCCGGGACCATCCAACGGCGACAGCAGCAAGCGCTGGCCGTAGCCGCCCCGGCGCCTAACGTCCGCCCTCCTGTAGCGTGCGGTGCAGAAAGGCGATTGTTTTGCTCCAAGCCTGTGCCGCATCGTCTGCTCGGTAACCGGTCTTGTTGTTGGGATTCTCGAAGGCGTGTCCAGCATCAGGGAAGATCACGACCTCGATGGGCTTAGCGAGCTGCTTCATCTGCTGTTCGAAGTTGCGAACGTCGCTGACCGGGATGCCGCGATCCTGCCCTCCGAAGATGCCCAGAATCGAAGCGTGAATCTTCTTCAGGCTGTCCACCGAAGTGGCCAGGCGCCCGTAATTGATCACGGTGGCGGCCAAGCGCGGGTCTTCCAGCGCCAGGTCGAGCGAGTATCCGCCGCCCATGCACCAGCCGATCGAACCGACGCGCGCGGGGTCCACATTCTTCAGGGACCGCAGGTAATCGGCAGCAGCCAGCAAGTCGCGGTCGGCGCGGTCGTGCGGCAATCCGCGGCTGAGTTCGTGCGCCTCCTCAGGAGTGGTCGCCACTTTGCCGCGATATAGATCCACGGCCAGGGTGACGTAGCCCTGGCCGGCGAGCTTAGACGCCTCGCCCTTCACCCAGTCGTTCAGACCCCACCATTCGTGAATCACCACCAGCGCAGGGAACGGCCCCTTGCCCGCGGGCGTGTACATCATGCCGGTAACGGTTTCGTCTCCGCTTTTGTATGAGACCTGACCATCAGCAGCCAAGGCGGACAAAGCAACAAAGCATATCGGGAGCACTAAAAGCAGCACGCGCATGGGACCTCCGCAGCGAAATCGAATCTCAGCCAGTTCGATTGCGCGCATGGCACCGGGGATGCGAAAGATGGCGCGCGTGAAACCTAGCGGATGAACTGGCGGAAAGCGGCGCTCACCTTGGCGGCGACGCTTGGGATTTCTTTTGCCAGGCTGTGACCAGCGCCTTCGATCACCAGCAGTTTGGTTCGCGCGGGGATCAACCGCAGGGCCGCCGTGATCTCCTCGAGGGAAGCGAATTCGTCGCGCGTGCCTTGAACAAAGAGCGCCGGAACGCGGACCTGCGGGAAGTGCGCTGTGCGCAGTTGCGTCGGGCGGCGCGGCGGATGAAGCGGATAAGACAGCAGCAGCAGGCGGGAGGCCACGCTGGGATCCTCGGCCGCCAGCATGCTGGCCTGGCGTCCGCCATAGGAGTGTCCGCCAAGGAAAACTTGCCCGGGAACAATCTTTCGCAGGGCTTCGACCGCTTGCCGCAATCCTTCGCGATCGCGCGCCACGCTGCCAGGTCCCGGCGGACCGTGCGGACGCACCTGGCGAAACGGCAAATCGCAGCGCAGAACTGTCATCCCCGATTCGGCCAGCGCCTCGGCCACTGCAATCAGCAGCGGCGACTGGCTGTTCGAGCCGGCGCTGTGCGTCAGCGCCAGAGCATCACCCGCCGGGGACGCCGGGCGGTGCAGAAAGCCGCGTATGGGCGGCTCGACGGTTCGGTCCAGGAAGGCTTCGAGCGCAACTGACCCCATCCTCACATTGTAAAGACGCCGCGAGCAGCCGAAACATCTGACCGATGGGACTACTGCACTCGGGCTAGCGCCACTGGTTAGTACCTCCGGGGAATTGCCACGGTTACTTCCGGCGCGCAAGCTCTATCCCTTCTTCGAGCAGCAGCGGCCAAGCAATGTCGAAGTCGCGATCGGGTGCGGCCCGCGCGGCGGGTACATAGGCACTTCGTCGACCCTACCTGTCACCTGGTGGTTCCGGGACTCGGGCCCGAGTAGAACCTAGGACCATTGAAGGAAAAAATGAAACCCCTGATGGTAGTTCTTCTTCTGCTATTCACAGCCTGCGGCTTCTCTGCAGAGTTGCCGAACGGTCCCCAGCCACAAACGAGCAACGATTACGGCCCGGGACTTTCCTTCAACAATCAACTGTATGCATTGCAGGGAGCCTCGGTCGGTTTTGCAGCCGGACTCATCACTCATCGCCCCTGGCTGGGGGCGGCCTCCGGCGTAGGTTCTTGCATGCTCTGGCGCGCGGTACATGACCTCAGCCACAAGAACGACCCCATGTTCGCCAGGAACCGTATCGCCTTCTGCGCTGCCGGCGCGGGAGCCGCGTACGTCACGATGAAATTGATTCGCACTCATCGATAGACGTGGCGGCGCTTAAAGCATGCGGTCGAGCACCAGCAACTCTCGGCTGGGACGTGATAGATTATGCAGATCGTTCAGCCCGGAGCGACCAGCCGTGGGGGCATCGCACATCACCTCGGAATCCGAAGCTTGGCCGGCGCTTCCGCTTGCCGCGTGGAAGCCCACCTACCACAACCTGCACATGTGGACGCAGATCGTCGGCAAGGTACGCCTGGAGCTGACGCCGAAGACGAACCACTGGTGGAACGTGCCGCTGTACGTCAGTGCGCGTGGTCTGACGACTTCGCCGATCCCATGCGGCAATGACGTTTTCGAAATCCAGTTCGATCTCATCGATCACAAGCTGCTCATCGACCGCTCCGACGGCCGCCGCGTGCGGCTCGCTCTGGAGCCGCGCACCGTGGCGGACTTCTTTTCCGAGTTCATGGCGGCGCTGCGTTCGCTCAACATCCAGGTCACCATCTATCCCAAACCTGTAGAAGTAGCGGACCCGGTTCCGTTCGCTGAAGACCGGCTCTACCGAGCCTACGATGCGGAGGCGGCCCATCGCTTCTGGCGGGTGCTGGCTTCGTGTGACGCGGTTTTCAAGCAGTTTCGTGCGCGCTTCCTGGGCAAGAGCAGTCCGGTACATTTTTTCTGGGGAAGCTTCGACCTGGCGGTGACGCGCTTCTCTGGCCGGCGCGCTCCGGAACGCCCGGGAGCTGATCCCATCACCCGCGAAGCCTATTCGCACGAGGTCATCAGCGCGGGCTGGTGGCCGGGAGGGTCGGGAGTGGATGGGCCGGCTTTTTATTCCTACACTGCGCCTGAACCGGGAGGCCTGGCCAAGCACCCGGTGCATCCCGAGTCTGCCTTCTACCACCCCACGTTGAAGGAATTCATCCTAATGTATGACGACGTTCGCAGCGCGCCAGCGCCGGAGCGAATCTTGCTGGACTTTTTGCAAAGCACCTACGAAGCCGGAGCGGCGCTTGCCCGCTGGGACCGCGAAGCTCTGGAAGTGCGCGCGGCTTGAGAACGCCGCAGAACCGGGGTGAGAACATGAGTTGCAAGCACTTAGATCAGATCAAGATCACAACCACCGACAAGCACGTCTGCGAAGACTGCGTGAACTTGGGCGATACCTGGGTCCACTTGCGGCTCTGCCTATCCTGCGGACACGTGGGTTGCTGTGACTCCTCGAAAAACAAGCACGCCACCAAGCACTTCAAATCCTCGCACCACCCGCTCATGCGCTCCATCGAGCCGGGTGAGTCCTGGATGTGGTGCTACATCGACGAAATGTCGCCGGGAGAGGTAGAGGCGGCCTGAGGCTTCTATCGTGCATGCCGGGTCGCGAACCACGGTGTTGAGCACTATCTCTGCGCTATAGCCCTATGATTTGGTGCGCGGCGGGAGTGTGATCGCCAACCCTAATTGGTTGGCAACGCCGAGCAGTCTCTTGTCGTGGGTCCACAGCTCCGCCGCTGCGGTCAGCTTTACCGCGGCCAGCAGGTGGGCGTCGACATATCCGATACCGCGCCCGAACAGCGCATGCTGGTCGATGAAATGCAGGACTTCTGGGTCGGTGGCGACGCTGGCCTGGGGCAACTCTGACAAGGCGCTCAGCACGACTTCGCGCCGACGCAGGTTACCCAAAGCAAGCTCGCCGATGACCAAAGGGTGCGCCAGAACCATTCCGGCCTCAAGCAACGCGGTTAGCGCCTTGTTGCCCGCGCGCAGATGATCGACCCAGATGGACGTATCGACCAGGATCACGCCGAGGTTGGCCGTCGCCGTGGCGGCGCCTTCAGGCCGGGCTCGCTGCCGCCCAGACGCGCCAGTCGCCGGGCGCTCTCGCGCTCGATGAGCGCCTTGAGGGCCTCGCGGACCAGGCGGGACTTCTCCTTCAGGCCGGTGAATGCCTGCGCCCTGGCCACCAACTCATCGTCCAGCGCAAGGGTCGTTCGCATCCTTTAGAACCTCCATATCAGGCACGATTATATCATCATTTGATGCCAGTCTCAATGCCGCCGAACACTTGTGGGGGAGGGAGAGGGATTCGAACTTGAGGCGTTTAGCGGGCGTGAGCGAAGCGCGAGCCCGCTGCCGAAATCCTGAGCGAAGCGAAGGACCCGAGCAAGGCTGGCGGAGGGAGAGGGATTCGAACCCCCGGTACGGTTTCCCGTACAGCGGTTTTCAAGACCGCCCGTTTCGACCGCTCACGCATCCCTCCGGCCGCTGCTAGTTTAGCAGTTCGCGGACAGCCTTAAGCGCTGCGCAGCAGGATGACGGTGGCATCGTCTTGCTGGGCGCCTTTGTCACTGAACTCCTGAACCGCCTGCATGAGCTGAGTGATGCTGCCATCGTGCGCCGCCACGAACTCCGCCAGGCGCTCGCTGCCGAATTCCTGGTGCTCGCGATTGAGCGCCTCGGAGATTCCGTCGGTGTAGAAGAGCAGGCGGAAATCCCGGCAGAGCTTGACGGTGTGCTGGGTAAACTCGCCGGGAAACATCCCGAGCGGCATGCCGGCGTCGGTGTGCAGCGGACGCACATCGCTTCCGTGGCACAGCAGGGGCCAGGGGTGGCCGGCGCTGGCGAAGGTGAGAATCCGGCGCTCGGGATCCAGCACCGCATAGATCATGGTAGCGTAGCGGCCGCGGGGGAAATCGTCGAGCAGCCTCTGGTTGACGCGCGCCAGCACCTCGCCGGGGCCCTTGGCCAGCGGCGCCAAGGAGCGTACGATGCCGCGCGCGGCTGACATCAGCAACGCCGCCGGCATGCCCTTGCCGGACACATCAGCCAGGACGATGGCCCAGCGCCCACCGGCCAGCGGAATGTAGTCATACCAGTCGCCACCCACGGCGCCGGCGGGCACACACGCCGCCTCCAGACGAAAGCCCGGCAGTGACGGCGCGCGGCGCGGCAGCAACTCCTGCTGGATGCGATGAGCTTCGTCCTGCTCTTCGTGCAGGTGCTGCGTCTGGCGGCGCTCGCGCTGGATGCGCTGCGCGTTATCCACGGCCACCGCAATGTGCCCTGCCAGGGCCTTAAGGAGTTCGATCTGGGCGCGAGGGAAGGCGTCCAGGTCGTGGTGCGAGGCGCCAAAAACCCCGATCACCCGGTCCTTTACCTTCAGGGGAATGACGACCTCCGAGCGGGTTTGAGGTTCGCAGGAACGGTAATGCAGCTCCTGCGAGACATCGGGAGCGTAGTGGGCCCGGCCCGTGACTACCACCTGTCCCGACAAGCCCTCGCTGATCGGCCAGTGCTCGCCCTTCTTCGACTGCGTGCAGCCGTGGACCGCCGCGAGATGAAACTGATCGCCCTCCACCAACAGGATGCTGGACTCGATGCAGCCGAAATCGACGGCCACGCGGTGAACAATGGTGTCCAGAAGATCATCGAGCTCCAGGATGGAGCCGATCTGTTGCGCCGCCTTCTGCAAGGACACCAGGGCGTCCACCCGGCGCTGCTGGAAGATTGCGGGCGGAGGAGCAAGGGGAAAACTGCTGGAAGCGCTGGCCACGGCTGAGCCTCCTTCACACCTTTCCCATTAGATTCCGGGCGCGGTTTCCGGATGCGAAAAGCCACCCCAGTGTACGCGCTGTACAATCGAAGCAACGTCCCTGATGAAGCGGTTTTTCCAACTGGTGTTGCTGGCGCTGGTGCTGGTGGCAGTGGCCATGATCTCAGCGCTGACCGCCATGCGCCTGGCCATCCACGGACACCAGGTCCGGGTGCCCAACGTAGTCGGCATGACCGCGCCCGAGGCGCGCAAGGCCGCCGCCGCCTCGGGCCTGCCCCTGGACCGCGAGGGCGGCTTCTACAGTGGCGAGGTGGCGGAAGGGCGGGTGCTGTCACAGGTGCCGGCGGCGGGTACGCTGGTGCGCCGCGGCTGGCATCTGCGAATCGCCGAGAGCCTGGGCCCGCAGCGCACTGCCGTGCCCGACCTGCTGCAAGAGAGCCAGCGCGCTGCCGAGATCAACATCACGCGCCGCGGCCTCGACGTGGGTAGCGTAGCCGTGGCTCACATTCCCGATCAGCCTCCCGACCAGGTGGTAGCGCAGAGCCCGCCTCCGAATGCGCAGGGGGTGGCCTCGCCCAAGATCAACCTTCTGGTCACCGCGCCGGCGGAGCCGGCGGCGCTCATCATGCCCAGCTTCAAGGGACGCCCCCTCGCCGACGTCAGCAAGGCGATTCAGGGCGCCGGCCTCCGCCTGGCCCTCGTGAACAAAGTGCCGGTTCCTGGATTGCCTGCGGGAACCGTGCTGAAGCAGTCGCCGGAAGCCGGGCAGAAGGTCACGCCGGGGATGGCGGTGACGCTCGATGTGGTGCAGTAGCTAGTCACTGGCTATCATCATGGCGGCAAAGAAGCCGTCACACGGATGAATGCCCGGCAGCGTACGAAGGAAATCTTCGCGGAGGAGAGAGTCAAGGTCATCCCACACCAGTTCGCCTTCGGCCTGGAGCCGTTCGAGTTCCTCGCGGCAACCGAGCAGGCGCAGATCGCCGCGGCCGGCCATCACCTCGGACACCACATCCTCGTTCTCTTCCCGCTCCAATGAGCAAGTCGAGTACACCAGGCGTCCCCCGGGACTGAGGTAGGAGAGCGCCGAGCGCAGGATCGCCACCTGACGGCGGTGCAGGTCGGAGAGATCCTCGGGGCGCAGCCGCCACTTGATTTCTGGATTGCGCCCCAAGGTGCCGGTGCCCGAGCAGGGAACGTCAGCCAGCACGCGATCGAAGTTGGGCATGAGCGGCAAAGCCTCCGCGTTGGCCGCAACCACGGCCACATTGGGCGCACGCACCAGGCGGCGGGTCAGGCGGGCGCGCGCCGGGTGCAGTTCCACCGCGAGCATTAGCGAAGACGGGTTGCGCTCGGCGATCAGCGAGGTCTTGCCGCCGGGGGCGGCGCAGCAGTCGAGGATGCACGCGCCGTGACCGACCAGCTGCGCAACGAGCTGCGAGGCTTCGTCCTGGAGATAGGCGCGACCTTCGGCTAAGACGCGGGTCTTGGTGATGTCGCCCGAAGTCACGCGACGAGCGCGGGCAAGGAGCGCGCCCGGCGCCAGCTCGATGCCTTCCTGTTGCAAATCGGATTCGGCGGGAGCATCCGCCAGGCGCAACGTGGGCACGGGGATTTGCTGGTCAGAGCGCGTGATCTCCTTGACGGCATCCACGCCGTACGCGGCCGACCATCGCTCCAGGATCCAGAGCGGATGCGCCGTAGCGGCAGCGATCTGGCCGAGCGAGGCTTCCCCGGCTGGGAGCTGGGGCGCTCGCGGCTTCGACGCGGCGATCTTGCGCATGACCGCATTCACCGTGGGCGCAGCGAATCGCCGGCCCGCGCGTTTGACCAATTCCACCGTCTGATCAACGGCGGCATGCGCCGGGACGCGCTGCAGATGCGCCAGTTGATAAGCGCCCATGCGCAGCGCAGTGGCCACTTCCAGGTCGAGTCTGTGCGGCGGCGCTTTCGTCCAGGAGGCGATTATCTCGTCGAGCTGCGATCGCCAGCGCAGGACTCCCATTACGACCTGGGTGCAAAGCCCCTGGTCCGCTGGAGAAAGGTCCTCCAGCCGCTGCGAGTGCAGGAGTTCGTCGGCGAATGCGCCTTGCTCGACGCGCATCAGGATGTCGAAGGCAACGGAGCGAGAGGGAGTAAGCATTTCGGATGTTGTTATTTCCAATTACTGCCGAGTACAAAGTACTCCCTTCCCGACTGCGCAGACGTGCTCCGCCGTTACAGCGAGCGGCGGCGGCGCGGATTCAAGGTGGCTCTTCCAGTGATCTGGATACAGCCATCCACAGCGTATAATGTTAGATTTTAGAAGAGGGGACACAGCCACCATGAGCGGAAACGGCCATCAGCATTCCAGTAACGGCAACGGCGCGCCCAAGCTGCGCGCGGAGTGGATCGCGCGCCGCAAGGCGCAGAACACCGACGGCAATTTCTCGCAGATGCACTATGCCCGCCAGGGCCTGGTGACGGAAGAGATGCTCTACGTGGCCGAGCGCGAGAAGCTCACGCCCGCGGTGGTGCGCGACGAGGTGGCGCGCGGGCGCATGATCATCCCCGCCAACATCAATCATCCCGAGCTCGAGCCCATGTGCATCGGCGTGGCCTCGCTGTGCAAGATCAACGCCAACATCGGCAACTCCGCCGTGACCTCGAATGTTGATGAGGAACTGAAGAAGCTGCATACCTCGGTGCACTACGGCGCCGACACCGTCATGGACCTCTCCACCGGCGGCGACATCCCGGAGATCCGCGAAGCCATCTTGCGGCATTCTCCCGTGCCCATCGGCACCGTGCCGATCTATGAAGGCATCTCGCGGGTGAAGAAAATCGAGGATTTGACCGCCGAGATCATGCTCGAGGTCATCGAGGAGCAGGCACAGCAGGGCGTGGACTATATGACCATCCACGCCGGCGTGCTGATCCAGTACCTGCCGCTGGTCTCGAAGCGCATCACCGGCATCGTCAGCCGCGGCGGCGCGATTCTGGCGCAGTGGATGGCCCACCACCGCAAGCAGAACTTCCTCTATGACCGCTTCGAGGACATCGTCAAGATCCTCAAGAAATACGACGTGTCGTTCTCGCTGGGCGACGGCCTGCGGCCGGGTTGCGTGGCCGATGCCAGCGACGAAGCCCAGTTCGCCGAACTCCGCACCCTGGGCGAGCTGACCGAGATCGCCTGGAAGCACGATGTGCAGGTAATGATCGAAGGTCCCGGCCACATCCCGCTCGACAAGATCAAGGAGCAGGTGGACCAGGAAGTACAGCACTGCCATGAGGCGCCGTTCTACACGTTGGGTCCGCTAGTCACCGACATCGCGCCCGGATATGACCACATCACCTCGGCCATCGGCGCGGCCATGATCGGCTGGTACGGCGCGGCCATGCTGTGCTACGTCACGCCGAAAGAGCACCTCGGCCTGCCGAACGATAAAGACGTGAAAGACGGCATCATCGCCTACAAGATCGCCGCCCACGCCGCCGACATCGCCCGCCACCGCACGGGCGCGCGCGATCGCGACGACGCCATCAGCTACGCCCGTTATACCTTCGACTGGGAGAAGCAGTTCGCGCTCTCGCTCGATCCCGAGACCGCCCGCTCCATGCACGACGAAACCCTGGCCGACGATTACTACAAGCAGGCGGCTTTCTGCTCCATGTGCGGACCGAAGTTCTGCTCCATGAACTACTCCGCCAAGGTGGACGAATACAACCGGCAAGTCCACGGCCTGGAGAAGAAGGACTACTCAGAGCTGGTGGAGAAGTTTGCGCCGAGTACGGAGAAGCTGGTCACGCCGACAACGAAGTAACCAGTGATTGTGGGCGCCGGTCTATCGTCCAAAATCCACGACGAGTGATGATGTGGAACTTCGGTCCTGACCAGCGTTAAATTGTTGCGGTGATAACCGCCGCAACCATCCTCGCCGTTGTATTTGCCTTGATCGCAATTTCGGTCTCGGTGGCGCTTCGCGCTCGGCATCAACCCCCTGCTTCCAAAGAGCAATTTAGTTACGGAGGGCCGTTGTTTGTTGGGCTAGGGGCGGCTGTTGCATTGCTGTCGATGATCATTTACAGCCCTTACCTTGACTTGCTCTACATCTTTCTCATCGCCCCAATCATCTGCCTGATTTGCCTCGTTCTGCTGGTAATCGCCGCCGTGCGCAAGAGACCGCGCCAATGCCTTTCGACGTTGTTGACGTTGATCGCCTTCCTCGCTGTTTCGGCCGTGATACTCAAGAACGAGGACACAATCCGTGCGTCCTTTCGATGGTTGGCGTGGTCGCACCGCTTCAAGGCTGAAGTTCTGGCGCAACCGGCTCCAGCTAACGGAGGACTCAGGCACATGGTGTGGGAAGCCACAGGGTTCGCTGGCGTAGCCAACAGCACGGTATATCTTGTTTTCGACCCGACGGATTCACTCTCAGCGGCGCACTCGCCTGGCAGGTTTAGCGGCATACCCTGCGAGTTCCGTCTTGTACGTCGCCTGGAGAGCCATTGGTACTCGGTTTGGTTTTACGCCGATGAGGACTGGGGCAACTGCCCCTGGAGCAATGCCGCTGGGCACTGATTGCGGTGGTCCGGAGAGTGGCTGTCTTATCACCAACTAGCCTCGCCTAGTCCCGTCTGATCGAATGAAGTGACGCTTCTACTGACTCAAATCACAACCTCCCACCTGGCCTGCTCCCTTACAATGCACGTGTGGCATTCCCCGACCGCCTCGAGCGCGAACGCCGCGACCAGCGCCTAGCCATACGCGTGTCGCTGGCGTTCGGTGTGGTGATGCTGGCGGGAAAGCTGGGGGCATACCTGCTCACCGGCTCGGCCGCCATTTTCTCTGACGCCGCCGAGTCGGTTGTCCACGTGGTTGCCGTCTCGTTTGCCGCTTTCAGCCTGTGGCTGAGTTCGCGCCCAGCCGATCAGAAATTCCTCTACGGATACGAGCGGATTACATTCTTCTCGGCTGGGTTCGAAGGAGCGATGATCGTGCTCGCCGCCATCGCCATCGTTTATGCGGCGATCCACAAGTGGCTGGCGGGATTGCGGCTGGAACACCTGGGCCTGGGCACGCTGTTCGTGCTGGCGGCGGCGGTGGTCAATCTGGCACTGGGCTGGTATCTGGTGCGCACCGGGCGCCGCACTCACTCACTAATCCTCGAAGCCGACGGCAAGCACGTGCTCACCGACAGTTGGACCAGCTTCGGGGTGGTGGGCGGCTTGTGCCTGGTGCTCGTGACGGGATGGAAGCCCTTCGACCCGCTCTGCGCCATCGCGGTGGCGCTGAACATCGTGTGGTCAGGCGGGCATTTGCTCTGGCGCTCGGCCAGCGGCCTACTCGATTACTCTGATCCGGGAATTGGGCGCACCCTGCACCGCCGGCTGGATGAGCTCTGCCAGGAACTCGGTGTGCAGTACCACGGCCTGCGCTTCCGCATGACCGGGCATCGCGTCCTGGTCGAGGTCCACCTATTGTTTCGGCACGAGACTCCGGTAGGCGAGGCCCACCGCATCGCGACCCAGGTAGAGGAACGCCTGCCCGAGGGACTGGATCTTCCCGCCGAAGTCATCACTCACCTGGAGTCGCTGGACGACCACGCCGTCGTGCACCATGCCGAGCACTACACGGGCCGACCGTCGTAAACCATGACGGTTCCGCGGGGACTAGGGTTCCGCCGTAGATGCGGCTTGTGAAAGGGCACGCCTTCAGGCGTGCCGCAAGAGGCAGGTAACAATTCGGCTTTAGCCGCTGAGGGAATTTCCCGCAGGGCCTAAAGGCCGGTTTATGGTGGACGCTAACGGCACGGCTGGAAGCCGTGCCCTTTCACCTTTCAAGGCTGGACATACCCCACTCTGGGTCTGCTCTAATCCCTATCCGAATACCGCTTCAACTTTGCAGTTGAGGGCTGCGGTCTTGCGCGCGGCGGCGTGAAATGCCGGACCACGACTTCATCTTCTGCCAGCGAGTCCTGCGACGGACGCCGAAGCTGCCTTGCGCCATGCCGTGCGGCTGGCGGCTTCTGATTCGCAGGCCGCACCGTAGGTGAGGGCCTGCCGGCCGGCGCCGCCACAACCGGCTTAGGCGCGGCCGGCGGCGGGGCAATCGTCGCGGCGCCGAATGGCACGTTCTGCTTCACGTCCTTCATCAGGGCGCCGGGCGCAAGCGGCGAGGCCGAGCGGCGGTTGGCGTAGGCGACAAAGCCCAGCAGCAACAACACACTCAACCCGCACGCGGTCACCACCGCGGCGCGGGATATGACAATGGGCCTGCGCCGCACCGGAAGGCGCTGCGCATGGGGAGGGCGGCGAGGCGGTTGTGGCCGCACCGCCTGCTCAGCGGGCTGGGTTTCGGATGCTGGCTCGGCCGGCGCAGGAAGCAGGTTCGGATTGTCTTCGGCTTCTTCCGCCGCAATTATGGGGACGGCTTCCGGCTTAGCGACCGGCGACGGTTGCGGAGGCGTGGCCGCACGCTGCGCCGCGATCATGGCTTCGTGCAGCGCCGCGACTCGCGCCCGCTCCCGCTCGGCCGTGATCTCCTCCTGCCGCTGGCGCTCCGCCCGCTCCGCTTCCTGGCGCTGCCTTTCCATCTCCTGCCGCTCTCGTTCGCGGGCCAGTTCCTCTCCGCGCCGGATCTCCTCGCGCTCGCGCGCCGCCTCCGCCTCGAGCTTCAGCGCGCGCTGCTCGGCGCGTTTCCGCTGCAAGTCGAGGGCAGGTCTTCTCACGGACTGCCGGACACCAGCAAGGCCCGCGGCCAGGGCTCTCCACCAGTTGCCGGGCTTTTGCCGGCGTTGGATCTGCTCTTGATCGGCGTACTCTACCGGGCGTCCGGTGATGTCATAGGCGAGGACAATCTCGCCTTCCTGCGGGGGAACGACCGCCGGTGGCGCGGTCACTTCGGCCGAGGCCTCTGCGGCGCCGTGACTTGCCAGCAATGCTTGGGCTCGCTCCACAGCTTCAGCGGAACTGCATCGGTTTAGCTGCAGCTCGACCTCCGCCGGAGTGATGCGAAACTCCTCCGGAGACACGGTTTCGACCATGTAGCCTTGGGAGCGCAGATATTCGGCGGCGGCAACCGCGTCTTGCGGGGTCCGGGTGATAATCCGCGCCAGGGGCATCGGTTTCTCGCCTTGCTACAAGATTAGAGACTGGAATGCCGGCGGCAGCAAGCCGCCCAGCTCCTTTGTTAGATGCAAGGATAAGCAACAACGGTCGGCAAAGTACGCTGGCCCGATTCCTAGCGGTATTTCTCTAAGACACCGGCGGCCCGTGCCAGCGCGGCCGTAAGCGCCGCCAGTTGCTGCTCGGTCGCCTGCAGGTCGCCGCCATCGATGGCTTCATTGACCCCGGGGATCACGGCGGCCGCGTATCCGGTATAGCGGCCGGGGGCATAGATGGCGTGCCGGAACCAGGGACGCCCGGGCAGGCCGTGGGGCAGAAGCAAAGCGCGCTCGGCCTCCCGCAAGGCACGGTTCACGGCGACAGTTTCGGCTGCATCCTTGGGCGCCTGGGCAATGGCCGCGCCGGCGCGGGCAAAGCCTTCTGCCGCTTCCAGCGCGGGGGCGAACGAAGGTGGCTTGGCGAAGATTTTCTCCGCCCTTCCCTGGGCGGTACGGATATAGGCGGCGATCTCCTTGCCGTAGTTTTCGTAGTCGTAAGGGAGCACCTCGGCATCCGCGAGACGCAACGCTTCCATGCCGAACACCCGCGCCATCTCCTGCTCGTAGGCAAAGTCGGGATCGGCAAAAAGCCTGAACCAAGCCAGGTCGTCGAAGGCGGAGTGATAGACCCCGTAGGGTCCGCTTGAGGCTACATCGGTGCAGGCAACCCCCAAGTGTTGCAGGAAGGGTGTGTAGTCGGAGCCGCTGCCCAGGTCTCCCACTGGAGCATCGGCACGAAGCTGGACTACTGGAGTCCGCCCGGAGCCGGTAACATCGGGTTGCGGCGGCTTTTCGCCGGCCGCACGCCACGCCTGGTACACGGTTCCACCTTTCGGGCTGGGCACTGCCTTGGTGACCTCGCGCAGGAATTGCTTCAGGCTGGGAACAGCTGAGGCGCCGAAGTTCGGGCCCGAAACCGCCGAATCCGTGTTGATGTAGGCGACGGCGCGGTCGAGATCGGCAGCGTGCTGTTCGGCCCACTCGGTAGAGCCCATGAGGCCGTGTTCCTCGCCGTCCCAACTGCCGAAGACGATGGTGCGCCGGGGCCGCCAGCCCGCTTTGAGCAGCCGTCCGATGCCGCGTACCGCTTCCAGCATCGCTACCGTGCCACTGCCGGGATCCACCGCGCCATAGACCCAGGCGTCGCGATGATTGCCCGCCAGCACCCACTCATCGGGATACACGCTGCCGGGAATCCGCCCCATCACGTCCCAGATGGCGCGGTAGGCGTAATCCTGCTTGAGGTGCATGCGCACTCGCACCGGACCCGGCCCGATGTGATACGTGAAGGGCAGGGCACCCTGCCAATCGCGGGGTGACTCGGGCCCGGTCAGGTGCCTCAGGATTGGCTCAGCATCCGCCCAGGAGAGAGGCGTAGTGGGCACCTTCGGCATCTCCGCCTGCTGGGGCGGCGTGCGCTGCGAAAGCGGCAGCCCAGGCAGGGAAGCAAAGCCGGGCGTGGTGGGATCGCCGGGCAGGTTGAAGCTGTAACCGATGGAGCCGCGCTGCACTCCGGTTGCCGGACGCCATGGTCCCTTGGGATAAGGATCGCCCTTGAAATATCCATCCTCGAGCGGATCGGAGTAGAGCAGCAGGCCGGCGGCGCCGAACTGCTGCGCCAGATACGCCTTCACCCCACGATAGTTGGTACCGTAGCGCACGATGACGATCTTCCCGCGCACATCGATCTTCATCTGCTCCAGGCGCTTGAAGTCCTCCAGCCGGCCGTAATTGGCATACACCACTTCCGCGTCCACGTCCCCGGAAGGCGACATGCCGCTGTAAGGCATGACGATGCGCGGGTCGTCCTGGTAGGGATCGCTGCTGACGTGCTCGGGACGCGGGCCGTGCATCTTGACCGTCGGCGGAGCTACCACGTCCACACTGATTTCCGAGGGATAGTTAATCCAGACCTTGTACTCGACAATCTCCGTCTCCAGGCCGGCCTCGCGGAACTTCCGAGCCACGAACTCAGCCGTCTTCTTGTCCTCGGGAGAGCCGGCGATGTGGGGGGCCGCAGTCAGCACGCGCATGTCCTCTTCGGCAATCTTGGGATCAGGGACGCCGAGGAACAGCTTCTCGATCTCGGCCTGGGTACGGGGCTTGGCGACCGGCGCGGTACCTCCCGGGTCGCCGACCGCTACCAGAACAGCGCACAAGCACGCCAGAATGAAGCGCTTCATTACCCTCCGTTCCGGGAAAAACACTCACTTTACATCAGCCTCCCGATCAGGCGATACAGCGGGATGCGTAACATCCATCCCGAGTTATTCGATTACCTTGGTTTCACCGCGTGACACAGTGGGTACCCCGCAGACGCTTGACGCGCCCACCAGCCCTGACTAACATCACGCTAATCGGTCGAGTCTCTGGCTGTTTCTGGGGGGGGCCGTATTTCTGTCGGATCAACAATTCCGCATTTTTTTACGCCGCATCCGAACCTGAGCGACGAGGTGAACCACAATTTCGCGCAGTCCGAGGTCGAAGGCGGTGTCCACCTGGAAGATCTCGCTCCGGGCAGCAAGTTAGAGGTGCAGACGCAGCACCGCTGGTACACGGTGGTGAATTGCGGTGACGGCTGGGTGCTTATCTCCGGACATCCAGAGTATTGTCCAGAGCCGTCGCTGGTGAGAATTCTGGGATCGAACTGGGGCGGCTCGATGCTGAAGATGCGGTTCATCGGCCGCAGCATGCGCCTGGAGTTCAAGCACCCCGAATATCACACGCCGATCATCACCTCGCGCATTGTGGAGATCAGAGAGACTCCCAGCCCGATGATCCCCGCCGCTTCCTCGGTTGACGTGCCTGCCGGGGCCGACTAACATTCGCCCAACCACGGGGGCGCTGTGATCGGCAAAACCATCTCGCATTATCAGATCCTGGAGAAGCTGGGTGGCGGCGGAATGGGTGTGGTTTATAAGGCTGCCGACACCCGACTCGGCCGCCAGGTCGCCATCAAGTTCCTGCCTGACGATGTTGCCAAAGATCAGCAAAGTCTGGAGCGGTTCCAGCGCGAAGCTCGCGCCGCATCCGCGCTGAGCCATCCCAACATCTGCACCATTTACGAGATTGACGAATCTGGTGGCCATCCTTTCATCGTGATGGAGTTTCTGGATGGCCAAACGCTCAAGCACCGCATTACCGGCAGGCCGCTGGACACCGAGACTCTGCTCGACATTGCCATCCAGATTTCCGATGCGCTCGACGCTGCCCACAGTGAAGGCATTGTCCATCGTGACATCAAGCCGGCGAACATTTTCATTACCAAACGCGGCCAAGTGAAGGTGTTGGACTTTGGCCTGGCCAAGGTGCTGAAGACGAAAGCGCAATCCGTAAGCGCGGATGCAACCGCCGTGACGCAACTGACTGAAGAACACCTGACCAGTCCGGGCAGCACGCTGGGCACCGTGGCCTATATGTCACCCGAGCAGGTGAGGGCCAGGGAGCTGGATGCGCGCAGCGACCTGTTCTCGTTCGGTGTGGTGCTCTACGAGATGGCCACCGGAGTGCTGCCGTTTCGCGGCGAGAGTTCAGGAGTGATCTTCGAAACCATCCTGAACCGGCAACCCGTAGCCCCCGTACGCCTGAATCCCGACCTGCCGCCGGAGTTGGAGCGGATCATCAACAAGGCCCTGGAGAAGGACCGCGATCTCCGCTATCAGGTGGCGTCCGAGATGCGGGCGGATCTCAAGCGGCTGAAGCGCGAGACGGAGTCGTCGCGCAGTGGTTTTCTGGTCGCCGAGGATGTTCCGCAAACGGCGTCTGCCGCAATTACCAGCGGCTCGGCAGCAGTGAGGGCCTCGAGCGGCAAGATGGCGGCGGCGCCAGCCGCGGCCGAAGCCGTTGCTCCCGCTCCCCTGGCTCCGCGGCGGCTGAAGATCGTGGTTCCCACCGTCGTAATTGCAGCGCTATTGCTGGGGGGAGTTCTCTACTGGCGCTCGCATCGGGCCCCCGCGCTCAGCGAGCGAGACAGCATTGTGCTTGCCGACTTCACCAACAACACCGGGGATCCGGTCTTCGACGAGACCTTGAAGCAGGCACTTGCGGTGCAGCTCGAGCAGTCCCCCTACCTGAACATCGTTTCCGACCGCAAGGTGACCAGCACATTGCGGTTGATGGGCCGCTCTCCCGACCAGCCACTGCGGGGAGACGCCGCCCGCGATCTCTGCCAGCGCGTGGGCAGCAAGGCGCTGCTCGCGGGTTCGATCTCAAGCCTCGGCAATCAATACGTCATTGGGCTGAATGCAATCAACTGTGCCACCGGCGATGCGATTGCCAAGCAGCAGACCGAAGCGGCGGGCAAGGAAAATGTCCTGAAAGCGCTGAACACGACCGCCGTGGACATGCGGAGCAAGCTGGGAGAATCGCTCAGCTCGGTGCAGAAGTTTGCCACACCGGTGGAGGAGGCCACTACCTCATCTCTGGAAGCGCTCAAGGCGTACAGCCTCGCTCTTAAGACTCGAGATGCGAAAGGCGAGACCGCCGCCCTTCCGCTTTATAAGCGGGCCGTGGAACTCGATCCTAAGTTCGCCATGGCTTACGCCCTGACCGGCACGATTTACAGCAACTTGGGCGAAGCGGCCGTGGCCTCCGATTACAGCCGCAAATCCTATGAGTTGCGCGACAAAGTGAGCGAGCGGGAGCGCTTCTACATTGATTCGCACTACTTCGAGAATGTGACCGGCGAGCTGGAGAAAGCCGCAGAAGTGTTCAAGGTATGGAAGCAGACCTACCCTCGCGACGTGACTCCATACCTGAACCTGGACTTCATTGACAGCCAGATGGGCAAGTACGAGAGCTCAATCCAGGAGGCGCGCGAGGCCCTCCGGCTGGAGCAGAACTCGGCAATGATTTACAGCAACCTCGCGCAGGATAACCTGAATATCGATCATCTGGCCGAAGCGGAAGCAACTATCAAGCAGGCAGAAGACCACAAGCTGGAAAGCGAAGCTCTGCTCGCTGTCCCTTACTCGATCGCTTTTCTTAAGGGCGATCAGGCGGAGATGGCGCGTCTGGTCAAGGCCAGTTCGGGGAAGGCGGGCGTTGAGGACCTGATGCT
>Ga0335081_10005525_pt1 | contig 20013 bp, 14 predicted proteins | sample Lox_Sample_35_FD_206713 | JGI IMG/M metagenome (GOLD analysis project Ga0335081, IMG submission 206713) | Soil microbial communities from Loxahatchee National Wildlife Refuge, Florida, United States - Lox_Sample_3.5 | ecosystem: Environmental > Terrestrial > Soil > Wetlands | place: USA... | reverse complement strand
CACTTTACCCATGGCAAAGCCGGGCTGCCAGTTGGTGAACGAAGTACGGAAAATGTTTGCAGCGCAGGCCGCCCCGGTAGCCGCGGCTGCGCCCGCATTGGGAATGATCAGCATGGTGTCGTTGTCGGTCGCCACCTTGACCATGGCCATGGCGACGCCGGAATGGACCGTTCCGATGAGGAAGTCTACCTTGTCACGTGCGACCAGCTTGTTGGCGTTCTCTGCCCCCTTGGCGGGCTCCGATTCGTCATCCACCACCACGTATTCCACCTCGCGCCCGCCCAGCTTGCCGCCCTTTTCGGAAATCGCAAGCCGCAGCGCGTCATCAATGTTTTTTCCCAGCGCGGCATAAGTGCCGGTGTAAGGGAGCATCAAACCCAGCTTGACTTTGGTGGTGACGCCGGCGGCAAAAGCGCGCGGAATGAAGGCACCCGCTGCGGCAACGCCTGCGCCGGCAACGATGCCTTTCAGCACAGCACGGCGGGTGACCGGGTGAGGTTTGGTCATAGCGTCTCCCTCGCGCGCCGTCTCAAGCGGCAGGCCGGGCGCATGTTAGTTCGCTGTGAGGAGCAAGTCAACGGGCCAGGGGGGTTGATATACCATGCGCGGAAAAAGCGTACCACCCCACCCTCACCCGGCCCGAAAAGCGATGGTCACATTACCGCGTTCCGGGCGTGGCGGGGGGAGCGGCGCGGCAGCGGACGGGGCGGTCGCAGGCGCGGGGCGCGTGGGGGGCGCGCTGATCCGCGCGGTGAGCGGGGCGAATGAAAAGCGCACACTTGTGAGAACGCGATTTCGCAACAATCATTCGCTCCTACCTCTCGCGCCTCAGCTACGCGGCTCATTTTAGGAAAGTTGGCCTCACTACTCGCGAGTACAATGAGCTGCTCCCGTGACCGCCAGTTCAGTGAGGTTGGCCATGAAAGTAATAGCGGCCTGTCTTGGGGTCTTTCTGCTTTCTGCACTTGCTGCGGGAGAAGATCCAGAGCTTCGCGCTACCGCAATTGCCCTGCTTGAGCGGGCGAATGCTGTCAGCACTCCCGCATCCGCTCCGCCGTACGAGGCGTTCATAACCTTCCGATTCTTCTCTCCGGGGGAAGGTACTAAAGATGGACAGAGGACGATCGTCTGGCTTGGTCCGAAGGAGTCCCGGGCCGAGGTTACCTTTGGCGATTACCACCTCGTTAACGTCATCACGCCGCATCACCTCTCGGCGACAAATGAAGGCGACACCCCGATGCCCGCCGCGGTGTGGCAACTCAATAAGCTTCAGCCCATTCACCTGGTGCGATTTGATCATGAGGACGTGATCAATTCGATCAGTGGTTCGCAAGTGCGCGGCCGGCCCGCACAGTGTATTGAATTCGACACCCGGTTTGGATCCACCGTACAAAACAACGAAGTTTGCGTGGATAAGGAAAACGGCACGCTATTGCGTTTCCGCAACGCGAATGTGGTTACGGAAAATACTGAGTTCTTCCCGTATGGAGGCGCCTACTGGCCGGGACGCATCGACTACTTTCGGAATGGCGTTCAGGTCCTCGAAATTCACACTCAACTTAAAGTTCTCGAAGGCACTCCAGACCCCAACGTCTTGTTGCCCCCTCCGGGATCAGTATTCCTCGAAAGATGCCGGCAGTACCGCCCGCCCTTTGCTCGGCAGGTATTTCAGCCAGGGGCGGGCCAGGGCGGAGAAACGTTCGATCTGGTTGTAACCGGCGTAGTTGACGAGAATGGCCGCCTGCGTCTGCCGACGGTTGAACTGTCGGACCGGCCTGACCTGCAGCAGGAAGCGTTGCAGACGGCGGCCAAGTGGGTTTTTACACCGGCTATGTGTGATGGAAAGCCTACTGCTCGGGAGGCCAGCATAGTGCTTAACTTCATCGGGCGGTGACTGTCCTCATCGTCCCCCCGCACCCAGTCTTAGCATAGTTGGCGAGAACAGGACTTCACGTAACTTTCGATTCTGCACGGTAACCGGTGCAATTCCGCAAACTTACGTGAAGGCGATTTATCAACAGTTATCCGCTTTCGATAGCTGGAGGCGCTGCCTTTGCCAACTGCTTCCCGTCAGCTTACTTGCTGGTATCGACCATGGGAATCTGCGTGGACAACTGCAAGTTAATCAAGAGGTCGATACGGCGATCGATCTGGTACCACAATGCAGTCTTCTTGGACGAGATAACCTTCTCAAACGCGGGCACATACTTCATACGCAATGCGAGGAGTTGCTGGTCAACGGCTGTCGATCTCGTGATGTAATCCTGCGCCTGCGCCTCGGTCATGGTCTTGTAGTTTGCTGCATAGTCCTTGATCAGCGCCCAGCGTTCGTCATTGGGTTTGATGGCTTCGTGTCTGTACTGGTCAAAGATGGGCCAGAACTTGGTGGCCTCGTCGGCGGTGAGGCTCATGTTTTCCGCGGTGATCTGCTTCCGCTGAGAGCGTAAGTCCGCCCGTAGCATCTCGATGTCTCGATCGGAGACGTAATTTGACGCCTGAGCGAACATCCATACGTTGCACACGAACAGTACGCCGATCACAGCCAAGACAGCTTGGACATTCTTCTTCTGCAAGGTGTGTCTCCTCCGAATCTCTAAAGGCCAATCCTCACAGGACAGGCTAGGGAGAATTCAGGTGGAGTGCCAACTGGCAAAAGTGACAGCTCAGTTGGGGCTGGAACAGCACGGTCTATGGTTGGCGAGAACAGGCCTTCACGTAACTTTCGTCCCGGGAGTTAGGCGCGCCCGCTTCAATGCTCATCCCCGGAACGCCCCCAGCCTGATAAGCGTCGCTATTTGCACAACACCGGCGACAGCTAGCAATGCCCAAGTGCTCCGAGATGTGTTCTCATGGTTCTTCGACGCAATCGCTAAACCGACAATCAGGGAAACAAATGCAAAGAACATAAGGGGGGCGAGGAATGCGCCGAGAACATTTGGGTAGAAGAGCGTAGATGCGCAGACGACTTCTGCGAACGTTGGGGCCGTTAGCATCAACGCCGTTGAGCGACCGGCGACCCGCCCGAAACTTACGCTAACGCGATTTTTCGACAGCAATCGCATGGCGCATGATACTAGTCTTGGATGCACCCCTCATGGTCGCCACGAATCCGGCGTCCCAGGCCGGTCTCCGCCGATGGCATTCAAATTTGATTCTTGACAGGCAGCAGCGTGACTGGCACAATCCGCGCGCTCAATCCGGCCCTCGGCCACAGGCCCATCCATTGACTCCGGGCCGATCGAACCCCTTAGGAAAAAACTTACAGCCGAACCCCGCGTAAGCGAGGGTCTGAAAACCACGGGGCTGGAACCGTCCGAAAGAGAGGGCGCCCGGACGTGCGACTTTTCCGCTGGCCAAGAGCGATGCCGACTTGGTGGAGTATGCAGTCAGAAATCACCTAATCGCCGCATTCAATGAGAACTACCCATTACCGTATCGGTATCAAACCCACCGCTGGATGGGCGTGGGCGCTCGGCCTGCCAAGGAAACGCTTTGGACTTGCCCGTCTGGCATTCGCCTTCGGGCTGCTCGCGCTGCTCATTTCCGCCATATCGCCCGTAGATGATTCGGTACAGCCGGAGTTCTTCCGCCACTTCAGGAAGGGCCATCGCATCGTCACAGCTTCCAAGCTGTTGCAGGCGAATCATCTGTTCAGGCGGAATTGCACCGCCCCTGCGATCACGCTTGGCGCCGATGCCAGGCCGATCCGCCATCCGGCGGACCCTTCCATACACGGCCTTCCTGCCTGCTTAAGCTCGCCAGGCTTCGAGCGTTCAATCGCCGCGCGGGCGCCCCCTGCCGACTCTTCCTCTTGTTGCGCAGGAAACTCATAAAGCCGAACCCCGCGTAAGCGAGGGTCTGAAAACCACCGTCCGAAAAAGAGGGCGCCGGTTCATCCTGCGTCCTCGGAGAAAGAGGAAACACAATGCGTAGAGCAGTTGTCGCAGCGTTTGTTGTCGTTCTCAGTGTTCCACTCGTTTTGCTGGCGTTCAGGTTCACAACCATTGACGTGCCGGGCGCAGACGCAGCCAACGGAGGCACCGCCGCGGAAGGCATCAACGCCCAGGGGGACGTCGTCGGACTCTATTCTGACAGCCAAGGAGTCCAGCACGCTTTTCTGCGGAAAAGAACGATTTTCAACACCACTTTCACGACCATTGATCCCCCCGGGTCGGAAGGTACAGCGGCCAGGGGAATCAACGCGCTCGGCGACATTGCCGGAGACTATAGCGATGACGTCGGCTCGCACGGCTTCCTGCTCAGCAATGGCAGATTCACCACATTGGATGTCCCCGGCGGCACCGACACCCTCAATGTCGTGATCAATGACTTCAAAGAGATCGCGGGCACCTATTTTGACACCGACGGTAACCCTCACGGTTTTGTGTCGTACGCGTACAGTCCCCTATCCATCCTCCACGGAAAAAAGTTCACCACGATCGACTTCCCGGGTTCCTTGTTCACTCTGGTGACCGGCATCAGCAACTCGGGCGACGTTGTGGGGTACTACCGGACTGACACACTCCATGGTTTCTTGCTGAGCAACGGCAAGTTCAGCACGATCGAGCCCACGGGCGCGACCGGCAGCATGGCCCGCGGCATCAACACGCGCGGCGACATCGTTGGGACGTATGCGGATGCTACCGGCGCCGGCCACGCGTTCCTGTTCAGGAAGGGCATCCTGTTCGGGAAGGGCACCTTCACGGATATTGATCTGCCCGGCGCCAGGGCCCGAGCCATAAACGACCTGGGCAACATCGTCGGCTTTTACATCGACAACTCCGGCAACACCCACGGCTTCGAAGCGACCCAGTTCTAGGTGCTCGCTCCGTTCCGGCTGCGGAGAAGAATAGCCATCCTGAATGCGGGGCATGGGTTGCCTCCAGTGTCCCGCATCTTGGTTTTTTCCGGCGGTCGCGTGCCATAATTGTTGTAAACATGAGGTCCCCACCCTCGGCGGGTTTTGCCAAGGGTGGGGTTTTTGTTCGGGCATCGGTTTCCGTGACCGCTGTCACACGATTTTCACATTTCTGTGGATAATCCTGTGAAAGTCGGGTGAAACCCCTATTGACATTCGCAAACCACGCCCTTGCGGTGCAGATTGCACACTAATAGGTACAGGGCTTGCGTCAAACCAATCCCTATGCCGGGAGCAACTATCGGAGGTCGGCAGCGTTACGATGCTTTGGCGCGGGGGCCCAGTCGCAGCGCGCGATCGAAGAACTCCTCGGGTTCCTGGAGTTGCCGCGGCTTCGCCAGCGAGCCACACTTCTCCGCCCACATTTCCTCGGTAATGCGGATGACCCGCACCGAACCTGCCTGCGCCTTCGGGTGGGATTTGGATCTTCCCTTCGCCTTCTTCTGCATGTCGCCAATCCTCCTGGGAGCTAGTCGACTGGTATGATTCTTAATCTCGGGCGAAATGTTGGCTGTGATGTATGAACAGGGTGTCAGTGACGGCCAGTCGGGGAATCAACCAAGTGAAGCCGTAGCGTTTTTCTCGCCACCGCGATAATCTGCCGCCGTGGCAACGGATTGGGCAGCGGCGACGGAGCAAATCGGATTTCGCGATCCCGAGGCGGCACGTGCCAACCTGGAACGCCTGGAGGGGCGCCTGTCAGCCGAGGTTGCGGCCGCGCTGCCCACGCTGCTGGGCGAGTCTCCCGACGCTGATTCCGCCCTCAACCTGCTGGAAAGGCTGACCGGAGCGCCTGAGAGCTACGAACCGGTGCGGCGCCTCGACCGCAGCCGTTTTCTTATCCATTACGCCATTGCCATCTTCGGTTACAGCCAATGGCTCGGCGAAACCCTGATCCAGAACACCGATTTGCTTTCCAGCCTGGGACGCGACCGCACCCTCGATCGCTCGCACTCGCGGGAGGATTTTCTCGAGCACTTCGCCCGCTTCCGCTCGCGGTCTTTCGAAACTGACATTTCACTTCTACTCGCCCGCTTCAAGAAGCGCGAGTACATCCGCATCATGCTGCGGGATGTGCTCGGCATTGCTCCGCTGGCGGAGACAACGGCGGAAATTTCCGCGCTGTCGGATGTTCTTATAGAAGAGGCCTTGCGGTACGCAGACTCGGGTTTGCGAAACCGCTACGGCACGCCACGGCACATTGATCACGAGGGGCGCCTGGTGGATACCCCCGTGGCCGTGCTCTCCATGGGCAAGCTGGGCGGCAGCGAGCTGAATTACAGCTCGGATGTGGATCTGCTTTTTCTTTACGGCGACGGCGAACCAGACGTGCCTGGCGAGATCACGAACCGCGAGTATTTCATCCGCCTGGCGCAGCAAGTAACCGAGGTGCTTTCGCGCGTAAGCCGCGAGGGGCCGGTGTTCCGAATCGATTTACGCCTGCGACCGCAGGGCGCCGAGGGCGAGCCGGCGGTGCCGCTTGGCCATGCCATCCGCTACTACGCAAGTGTCGCCCACGACTGGGAGCTTCAGGCCCTGATCAAGGTTCGGCATTCGGCCGGAGACCTTACGCTGGCGCGGGATTTCATTCGCGCGGTACAGCCGTTTGTTTATCGCGAGGAGCTGAACTTCGCCGCCATCGAGACCGCGGTCAACTCCCTGGAGAAAATCGGCGCGCACCGGCGCAAGCGGGCGGCCACGGTGCGTCACTCCGGCGGGATCGACGTCAAGCTCGACCGCGGCGGCATTCGCGATATCGAGTTCCTGGTGCAGTGCCTGCAGCGTGTCTACGGCGGGACGGAAACCTGGCTGCGCTCCGGCGGCACGCTGTTTTCACTGCAGAAGCTGCACGACAAGGGGCACATCAGCGGCAAGGATTTTCATGAGCTGAGCCAGGGCTACCTGTTTCTGCGCACCATAGAACATCGTTTGCAGTTGCGGCGCGGACAGCAGGTGCATCGCCTGCCGGCTGCCCCGGATGACTTGGGCGTGCTCTACCGCTCGGTGGTGGGCGAGGGCGCGCGCGATCACACCGCCGACGATTTCGTCATGCAGCTTCGCAAGAGTATGGCCGCGGTCGCGGACATCTACGACCGCATCATTCACAATCAGCAATCGCAGCAGCGCCAGGAACGCGAGGGCGAGTTCCGTCTGGCTCCGCCTGAGGTAGGCCGGGAAAAATCCTATCAGCAGATTCTGGAGCGGCTGGCGGCGGACGCTCCCGCACTGTACGAGGTGGCAGCCCAACGCGATCTCACCACGCACACACGGCGCAACCTGCAGCGATTCCTGAGCGCTGCCTTCACCAGCTCCGAGCGTTATGCGGCTCTGGTCCACAATCCTGAGGCGGTGGGCCAGGCGCTGCGGCTGTTTCAGGTAAGCGACTACCTGACGGACATCCTGGTGCGCCACCCGCAGGAACTCGACACTATCGAGAAGATCGTGGCCCCGTCCAACGGCGACCAGAGCGGCGCTCTGTTCAAGCAGCAAGCGCCGAGCGGCGCGGGACACGATCCCGTTTTCGGATTTCTGGCGGCCACACCGGGCTCGCGCGGCGAGAAGCTGGCCATGCTGCGCCAGCACTACCGGCATCGTATGTTCGCCGCCGGCTCGCGCGACGTGATGGAGCTCCGCCCGGTTTACGAATCGCTCTCCGAAATGAGCGCGGTCGCCGACGATGCGATCGCTGCCGCCTTTAACCTGGCCGGCCACCCACCGGGACTAGCCGTACTGGCACTGGGGCGGCTGGGCAGCTGGGAGTTCGACCTGGGATCGGATGCCGATCTGCTGTTCGTGCGCGACGAGCAGGCCGAGACGGAGCCGCTGGTGAAGATCGCGGAGCTGGTCGTGGAGGCGCTTGCCGCCTACACCCAGGACGGCACGCTGTTTCCGGTTGATTTGCGCCTGCGTCCGCGGGGCGGGGAAGGCGAACTGCTGGTCACGCCGGAGAGCCTGGCCGCCTACTTCGCGAGCGAGGCCCAGCCCTGGGAGGCGCTCACCTATACCAAGCTGCGCTACGTGTGCGGCTCCGAGGAGCTGGCGCTGCGGGCCATGACCGCGGTCGAAGATCATCTGCTGCGCTTCGGCAAGGAGGTCAGCTTCGGCGCTGCTGTCCGCGCTATGCGGACGAAGCTCGAGAAATCAGATAACGAGGCCAACTTCAAGGTTGCGCCGGGCGGCTTCTACGATATTGACTACATCCTCTCCTATCTGCTGGTGATGTATGGCGTTAAGGACGTTCAGGGGAATACCCGCGAGCGCCTGCACACCCTGGCGGCGCGGGCCTTGATCTCCGACGATGACTGCGCCACCCTCGACGCGGCCGCAGAGCTGCTGCGCACCGTCGGACACGTGGTACGGCTGGTCACGGGGCGCTCCCGCAAGTCACTTCCCCATGGCGACCATCCCCGGCGCGTCAGCGAGCAATTGGTGTCCCGCATTCTGCACCGGTCGTTCCGGGACGGCCTCGAGCGCGAGATGGAGCAAACCTACAAACTGGTTCGGCCGGTCTACCAGAAAGTCCTGGGGCTAGGGGAGTAAGAGCCGATCTCGCCGCTTTTGTTTTTCCCAATTTAGCGTAAGCGAGTGGCTTCGCCAGGGGTCCATCAGGATTCTGTAAGGACGCCCGAGGGGTACAATGTATGGACGGCCAGCTCTCTCTTCTCCGAGTGATGAACGTCACAATTACCTGTGACGATAGGCCTACGCCCGCCAGCGCGCCGCTGGCTATAATTTCGGGTCCTTTGGACAATCTTGCGGAGGTGTGTACATGGCGGATTCATACAACGGGCTGGCCATTCCCAAGGATGGCACCCGCATCAGCTACAGCAATGGGAAGTACAGCATTCCCGACAACCCGATCATCCCCTTCATCGAGGGCGACGGCACCGGACGCGACATCTGGAAGGCATCGGCGCGGGTGTTCGACGCTGCCGTGCAGAAGGCCTACGGCGGCAAGCGCCGCATCGTGTGGTACGAGATTTTCGCCGGCGAGAAAGCCATGTCGAACTTCAAGACTTGGCTCCCGGATGGCACCATCGAAGCCATGAAGGACCTGCGGGTCGGCATCAAGGGCCCCCTCACCACGCCGGTTGGCGGTGGTATCCGTTCGCTGAACGTGGCGCTGCGCCAGATCCTCGATCTCTATGCCTGCGTGCGTCCCGTGAAGTGGCTGGGCGCGCCCTCGCCGGTAAAGCATCCTGAGCGCATGAACGTGGTCATCTTCCGCGAGAACACCGAAGACGTCTACGCCGGCATCGAGTGGGAGCAGGGCACACCCGAGGTCAAGAAGCTGATCGAGTTCCTGAATAAAGAGATGCTGAAGGGCGGGCCGAAGCAGATTCGTACCGACTCCGGCATCGGCATCAAGCCCATCTCCATCACCGGCACCAAGCGCCTGGTGCGCAAGGCCATCCAGCACGCGCTGGACCACGGCCTCCACAAAGTGACGCTCGTCCACAAGGGCAACATCCAGAAGTTCACCGAAGGCGCCTTCCGCGCCTGGGGCTATGAGCTGGCCACCAGCGAGTTCCGCGACAAGGTTGTCACCGAGCGCGAGAGCTGGATCCTCGACAACAAGGACAAGAACCCCAACATCACCATCGAGCAGAACGCCAACCTGGTCGAGCCGGGGTTGGAGTTTGCCGCCCAGGAGTTCAAGAACGACATCTATAAGGAAGTGAAGGACTGCCTGGATGCCATCGGCAAGTCGCACGGCAACGGACAGTGGAAGAAGAAGCTGATGGTCAACGACCGCATCGCCGATTCCATCTTCCAGCAGGTTGTGACCCGCGCCGACGAATACGAAGTGCTGGCCACGCCCAACCTGAACGGCGATTACATCTCCGACGCTTGCGCGGCGCAGATCGGTGGCCTGGGAATCGCGCCGGGCGCCAACATCGGCGATGGCTATGCCATCTTCGAAGCCACCCACGGAACGGCGCCGAAGTACGCTGACCTCGATGTCATCAATCCGGGATCGGTCATGCTCTCCGGCCAGATGATGTTCGAGTTCATGGGCTGGAACGAAGCGGCGCAGCTGATCGAGGACGGCATCCGCAAGACCATCGAGCAGAAGAAGGTCACCTACGACTTCCACCGCTTGCTGGAGGGTGCCACCAAGGTGAAGTGCAGCGAGTTCGCAACCTACATTATCCAGAACATGGGACAGAAGTCGGCTTCGTCCGCGGCGGACTAGGTAAAACCCCACCCTTGGCAAAACCGCCAAGGGTGGGGCACCCAAGGTGTTGCTGGTAAGAAGTGAAGGGCATGCCTGTTGATGGTGCCCGCGAGACAAGTGAAGGGGCACGCCTTCAGGCGTGCCATCCGGGAAATGTAAGATTACGGCTTTAGCCGCTCAGGAAAGCTCCTCAGGGCCTAAAGGCCGCGCAGACCTAATCGCTACCGGCACGGCTCAAAGCCGTGCCCCTTCACTTGCATATTTGTCTGACGGGAAGCGTAAAATCTGTGGTCCGGCTTGGCCCTAAGGCCAGGCTTTTGAGAGAGGCAATCATGCGCAAGAAAATCACCATTGTTGGTTCAGGCAACGTAGGCGCGACAGCGGCTCACTGGATGGCCTCCAAGGAATTGGGCGACGTCGTGCTCATCGACATCATCGACGGCGTGCCCCAGGGCAAAGGTCTCGACCTGCTCGAAGCCATGCCCATCGAAAAGCGCGATTCCTTCGTGCTCGGCACCCAGGACTATAAAGACACCGCTAACTCCGACATCGTGGTCATCACCGCCGGCATCCCGCGCAAGCCGGGCATGAGCCGCGACGATCTGCTCAACACCAATTACAAGATCATGCAGGATGTGGTCGGCAAAGTGGTCGCTAACTCGCCGAATTCCATCCTGATCGTGGTCTCGAATCCGCTGGACGCCATGGCGCAGGCCGCTTACAAGATCAGCGGCTTCTCCCGCAACCGCGTCATCGGCATGGCGGGCGTGCTCGACTCAGCGCGCTTCCGCGCCTTTATCGCCATGGAGCTGGGCGTGAGCGTGGAAAACGTCACCGCCTTCGTCCTCGGCGGACACGGTGACACCATGGTCCCGCTGCCACGCTACTCGACGGTGGCCGGCGTGCCCATCACCGAGCTGATGGAGAAGTCGACGATCGAGCGGCTCGTCCAGCGCACGCGCGATGGCGGCGCCGAGATCGTCAAGTATCTCAAGACCGGCAGCGCCTACTACGCGCCGTCGGCTGCTGTCACCGAAATGGCCGAGGCGATCCTGAAAGACAAGAAAAAGATCCTGCCCTGCGCCGCGTATCTGGAAGGCGAGTACGGCATCCACGGGCTGTTCGTCGGCGTGCCGTGCAAGCTGGGCTCCCGCGGCATCGAGGATGTCTGGGAGATCCGCCTCACCGACGAGGAAATGGCCGCCCTGAAGAAGAGCGCCGACTCGGTGAAGGAGTTGGTCGCAGTCGTAGGCGTGTAACAGAACTTAGCAGTGACGGTGCCCCACATCTGCCCGCCGTTGGCAGATGTGGGGTCTCTCCTTACTAACACCCTGGAACGAATACATCGGAAGGACCTGCCGGCTGTAGCTCGCGGATTGAGCTTGTTTTTTGCCCTTGATTGGCATATGCTCTAGCATATGCTCGAAAGGGGGCGCTTGTGAGTTCGGAACGTAATGTGAAGCTCTTTAAAAATGGCCGCAATCAGGCGGTGCGGATTCCCCGCGAGTTCGAACTTCCGGGGAACACCGCTACCATGCGAAAGGAGGGCGACCACCTGATCATCTCGCCCACCCCACCGAAGTCTTTGCTCGCGGTACTGGCGACGCTGGCTCGGCTGGAAGAGGATTTCCCCCCTATCCCTGACCCGCCCCCTAGCCCCGTCGATCTCTGATGAGGTACTTGCTCGACACCAATATCGTTTCCGACCTCGTCCGCAATCCCCAAGGCAAAGTGGCGCGGCAAATCCGCAACCTGGGTGAAGCGCAGGTCTGCACCAGCATCATTGTCGCCGCCGAGTTGCGTTATGGCGCCGCCAAAAGGGCCTCGCCACGGCTCTCGGCTCAGCTGGAAGCGGTGCTGGGAGCGCTCGAAGTTTTGCCCTTCGAGATACCGGGAGACACTGTGTACGGATTGCTGCGCACACGGCTTGAGCAAGCCGGCAAACTCATCGGGGCCAACGATCTGCTGATTGCTGCACATGCGCTCGCTCTTGGTCACACTATCGTCACCGATAGCGAAAAGGAATTCTCGCGCGTCAAGGGTCTTCTCCGCGAAAATTGGCTGCGGTGACGCGCGAGATGGGCCTGAACCAGCAAGAAAGAGTCCGCTACCCAACCCCATCGCGCGCCTCCTATCCGTGTTTCTCACCGGTCGTCGCGGTTTTCTCTGGTGTCTCTTCGGCATTCTTGATCGCCGACCGGAAGCTGCGGATTCCGTCACCAATTCCTTTGCCCAGCTCCGGAAGCTTTTTTGGACCGAACACAAAAACAGCGATACCGAGAATCACCAGCAGATGCATGGGTTGAAACAATCCTTCGAACATAGACCCTCCTTTAAGACTTAACCGGGCGGCATCATCATTTATTCCCACGGGCGCTGCGCCCGGTCTTTCGAGCACAGCGCCCGTACATGGGAGGAACAGCCTTACCCAACGTCAGATTTCGCGGCGCGCTTCATCCGCGTCTTCAGCCAGGTCGAACAGGAGCTCGAAGAACTGCTTCGACTGGCCGATGAAGAGCCCGTCTGCCGTCAGAGCTTTCGCCGCCGCCATGGCCGCACCCCGCGTCTGCGTGGGCCGGATGATGGAGCAGTTGGGGAACTTTCGGCTCAGGAACGGGCAGGGCTCAGGCATGATCAGGTTGGTTTGGAACTCCTCCCCACCGGGATCGACATTCAGGTTGGGGAAGAACAGCCCGTTGGTCGGGTCGGTCAAGGGCGCCAGCGGATCGGCGACTGCGTTGCCGGCTTTGTCGTGCCAGGTCTGGAAGTGCGCCGTTTCCGTGGGTCCAATGCTGAGCAGGATACGCAACACCTCGACGCTCGTCACCCGCTGCGCCAGGGACGGGTACAGGCTGGTCCCGCCCTGTTCGATGGTGCCGAAGTGAAATCCCGCGGTGTTGGCGATCGCCTGAATGTGGTCGTTGGGGGTCAGATCATTGTCTGATCTCGGAATTGCGGGGAGTCCCTCCGGAAATTTCGTCTTGTTGGTCAAGTCGGAGACCGCCTGCGCGAAGGTGAACCCGGGATCGAGGTCGGGGTTCCTGCTGTCGCTGCGATACCGCGTGTACCAGCTCGTATCCACCGAGAGATTCATCAGGTTGGTGATCCGCCCGATCTGGTTGGCGCCGGTTGCCTTGCTGCTGGGCAGAACGCGGAAGTGGTCGAGGTTCACGGTATCGGCGCCCTTCGATGCCAGATAGGCATTGATGAACTGGTGGTGGGTGAGTTCGTCGTCGGTGTTGTCCTGGATGTATTGGGACATGTCTTCGTCGAGCTGGCTGAGGGCGTTGATGTAAGCCGGGCTCCCCGCTGTCGGTGCTGCTGGATATCCTGGAATCAGCTTGTGGGCCAGTTTTGGGACCTCGGCATCCTGGTTGCCTCCGAGTTCGGCGTACTGCAGCCAGAGATCGCTTTCGATGATCTCCGCTGCAGCCAGAAAGCGCAGGATTGAGGCATCGCCCCTGGGAAGCGAGCCGCTGTTTTCCTCCGCACGAGCGATGGTGCTCAACAGCGTGCCGGCAGAGAGCGCCGCTCCGGCAATGCCGATGCCCTTCAGGAAAGAGCGCCGCTTGGCGACGCGCTGCAGGGCAATGTCCTCGGTGTTTGATTCGCGAATTGCTGGAAGATGCTGCTTGCCCATATCACACTCCGATCTGCTTGAGATTTTCTTGGCGATCCATCGAGTGGATCGATTCGCCGCATCAGCAGGCTACGGTCATGCCGCTCGCCGTGTGTCATGCGCGCGTCGGAAATGTGTAAGAACTTTGTCAGCTTTGTTCTTCGTGTCGTGTGCGATTTCGTTTTTCCCCGCGTCCACGCTGCGCAAATGCGCATCAAACAAAATCATGCCAAAAATGCGTGCTGTCGAAGTTCCCAACCCGACGGATCCTTTTAAGCTCGTCGAGCGCGAGATCCCGCAGCCAGGCCTGCGCCAGGTAAGGATCAAGGTTCAGGCCTGTGGCCTGTGTCACAGCGACTCATTCACCAAGGAGGGAACCTGGCCGGGGATCACGTATCCGCGCGTGCCCGGGCACGAGATTGCCGGGGTGATTGATGCCGTTGGGGCCGAGGTGCCGGAATGGCGGCTGGGGCAGCGCGTAGGTGTTGGTTGGTACTGCGGACACTGCGGATATTGCGCGTCGTGCCGGCGCGGCGACTTCATCACCTGCCGCAGTGGACGCATCACTGGCATCACTCAGGACGGCGGCTACGCTGACTACGTGGTGGTTCCGTTTGAGACGTTGGCTCGCATCCCGGTCGAGCTGACACCTGTGGAAGCGGCGCCTCAGGTCTGCGCCGGCGTTACCACCTTCAACGCGCTGCGGAACAGCGGCGCGCGTGCGCCGGATCTGGTTGCCGTCCTTGGCATCGGCGGACTCGGCCACCTGGGTGTGCAGTTTGCTGCGAAGTTGGGATTCCGCACCGTGGCCATCGCCCGCGGTAAGGATAAAGAACCACTGGCGCGCAAGCTCGGCGCGCACCATTACATCGACAGCCAGACGGAGAACGTCTCCGAGCAATTGCAGAAACTCGGCGGCGCCAAGGTGGTCCTCGCGACTGCAACCAGCAACAAAGCGATGGCCGACACGCTGGGCGGATTGGGGCTGAACGGGAAGCTGCTCATTCTCGGCGCATCGTTCGAGCCCTTGCAGGTGAACACGCTGCCTATGATCGGCCAGCGCCAGTCTATTGCGGGCTGGCCTTCGGGAAGCTCCATGGATTCCGAGGACACACTGGCCTTCAGCGCCTTGACCGGCGTGCGGCCCATGACCGAGGCTTATCCGCTGGAGCGCGCCGCCGAGGCTTACGAGCGCATGATGAGCAACCAGGCGCGCTTCCGCGTGGTGCTCACCACTGGCAACTGAGTTCGTCTTTCTCCATACGGAGGCAGCCATGGACCTGCGCTATCCCATCGGCCCATTCAAATTCGAAGGCCAGCCGAGCGAACAGCAGATCAGGCAGTTCATCTCCGACATCGAGCAGACGCCGGCGCGGCTGCGGGCGGTGCTCGCCGGCCTCTCCGAGCAACAGCTCGAAACCCCCTACCGTCCCGGCGGCTGGACCGTGCGGCAGGTGGCGCACCACGTTCCCGAAAGCCACATGAACGCCTACGTGCGTATGAAGCTGGCGCTCACCGAGGACAATCCGACGATCAAGCCTTATGACGAAGCGCGCTGGGCGGAGACGCCGGAGGTCCGCGGCACGCCTATCGCTGTTTCTCTCGCCATGCTCGAATCCCTGCACGAGCGCTGGGTCACGCTGCTCAAGGCGCTGGGCGCGGCAGAGTTCGCGCGCACCTTCAACCATCCCGAGAGCGGTGCGTGGACTCTCGGGAAGTATGTTGCGCTCTACTCATGGCATGGCAAGCACCACGTGGCCCACATCACCAGCCTGCGCGAGCGCATGGGGTGGTGACGGGCGCCGGCGAGTTGTTTACAGGAGAACTCCCCATGTGCCATTCTGTGCGCGCCGCCGAAAACGCCGGCAAATTCGGGAGGATTAGATGCAGAAAAGCGCGCTGATTGCTCTTCTGGTTCTTGGATGCTTGGGGCTTTGGGCGGACGAGCCGGTGAAGCTCGATGTGAAGCTTGGACTGTGGGAAACGACCAATACTTTCCAGACGAGCGGCATGCCGCCCGTCAACATACCTCCGGATGCTCTTGCCAAGATGACCCCAGAACAGCGCGCCAAAGTGGAAGAGATGATGAAGGGACTGGGCTCCGGCACCCCCAGAACTACCACGACCAAGAGCTGCTTAACACGCGAGAAGATGAGTAAGCACGAAATGTTCAACGAGGACAGGAAGGACTGCACCCACACCATCGTCAATTCCTCAAGCAGCAGGCTCGAGATGCGGGTGCAATGCGCGACCGAGCGAGCCAAGACGAATGGAACCATCAGGATCGAAGCGTTGAGCTCGGAAAACGTCAAGGGCTCGATGCAGATGGCGGTGACGAACAGCGATCGCACCATGAACATGAACTCAAACTTCACGTCCAAGTGGCTGGGCTCGGATTGCGGCGACGTGAAATAGTTTCGTGCGACGCTGCAGGGACGGGTTCTGACGAAGCTTACGCTGTCGCCGCCTGCCGCAGTTCCGGCTCGCCAAACTTTACCGACACCAGCTTCGAGACGCCCGCCTCCTGCATCGTAACGCCGTACATTACCGGGGCCACGCTCATGGTCTTCTTGCTGTGCGTGATGAGCACGAACTGAGTCGTGCCGCTCATCTCCTTCACCAGTTCTACGAAGCGCCCGATGTTGGATTCGTCGAGCGGCGCGTCCACCTCGTCGAGGATGCAGAACGGGCTGGGCTGATACTGGAAGATGCCCACCAGCAGCGCCAGCGCCGTCAGCGCCTTCTCGCCGCCCGAGAGCAGCAGCACGTTCTGCAGCTTCTTGCCCGGAGGCGAAGCCACCACGTCGATGCCGCTTTCCGCCGTGTTCTCCTCGTCAGTGAGGCGCATGAAGGCGTTGCCTCCGCCAAACAGCTTGCGGAACGTGGCCTGGAAGTTCTCATTGATCTTGCCGAATGCTTCCTGAAACTTCTGCCGCGAGAAAATATCGATCTCGCGGATGGTGTTCTGCGTGTTCTCAATGGAATCAAGCAGGTCTGTGCGCTGAGTCTCGAGGAAGGCATGACGTTGCGCCGTTTCCTGATACTCCTCGAGCGCCATCATGTTTACCGGGCCCATGTTCTCGAGGCGCGAGCGCATCTCGCGATACATCGCCTCTTCCGCCGCCAGTTGCTCGCCGTCGACACGCAGAATCGCCGGATCACTGCGCATCGCCTCCGCGGGAGTTCCCAGCTCATTGACCGCCGTGTGCTCCATGTACTCGGTGTCTGATTTCAGCTTGGCAGCCGAGGCGGAGAGCTCGCCGCGGCGGTCACGTTCCTGGTCCAGAAGCTGCCGGGTTTCGCGAAGCTGTTGTTCCATCTCCGCCAGCCGGGAACGCACCTCGCTCGACTCCGCCTCCAGCTCCATGCTGCGCGCCTGCACCGCGATGCGCTCGATCTCGAGCGCCTCCAGCCGCTGGGCGATCTGCGCGTTCTCCTGCTCTCGTTCGTGACGCTCCTCGGCAGCCGCTGCCAGGCGCTCCTGCAGACCGTCAATCCTCATGCGGGCATCGCTGGCCAGCGTCTCGATGCGCGCCAGTGCCGCGGCAGCCGCCGTGCGCTGCGCTTCCAGCGCGCCCAGACGCGCCGCGACTTCGGCGGCGGTGTTCGCGGCTGCGTCGCGGGCGGTTTTCAACGCGCCCAGTTCTTCCTGCGCCGCGGTGTGCTCGCTCTCAAGTTCCGCGCGGTGCACTTCATGAGCGCCTGCCTCCGCCTGCCTGGCCCGCAGAAACAGCAGCCTCTCCGCGCTCGCGGCCTTCGCCTGTTCCCATTCGAGGGACAGGCTCTGTCGCCGCTGGCGGTTGCGTTCCACCTCTGATACCAGTTGTTCGAGCACATGCGATGAGGTCAGCGCCTGCTTCTCCGCACCGAGACGCTGCTGCTCCAGTTCTTTCGTCAAATGTTCGAGTTCGCCCAGCCGGCGAGCGAGCCGGGCGGCACGCTGCTCCTCCGTCGCGAGTGTTTTTTCGATCACCTCCAGCTGCCGCGTAACTTCGCGCAATTCGCGCTTGAGCGAAAGCGGGCCTTCCGTGCGCTGGCGGCCTCCGGTCACGGTAACGTTGTGGAAGCACTCGCCGGTTTGAGACAGGAAAAACGCTTCCGGATTCTCGAGGGCCAGTTCGCGCGCCACGCTCGGGTCTGGGGTAATGTAGCCGTTACCGAGCTTGGAGAGAATTACCTCCAGGGATTTGCCGAACCCGTTCAGCACGCGCACGCAGTTCTTGAGCGGTATGACCTTGTCCGGGCGAAGAGTAGGCCGCAACGACTCGTCGACGGCAAAGGAAAACTTCGCCTGCGAATCCTCGGGATACACAAGAAATGTGGCTCTGCCCTCAACGTCGCCGCGCAGCAACCGCAGCCCCTCATGGGCCGCATCCCAGGACTTGACGACCACATAGTTCAGTTCGTCGCGCAAGAAATCTTCCACCACGTGCTCGTATTGCCCCTCGACCTCGAGAAAGTCGGCCAGCACGCCGGCGGGCGCGAAGCTGTGTTGCGTGGCCCCTGACTGGAACAGCCGCTTTACCGATTCGGTGGAATAGCCGTGCTCCGCGATCACCGCTTCGAGCGACGCCTTCTTGCCCAGCGCGGTGGCGAATTCTGCGCGCAGAGTGTCCATGCGCCGTTTGGCTTCTGTTTCCTCCGACCGCGTGGTCTCAAGCTCACGCTGCGCGCCCTCGATTTGCATCCCGAGCCAGGCCACGCGCTGCGATACCGACTCGAACTCGAGCGTCAGTTGGCCGCGCCGTCCGCCCGAAGCCTCGATCGCGGCAATGGCGGTGGCGATTTCCTGTTCCAGGCGGGTGGCTTCGCGATCGAGAGATGCGCGATGCTCCTCCGCCTGGGTGATCAGGTTGCGCACTTCGGCCGCCGCCGCCGCTGCTTCCATGATCTGCACCCGGCGCTGTTCCTGCCGCAGTTCCAGCGTCGCCAGGGCCGCCGCTGCCTCGGACGCCTCGTGCTGGCGCGCAGCCGCTTCCGCCCGCCCTTCCGTCTCCCGCGCAGCTGCGGTGGCCAGTACGCCGCGATTCCCCTCGAGTTCGCCGTCGAGCGCGCTCATCTGCGCTTGCGCGCGCGCCAGGTCGGCTTCCCCGACTTCGGAGCGCAGGGTCAGTTCCCGGCAGCGCTCTTCGTTGTGGCGCTGCTGGGCCAGAGAGCGGTCCATCTCCAGCGTGATTTCACTGGCACGCTCCGAGTTTCGCCGCAGCTCATTCTCGATGGCATATCCCCGCTCGCGCGCCTGGTTTTGGGCGGCCTCCATCTGTTGGGCGGCTTCGCCATGGAGAGACATCTGCTCCGTCAACGCCTCCAGCTCTGCCTCGAGGGCGGCGGCCTCACGCGCCAGTTGGGCGAGCTTGCTGGCCAGCACAACCCTCAATCGAGCCTTCATCTCGTCGCGCAGCTTGGCGTAGCGCTCGGCCTTTGAGGCCTGCCGCTTGAGCGAGTTCATCTGGCGGGTCACTTCCTCGAATATGTCGTTCAGCCGCGCCAGATTCTGTTTGGCTTCTTCCAGACGCAGTTCCGCCAGGCGCTTCTTGGTCTTGAATTTCGTTATGCCGGCGGCTTCCTCGATGATCGCCCGCCGGTCGTGCGGCTTGCTGGAAAGAATCTGCCCGATGCGTCCCTGCTCAATCAGCGCGTAGGACTCCGGTCCCAGGCCTGTGCCCATGAACATTTCCTGGATGTCGCGCAGACGGCACAGCTTGCCGTTCAGCAGGTATTCGCTGTCGCCGCTGCGGAACAGCCGACGCGTGATCACCAGTTGCCCGGCTTTGAACTCCTGCCGCTTGAACTTGCGGCGGCGAATCTTGAGGACAATTCCCGGGTGTCCAGCCTCTTCGGCTGAGGCCTCGAATCCTACTCCCTGCTCGCTGCTGCCTGTCGCTTCGAGGCTGGCCGCCTCCTGCATCCTGCCCTCTACCGCCTCGCCGGGTGCTGCTTCCTGATGAATCTCCTCGGCCGGCAACGGCTGCACCTCCGCGATGTGCGCCTCAGTCTCGGCGGACGCTTGAGCGCGCACGCAGGCTTCGTCCCAATCTTCTTCCGGGATGGCGTCGACTACTTCGATTTCGGGCCCGGAAACATCGCCGCCCGCATATACGGCGGGGTCAATCAGCGTGAGCGACACTTCGGCCATGCCGGTGGGCTGGCGGTCGCGGGTGCCGGCGAAGATGACGTCTTCCATGCGCGAGCCGCGCAGGGTCTTGGCCGACTGCTCGCCCAGCACCCAGGAAATAGCATCGGCGATATTGGATTTTCCGCAGCCGTTCGGCCCCACAATGGCGGCGATGCCCTCGC
>Ga0335081_10005524_pt1 | contig 20014 bp, 18 predicted proteins | sample Lox_Sample_35_FD_206713 | JGI IMG/M metagenome (GOLD analysis project Ga0335081, IMG submission 206713) | Soil microbial communities from Loxahatchee National Wildlife Refuge, Florida, United States - Lox_Sample_3.5 | ecosystem: Environmental > Terrestrial > Soil > Wetlands | place: USA... | reverse complement strand
ATCTCTTCCGGCTTCGCACTGTGATTGACGATGGCGGCCGTGACCCGATCCAGGAGCTTGGCCAGCTTTCGCAATTCCGCGCGCGAACACCCGCGAAACACCTTGGCCAGCTTCAACGCCCGCCTTTCGTCATAATCAGCCAAAAGGCGCCGTGAGCGCACCGTCAGCGAAACATCTGCCGATCGCCGGTCGCGCTCGCCGGTTGCGCGCAACAGAAACCCCTGCTGCACCAGTTTGTCAACCATCTTGCTGGCGGCGGCGCTGCTGACGCCGAGAAAGGCGGCCAGCTCTCCGATTGTCTGGGTATTGGCGACCGAAAGCAGCTGCAGCAGCTTCAACTGCGAGAAGCTGAGGCGTGAGCCCGCCACTTGCCGCAACAATCCCGCCTGCAGGACTTCGGTGAGCGCAGACGAAAATAGATGGGCACTGCCCACGAATTCCCGCACCGGATTTGCCCTGTTGCTTTTCAGCACGATTCGCCTGCCAAGAAAAAGAAGCAAGTGCTTAACATATTAATAATATAACTAAGTTAATAGTTAATCAAGTTATGTTAATAGCGAATGCTTCGCCTGTACTCGGGGGGGGCTTGTAAGCTGGATGCCGTTAGTGGACTGGAGGTCGGCTCGCCGTCTTGGGTAAGAATAATGTTCAGGAGCGCAGTTGAGACCCTATTTCCTCAAGTCAACGGCCGTTTAGCGGCGGCGTAGACTGCGGAGGTCTGCGGGCGTGCTTCGCCTGCTCGAAGCCGTAGGCGATCCGCAACAACTCCGGCTCGCTGAACGGCTGGCCGAGGAATTCGATTCCGACCGGCACTCCGATGGGCGCGCTCTCCGTCGCCGAGGAAAACCCCGCCGGAACCGTGATGGCGGGAAATCCCGCGAGGGCGGCCAGAATGCCGTTGCGCTCCGCCTGACTCATCTCACCGATCATGACCGGCAGGCGCTTCTGGTGTGGATAGACTAGCGCTACCACGTCATTTTTCGCCATCAGGTTCGCCAACCGCGCCCGCAGATCATCGATTTTGACGCGCCGGTCCTTATAGTCCGGCTCGTTCAGCCCATCCTCGTAGCTTTCCGCCGAAGCGAGGAACTTCTCCAGCGAAGCCTTATGGTATTTGCCTGACGCGATGAGTTCGGCAAGCGAGTGTACCGGAGGGTCAGGCTGGGCTTTCAGGTAGTTGTTGAGATCGAATTTGTATTCGTACTTTTGCACATCGAGATCCGAGTTCAGCTTGCCGGTATCAAGTGCCGCGTCGTCGATATCCACCAGGATTGCGCCGTGCCCCTTGAGCACTTCGAGGGCACTGGCCATCACACGGTTGACTTCCTGGTGATCGGGGCCGGTTCCAAACAGGGTACGCAGAACCCCGATGCGCACGCCCCTCAGGCCATTGCGGTTGAGCGAGGCGGTATAGGTTGCGGGAATCCTGCCGATGGCCAGCGCCGTCACCGGATCGTCCGGATCGTAGCCGGCCATAACATCGAGCAGAACTGCGACGTCGGCTACGGTTCGCGCCAGCGGCCCAACGGCGTCCTGCGTAAACGACACAGGGATAACGCCGCTGCGGCTGATCAGCCCGCGCGTGGGGCGAATGCCGACGAGACTATTCGCGGACGCGGGCGAGCGAATCGAGTTCACCGTGTCCGAACCGGTGCCCACGGTGGCGAAGTTGGCCGCCAAAGCCGCTCCTGTGCCGCCGGAAGAACCGCCCGGAGTCCGCGACAGCTCGTAGGGATTTTTTGTCTGGCCTCCCAGCGAACTCGCCGTCAGCCCAGCGAGCGCCAGCTCGTGCATGTTCGTTTTCCCTAGCACCAGGGCTCCGTTTTGACGGAGTCGCATCACCGTGAACGCATCCTTCGACGGCTGCATGCCCTTCAGCGCCAGCGATGCGCCGGTGGTCGGCATATCGGCGGTGTCGAAGTTGTCCTTCAGCACCACCGGGATGCACTGCAGCGGCTTGAGCTTTGCGCCGCGTTTGAGCTGTTTGTCCATGGCATCGGCCTGCGCCAGTACGTTGGGGTTCACGTACAGCATGGCATTGAGGGCCGGGCCCTGCTGGTCATACGCCTTGATGCGGTGCAGATACTGCTGCACCAAGCTGTGGCAAGTCAGCGTGCCGCTCTCGAAGCCGCGATGAATTTCGTCGATGGAGGCTTCCATGAGCTGAAACTGCTGTCCGGCGGCGCTAGCGACCATAAGCATCACCCCCACCGCCAGAACGAAACACTTCACTTCATGACGCACCCCTTCCCTCCTATGAGTTCATTGAACATTGAACATTTACGTTCAGAACCAGCCTCGCTTCCCCGAAGCCCTTGGGGGTCTTTGACGAGATCACCTCACGCAAACTACTGAAAACAATTGGCGGAAGCGTGTGCGAGTCGAACGCACCATTGACCTCAGAGAGACCAATCGCCGGTTTTGAAGACCGGGAGAGTCACCGGACCCCCTTCGCTTCCGCACGTGCGCGCCGGCGCCTGCAGCGTCACGACGCGCGTCAATCATTTTAGCGGGAAATGCGATCAGGCCTTGGGCTGGGCCACGATTCGCAGATACGGCCGCGGCGCCTTCCATCCCTGCGGATAAACTTTCTTCGCCTCGTCGTCGGAGACCGCGCCGGAGATGATAACGTCGTCGCCCGGCTTCCAGTTCACCGGCGTGGCCACCTTGTGCTTCGCCGTGAGCTGCAGCGAGTCGATCACGCGCAGCACTTCGTCGAAGTTCCGCCCGGTGCTCATGGGATAGACGATGATGAGCCGGACCTTCTTATCGGGGCCGATGACGAAGACGTTGCGCACGGTCATGTTGTCGTTGGCGGTGCGGCCTTCGCAGCTTTCGCCGGCCGAGGCGGGCAGCATGCCGTACAGCTTGGCGATCTTCAGATCGGTGTCGCCGATCATGGGATAGTTGGGCGCGTGGCCTTGGGTTTCCTTGATGTCGGTTGCCCAGCGCGAGTGGTTCTCCACCGGATCGACGCTCAGGCCGATGATCTTGGTGTTGCGCTTGTCGAACTCTGGCTTCAGCTTCGCCATGTAGCCGAGCTCGGTGGTACAGACAGGCGTGAAGTCCTTGGGATGCGAAAACAGCACCGCCCACGAGTCGCCGATCCAGTCGTGAAAGCGGATAGGTCCTTCGGTGGTCGTGGTTTCAAAGTCGGGTGCGGTATCGCCAATTTGAAGGCTCATCAGTAATCTCCATTATTTGTATGTTGGGAAGCCCCGCAAATTCTAGCGATTCAGCTGCTGGGCAGCAAGTGAGCACTATTTTCGCGATGCCGGCGCTGTGACTGTTGTGACGGAACGCGGCCTTTCCACCGCCGCCTCCTGCTACATTGGATTCGGAGCGTTCACCATGACCCAGCGCAAGTTTGCCTACGTGCATCTCGATGTCTTCACCTCGCGCCCGCTGGAGGGCAATCAGCTCGCGGTTTTCACCGATGCGCGCGGCTTGAGCGACGACGAGATGCAGAAGCTGGCGCGCGAGACCAACCTCGCCGAGACCACGTTCGTCCTGCCGCGTGACGCCGCGACCGAGCGCGAGCACGGTCACAGGGTGCGCATCTTCACCGTGAATGAAGAGCTGCCCTTCGCCGGCCATCCCACGCTGGGTACGTCGTGGTATCTGCAGCAGCAGACGAAGGCCAGCGAGGTGGTGCTCGACCTGAAGGTCGGCAAGATTCCGGTGCGCTTCGAGCAGCGCGACGGGCTGCTCTTCGGCGAGATGCGCCAGGCCGAGCCGCAGTTCGGCGCGACGCATCCGCACGACGTGATTGCCGGGGTGCTGGGCCTTCCAATTGCGGAGCTCGACGAGCGCCTGCCCATCCAGACGATCTCGACCGGCATACCGTTCACCATCGTGCCGTTCCGTTCGCTGGCGACGCTGCAAAAGCTCACCATCAGCTGGAACCAGATGGCGACATATCTGGCGACCATCGGCAATCCCGCATTCTTCTATTTCGTCAGCCGCGAGACGGTCGATCCGAAAGCGACGCTGCACGCGCGCATGATCTTCTACAACGGCGAAGATCCGGCGACGGGTTCTGCGGCGGGATGCTGCACGGCGTGGGCGGTGAAGTATGGCGCGCTCGAGTCCGAGAAGCAGGGCCTGATCGAGCAGGGAATCGAGACGCGGCGGCCGAGCTGCATCTACATTCGCGCGGCGCGCTCCGGCGACACCGTCACCAACGTGCGCGTCGGAGGTAATGTCGTGCACCTGATTAACGGAGAAGTTACGATGTGAAGATGTTGAGGATATCTTGTGCAGGGGGAAGAAGCCGCGACTGACGCGGCTTTCGCGCGGCGGCGTCAACGCAAAGATCACCGCGCGTGGTGCGCTTTCGGTGGCGCCCGGCGTGCAAAATTTTTTTTCGAAATTGACCTTCGCAATACTTGTGCGCGTTCTCTGACGGACGTACTATCCGGAGCACGCTACTGCTCTGGCGTAAGAAAAAAGCCACTCGGTGACTGCGCACGCTCCCCGGCTCTCCAGGTTTGCACCGGATGCGTTCCCTGCAGCCCTCCAGTGAAGTCAGTTGGAGGAAAATGAAGCCCAAACGTACGATTCTCTGCGTCGACGATGACGAACGAGCTCTCTCCATTCGTAAAGTCCTGCTCGAAACACGCGGCTACCGCGTCCTGACCTGCTCCGATCCCGAATGCGCCATCGAGATCATGCGCAGGGGAGGCATCGATCTGGTCCTCACCGACCTGATGATGCCGAAGATGAATGGCGTACAACTCATCGATCAACTGAAGACACGCTGGCCGGAGGTCCCGGCCTTGCTGTTTTCCGGCTCCGTCACCTGCTGCACCGAAGAACATCTGGCCGATGTCTGGCTGCCCAAAGGCGAGTTCGCTCCCATGGAGCTGCTGGAGCGCATTCGTGTGCTGCTGATACGCAAGCGCGGCCCCAAGCGCGCGGTCACCGCGCCGCGGCCGCTCCCGCATCGATCGTTCACGCGCGCGCCCAACCCCGTGTCGGCCCAGCCGATCATGCAGGCGTGAAGGTTGATCGCAACTTATCCCAGGTCTCGAACCACGCGAGACCTGGGGCACCCGGCCTCGCAGGAAATCGACACGCAGTCTCCACGCTCGTCCCATCCGCGCGACACAGGCTGTGCTGGGAATGTAGAATTCTGGCGCATCCCCAGTCAGCCTAAAAGGAGCACGGAATGAGATACGCTGTCCGCATTATTTTGCTGTGTCTGATCGGCCTCGCACTCGCAACCGGCGCGTGGGCCCAGTGGTCTTCCGATCCTTCGCAGAACCTGGCGCTGTCCGACGTTTCCGGCGCCGACCAGGTGCAACCGAAGCTGCTGCCCCTGCCCAACGACGAGTGGTACGTCAGCTGGTTCATCAGCAATCCCAACGATCCGCCGCCGCAAGGTTACGACGTGTACTATCAACTTCTCGATGCCAACGGCAACGAGCAGTTCGCGCACGATGGCGCGGAGGTGGCGCAGCTGCACAACAGCTCCACCGAAGATTACGGTCTGGCCATCGACAATGACGGCAACGCGATCCTCGCCTTTCTCGACGATCGGCTCGATCCCGACAACCAGCAGGTCACGGTTGCGAAGATGAGCCCGACGGGCCAGCCGCTGTGGGGCCGAACGGCATCGCCGTGAGCCGCGGTCCCAACAGCCAGAACGAGCCAAGAGTCACCGTAACCAGCGACGGCTTCATCGTCGTGGGCTACTCCTCGAACAACGCCATCATCCTGCAGAAGCTGACGCCCAGCGGCGCGCCGGTGTGGATTGGCCATACCGCCTTCGACTACGGCATTACGCTGCAGGAAGCGAACTTCGATTACATCCTCAGCGATCTGCATGCCGCCGATAACGGCTCGGTCATCGTCTCCTTCGTGCGCAATCACGGCTTCGGCAGCAACAACTATCTTTACGCGAACAAAATCTCTTCCACCGGCCAGCTGCTGTGGGGCGCCAACCACGTCCACGTTTACGATGGCGGCTCGCTGCAGTTCGGCGAGTTCCCCTATTTCACCTACGACGGCAGCGGCGGCGCGGTCTTCTCTTGGTACACCAACAGTCCCGCGCTGCAGTCGTACGCGCAGCACATTCTCACCGACGGCACCGAGGCCTTCGGACACAACGGCTCGCTCGGCTCAACCAACACGGCCGACGTGCAGGTGAGCCCGTCGGTCTCCTACAATCCTTCGACGCAGGAGACTTTCCTCTTCTGGACGGAGCAGGACTCGCTGCAGAGCGAGGGCGGCGTGTCGGGGCAGAAGTTCAACTCCGCGGGCGCGCGCCAGTGGGGCGACCACGGGCTAACCATCGTGCCGCTCAACGGCGACTCTGAGCTCTTCGTGACGAACGTGCAGATTGGCTCTGGCGCCCTGGTTTTCTGGGACGATTCGCCCGGCTTCGGCTCGGGAACGATCCAGGCGACTAAGCTGGACACGAATGGAAGCACGGTGTGCGCGCAGTTCGGCGTGTCAACCGCGTCGGCGGACAAGTCGCGGCTGGCGGCGGGCATCGCTTCGTCGGGACTGACCGCGCTGGCCTTTGAAGACGATCGCACCGGCAACAACGATATCTACATCCAGAACGTCAATCCCGATTGCACGCTGGGTATCGAGAACACGCTGCACGTACGCCGCGCGTCGCCCTTCCGCCTGGCATCGAAGATCGGGCGGCGTTAGAGCACATTGGCAATCTGGATTGACGACGCGTTACTCGCCCGTCAAGATTGGAGATCGAAGATCGTACGTCGTTAAAGGTCAGCCCAAGTCCCGAGGGTGCCCCACCCAAGCTTCCTTTGCTTGGGTGGGGCTATTACTTTCCTCATCCGGGCCCTTCTTAGCTCGCGCTCATTCGCACCCCACTTGACATATTCCATATTTCCACAATAATAGAAATATGCGAACGGATCGAGAAGCTATCGACGACGCCCAAGTCAGCCGCTATGCGGACATGTTTACCGCTATGGGAACCGAGCCTCGGCTGCGGATCATGCGGCTACTGCTGTCGGCCCATCCCAACGGCATGGTCGTCGGCGAGATCGGCGCCGAGTTGCAGATTGTCCCCTCCACGCTGTCGCATCATCTCGATAAGCTCAAGAACGAAGGCTTGGTGAATGTCAGGCGCGAGGGTACCTATCTCTGGTACTCCGCCAATACGGAAGCGTTGCAGGAGCTGCTGGGCTTCCTCTATGCGGAATGCTGCACGCGCAACAAGGTCATTCCGTCAACCGCCATCAAGGCGCTGTGCTGCTGAAAGGATCAGTGTGGAAATCAAGGAAGTGGTGAAAGAGAAATACGGCGAGGCGGCTCGCCGCGTGACGCGGGGAGAGACTCACGGTTGCTGCGGAGCCAGCGCGGTCGCCGACGCTGGCTGCGATCCCATCACCTCAAACCTGTATGACGCTGCGCAGCAAGAAGCGCTGCCGAAAGCAGCGGTGTGGGCTTCGCTGGGTTGCGGCAATCCAACGGCTCTGGCACAGCTCAATCCTGGTGAGACGGTTCTCGACCTCGGCTCCGGCGGCGGCATCGATGTGCTGCTGTCGGCGCAACGCGTCGGACCCGGCGGCAAGGCCTATGGTCTCGACATGACCGACGACATGCTCGCCCTGGCGCGCGAGAACCAGCGCAAAGCGGGCGTGGAGAATGTCGAATTCCTGAAGGGCGAAATCGAGAACATCCCGCTACCCGATAACAGCGTGGATGTGATCATCAGCAACTGCGTGATTAACCTATCGGGGAACAAAGACCGGGTGTTGCGCGAAGCCTTTCGTGTCCTGAAACCGGGAGGCCGCTTCGCCGTCTCCGATGTTGTCACGCGTGGAGAGGTACCGGCGGATGTGCGCCAGAACATGCTGCTCTGGGTGGGTTGCATTGCGGGTGCGCTTCAGGATTCCGAGTACGAGCGCAAGCTGGCCGATGCTGGCTTCGTCTCCATCGCCATCGAGCCAACAAGAGTTTACGACATCGAGGATGCGCGGGTCTTTCTCACCGGGCAAGGCGTTGATGTGGATGCGATCGCACCGCAGGTGCAAGGAAAGTTCATGAGCGCCTTCATTCGCGCCACGAAACCCGCAGCCGCCTGCTGCGCGCCGGAATGCTGCGGTACAGCCGCAAAGCTGGAGTGCTGAGCTATGGCGCAGCACTATAACGTCCTGTTCCTTTGCACCGGCAACTCCGCACGGTCCATCATGGCGGAGGCCATCTTGAACCGCAAAGGCCGTCCCACCTTCACTGCCTACAGCGCGGGAAGCCATCCCACGGGCGCGGTTCGTCCGGAGGCACTGAAGCAGATCGAGCAGGCGCGTATTTCCACTGGGGGGCTGCGCAGCAAGAGTTGGGAAGAGTTTGCTCAGCCCGGCGCGCCGGCGTTGGATTTCGTATTTACGGTGTGCGACAACGCGGCAAAGGAAATCTGCCCGGTGTGGCCGGGACAGCCAATGACTGCTCATTGGGGCATTCCCGATCCGGCCGCGGTGCAAGGCAAGCCCGAGGATGTTGAGCGCGCGTTCCGCGCCGCCTTCATGATGCTCGACCGCCGAATCAGCTTACTGCTCAGCCTCCCCTTGGCGAGCCTGGACACGCTCGCACTGAAGCGGGAGCTCGACAACATAGGGCGAACGGACACAACGGTCACGCAGAACTAGCGGCTGGTTGCCGGTGAACCATGCGCCCGCGAAACCTTCCGTACCACAAGGTGGATGGATGAAGAACGAGCGTCGTCTCAGCTTTCTGGATCGCTATCTCACCGCCTGGATCTTCGCCGCGATGCTATTCGGCGTGGTGCTCGGCTGGCTGGTGCCGACGGTTGTACCGTTTCTGAATCGCTTCAGCGTCGGTACTACATCGATACCGATTGCCTTCGGGCTGATCGTCATGATGTATCCGCCCTTCACCAAAGTGCGCTACGAGGAGCTGCCGGAGGTCTTCCGCAACAAGAAGGTGCTCGGCCTCTCGCTTCTGCAGAACTGGGTGGTCGGGCCGATCCTGATGTTTGTGCTGGCGGTCGTGTTTTTGCGCGGCTATCCGGAGTACATGGCCGGCCTGATCATGATCGGGCTGGCGCGCTGCATCGCCATGGTCATCGTCTGGAATGAACTGGCGAAGGGCGACACCGACTATGCCGCCGGACTGGTCGCCTTCAATTCGCTGTTTCAGGTGTTCTTTTACTCGCTGTACGCCTGGATTTTCATCACTGTTCTGCCGGCGCATCTCGGATTGCGTGGGGCGGTGGTGAATGTCTCGATTGGAGAGATTGCCAGGAGTGTGTTCATCTACCTCGGTATTCCGTTCCTCGCCGGCTTTCTAACCCGCACGCTGCTGGTGAAGGCGAAGGGACGAGTGTGGTACGACCACAAATTCGTCCCGCGTGTCAGCCCGCTAACTCTGATCGCACTCTTGTTCACAATCGTGATTATGTTTTCCCTGAAGGGACAGTACATCGTCCAGTTGCCCCTCGACGTGCTGCGTATCGCCGTGCCGCTGCTGATCTACTTCGTCGTCATGTTCCTGGTCTCGTTTTACATGGGACGCAGGCTGGGGGCCGATTACTCGAAGACCACAACGCTGGCGTTCACCGCCGCTTCGAACAACTTTGAACTGGCGATCGCCGTCGCCGTTTCGGTTTTCGGCATCAACTCCGGGGCCGCTTTTGCCGCGGTGATCGGGCCGCTGGTGGAAGTCCCCGTAATGATTGCGCTGGTAAACGTCGCCTTCTATTTCCAGTCAAAATTATTTCGAAAGCCTCAAGTTGCGCCCCAGGGGCAGACTTGGGCGTGAGGGCTCTCAGCCGTCCGGATTCAGAAATGAAGGGCTGCTGCGGTGCCGGGCGGAGGCGATGGCGCTGCCAAGGTTGTTGCAGCAAATCGCCGGTGCCCCACCTTGCCGTCACCTGGCGGCGACAGGGTGGGATGCCGGTCGTGTGCGCTAGAGGGTGAAATCGACCGTCAGTCGCGTGATTGCGCCGCTGGTGGGTACCGGAGTGATGACGCCGCTCTGACTGCTCTCGCGGTACGGAAGCGTGAGATTGCCCGTGCCCTCCGGCGGCACCGCGACTTCATACGTGAGATTGATGCTGTCGCTGCCCGGATGCTGCAATAGCCACGAGTAACGGAAGGTCACCGTGCAGCTAGCATGGTCACCACTGCGCGAGCACGCCCCGGCTGCTACTTCATGGAAGGTGCCGGTCTCCCCCTCGACATTCGCCGTCACCTCGGCACCGATGGTGTCGGAGGTCGGAATCCACGTGGAGCCGATGGTGATGTCAAATGTCACTTCCAGCTTGCCTGTCGTTGGTGAGGTCGTGGCCGGCGACGCCTCGGAGTTACTTGTGGGAGCGACCGCGCGGGCTTGGCCATAGCTCGCGCTACAAAGCGCCAGGGCGCAACCTAAGACGAAAGTGAACCTGGGAAACTTCATGTACACCTCTAAAGCTTGCAATGGGATTGAGACAATGGATCGGCGCAGAGTGTAGCAAAACTGGCGCATAAACGCAGCAGAAATGACTATCTCGCTAGAGAAGATAGACCCTGAGAAGTAAGTAAGGTGGAAGAAAAGTATAGTGAGATTCAGTGGTCGGCTTTTGGAAAGCTGGATGGTTGTACTACGATCAAGAAGTACACTACAAAAACAGACACTCCACCGAGTAGGCTCTGTGGCAGACCGATAGCTGACGGCTGATGGCTGACGACTGAAAATTGACAACTGGCAGCCGATAGCTGCCTTTATTCTTCTTCTTCCGTTACTTCGCCACGCTCAGCCTTGGCAGCAGCGATGATCTTCTCCTGCTGCGCCTGCGGAACAACATCGTAGTGGTCCATTTCCATGGCGAAGCTGCCGCGGCCCTGCGTCATCGATGTGAGGTCGGTGCCGTAGGTCAGCATCTCGGCCATGGGCACTTCGGCCTTCACGATGGTCTTGCCGCCCTTGTTGTCCATGCCCTGGATGCGTCCGCGCCGGCTGTTGAGATCGCCCATGATCGACCCCGCAAACTCGTCGGGAATCGTGATCTCGACGTTCATGATCGGCTCCAGCAGCGTCGCCTTCGCCTGCTCCATTGCCTTGCGGAAGGCGATGCGCCCGGCTGTCTTGAACGACAGCTCGTTCGAGTCGACATCGTGGTAGGAGCCGTCGTAGAGCACCACCTTGAAGTCGACGACGGGATAGCCGGCAAGAAAGCCGCGCTGCGCCGCCTCCACAATGCCTTTCTCGACCGCGGGAATGTAGTTCTTGGGAATCGCGCCGCCGAAGATCTCGTTGACAAACTCGAAGTTGCCGCCGCGCGGCAGCGGCTCCATTTTGATCTTGCAGTCGCCGAACTGGCCATGGCCGCCGCTCTGCTTCTTGTGGCGGCCCTGTACGTCGGCGCGTCCGCGAATGGTTTCGCGATAAGGCACTTTCGGCGCCTTCAGGTTCACTTCCGTGTGATAGCGGTTCTTCAGCTTGGAGACGACGACCTCGATATGCTGCTGGCCGGTGCCGGCGATCAGGAACTCCTTGGTTTGCGGATCGCGGAAGAAGCGCAGCATGGCGTCCTCTTCCATCAGCTTGTGGATGCCGTTGCTCAGCTTGTCTTCGTCGGCGCGCGTCTTGGGCTCTATGGCGAAGGTGATGGCGGGCTCGGCAAACGTGATCTGCGGATACTGGATGGGCGAGGCTTTGTCGCCCAGCGTGTCGCCGGTCAAGGTGTCACGCAGCTTCGCAACGGCGCCGATGTCGCCGGCGTGCAGCTCGTTCACCGGAACGGCAGTCTTGCCCTGCATCGCCGACAGGTGGGCGAACTTCTCCGAAGAGGTGCGGGTGAAGTTCTGCAGCGTGGCATCGTTCTTCAGCACGCCGGAGTAAACCTTGAAGAAAGAAATGCGGCCGGCGAAGGGATCGCTGATGGTCTTAAAGACATAAATCGAGAGCGGCTCCGTGTCGCTCACCTTGCGGGCGGCGGGCTCGCCATTGTTGGCGGTGGGAGCTGCGCTCACCGCGCCGCGCTCGAGCGCCGTCGGCATGTAATCGACGATGAAGTCCAGCACCTCGTCAGTGCCGATGTTGCCCAGGCCCGAAGCGAACAGCACAGGAAAGATCTTGTCTTCGCGAATGGCGTTGTGCAGGCCGCCGACGATGTGCTCCTCGGCGATCGTGCCCTTGTCGAAGAACTCCTCCATCAGCGCATCGTCGCCTTCGGCGACCAGTTCGATCAGCCGCTCGTGCGCGGCCTTGGCCTGCTCGGCCAGACTGTCGGGAATCGGCCCGATCTTAGCCTTACCGTTGCCGCCCATCTCGTAGGTGTAGGCCTGCATCTTTACCAGATCGACTACGCCGCTGAAGCTCTTCTCCGAGCCGATGGGCAGCTGCACCGGAACCACGGTGCGCCCGAAGGTCGAGGTCAGCGACTCCATCACGCGATTGAAGTCGGCGCGCTCGCGGTCCATGCGCGTGCAGACGATGACGCGCGGCAGCGCCAATTTGTCGCAGTAATGCCAGATGCGCTCGGTGACCACCTCTACGCCGCTGACGGCGTCAACCACGACCAGCGCGGCTTCCACCGCGGGCAGAGCCATCTCGGCTTCGTGGATAAACATGTTGAAGCCGGGCGTGTCGACGAGATTGATCTTGGTCTTGCCCCACTCGACGATGGCGGTCGCCGCCGACAGCGACATGGCACGCGAAATCTCTTCGTCGTCGTAGTCGGTGGTGGTGTTGCCTTCGTCCACACGGCCGAGGCGCTGCGTAGCGCCGGCGGTGTAGAGCATGGCGGAGGCAAGCGAGGTCTTGCCCGAGTGCGAGTGTCCAATCAAGGCAATATTGCGGATGTTTGCGCCTTCGTAATTCTTCACCTATGACTCCTTACGTATGACGTGGAGTGTACTTGCAAAAACCCCGAGGTCGCCGGTGAGCGAAAAAGGCGGGGCACCATGCCGGCCCTCAAAACGGCCTAGCGCGGTGAAGCTGTAACAAACTTGAAATGCTAGCACACGGGCTTTGCGAGGCTCAAACGCGGTAAAGCGGGTGCAGTGTCCGGAGGGTGATTAGGGATTTCTCCGCGCCGCGAACCTGAAGGTTTGCTCTACCTAGGTCACCCCGCAGCATTGCACCGCACGATCAGCAGCGACTGATCGTCATTTGCCCGGCCATGGCGCCGGGCTTCGTCCAGCAGTGCCTGGAACAGGATCGCTAGCGGAGCACTTGCCTGCCGCGAGACAACATTTTTTACCCCGGCGAAGCCGAAATCCTCGCCTCTCGCATCTTCTACCTCCAGCAAACCGTCGGTGAGCAGGAGAAACAGATCCCCCGCCGCACACTCGACCGAGCTGCTGACGAACGGCTGGCCGTCGAACATTCCAAGGGGAAGATTGGCACATCCGAGATCGGAGAATTCGCTGTTTGCGGAGTGATAGTGCAGGATGGCGTGATGTCCGGCGGTCGAATACTCCAGCCGTTCGCCGTGCCAGGCCACATAGGCAAAGGTGACGAACATCTCCGGCTTGGTCACGGAATGCAGCACGGAGTTCAGGCTTTCCAGCAGCCCCGCATTCCCCTCGTGCGCTGAAAGCCGCATGCGCGCGGCGCTCTTCACCATAGCCATCACCACTCCCGGAGCCACGCCGTGCCCGGAAACGTCGGCGACATACGCGATCCAGCCGCGCTCGTCCTGCACTACATCGATCAAGTCTCCGCCAACTTCGCCGCTCGGCACAGAGCGTCCGTAGAACTCGAAGTCCGTGGTCCGGACATCCACAGGAGGAACCAGCGTGCGGTGAATCTCGGTGGCCAGCTCGATCTCGGCGTGCGCGCGGAAGTAGCGGCGGCCCTCCGTAATCGAAACATAAAGAAAGCAGACATAGCCCAGCACCATGGCCGCGATGGTGGCGTTAGCGCTGAAGTTCAGCCTCTGATGCAGGCGCTCAATGCCGGCCGCGTCCAGAGGAACCGTCTGCGGCCGCACCGGGAGCACCACATAGAGGAGGCTCATTACCACGTTCTGCACGATGAAGATGGGCACCATCGCCTTCCACCACTGCCGGCGCAATATGGTTCCCGCGATGGCGTACGACATGGCGAAGATGCCGTTCAGCAGAACCGACAACACCAGCGCGAGATTGCGCTGGCGGCCTAACTGCATGACATCGACGGAGAAACCGATAGTGCAGAAGAGAAAGAAGACCCCAAGCAGGCTGATGGTGCGGGAGAGTGGTGGGACAGTTTTCCAATAAGCCTGACGTTGGTCCATATGACGCGTTGTCCGGGCGGCGAGAGGAGCCTAACCGCAGCCGCTGGGAGTGTCAATTACGTTGCCCCCAGGCCCGAAAAAAATCGCTTGACCCTGGAATCGGTTCCAAGGTTCATACTGACTGCAATGGATGGCATAAGCAAGTCCTTGCGGCCGGGACAGCTCGCCAGGCTGGCCGGAGTCAGTCCCGACACCCTACGACACTACGAGCGGCTGGGAATTCTTCGAGCGGCGACACGCACCGTGTCGGGATATCGCATGTACGGGCCTGACGCGCCCGAGCGCGTGGCGCTGGCGCAGCGTGCCCTGCAACTGGGATTCACATTGCGCGAGCTCGGGGAAATTCTGCGCGCACGCGACAATGGGGAAGCGCCGTGCCGCCGCGTACTCGATCTTACGGAAGAGAAGCTCCGCTCCCTGGAACAGAGGATAGAACAGCTGCGCCGAACCCGGCGATATCTGCGGCAGCTCGTCCAGGAATGGCGGCTGCAAGTGGCCCGTACCGGGCCGGGCCGGAAGGCAATGCTCTTACAGTCGTTACAGTCCAACCCCGCTCCGCCCAGCCGGCCAGCGGACAACCTTCGACGGAGAAAACAAACGTGAAAAGACAGTGCCTTCTTTTATCGATCGCCGCGTTACTGGTCGCCCGGGGAGGTTTTCTGCAAGCTCAGAGCACGGGAGCTGAGCCCGGAAGCGCTAGCTGTCCCATGCACGGCGAGCACGGTGCGATGGAGGCTCATCGCGCTGCGGTCGAAGAGCATGGCGATCAGGCGATGGGCTTTCCGCACGACAAGACGACTCACCACTTCCGCCTGACGGAGGACGGAGGAGCAATCGAAGTCACGGCGAATGACTCGGCCGACAAGGTCAACGTCGAAGCCATCCGGTCGCACCTCACTCACATCGCAATCATGTTTCAAAATGGCGATTTTTCAACACCGATGTTCGTGCATGGCAACATCCCGCCCGGGGTGACGGCGATGAAGCTTCTCAAGAACAAAGTTCAGTTTACGTACGAGGCGATGGATGCCGGAGGGCGGGTCCGTATTGTCTCGCACGATCCGGTTGCGATCGCTGCCGTTCACGACTTCCTGCGCTTCCAGATCACCGACCATCAAACTGGCGACCCTCTGAAGGCCGAAGCGCATTGAGTCCAATTCGCCTGTCTTGAAGAACTTAGGCCGTAAGGCGCAATTCATTTGACTTGCTGAGTCGACAGGGAGAGATTCGTCCTCACGCCGCGTTACGCGGCCGCGAGAAATGTGGGAGCGCGGGCCAACGACAGCGAAACTTGCCAACCCAGCCGAGGATTTTCCCATGCCAAGCACAAGTGCATCTTCGCAGCGCATATCAAGAAATCAGCTTCGATTCTTAACTGCCGGGCTGTCGATTTTGGTCGTTCTGAGTGTCAGCTCTCCGGCGCAGACCTACCAGGTCATCCATAACTTCTCCGGCACGGATGGCGATGGCCCGTTTGCGGGGCTCACGCTGGACGCTGCCGGCAATCTGTACGGCACCACCGGCTATGGCGGCTCGAACGGCTGCGGCAATATCTTCAAGTTGTCGCCGCACGGCTCCTCCTGGGTGCTGAACCAGTTTTACAGCTTGCAGAGCGGAGACGGATGCGAGCCGGCCGCGCGCGTCGTCTTCGGACCGAACGGCGCCCTGTATGGCTCGACCTTCAACAGTATCTTCAGCCTGCGGCCGCCGCCCAGCCGGCCTACCAGTGTGCTGAGCCCGTGGATGCTGACCACGCTGTACACCTTCGGATATCCCTACACCAGCGGCGAATACCCCACCGGTGATTTGATCTTCGATCAGGCGGGAAATCTCTATGGTGCGGCGGGGTTCGGCGGCATTCAGAATGAAGAGTGCTACAGCGGCTGCGGCACCATCTTTGAACTGTCGCCGTCCGGTGGAGGCAGTTGGACGGAATCGACCCTCTACAGCTTCACCGATAGCCCGGACGGCAGCAACCCCGTCGGTGTCATCTTCGACACCGCAGGCGATATCCTCGGGATGACTAGCCAGGGCGGTGGGAACTCGGGAGGGATCGTCTTCGAGCTTTCGCGCTCCGGCTCCAATTGGGTCGAGTCCAGACTGCACAGCTTCATCTTCGGAATCAATGGGAACCCGGCGGCTGGACTCGTCGCCGACGGCGCCGGCAACTTCTATGGCAGCGCGGGAACCACGATCTTCGAGCTTTCACCGTCTAACGGTGGCTGGATTTACACGCTTCTCTATAACCTGCCCGATTCCTACGAGGGCTGGCCCACTGCGCCGCTGACGCTGGACGGCGCCGGCAACATCTATGGCACCATCAACGGTTACTGCCAGCTTTGTCCGGGCGCCATTTTCAAGCTGACGAACACCTCCGGGGGCTGGACGTTCACCTCGCTGCACGACTTCACCGGCGGGGACGACGGGTCGCATCCTTCCAGCACGGTGCTTTTCGACGCTGCGGGAAACGCCTACGGTACGGCGTCCTGGGGCGGAACCCACGGGGATGGAGTGGTTTGGGAAATCACGCCGTAACTCGCTTCGCAAGCGGCGGCTTGGCAAGAGGGTGAGTGCCACAATGTGGGACAAGGGGACGGTGATGGATGCCGGGAGAATTTCACTGCATGACTTCGCGTTGACCAGATACGCCGGGATCGTCAGCGCGATCGCGATTGTATTGCTGTTGCTTGCGGCTCACCTCGCCGACGCGCAGAGCTTCACCGTGCTGCACAACTTCACCGGCGGGGCCGACGGTTCCGAGCCGGCCGCACAGCTGACGCTCGATCGCCCCGGCAATCTCTACGGCACGGCTTCGCTCGGCGGCAGTGACAATTGTGTCGACGACCGGATGGTCGGTTGCGGTACGGCGTTCAAACTGGCGCGCCACGGCTCGTCATGGACCTTCAACGTGCTCTACACCTTCCTGGGCGGGAGCGACGGACAGTATCCCGAGACCGCGGTTGTCTTCGGGCCCGATGGCGCCCTATACGGCACGACCGCGGAGGGAGGCGCCAGCGGATGCTTCGCCGATGGCTGCGGCACGGTGTTCAAGCTGCAACCACCGGCAACGTTCTGCCGCGCCGTCTCCTGTCCCTGGAGCAAGACTACGCTGTACGACTTCGAGGGCGCGGCCACGGGTGGGCTGCCGCGGGGAAGCCCGAGCTTCGACCGCAACGGCAATCTTTATGGCACCACCCAGTACACCGGTGGCAGCAGCCCGTCTGCGATGGTGTTCGAGCTCGGCAGGGGCAGCTGGAACTTCAGCGTGGTCTACGCTTTCTACTTCAGCCAGGTGGCCGCCACGCCGCTCGACGGCGTGGTCTTTGACGCCCACGGCAATATCTGGGGGACGACGTACTACGGCGGCATCCAGAACTGCAACGATCCCCAGCTTCCGGACTATTGCGGCGTGGTCTTCGAACTCACGCCGTCCGGGTCAGGTTGGACGGCGAACATCGTCGTCGAATTCCAGCGCAGCCTTGGGGGTGGGCCGAGCGGCAATCTGATTCAGGACAGCGCCGGCAACTTCTATGGAACGCTGCAGGACAACGGTCCCAACGGCGGCGGTACCGTCTTTCAGCTGAACCCGAACGGCCAGCTTACGGTTTTGGCTTCGCTGCCGGGCAGTGGGGAGACGGAGAACGGACCGACGGGCGGCGTCGTCATGGATGCGGCAGGCAATCTTTACGGCGTTACCGAAGGTGGTGGCGCGCACAGCTGCGGCTCGGTCTTCAAAGTCGCACCCTCCGATGGCGGCTGGGTCCTGAGTGACCTGCACGACTTCAGCTGCGGCTCCGACGGAGCATATCCCTACAGCGGCCTGGCCATCGACGCGAGCGGCAACCTGTACGGAACCACGTTCTACGGCGGCACGATGAACGGAGGCGTGGTCTTCGAGATTACGCCGTAGGGAAGCTGATGGCTCCGCTGAACTGTCGGCGACGAACGCGTAGCTGACCTGTTGCATCACCCCTTCATCGCACCACCTGGGACTATCCGCGCATCAATTGGTACGCACCTAAGCTACCAGCCGGGCATGCCATGTTAGAATGAAGATTGGTAATACCATGCGTCATACCACGCGTAAGGCAAATCTTCGTTCGCTCAAGAAGAAGAGAACATTTTCGTTGTCGGAGGACTCTTTGGCATTCCTCGACGCGATCGCAGGCAACTACCGCTCACATTCTGAGGCCTTAGATCAACTCATTCGAGATAAGAAACGGCAGCTCGATGAGGCGCACATTTCAGCGAGTATCACTAAGTATTACGAATCGCTTAGCGATGAAGAGCTCGAAGAGAATCGGTCATGGGGAGAGTTTGCCCAGAGTCAACTTCCAGAGGAGTGATTTGCCATTCACAGAAATACAGCAAGAGTACCGCGCCGCGGAGAGATCTGGTTTGCGAAGGTCCCCTCTGACCCGCCGGACAAAGCTCCGCGTCCGGTCCTGATCGTTTCACGCGACGAGCGTAACACTCATCCCAGGGCAAGTACGGTTCTGGTGGTGCCGTTCTCGACATCCACGATCAAGGATGTGCCAACCCACGTTTACCTGCGGCCGGGAGAAACCGGATTGGAGGCCTCGGTTCTAAAAGCTGAAGATGTCACGGTGGTGCAAAAGGAAATTCTCTCCCCGCCGCGCCATCCCCTGCGCAATCTAGCCAACGCTCGCATTTGCGAGGTGGCCGCCAAAGTGAAAATAGCATTCGGCTGCTAGCACGGCGGCCGGTGAGCCCGAAACGCCGCGCAGACAAGACTCGCGTCCCCGAAATCCGGTACTATATCCTCCAGTGTCTCCTGCTGATTCCGCCGGGCCTCCGGCGCAAAGGAAGTTTCCTGATGAAACGTATGCCTCGCTTGCGGTTCGTGTCGGCGCTTTTTCTTCTGGCCACCTCCATCGGGTGGGCCGCCGATACCTCGATGTTGCGGCCTCCCAAGGGCTCCAAAGTCGCCATCATTGTCTTCGAAGATCTGGAATGTCCGCAGTGCGCGCGGGCCGCGCCGCTGCTGCACGACGCCTCCAAGAAGTACAACATCGCTCTGGTGCAGCATGATTTCCCGCTGAGGCAGCATCCCTGGTCCTTCGAGGCGGCAGTGAACGCGCGCTACTTCGACACCAAGTCGGAGAAGCTGGGGGATGAGTACCGCCTCTACATCTTCCAGAACCAGAACCTCATCACCAAGCAAAACCTGCGCGGCATCACGGAAAAGTGGGCTGACGACCACAAGCTCGTCTTGCCGTTCGTGGTTGATCCGTCGGGCGAACTGACGGCGAAAATCGAAGCGGACCGCTCCATGGGCGGCCGTATTCCGCTCGACCACACGCCTACCATCTATATCGTTACCGACAATGGGCACGGGGCCCAGGTGACGGAGGTGACCGACCTGAGCCAGCTCTACCAGACGCTCGATCAGATAGTGAAGCCGGCCCCGAGCACACAAGCGCACAAAACCGCCAGCATGCATTAGCTCTGACCTAAGTTGTGCCACGGGGCCTCGTCCCTTCGGGGGCGATCGGGGCAGGCCGTTTGGCTTGCACTGGCGAAGGGCTGGGGCAACGGTCTGCATTTTTGCGCGTCCTATCGATCTATCTACGCAACTTCCCCCAGGTCGTCGGGTTGCTATCAGCGGACCACCCTATGCCCGAAACCACAGCTGATACAACTGCCCCCAAAATCACCCCGCCAGCCTCATCCCGCGACCGCATCCTCAGCTCGGCCAAGCAGCTGTTCGCCCGTAACGGATACGAGAACACCAGCACCGTGGCCATCGCACGCGAGGCGGGCACCAGCGAATCGCAGCTGATGAAACAT
>Ga0335081_10005523_pt1 | contig 20016 bp, 9 predicted proteins | sample Lox_Sample_35_FD_206713 | JGI IMG/M metagenome (GOLD analysis project Ga0335081, IMG submission 206713) | Soil microbial communities from Loxahatchee National Wildlife Refuge, Florida, United States - Lox_Sample_3.5 | ecosystem: Environmental > Terrestrial > Soil > Wetlands | place: USA: Florida... | reverse complement strand
TCGTGATGCGGCCAGCCCGGCATCAGCCGTGGCACGCACTCGTCCGGGTGGCGGAATAGGCAGACGCGCTAGCTTGAGGTGCTAGTGCCCCAAAAGGGCATGGGGGTTCAAGTCCCCCCTCGGACACCGAAACCGGGGAAATTTCCCCTAAACCAGACATTGCTCGAACACGCAGGCGGGACGCGCTCGCGAGCCCGCCACCTGCAGGCAGCCGGGCCGCCCCGGCCTGCCCTCGTGGGGAGGCGGCCATGACCGCCCCGCCCATCGCTCCCGTCATCCCGCCGTCGGCCAGGCCGGGCGCCCCCGGTCACAGCAGACCGGGCACGGGCCATCGCCTGCCGGTCGCTGCTGTGCCCGTCGTCCCGGCCGCTCCGGCCGACGTGGTCTACGGGTTCGGCAGGATCGACGCGTCGGGCCGGGTCGCTGACCGCGCCATCACCAGCGCGCTGGGCTGGCGGCCTGGTGACCGGCTGGCCCTGTCCGCTGACGCTGGCGTGGTCATCGCCCGCCGTGACCCGGGCGGCATGGTCACCATGCCGTCCAGGCCCTACGTCGTGATCCCGGCCGCGCTGCGCCGCCGCTGCGGGCTGCGGGCCGGTGATCGGGTGCTCCTGGCGGTGTTCCCGGCCCAGGACGCGCTGGCGGCGTACTCGTTCGCGGTGGTGGACCAGGCGCTGCGGGCACATGCCCCGGTCCCCGGCGAAGGGAGGCGGCCATGACCGCAGCGAACCCCGGGGCGTCCCAGCGGGCTGTGGTGGAGGCGGCGCTGGTGGTGCTGGAGCGGATGGGCCTGTCCCCGGCGGACCTGACCGCCGTCCCGCAGCCCCGCAAGCCGGTGCCGACCTTCGCCGAGTACGTCCCGGTGGTGTCGGCGGCCGTCAGCGACGGCACCCGCCGGGCGTACGGCTCGTACTGGAACCGGATCATCGTGCAGTGGGGCGGCCGCCGCCTGGACGAGCCGACGCCGTCGGAGATCCGGCAGCTGATGGCCTACGTCAAGACGCATGTGGTGGCCCGCCGCAACGCCCGCGGCGGGCGCAGCGCACAGGAGCACCTGGTGGCCGCGCTGCGCTGCCTGTATCAGCGTGCCGTCGACGACGGGCTGATCGCCGAGGCGGAAAACCCGGCGCGGAAGGTGGCTAAGCCGCGCCGCCTGCCGTCCACCCGCCGGGCCGTCCCGGATACCCGGCTGGCGCAGATCAACCACGTCGCCGCGACCACGGGCGATGATCCCGCCCTGGACGCGCTGCTGCTGCGGCTGCACACCGAGACCGCCTGCCGCCGCGGCGGCGCGCTCGCGCTGCGCCCGGACGATCTGGACCCGGACCAGTGCCTGATCCTGCTGCGGGAGAAAGGCGAGACGGTGCGCTGGCAGCCGGTCTCGCCCACCCTGATGGCCCGCCTGATCGAGCACGCCCGCGAACGCCACGCCCCGCCAGACGGGCAGCTGCTGCGGTATGCCAGCGGACGCCCGATCACCTACCGCCGGTATGACCACCTGTGGACCCGCCTCGGCAGGCACCTGCCCTGGGTGGCCACCCAGCAGATCAGCATGCACTGGATCCGCCACACCACTTTGACCTGGGTCGAGCGGAACTTCGGCTACGCCGTCGCCCACGCATACGCCGGTCACACCGATGGCGGCAGCGAGACCGGCGCCACGTCGACCTACGTCCGCGCCAGCCTCGGCGAGGTCGCCGCCGCCCTGGCCGCGCTGACCGGTGAACCTCACGCGCTCGCCACGACGGAAGGGTGGTGACCGGCATGGCTGCTGTCATCGTCAGCGCGTCCCCCGCCATGGACGCGGGCCTGCGTGGTCCAGTCCCGGAGCGGACCGGCGGACCAGCCGCCGCGGACCGGTCCCGCGCGGCGGTCCGGCCGGGCAGGACCGTGCGGTCCTGGCCTCTGCTGGTCCTGGCCGCCCCGGCCGCGGCCGAGGTCTGGTCCGGCTGGGTCGGCATCGCACAGAAGACGGGGTTCGGTTTGGTGACTCCGCTGCCGGGGATCTGGCCCTCGCTACGCCTGGACACCGCCATCACCCTTCCGGTCGGCGTGGAGGCCTACGCGGCCTACGCGCTGCGCGCCTGGCTGGCCAGCGACCGCGCGGTCAGCGTTCGGACCCGCCGGTTCGCCAAGTGGTCCGCGATCTTCTCCTTCGCGCTCGGCATGGCCGGGCAGATCGCCTATCACCTGCTGGCCCAGGCCGGGACGGCGCGGGCGCCGTGGCCGGTCACCATGATCGTGTCCTGCCTGCCGGTCCTGGTCCTGGCCATGGGGACCACCCTGGCCCACATGCTGCGCGCCGACACCATCGAGAGGGCACCCGTCAGCCCGGCCGAAGGACCAGCCACACCCCGGTCCACCGCGGACCGGTCCGGGCCAGCCCCAGACCAGGCCGCTTGCGGCGAGGCGCGGACCGGATCCGATCCTCCAGCCCGGACCCGAATGTCCCCCTACCAGGATCACTGCGCGACCGAACGGACCACCAGACCAGACCCGCGGGCCGCACAGCAACGGCTGGAACACGCCCGCCTTATCGGCCGTGAGCTTTCCGCCGCGGGCAAGCCAGTGTCACGACGTGCCCTGCGCAGCAACGGAGTGCAGGGATCCAACGAGACGCTCAACAGCCTGGCACGCAAAATTAATGCCGAGCTATTGTTGTGCATCGTTCGCCATTAGATGACACGACTCCACCCGGAGTCGAGCTGGCGTATTCCCTGGATGCCGCCCCGGCCGTGCTACTGACCGCCGGCATCGGCCTCCTGCTGGCCGCCGCCGTGCGCCGCCCGCTCCCACCGCTCGGCGCCCGGGCCCCGCGCTGGCACGTGATCTGACCCCGACCATCTGACCAATCGTTTAAACCAACACATATACGGCAAGCCTATCGATGCCGTCATTACGCAAGTGTCGGTAACGTGCCGAGCACGGATCCCCGTCCCAGTTCCGTTCCTGCGCGCTAGCATCCGATTACAACAAGGCTCGACGGGGTCCACCAGGCTGCCGCCAAGCGTCGGCGAGCCAGTCGGCTGCGTCGCGACAGATCCTCCAACACTGCCCTCGACAGGTACTCCTCGTTCACACGGTCACCTCGGAAGCGGTTGAGGCCGGGCAGTGGGGTGGCGTGGCGGACATCAGCAGTCCGTCTCGCCGGGCATAATATCCCCCGGCGTGCGCGTTTGACTGTAACGAGATCGGTGACACTAGTTGGAACTACGATACAAGGACAACAAGCTCGAGAAGTTGTGCACCAACGAGCGTGAGATGCAACGGAGGCGCCCGGACATCCAGAAGAAGCTCCGGCTGAGGGTCAACGCCCTCCGGACCGCGGCCACAGTTGGAGACCTGCCCCGCGACGATCCAGGCGGTGCCTGGCACAAGCTCAAGGGCGACCTCGACGGGATCTGGTCGGGTGAGCTGAGCGGGAACTGGAGGCTGCTGGTGGAACCGGACCCTCTGAAGTCGCTCAGCGCCGTGGTTGTGACCGTGATCGACATCGACGACTACCACTGAGAGAGGAGACAGCCATGACCGATACCAACTACGCCGTTGCTCCGGGCGAGTACCTGGAGGAGTGGATCGACGACCGGGGCTTCTCTCAGCAGCACGTTGCCGACCTCCTAGGCTGCAGCCGCAAGCAGGTCAACGAGATCGTCAACGGGCGCGCGCCTGTCACCAGCGACACCGCGATCCGCTTGGAGCGGGTAGTCGGCATCCCCGCCGACACCTGGCTACGGTACGAGACGGCCTACCGAGCCGACCTGACCCGGGTCGCCGACCAGGAGAACCTCGCAGAGCACGCCGACGAGATCGATGCAAACGCCGTCGCCTACCTGCGGAGTCTTGGTGCGACGAAGGCGACGAAGGCGAAGCCGGGTGCGCTCGTGTCCGACTTCCTGGCGTTCCACCGGTGCGGGACGTGGGAGTCGTACGTGCATCTGTACGAGACAGCGTCGACCGGCGACTACGCGCTGGCAGCGCTGAGGGAGCCGGGGGCGACGATCGCCCCGACGCTGCTGACGTGCTGGCTGCGCGCGGCGGAGCTCGCTGAGCCGTTCGAGCGCGGCCGTGGCTACAGCTACGACGCGGGCCAGTTGCGCGGCGCGCTCTCCCATCTGCGCGCGCGGGCGGCGACGCCCGACGGGACGATGCTGCGGGACATCAGGAATATGCTCGCCGATGTCGGCGTGGTGTTCATGGTGGTAGCCCCTCCCAGGAAGTTCCCGCTGCTCGGTATGACCCGCTGGATTGACAAGCGGGTGCCGGTGATCCAGCAGACTGGACGGTGGGTCAAGGACGGCTTCGTTATCTGGACGCTGTTCCATGAGATCGGACACGTCCTCAACGACCCTCGGGGCGAGATGCACCTGGAGTACCGCACCGAGAAGAAGCGCAACACCGCCGCCGAGAGGGCAGCCAACGCGTTCGCGATGGAGATCCTGTTCGGAGAGTCCGGCATCAAGCCCTTCGAAGGGCTGACGCTTGATCGCGAGATCGCCGACACGGCAAGGCAGCTAGGCATCGCACCTGGCGTCGCTGTTCACCAGATGCACCGGAAGAGGCTTCTGGACTACCACGGCGGCAACCGGCTCTGCGTCGACCTCGCCGGGACCTTCACCGCATAGAGATTCGCGCGATGGCGACAGAGGTACCGCCGCCGGGAACTTGGAGGCCGCTCGCCAGGCAACGAGGCGGCACCCTGATTGATACGCCAGCATCTGCCCCTCACCGGCTAACGCGCGAACCAAACAGAAGCGCACCCCAGATGACCTGCCGTCCCCATGCGCTCTGCGTGGTGAGACGGTCGGCTGGTCATAGGATCATGACAACGGTCCCGCTAAGCCGCATGCTCATGGTGCTGTCGCTCCGCGCGGAAGTGGGACCGCCGCGACCGTACTCACGATGGACGTCATGAGATGTCCATGGGGGACGGCGCGTAACATCTAGCACTAGGCGCTTGAACCATGAGGACGGCTGTAGCCTCACGCATCAGTCGAGCGCTCTGTTACCGTCGGCATGCTTCCAACAGTGCCCGGAACTCAGCACGCAGTTCCGCAGCTGTTACTGGCCGTCCTGCCAGGCTCGAGAGAAGTACGTCGAGATTCCACTGTGCCAGGTAGCCATATCGTGCGGAGAACAGGGCTACGTCGGTGATGCCGAATTCGTCGGTGTAGTCCATGAAGGCGTAGCCGAGCACCTGCCACAGGTCAGTTACTGCGAGGGACGGTTTCTTGATGCTTGTTTTCAGCTCTGTCAGCAGGCCGCCCGCGATGAGGTCCGCATCGCCCTTCATGATCTCTGATCCCGCGAAGACTGGCCCGATCGCCCACAGTCCTTGCCGGGAGACAAGGGCGGGCAGCAGCTCGGACTCCATCACGCCCCGCAGCGCAGCCAGCTGTTCGAGTCCGGCAGCCGGGGCCGCTTCCAGCAGCGACCGCGCTGAGGGGTACGGCAGTCGGCCAAGGGGCCCGATCGTGGCGATTCCGGGGCCGCGGCGGTAGACCTCTGTCAGCAGCGCCAGACCCCAGCACGCCCGGTACAGCAGGTCTAGCTCGGCGCCGCTTCCCCGCGCTGGCCCAGTGAACGTCTCGGTCCCGCTGTCGCGGAAGCCGAGCATGAACGCCAGGTCCTGCAACGCGCGGAGCATTCCGCGGAGCGAGGCGCCGTGCGCGGCGAGGTCCAGCGACGGGTTGGGATGCACCAGGAAGCGCAGCAACCAGTCGGCCGCCGTCCCGATTGTGCCCGCGTTGGCGGCCTCGCGAGGCACGCCAGGGATCAGCAGCGGGCCAATGCCGACGCGGTATGCGGCCTGAGCGTCCTTCAGGCCGGGAGTGAGCCGGTCGTCGAAAAACTGCCGGATCGCAGAGTCCTTCAGCGCCAGTTCGTACGTTAACGGTCTTTGGATCATGTATGTCGCCATGCTGATGAGGATGCACCACCTGGCCGACATTCCGGAGACAGCGGCCACAGCCAAGATCGACTCGAGCCCGTCGCCTCGTGCTGACGGGCCGGTCCTGGTGCATCGGCGTGGTTGTCAGGCCACTGGTTACCGGGGGACCTACCGTGGCTCGCGTGACACAGGACGCTTGTTCACGGGCCAGCATCGATGGGGCACCAACTCGGCCTCGGCACGGCGCTCCCGGAGTGAAACAACGGTCAGATGAAGTGCCCATCAGCTACTCCAGGTAAACCTTTACCCGCCGCTGTAGCGTCTCTATGTGCGGTCAGAATCAGCAGCCGAGAGGCGCGCTGCCGTTGGCCAGCACGCGGATGGTTGCGGGTGCAACATAGGAGGGTCGCCCTGAGCCGCTACGACGCGGCAGAGCGGGACATGGGATGGATGTTTTCCGGATTCGGGACCGGCTGATCGACGATTACCGCGATTTTACCGGCAGCTTTGTCGACATCCACGACAAGAGCATCCGCGAGCACGTCGATGAGCGTATGGCGCGGGGGTACCAGTGGCCGGATCCCTGGCTGTCGCTCAACCCGAACTTTGCCTCAGGCGGGACGATCACCGACCTGGTCGCAGAGGGATTGCTCCAGCCGGAGTGCGAGAGGATCTTCCGGCTCAAGGATGACAATCCGGATGGCCCGGTGCTGCGGTTGCACCAGCACCAGCGCGAGGCCATCGAGGCGGCGCGCACCGGCAACAGCTACGTGCTGACGACCGGGACCGGGTCCGGCAAGAGCCTCGCGTACATCATCCCGATCGTCGATCGGGTCCTGGCGGCCAAGGCGGCTGGCACGTACCGGCCGGGGATCAAGGCGATCGTCGTCTATCCGATGAACGCCCTGGCCAATAGCCAGCGCCGGGAGCTGCAGAAATTCCTGACGGTTGGCTACCCCGACAGCCCGCCGGTCACGTTCGACCGTTACACCGGGCAGGAGTCGGCGGAGGACCGGGCGAGGATCATCGCGGACCCTCCTGACATCCTGCTCACCAACTACGTGATGCTCGAGCTCGTCCTGACCCGCCCGAGGGACCGGGGCCTGATCGAGGCGGCCCGGGGCCTTGAGTTCCTGGTCCTGGATGAGCTGCACACCTACCGCGGGCGCCAGGGCGCCGACGTGGCGCTGCTGGTCCGCAGGCTCCGTGATACCTGCGATGCGGCGGAGGTTCAGTGCATCGGCACGTCGGCGACGATGGTCACGGAGGGCGACGCCGGTGATCAGCGCCGGGCGGTTGCCGACGTGGCGGCCACTTTGTTCGGCGTTCCGGTCCAGCCTCGCCACGTGATCGGGGAGACGTTGCAGCGGATCACTGATCCGGCTGCGATCGTTCCCGATGTACTCCGCCAGCGCATTGCTGATCCAACGTCGCCGGAAGACTTCGCGGCATTCACCGCCGATCCGGTCGCTACCTGGATCGAGGAGGTCTTCGGCTTCGAGCCTGGCTCTTCCCCTGATAGCCCTCGGAGGCGGCGCCGCCCGCCGACTCTTCCTGAGGCGGCGGGCCAGCTCGCCGAGCAGGCCGGCGCCGGACAGGCGGCGTGCGCGAAGGCGATCAAGGACGCACTGCAGGCCGGGTCACGGATCATCAATCCCGCGACCGGCCGCCCGGTGTTCGCGTTCCGGCTGCACCAGTTCCTGTCCAAGGGCGACAACGTGTACGTGACCCTGGAGTCCCCGGCGTCGCGGCATGTCACCAGCACGTATCAGGTCACCGCACCGGATGCAGCCATCCAGCCGGGCGGAGAGCCTGACGCGGCTTCCGGCGCCGGCGCGCGGCAGCGGATTTTGGTGCCGACGGCGTTCTGCCGCGAGTGCGGCCAGGATTACCTGGCGGTGACCCGCAGCGACACCGACAGTGGGCGCCGGTATGCGGCGCGCCGGGATAACGATGCCAGCGGCGGGGACGAGGCGAGCGGCTATCTGTTCATCAGTGACGACCAGCCCTGGCCGTCGTCGCTGGAGCAGGTGCTGATCGAGGGCCGGTTGCCGTATTCGTGGCTGGCGTATGACCCGGTTGACGGGCTGACCGTTGATCCGGCCCGGGTAAGGCTGCTGCCTGAGCCGGTTCGGGTGGATGTCACTGGGCGCGAGGTGGGTCCAGGGGAGGGCACCTGCGCGGCGTATGTGCCGAGCCCGTTCCGGTTCTGCTTGCGCTGCAGAACATCGTATGAGCAGGCTCGCGGCAGTGACTTCGCCAAGCTGGCCAAGCTGTCGGCAGAAGGCCGCAGCTCGGCGATGTCACTGATCACCGCGAGCATCGTGCGGACGCTGCGTACCTGGGAAGGCGATCTCGATGACAGGGCGCGCAAGCTGCTGGCGTTCGTCGACAACCGGCAGGACGCCTCGCTCCAGGCCGGGCATTTCAACGACTTCGTGCAGGTCACCCAGCTGCGCGGGGCGCTGTACCGGGCGCTGGAGAAGGCCCCGCAGGGCCTGACCGATGAGATCGTTGCGCAGCGGGTCACCGAGGAGCTCGGCCTGGCCATGGCCGACTTCGCCCGCAATCCGGGCGCTAAGTACAGCCAGCGTGACGAGGCGTGGCGGGCGCTGAGGGAGGTGACCGGGTACCGGCTCTACCTGGACCTGGAGCGCGGCTGGCGGGTCACCATGCCGAACCTGGAGCAGACCGGTCTGCTCCGCATCCGGTACCGCGACCTGCCCGAGGTCTCCGCCGACGACGAGGCCTGGCAGGGCTGCCATGTGGCGCTGCGTGAAGACGACCCGGCGCACCGGGAGGAGATCGCCGCCGCGCTGCTGGATGAGCTGCGCCGCAACCTGGCCATCGATGTCGAGTACCTCAGCGACGACGGCTTCGATCTGGTCCGGCGGTTGTCTGCGCAGCACCTGCGTGAGCCGTGGTCGCTGCCCGAGCGGGAACTCCCGCCGGCGGCGGGCGTGGCCTTCCCGGGGCCCGGCAAGCCGGGGCAGCGACGCAGCAACGTGTACATGTCCGGCCGCGGCCAGTTCGGCCGCTTCCTGATCCGCGAATACGCCAGCCGGAAGGTCACCCTCAAGACTGCTGACGCCCAGGAGATCATCACCGACCTGTTCAGCACGCTCAGCGAGACCGGGCTGCTGACGGTGGCCGTGCCGCCCGACGCAAACGACGTGCCGGGCTACCGGCTGCGCGCTTCAGTGGTCCACTGGCAGGCCGGGAACGGGCTGTCGGGCGCGGAAGACCGGGTGCGGCGGACCCTGGACAACGAGGAAGGCCCGCGAGTCAACCCGTTCTTCCGCGAGCTGTACCGAGGCATGGCCGCGACCCTGGCCGGGCTGCGCGCCAGGGAGCACACCGCCCAGGTCCCGCCCGTCGAACGGCAGGAACGCGAGGATGAGTTCAGCGAGGCAACCCTGCCCGTCCTGTACTGCTCGCCGACCATGGAACTCGGGGTGGACATCAACGCGCTGAGCGCGGTCGGGTTGCGCAACGTGCCGCCCACGCCGGCTAACTACGCGCAGCGGGCCGGACGGGCCGGGCGCTCGGGGCAGCCTGCGCTGGTGGTCACCTACTGCGCCACGGGCAACGCCCACGACCAGTACTACTTCCGGCGCCCGGCGGAGATGGTCGGCGGGTCGGTCGCCCCGCCACGGCTGGACCTGGCCAACGAAGACCTGGTCCGCTCGCATGTCCACGCGATCTGGCTGGCCGAGACCGGCCAGGATCTGCGCGGATCGCTCACCGACGTGCTGGATGTAGGCGGCGACAAGCCCACCCTGGAGCTGCTGCCTGAGGTACGTGAGCGGCTCTCCGACCCGGCGGCGGCACAGCGGGCCGCTGACCGGGCCAGGGCCGTGCTGGCCGGGATGACCGGCGATGACCTGGCGAAGGCGCCGTGGTGGCGGGACGGCTGGATCCACGACGCGGTCACCCAGGCGCCGCAGGCGTTCGATGATGCGTGCCGCCGGTGGCGCGATCTCTACCGGCTGGCGCTGCAGGAGTTCCACGCCCAGTCGGCGCGGTCCGTGGATTCCTCGATCAAGCACCAGGAGCGCGACGCCGCCGCCCGCCGCGCCCGGGATGCCCGCATCCAGCTGACCCTGCTCAGCAACGAGGACTCCGACGACTTTCAGACCGACTTCTACTCCTACCGGTACTTCGCCTCCGAGGGGTTCCTGCCCGGCTACTCGTTCCCCCGCCTGCCGCTGGCCGCCTACATTCCCGGCCTGGCGGGCCGCCGTGAAGGGGACTACATCCAGCGGCCCCGGTTCATCGGCATCGGCGAATTCGGGCCCGGCGCGGTCATCTACCACGAGGGCGCCCGCTACCAGGTGGTCAGCGTGGCCCTGCCGCCAGCCGAACCCGGCCAGGAAGGCACCGTCACCACGACCGCGCGGCGCTGCCGCGCCTGCGGTTACCTGCATCCCGAGGCGGTCGGCATCGATGTGTGTCAGCACTGCGGCGAGCCGCTGCGCGACACCACCCGGGCGCTGCTGCGCCTGACCTCGGTGCGCACCGCCCGCCGGGACCGCATCTCCTCCGATGAGGAGGAACGTCGCCGCGCCGGGTTCGAGCTGCAGACCTCCTACCGGTTCGGCCACCACGGCGGCAAGCCAGGCCGGATCGACGCAACGGCCACGGGCAGCGCCGGGCCGCTGATCAGCCTGGCCTACGGCGACTCTGCGACGGTCCGGGTCACCAACATCGGCCGGCGCCGGCGCCAGCACCCCGGCATCCACGGTTACATGATCGACGTGACCACCGGCCGGTGGCTGAAAGAGAACGAGCCCGAGGACCAGGCGGCCCCCGAAGAAGAAGGCCTCGAGGCGCCAGGCGGCGTCAGGCGCAAGCAGCGGGTCATCCCCTACGTCGAAGACCGCCGCAACATCCTGGTGACCCGGCTTTCCCAGGCCGTCAGCCACGAGACCGCGGTAACTGCCGCGATCGCGCTGGAACGGGGTATCGAGGCCGCATTCCAGCTGGAAGACAGCGAGCTGTCCAGCGAAGAACTGCCCGACATGGACGGGCGAGGCAGGGCGCTGTTTGTGGAGAGCGCCGAGGGCGGCGCCGGCGCGCTGCGGCGCCTGGTCGACGATCCCGACGCCCTGCCCAAGGCAGCCCGGACGGCACTGCAGATCATGCACTTCGACCCGGACACGGGCGCCGACGTAAGCGCCGACGAACCCGGCGCCGGCCGGGAACGCTGCGTCCGGGCCTGCTACGACTGCCTGCTTTCCTACGGCAACCAGCGCGTGCACGAGATGATCGACCGGCATCTCGTCCGCGACCTCATGCTCCAGCTCGCCACGGCCGAGATGCACCGCCAGACCGCCCGGGAGCAAGAACTGTCGGGGCAGCCGCAGAATCAGCGCGCAGCCGAGTTCGTGGCGTGGCTGCAATCACAGGACCTGCGCCTGCCCGACGAGGTGGACCGCGACGCCGAAGGCACCCGGCCGGACTTGATCTACCGCCTGCCGGACGGGAACGCCGCCATCTTCGTGTCAAGCACCGGCCAGGGCGACAACGAACAGGCTGGCCGTGATGCGGAAGCACACGGCATCCTGCGTGACCTCGGCTGGAGCGTCATCACCATCGGGCCCGAAGCCGAATGGCCTGCCGTGGCGGCCCGGTACCCGAGCGTATTCGGCACGCAGTGACCAGGACGGCAAGGACGGCGCAATGACGGCAACGGCAGACGACACGACGTTCGGGGTCGGCACACTCGTAGCGGCCAGGGGCCGGGAGTGGGTAGTACTGCCGCAATCCGAGCCGCCCGCGTTCCTCGTGCTGCGCCCGCTCGGTGGTGGAGACGACGAGGTGACGGCCGTTTTCCCGGCGCTCGAGCAGGTCATGCCGGCGACGTTCCCGCCGCCGGACCCAGCCGATGCGGGTACCGCGGCGAGCGCCGGTCTGCTGCGCACCGCGCTGCGGATCGGGTTCCGGGCCAGCGCCGGGCCGTTTCGTTCCGTGGCCAGACTCGCGGTGGAGCCCCGTGCCTACCAATTGGTTCCGTTGCTGATGGGCCTGCGCCAGGAAACGGTCCGGCTGCTGATCGCCGATGACGTCGGCATCGGTAAGACCATCGAGGCCGCCCTGGTGGCGGCCGAGCTGTTGGAACAAGGCGACGCGACCGGGCTCGCTGTGCTCTGTGGGCCTGCGCTGGCTGAGCAGTGGCAGGGTGAGCTGGCCACCAAGTTCGGCATCCACGCCGAGCTAGTACTCCCGGGCACGATCCGGCGGCTGGAACGCGGTCTGCTGCAGGGCGAGACCCTGTTCGACCGGTTCCGCCACCTGGTGGTGTCCACCGATTTCATCAAGCGGCCGGGGCTGCGGGAGCAGTTCTGGCGTGGCTGCCCGGACCTGCTGGTCATCGACGAGGCGCATACCTGTGTGTCCGACGGGACCGGCGGCAGGTCCCGGATGCTGCGCCACGAGCTGGTTCAGCGCCTGGCGGCAGATGCTGGCCGAAACCTGATCCTGGTCACCGCTACCCCGCACAGTGGCAAGGACGAGGGATTCCGGAACCTGCTGGCCCTGCTCAGCCCGGACCTGGAACACGCGAACCTCGAATCGGTCACCGGCCGCGAAAGGCTCGCCCGCCATTTCGTGCAGCGCCGCCGCGCCGACATCCGCTCCTACCTCGACCAGTCCACCCCGTTCCCGCAGGACCGGCTGACCCAGGAGCAGCCCTACGAGCTGTCCGCCGCCTACAAAGAGCTGTTCACCGACGTGCTCGCCTACGCCAGGGAATCCGTTCTGGATCCCGAGGGAGGCCAGCTGCGGCAGCGAGTCCGGTACTGGTCAGCGCTGGCGCTGCTGCGGGCGCTCGCCTCCTCGCCCCGCGCGGCCGCCGCAACCCTGCGCACCCGCGCGGCCAACCTGACGGCCGACGATCCAGCAGAAGCCGACCAGCTCGGCCGCTCTGCTGTGCTCGACCTCCCCGACGAGGAGACCACCGAGTCAGCCGACGCCACCCCCGGAGCCGACGGCGACCCCGACGCGGGCGATACCCCGCAGCGCAGGCGGCTGCGCCGCTTCGCCAGCAGGGCCGAAAGCCTGGAAGGCGCGGCGGACGCCAAGCTGAAGCTGCTGGCCCAGACCGTCACCGAGCTGCTTCTGGACGGCTTCAACCCCATCGTGTTCTGCCGGTTCATCGACACCGCCGACTACGTCGCCGAGCACCTGGCGAGACGGCTCAGCAACGGTTACGCCGTCGCCGCGGTCACCGGGCTGCTCCCGCCGGATGAACGGGAGGCCCGGATCCGGGAACTCGCCGCCGATCCGGAACGCCGCCCGGTCCTGGTCGCCACCGACTGCCTGTCGGAAGGCGTGAACCTGCAGGACAGTTTCCAGGCCGTGGTCCACTACGACCTCGCCTGGAACCCGACCCGGCACGAGCAGCGCGAGGGCCGGGTCGACCGGTTCGGCCAGCGAGTCCAGACCGTCCGTGCGGTCACGATCTACGGCACCGACAACGGCATCGACGGGATCGTGCTGAACGTGCTGCTGCGCAAGCACGAGCAGATCCGCCGCGCCCTGGGCATCTCGGTACCCGTGCCCGACCGCAGCGACGACGTCGTCCAAGCCATCCTGGAAGGCTTGCTGCTGCGCGAGGACCCCGGTGAGCAGCTCGCGTTCGAGGGCGTCGGCCTAGAGAAACGCTCCGAGCTGCACCGCGAGTGGGACAGCGCCGCGGCCCGCGAGCGCCAGTCACGCACCAAGTACGCCCAGGCCGGCATCCAGCCCGCCGAGGTGGCCCGCGAGCTGGACGAGGTGCGAGCCAGCCTCGGCACCCAAGCTGAGGTCGCCGAGTTCACCGAGGAGGTGCTGCGCGCCCTGCATGCCGATGTCACGTCTCTGCCGAACGGGCTGCGGGCCGGGACGGCCGCTCTCCCGGCCGGTGTCAGCGACGCGCTGGTCACCGGGCATGCCGAGCCGTTGACGTTCTACCGAGACCTCCCGGTGCCGCCCCGTGAGTCCTACCTCGACCGGACTGACCCGAACGTGGCCGCCATCGCGCGGTACGTCCTGGAGTCCGCGCTCGACCCGGCCGCTCCCGCAGCGCACCGCCCGGCCCGCCGGTGCGGTGTCATGCGCACCTCGGCGGTGCAGCGGCGGACTACCTTGCTGCTGGTCAGGTTCCGCATGCATGTCGAACTGCCCGACCGGGACGGCCGCCGCCAGGTCGTCGCCGAAGACGCACAGGTGCTCGCCTACCGCGGCCCATCGGGTGATGCGATGTGGCTGCCTGATTCGGAGGTGCAGGCCCTGCTCGCTGCCCGGCCCACCGGCAACGTGCCGCCCGACCAGGCGATCGACTTCGCCGAGGAGGCCGTGGCCGGGCTTTTGGAGCTGCTGCCGCATCTGGACGACGCCGCCGACGGCCTTGCCCAGCGGCTGCGCGACGACCACATCCGGGCACGCGAGGCCGGCGGCCAGCACGTCCGGCGGCAGATTGCCGTCCATGCCCAGAAACCACCCGACGTTCTCGGCGTCTATGTGTACCTGCCCGGCCCGGCGGGAGACGAGCGATGACCAGCTTCGCCTCGCTAAGAATCGTCGGCGACCTGCTGCCCAGCTCGCTGCTCGACCGGGTCTTCGCTGGCGACCCGCAGATACCCGGCACCAGCCCGCAGACCTACGGCCTCGAACGCGGCGAGTCGGTACGCCAGCAGGCATCCCGCTCATGGCTGTATCTCGTCGATGTCTGGCAGGACTTCCAGCGCCGCATCAGCGGCGACGGGCCAGACGCCGCCGAGGCCCGGTCAGCACGGGTCACCAGGGAACGGTGGCTGCGGATCCTGCTGCGCGAGCTCGGATTCCACCAGCTCACCGCCGACGGCGGCGTCGAACTGGACGGCAAAAGCTTCCCGGTGAGCCACCGGTCCGGGCACGTGCCGGTGCACCTGCTGGGCTGGGGCACCGACCTGGACCACAAGACGCCCAAGGTGACCGCCCGGGCACCGCAATCCATGGTGCAGGAGCTGCTCAACCGCGACGATACCCGCCTCTGGGCGATCCTCTCTAACGGTGCCACGCTGAGGCTGCTGCGTGACTCCACCGCCCTGGTGGGCTCCGCGTACGTCGAGTTCGACCTCGAGTCGATCTTCGACGGAGAGCTGTTCTCCGACTTCGCTCTGCTCTACCTGGTGTGCCATGAGACCCGGTTCACCGCTCACGATGACGGTGGCCCGCAGTCGTGTTACCTGGAGCAGTGGCGCGGGTTCGCCGCGGAGCAGGGCGAGCGGGCTCTCGAACAGCTCCGTGGCGGCGTGGAGCAGGCCATCGCAATCCTCGGCACAGGGTTCATCTCCCACAAGGACAATCCGCATCTGCGCGCCCGGCTCGATCCGGGCACCGCAGACCTGAGGCTGGAGGACCTGAACCGGGCTTTGCTGCGGCTGGTGTACCGGATGCTGTTCTGGTTCGTCGCCGAGGACCGCGATGCCCTGCTGGTTCCCGACCCGGAGGGCGCCGACTCCGACACGACCGCCAGCCAGCGCGAGGCACGCGAACGGTACGCGACGTACTTTTCCTCGGCCAGGCTGCGCCGTCTAGCCCGCAAACGTCGCGGCGGCCGGCACACCGATCTGTGGGAGGGTGTGCGGCTCGTCTTCGACGGACTAGGCAGCGAGGGCGGCATCCCCGAGCTGGCCCTGCCTGGCATCGGCGGAATCTTCGAGTCCCGGCGCGACGACGGCCGCGCCCTGCCGCTCGACGAGCCGCTCGACGGAGCCCGGCTGCCCAACGAGGCGCTGCTCGGCGCAGTCCACGCGCTGTCGGTGGTCAAGCCGCGCGGCGGCGGGCTGCGGCGCGTCGACTTCGGCAATCTCGGCGCCGAGGAACTCGGCAGCGTCTACGAATCCCTGCTCGAGCGCATCCCGCACTACGACCCCGAACGGCTCTCCTACACACTCGACGTTCTCCCGGGCAACGAGCGCAAGGAGTCCGGGTCGTACTACACGCCCACGTCGCTCGTCGAGTGCCTGCTCGACTCCGCACTCGACCCGTTGCTGGACGAGGCGTGTGCTCATTCGTCCCCAGCCGAACGGGTCGCCGCGCTGCTCGACATCACCGTCTGCGACCCCGCTTGCGGGTCCGGGCATTTCCTAGTCGCGGCTGCCCGCCGGATCGCCAAGCGGATCGCCGCCGAAGAGACCGGCGAGCCCGAGCCGCCGAACTCCGTCGTACGCGCTGCGCTGCGCCGGGTGACCGGCCGGTGCATCTACGGCGTGGACCTCAACCCGATGGCCGCCGAGCTGGCACGAGTGGCGCTCTGCCTAGAGGCCCTGGAGCCCGGCAAGCCCCTCGTCTTCCTCGACCAGAACATCCGCGTCGGCAACTCCCTGCTTGGCACCACCCCCGCACTGCTTGAGGGCAAGCTGCGGGACGAGGCGTTCAGCCCGATCGAGGGAGACGACCGCAAGGTCGCCGCCGCACTGCGCAAGCAGAACGCCGCGGAACGTTCCGGGCAGGACGACCTGTTCAGCCCAGGTGGCATCCCGGTGTCGAACGCGGAACTCGCCAAGCGCGCCGCCGAGATCACCCGTGAGTTGCCCGACAGTCTCGAAGACCTGCACATCTACCAGCGGCGGCAGGCGCTGGAACTGGCGGCGTCGCCCGAACTACGCCAGCAAAAGCTGCTCGCGGACGCCTGGTGCGCCGCATTTGTTCAGCTCAAGACCGACGACACCCGAAGGACCGCGATCACTCAGGCCGCCCTTGAAGGATTTGCCGCAGACACCTACACACTGGAGTCGGCGGCGGCCGAGGAACTGGTCGACCGCCTGACGCGCCAGTACCGCTTCTTCCACTGGCACGTCGAGTTCCCGCACATCTTCCGCGTCGGCAACGGCACAACCGGCATCAATCCAGACACCGGCTGGGCCGGCGGCTTCTCCTGCGTCATCGGCAACCCGCCCTGGGAAACCGTAGAGCTAAAGGAAGAAGAATTCTTCGCGGCAAGTAGGCCAGATATCGCGAACGCAGCGAACGCAGCGCAGCGCAAGACGATGGTCGATGGCCTCTCCGCGAGCGACAGACCCAGCGAGCGAGCCCTCTATGAGCAATTCCAGGCTGAGCTGCGCAGGATGTCGGGCTGGAGGCATCTGCTCAGCTCGTCCGGCAGATTCCCGAGAACCGGCACCGGCCGGATCAACACCTACGCCGTGTTCGCCGAGACCGGCCGCGCCGTCGTCGGCACCGCCGGCCGCTGCGGCCTGGTGCTACCCACTGGCATCGTTACTGACGCCACGACAGCTCAGTTCTTCCGGGACCTTGTGGAGACTCGAACGCTGGTGTCGATCTACGATTTTGAGAATGAAGACAAGGTATTTCCAGGCGTGCATAATCAGACCAGATTCTGCTTGCTCACGCTAAGTGGACATATAGGAAACATTGGAGAAATCAACGTAGCTGTCCGAGCACGTCAAGTGCGGCAACTATCAAGACTCCGTTTCCCCTTGTCGCCGGACGATATCCTGCTGGCGAATCCCAACACCGGCACACTACCGGTCTTTCGTTCCGGCCGTGACGCCGAGATCACCATCGGCGTCTACAAACGCGTCCCGGTCCTCTGGCGCGACGACCCCGAGGAGAATACGTGGGGCTTGTCGTTCAGGCAAGGACTCTTCAACATGGCCACAGACGCAGGCCTGTTCCGGACACGCGAACAGCTAGAGCGCGACGGCTGGAAGCTGACCGGAAACATATTCGCCCTGAACGGCAAGCGAATGTTGCCGCTGTACGAGGCAAAAATGATCCACTATTTCGATAGTCGTTTCGCCACCTACGATGACGCAACGCAGGCACAACTGAACAAGGGAACCCTCCCCCGTCTCACGCCAAAGCAGCATGACGATTCGAACTTCATCGTCGAGCCATGCTACTGGGTCCAGGAATTCGACACGCTAAACGAGCAGAAATCCAAGCCAGACAAGCCCGTCTACGATCTCGGCGTGACGTCCCGGCTGGAGGCGAAGGACTGGGACCGTGAATGGCTGCTCGGCTGGCGCGACATCTGCCGCAGCGTCGATGAGCGGACGATGATCGCCGCTAGCATCCCGCGGGCGGCCGTGGGCGACAAGTACCTGCTCCTCTTCACCCAGACCGACGCCTGGCTCCTCCAGACGAACCTGTCAGCCATGGCCCTCGACTACATCGTCAGGCAGAAGTTCACCGGTACGTCATTGAAGTATTACCTGGTCAAGCAGCTACCAGTTTTGCCGCCCGCCGCACATTACGAAGTGGTGCCCTGGCTCGTCGATGCAACTCCCGCGGGCTGGATCCGTGATCGAGTGCTGGAACTGTCCTACACGGCCTGGGACATGGAGCCGTTCGCGCGAGATCTCGGTGATGACAGCCCGCCATTCCGGTGGGACGAAGGGCGGCGCACACTAATCCGGGCCGAGCTCGACGCCGCGTACTTCCATCTTTACGAGCTGAAGCGGGACGAGGTTGAGCACGTCATGGACTCGTTCGACGCGTTGCGCCGGCGCGAGGAGAAGCCTCAGAACTTCGGCGAGTTTCGCACCAAGCGGCTGATCCTTGAGCGCTACGACGCAATGACCGAGGCCGCGCGAACCGGCGTGCCGTACGAGACAGTCCTCGACCCACCGCCTGGCCACGGACCCCGCCATCCGGCACGCTGAGCTAGAGGAGATCGTTGTGGCTGAAGAGCGGGTAAGGCGGGCAGCGCTGCTCCAGGCAGCCATGGAGATATTGCGTGACGCTGGGACAAAGATCCCGCAGGGCCAGGTGCTCGAAGAGCTCCGCCACAGGGTCGAACTGACTCCCCAGGAACTGAGCCTCGACAACAGCGGCCTGCCACGGTACGACCGCGCGGTCGGGTTCCATACAGGCGATGCCGCCACTGTGGGCTGGATGTCCAAGCTCGGCGGCTGGTCGATCACAGATGCTGGCGTCGAGGCCCTTGAGACATACCCGACGGCTGATGAGCTGTTCGCTGAACTGACGCGCCGGTATCGCGAGATCGACCAGCGGCGTAAGCAGGCGCAGCAAAACCTGAGCGATGTCCAGCAGTTCATCGCCACCACACTGCGGATGGTGGAACCGGGCTCGTGGACCGCTCACGATGACCTCGCTGAACTGGCAGGCACCACCCCAGGTGAAGTCGCGGACTTCCTCGCGAGCGGCCGTATCAAGCTGGCCAATGCCTACCGCGTGCTGAATGCCGACGGCAGCATCCCGGCCGAAGGAATGCTCAACTATGCCTACCGAGGCGTGGATCTGCGCCGTCGGCTTGCCGACGAAGGTGTCGAGTTCGACACCCGCGAGCGGGCCAGCCAGGACCAGCGATTGACCGCCAGCGCACTGAAAGAGCTGCTGACTGCTCGCGCACTCGAGGCAGACGAAGAGACACCTCAGCCTGTAGGCAGGGCTTGGATGGTACGCGGCTCCAGCGTCGATGGCTACAACCTGGTTCCCGACTGGCTCGGTGAAGGGTTCGTCTCGCTGAGCGCTTCCCAGCTCGCGCACCTCGACCCTGACCCGGACTTCGAAGAACTACGCCAGGCTGTAGAAACCGCGTACCAGCACAAGTCCTACGCCTACCGTGGGCAGCGGCTTGAAGAGCTCGACCGGTTCCTGCGCCGCATGCGCACTGGTGACCTGGTGCTGACGCCCATGCACGGCAGGGTGTACCTCGGCGAGGTAACCGGGCCCGCGCACTTCGCAGAATCAGCAGCCCCGCATTCCAACCTCCGCCGCTCGGTGCGGTGGTTCAATCCGGCAGAACCCGTCGACGGAAGCGAGCTGCGCGCCCCGGTGCCCGCCTTGCTGCAGAGCCAGTCCTACATCGTCGACCTGACCGAGGCTTACAACCAGCTGGCCGCGCTGATCTCTTATGACGCCAGGCCCGAGCCGCTCGAAGCGGTGGCGGAACCGGCCAGACGCGAGCTGGGCTTCAACCCAGTCACGCCCGACTTCGCCCAGAACCTGCTGATGGACCAGGCGGAACTGTCCAAGATCGTCGATCTGCTGTGGGAGCGCAAACAGATCATCTTGTACGGGCCGCCGGGGACGGGCAAGACCTACCTCGCCAGCAAGCTTGCTCGCCACCTGACCGATGATGGCGCGGTCAAACTCGTCCAGTTCCATCCCTCCTA
>Ga0335081_10005522_pt1 | contig 20020 bp, 14 predicted proteins | sample Lox_Sample_35_FD_206713 | JGI IMG/M metagenome (GOLD analysis project Ga0335081, IMG submission 206713) | Soil microbial communities from Loxahatchee National Wildlife Refuge, Florida, United States - Lox_Sample_3.5 | ecosystem: Environmental > Terrestrial > Soil > Wetlands | place: USA... | reverse complement strand
AACGCTTCCAACTCGGTATTCACGGCCGCTGCCCAGTCGGGTGTCTTCACCTACCCCGGAACGGACGGCAAAACACATACCGCCAACGTGCTCAGCATCGGTCACAGCTTCAGCTCCGCGCTGCCCGGCACAATCAACCCAATCATCGCCAGCGAGTTCCAGCAGATCAATTCCTCGCTATCGGCGGGCGTGGTGACGCCGAGCACGAATCCGAACTACAACTTTCTAAATTGGCTCCAGAGTTCTCCGATCACGAATTACTATCCCACCTTCCGGATCGACCACAATCTCTCGCAGAAGTTTCGCTACCACGTTGCCTTCAATGAGACCGACGGACCCCTCCAGCCTTCCCAAGCCGCGTCGTTCTTCCCTGGCAGCGGCTACGCCAATCAAGTTGCGGGCAACAAGTTCAACCAATACACGTCTTCGCTGGGCGTGGAGTGGACGCCGACCCCGACTCTGGTGAACGAGTTCAAGGGCGGATTCCTTTACAACGCGCAGTGGTATGCGTACAACGCCGCGCCGTTGTACGCCACTTCGATCGGCACCATCAACTGGGGGTTCAACGCTCCAAACAGCGGGAACATGTCGGGCGCGCAGTTCAATCTGCCCATTTCCAACTACTATCCGGTGTTCAACGCCTCGGATTCCGTCTCGTGGATCAAGGGCAAACACACGATGAAGTTCGGCTTTTCCTGGTACCGGGAGCAAGATCACTATTGGAACAATCCGTCGGGCTTCGACAGTTACAACCTGGGGTTAGCTAACGGCGATCCAGCGCTGAACGCGTTCACCAACGCCGGCGCGAACCCCTCGCTTCCTTTCGCGACTTCCGCTCAGTTAGGCGACGCCGAACAACTGTACGCCATCCTCACGGGGCGCGTGTCCGGCGTGTTCGGTCAGTATGGCGCGGACCCCAAGACGAAGACCTACCTGCACACCCCCGGCAGCACGTACAATCTCGACGAGATCATTTCGGCTGAGGGCCTTTTTGCGCAGGACGCCTGGCGGATCAGGCCCAACCTGACCGTGAACTATGGTTTGCGCTGGGATTTCACGGGCGACGACTATGACAAGACGGGCGCATACCATGGCGCCACGCCCGACGGTATCTTCGGTCCCTCCGGAATCGGCAACCTGTTCCAGCCGGGAAATCTGCCGGGGAACAACAACCCCACGCTATCGGCGCGCCCGCACCAGTACAGCGGCTGGTATGTCTCGCCCCAGCCGATGGCGGGCGTGGCATGGAAGCCCTCCAGTCACGGTATCCTGGACAAGACGGTGGTCCGCGGGAGTTTCTCACTCCGCCGGTTCACGGAGCCCCAGCAGTACTTTTGGGATCAGGCCACGGATTACGGGGCTTTCTTCTTCCAGCAGTTCTATCTGGTCCCCAACTCGTCCCCCGGCGCCGGATTCTTCGCCCCCGGCTCCCTGTCGCTGGGCCAACCTCTGCCGCCCAAGGGCTATTCGCCGCGCAACAGCTACGAGGAGAGCGCAGCCGAGGCGGAGTTCACGTTCACGCCGCTCAATTACCTCGGCAATATCGTGAACGGAATGAATCCTAATATCGCGCAGCCTTACACCGAATCGTGGAATATCGGTATCCAGCGCGAGCTGGACGCATCGAGAGTGCTCGAGATCCGGTACAACGGCAGCCGTACGCGCAACCAGTGGATTGCCAGAAACACCAATGAGGTCAACGTTTTCGAGAACGGTTTCGTGAACCAGTTCAAGATTGCGCAGCAGAACCTGAAGATCAACCAGCAGCACAATGTCAATTCGTTCGCGAACAATGGCTATGCCGGCCAGCAGGCGACGCCCATTTTCAATGCCGCGTTCGCTGGAGAGGATGCGGGCGGCGCCGGCGTGCCGTTGGCGGACTTCGGCAACACCTCGTTTATCAACCAGCTTCTCACCGGACAGGTTGGCGCTATGGCGAATACTCTGGCTGGCATCGGCGGCCCTGTGCCCTACTTCTGCAACCTGGTGGGATCGAGTTTCGGGCCTTGCCCGAACAATGCCGGGTTCACCGACAAGGGTGCGGGTTACCCCTCGAATTTCTTCCAGGCGAACCCGTACTCGGCCGGCATGCCCGTCACGTACATGGATGCGACCGGCTACTCGAACTACGCCGCCTTACAAGTCGACTTCCGGCAGAAGTCCTGGCACGGCGCACAGTTCGACGCCAACTACACGTGGAGCCACACGCTGGGCCTGGCCACGCCGAATTCCTGGACCGGTTCGTTTCCGCAGTACACGCTTCGCGATCTGCGCCTGAGCTATGGACCAACGCTGTTCGACCTGCGCCACGTGGTGCATATCAACGGCACGTATGATCTGCCTTTTGGCAAAGGCCGGAAGTGGCTTAACCAATCGCGCATTGCGAACGAGATCGTCGGCGGCTGGACGCTCGGCACCATCTTCACCTTCCAGACCGGCGCACCGAGCGTGCTCAACGGCGGCTACACCACCTTCAACGACTATGCCGACGGAGGCATCGTCCTGAACGGCGTCACGGCAGCGCAGTTGCAGAGCGCGGTCGGCGTCTATCACGTGGGAAGTGCGCAAGGCAGCTACGTCGACCTCATCAATCCGAAGTACATGGTGGACCCAACGGGCGGAGGAGCAAACGCAACCTATATCACGCCCAACACTACCCCAGGCTCGATTGGACAGATCCTCTATCTCCACGGTCCGCACCAGACCTTCACCGACATGTCGATTTCCAAGCGAATCGTTTTCACCGAGCGGATTCGGGCCGTGTTCCAGGGCGAGTTCCTAAACGTGTTCAACCACCCGACGTTTGGCGGCTATGGCCTCGGCTTTAACACGAACATACAGTCGACAGGCTTCGGTACCTGGGGTGTTACCAACGGGCCGCGCCAGATCGAATTACGGCTGAACGTCGAGTTCTGATTCAGGGCGGACGGCGCTCATCTAGAGACGCTGTACCCGCCAGCGGCACGTTTGGGAACTGTCAGGCGGGCTTGGGCCCGGTTGGGGGTTTGCGCCGCGGCCGAACGTAGTGAAAGCGGACCAGGTAGATGTTCTCGCCTCTACCGTGTTTCGCGACCTTGAGGAGATCGACGATACCCAGGAAGCCGGACTCGCGCGCCAAGGCGGGAGTGATGTCCGGAAAACCGATCGGCTCGATCGAATCTATCTCGATGTGACCTTCTTGCATAGGGTAGCGGGCGCCGACCCGGACGTGGGGGCGCGTCCAGATGCGGACACTGCAGGTGATTTCTCCGCGGCGAACGCCCTCGCGAAGCCGCTTGGTGAAGACCATGAGAGCGAGTGTACACCCCGAAGGGAGACCGGCGAAAATGAGCGGGCGCACGGCCACCTTCAATACTCCCGGCAGGTGGGCGAGCTCCGCTTGCCTGGACAACGCGGGAGCGTTATCCCACGGCCCCGTCGTACTGCGCTAGGGCGCGGACGCCAGGCGCTTCGCGAGCAGGAGGTTGGATGCGATGCGACTGAAACCGTAGCCTACGTGCAACGACAAGGGCTTCACGCCGCCGGCCTGGTAGGCTTTGCGGAGGTCGGGCTGCTCGAGCCAACGGAAGGCGCCGTAGGGGCGAGTGTAGTCGCCGTAGAGCTGCAGTTCCCATGTACCCGGCGAAAAACAGTGGTAGGGAATGCCGGAATCGTCCTGAAGGATGGCTGCGCTTTCGGACAGGATGAGGTCGCGGATCATCGAGAAGTCGGCGTGATGGGTCATGTACGAGGTTGCCTTGAGCAGCGTCGTCGCGCCTTTGAGGCTGACGGCATATTTGAAGAAGCCCTGATTACCGCGCAGTTTTTTGTCCGAGAGATCCACCCGGAAATAAAAGAGGCGGTGAACGGACTGGTCTGCGCCGGTGCGGAACTCGATGTCCAGACCCTTGTTGGCGAACTCGGCCTCAACCGGGACGCCTCCCGGCCGTTCTTCGACCTGGCCGGCTTCATTCAGGCGCACGTAGCGGAACCCCAGGATGGTGTGGCCGGTGCGGACGAGCAGGTGGAGAATGGGGACCAGCAGCCCGTCGGTGACCTGGCCGCGAAACTCGCGGTCCATTTCGCGAGTTACGAAGAAGCTGCGGCCCAGTTCGGACGCCATAGTATTCCGCACGGAACCTAGGTATTTCGCGAGGTGTTTCCTTTGGAGCTGTTTCAGGGTGGGAAGGGTTCCGGCTGGTTCAAGGGCCACCATTACGTAGATCGGGCTCCGCGGAAAGAGCAAGGTCGCGGTGAGCGCGTCCGGGCCGCCGAACGGATAAAAGACCGGCGAACCTTCGAGGGAGGCATCGCGAAGCTCGGCGCGCTGGAATTCGGTCAGGCCTCGAATGATCTCCCGATCGGCCTTAAACCAGGCTGCGTCCATCACGCGGCGATACTGCTGCCACTCGTCGGTGGCTTCCAGGTCTGAAAACGCACTTCCCGGCGTGCCTGGCAGACCCGCCAGGAATCGGGCGGTGTCGTCGGTTTCGCGCTGATGCGGCGGAGGGCCGAGCCGGGTCTGGCTGGCGGCGGACTGGCGGGGCGCCGGCGGCGCCGGATGGCCACAACCGCACAGCACGGACGCAGCGACAGTTAATAGGATTCCTCTGAACAGCATGAACTTCCAACCACCATTGTAAGTGCGTGCACTCGATGGAACAATAGCTTGGCATTCCGGATGCATTGCTACGCGACGTGTTCTTCAGGGGGCCCGAATCGGTTCAAATTGCGGTACTTTCGCCGCCGGCCATCGTGCCGTTTTCTCACACCGGTGTGGCGAACCGGCATCAGCGTCAGGAAGCTAACCCTTGCTATACTTGTGGTTTAACTTTGCATTGAAACGCATTCATCGACATTGCGCATGAAGTGTATCTCGGTATTCCTTCTTTCTGCGGCAGCTCTTTTCGCGCAAAATTTCGTAACCGGACAGGCCGCCCGGCTGGTGATCGGACAATCGACGTTCACCAGCGCGAACACGAACTCCAGCGACACGATTATCGGCGCGGCCAGCGGTCTGGCGTACGCTGCCGATACCCTGTTTGTTGCAGATTCCAACCGTGTGGGCGCAGCGCCGACGAACCACCGCGTACTTCTGTTTCAGAACCTCTCTTCACAATTGCCGGCGCCCACCGATGAGCTGGCGTACAGCAGCAAGTGCCCGGTCTGCGTGGGACAGGCGACCGTGGTGCTGGGCCAACCTGATTTTGTCACCACGACCTTGAACCTCTCAGCCACGGCGAGTACGTTGCGTCTGCCCACGGCGGTGGCTTCTGACGGTGTGCACCTGGCCGTAGCCGATACTGATCACAATCGAGTGCTGATCTGGAACCACATCCCCGCCACGAACGATGCTCCAGCAGACGTGGTGGTGGGGCAGAAAGACTTCGTCAGCACCGGCATTCCGGGCAATTTGCCCAATGCGGCCGCGCTGCGCGGACCGCAGGGTGTCTGGATACAGAACGGCAAGTTGTTCGTCGCCGACACGCAGTACAACCGGGTGATGATTTACAACCACATCCCTACCACCAATGGGGTGTCGGCGGACGTAGTGGTCGGAGCGCCGGACTTCACTACCTTCGTAGAACCGGACATCACCCAACAAAATACCAGTGCCGCGGCGAACAACATGTTGAATCCGGTATCGGTGACGTCGGACGGCGTACACCTGTTCGTTACGGATTTGGGCTACAACCGGGTGCTGATCTGGAACAGCATCCCCACCACCAACGGGGCTTCAGCAGACGTTGTCATTGGCCAGCCGGACATGGTGAGCTCGATCGCGAACAACGCGTTCACCGGAACCGCGGCTACTTCGAGCACGGACACAACCGACAAGGAAACGCCGGTGCTGTGCACCGCCTCGAACGGCACGGACCCGGCCAACAACCCGACGTATCCCGACGTCTGCAACGCCACCCTGAACTTCCCGCGGTATGCGCTGGCAGGTGGTAACCGGCTGTTCATCGCCGATGGCGGCAACGACCGGGTGTTGGTCTTCGAAAACATTCCGACTGCCAACGCCCCATCGGCCGACGAGGTGATCGGCCAGATCGGCGGAGGCGTCAATCAGGCTACGGACGCCGCGGATTCTTTGCGCACGCCGCTGTCGATGGCATGGGACGGCACCAACTTGTATGTCAGCGACGCTTACAATCTGCGGATCACCGTATATACGATAGGCGCCAATACGGTGGGCTACCAGGGAGTGCGCAACGCGGCCAGCCTCGACATCATCGCGCGCGGAACGATTGTCATCGGCGGCACGATCCAGGCCGGCGACGTGGCGACTGTCACGATCAATGGAACCAACTATACCTACACTGTCAAGTCAACCGATACCCTCCAAACCGTGGTGCAGGGGATCGTTTCGGTTATCAATTCGAGTAACAACGGAGCGGGAGATCCCAACCTGACTGCTACCGCGGACATCAACACACCGACGGTGTTGCTGACGGCCCGAGTGGCAGGCGACCCAGGAAACAACGTCACCTATTCGGCGACTGTGACAGCGGCGACCGGTTCAACCACGGCTGGGCTCACGGCCACTGCCGGCAATGTCAATCTGACCGGGGGCGGAGATGCCGCGCGTGTGGCGCCCGGTACGCTCGTTTCGCTGATGGGAACCAATCTTTCCGCCGGAACGGCCCAGGCCGGATCCGCGCAAAACCCGCTGCCCACGAAACTGGCGAACACGGAAGTATATTTCAACGGCATAGCGGCGCCGTTGCTATACGTTTCGCCGACGCAGATCAACGCCCAGATTCCCTGGGAAGTGGGCGACTCGACCAGCATCAATGCGTTTGTTCGCTCGGTCATGGCCGACGGCAGCATCATGTTCACGACCGCGGTAGCAGCCACCATCGTGCCGGCCAATCCGGGGCTTTTTGCGCAATTGGGAACCTCCAATCCGGAATTGGCTTTGGTCTTCCACGGCACCAGTTACGCGACGGCGATCGTCTCGGTGGACGGGACTACTTCTGCCGGCAGCATCGCCACGGTGACTGTGAACGGACGGTCCTATAACTATACGGCTCAAGCCGGCGATACGCTGGACAGCGTGCGGGACGCCCTTGTGGCGCAGATCAACAACGATCCGCAAGTATCGGCCGCGGCCGCCGGGGTGTTCGACCGCATTATCCTGACGGCACGCGTGCAGGGTCCGGAGGGCAACGGGATCATGATCACGGTGAATTCGACCGGCGGGTCCATTACCATGACGGCGTTCGATTCGGCGACGTGCTGCGGCAACATCGGCGGCGCGCCGGTGACGGCCACCAACCCTGCGTTGCCCGGCGAAATCATCGTGATGTATGCGACCGGACTGGGAGTGCCGGTGCTGAGCGATGCGGTTCAGCCGTACATCCAGACCGGCATGCAGTACCCTCTCAATGGTCCAACCACGGTGCCGCAGAGCTTTGTGAGCTCGATCGCGGGAGGGAGCACGGCCGACGTCCTGCAAGCTACGCTCTTGCCGGGCATGGTGGGTGTGTACAAGGTGGTTCTTCACCTGAACTCCGGCCTGGCAACCGACCAGTACACGGCGCTCACCATCGCGCAGGACGTCTACGTGAGCAATAGCGTGGCGTTTCCGGTGGTGAACACCAGCGCAGCCACCGGAGCCGAGCCGATATTGAGCGTGGCGAAGACGCATACCGGCAATTTCACGCAAAGCCAGAGCGGCGCGACCTATACGGTGACGGTGACCAATGCAGCCGGTGGGGTCCCGACTCACGGTACGGTGACGCTGACGGAAGAGATTCCGTCGGGCCTGACCCTGGTTTCGATGACGGGCGATGGGTGGAATTGCTCTGGAACCACTTGCACGCGCAGTGACGCGCTGGCTTCGGGGAGCAGTTACCCGGATGTCACGGTGACGGTCAATGTGGCCTCGAACGCGCCGTCTTCGGTCACCAACCAGGTGAAGGTCACGGGCGGAGGTTCGGCTGCGGCCACCGGCAGCGACCTGACCACCATCACGCAGCAGTAAGAGATTAGCCGTAGGCCTCTCTGACCAGCTGGTGTACGGCCGCGGGAACCAGGTGCTCCCAGGGCTGGCCTCGAACGATCCTTTCGCGCACATCGGAGGCTGAGACCAATTCCAAGCCGGAGGGAAGTTGCAGGGCGTGAATCCTCGCCCTCAATTCGCGGGGCGGATGATATTCGCCGTCTCGGTCGGCCACCAGGAGGTCGAATTGGCCCAGCATAGAGGCGAAGGCATTGGGCCGTCCGTAATCCCACGCTGCGATACGCTCGGCGGCATCGCGGCCGCACAGGAAGCTCAACCGCATTGCTTCACCATAGGCGGCGCGGCATTCGCCGGCGATTTCGACGAACAAGCCGCCGTCGGAGGCGGCCACGGAGAATGCAGCGCTGTCTCGGAGGGCCGTCCGGAGCATCTCGATCCGCTGCTGGAAGGAAGCGCCCTGGTACGGCTTGTGCGGGAACGCTCGGGGAAGGACAAAGAGGACCTGCTCGACACGGCCCAGAGCGGCTTGCGCCAGGGCTAGATGGGCCACGGTAATGGGGTTGAATGTGCCGGGCAGGACCCCCAGGTGCGATGGCTGGCCTGCCCCCTGGTGGAAGAATTCCATCGGTCCTATGTTAGTACGCGGTTCATCGAGCTCTGAGCGATCAGTTGGTTTGGTGATGGCGGATTGCCGAGGGCTGACCGCGTTGACGCGCTACCATGACTCTTGACCCGCTCCATGCTTGAAAAGTGGCGGAAACCGGCGTTCGCCGCGTTCCTGGTGGCTTGGTTCGTTTACTTCTCCTGGGACGGTCTGCGCGTCCACTTCGCGCCGGACGACATGATGAACATCGACAGCTTTTATTGGACACCGGGGCCGTGGCGGCTGGTGTATTCCCAGTTTCTGATCTGGCGGGGATACTATCGGCCGATGGGCGGGCTCTTCTACGTGCCCATCCTGGCCGGCTGGGGACTAAATCCAGTTCCATACCATGTCACGCTGTCGCTGGTGCTGCTGGCGAATGTGTGCCTTGTCTATTGCTTCGCGCGGCGATTGGGCTGCGGCGAACTGGCGGCGGGGCTGGCGGCGCTAGTCGCCTGCTACCATGCCGGGATCGCCAATCTCTACTACAACACCGCCTTTGTTTATGACGCGCTGTGCGGCTTTTTCTATCTGGGCGCCCTCGTCTACTACATCCGAATTCGGGCCAGGGGGCGGTTGTTGCGGCCGGGCGAAACCCTGGTGTTCACGGCGTTGTTGGTGTGCGCGCTGAACTCAAAAGAGATGGCGTTGACTCTTCCGGCGGTGTTGCTGGCCTATGAATGGGTGTATCATCCGCCGATCCGGCACGCGAAAATGGAACTGGCGGATTGGCTGCGCGGGCCGGGCCGGACTTCGATGATCGCCGGGGCTCTGACGCTTGTGGACCTGTACGGAAAGATGTATGGACACGACCAACTCACTGGTCCGGGTTACACCCCGGTATTCTCTTGGGACCGGCTTCTGGATTTTCAGACTACTTTTCTCAGAGACGTGTTATTTCTGCACGCAGGTTTTAGTGGGGTAGTGGCGTTTTGGCTGGTAGTTACTTACCTGGCGTGGCGCCCTGCGGCTCGCCCGGTGCTACGGTTTTGTTGGCTTTTCCTGCTGCTGACACCGTTGCCCATCGAATTCCTGCCGGGGAAGAGCCAGGCCTGCCTCTACATTCCAATGCTGGGAGCCACCGTGTTCGCGTCGGTGGTGTTTGTCGACTGGGCTTGGGCGCTGGCAAGCGGTCTGACGGCCGAACGTCTGTTTCGCCGGTTTTCGCGCGGAGCTCTGCTTACGGGGATTCTCCTGGTGGCGCTGTTTTACTGGGGTAGGGAGAACCTGCACAACAAGAGGACCAACGTGACGCCCGTGATGACGGCGCTGGGCCGCCAGACATGGGAGGTGATCGAGCAGTTCCGTGCGCTCCATCCACAGGTGCGTCCGGGAAGCCACGTGGTGTTCATGCGGGATCCGTTTCAGGAGTGGGACATGCTGTTCATCGCGGACCTATGGTTTCGCGACCGTAGTGTGACCGTACGATTGCAGAGGTTGACGCCGTTGGCGCCGGAACAGATCGCCAGGTCCGATTATCTGTATGACTACAGTGACGGCAAGCTTCTTCGGGTAAAGTGACGAGCGTCAATACACCCACGAAGTACCCGCACGAGCGGGTAAGGGAGCTGGGGGTTTTGACGCAGTGAGAAGAAGCCGTCGGCTGTCAGCGCTCAGCCGCCAACCTAAAGAACGCTGGGCTGATCGCTGAACGCTGAGAGCTTGCTAGTGGTCCTTAGGCGGCAAGGAGTTCGTCGATGGATTCGGTTTCGAACTCGTGGCGATCGGCGGCTTCCTGGCAGCGAATGCAATACTTGGTCCACGGCACGGCATCCATCCGCTTGGGCTTGATGTCCTCTTCGCAATGCAGGCAGGTGCCATAGCTGCCGTCGGCGATTCGAGCCAGCGCGGCCTTCACGTTGCGAAGCAGGTTGGATTCGCGGTCCAGATTGCGGATGGCCAGTTCGCGCTCTCCCGCGAGCTGCACTTCATCCAGGGCATCCGGGGTCTTCTCAATGGCGATGTCTTCCCGATTGCGCAGACCAGCGGACAATTCCGCCTGCTTGGCTTCGAGCACCGCTCTGTATTTGTTAAGTTCGGTCTGGTTCATACTCGGTCTCCCAGTTTTTATTCTTTTTATTTGTTCTCTTTAGCGTTTCCGATCGCAACAGTATAGACGGAAATTAATGCCAAAGGTTTCACAACATCCACTCCCTCAAAAGGGCCACTGGCCCGCCGTGCTTTCAGCCGGCGGCGCCGCACGAGCATGCTTCATAGCAATTTCCATGCCAAACTACAGAGCGCTAAAACCGCTCTCGGTACCCGGGTTCGCGGTCACCACTTCTCATCGGCCAGGGTGCTACCATTTCTAGTTGGATCGTGCGCCGGAACGCGAAAAATCTCATCACAATTTGAGACTGCTCGCTACCCTGGCGGCTTCTGCCACCTGCCTGTACTTCTTCCTGGCTGGCCTCGCCTTCCTTGCCAAGACCGGCGTTGAGAACGACGAAACCATTTTCGCCATGGCGTTCCTCAAGCCCTTTGGCGGAACCGCCATTCGCATCGGGCATTCGCGCATTCCGCTCATGATCATGAGCTATATAGGAACGCTGAAAGCCTGGATCTACCGGCCGATTTTCAGAATATTCGGCACCGGAATTCTAGTCATCCGGCTGCCCATGCTACTGGCAGGGGTAGCCAGCGTCTGGCTGTTCTTCCTATTCCTACGCAGGATTGCCGGACAGCGGGCCGCGGTTATTGGATGCGCGTTGCTCGCCGTGGATTCATCGTATCTGCTGACGATTTGCTACGACTGGGGACCCGTGGCGCTTCAGCATCTCCTACTGGTGGCGGGGCTGTACCTGCTGGTCCGGTTCTACCAACAACGGACCCACGGCGCGTTGTTTTGGGGATGCTTCGTGCTGGGTTTGGGCTTGTGGGATAAAGCCTTGGCGGTGTGGATGTTATCGGGAATCGGGGTGGCTGCTATCGCGGTGTTTTCGCGCCGGATCCTGGCGTTGCTCACCAAGGGGCGCTTCGCCATCGCGGTCCTGGGATTTCTCCTTGGGGCGCTGCCCCTCGAGGTCTACAACGTCGAGAATGACTGGATCACGTTCGGCGGCAACTTCAAGAAGGACACCAGCGATATCCCCGGCAAGGCGCGCATGCTCATGAACACGGCGCGGGGCGGCGGCCTATTCGGCTGGATGTTTGACGAAGGTTGGCAGACCCCAGCGCCGCACGCGCCGCAGGGGCTGGTTCAGAAAGCCTCTGCCGAGATTTCGTCACTTGCCGGGCACCCGCGGCAGCACCTGTTGTTCCACGCCTTTCTCCTGGCGCTGGTCCTCGCTCCGTTGGCCCGCGGCGATGCCCTGCGGACCGTCGTGTTTGCTCTGCTGGCGATGGCGGTGGCGTGGGTGCAAATGGCTATCACGGCCAGCGCCGGTGGAAGCGTGCACCACACGATTCTGCTGTGGCCGTTTCCGCAGTTGGTGGTCGCGGTGTCGTTGGCTGCAGCTTCGCGCCGCCTCGGGCGTGCCGGTATTCCGGCATTGGCGGTGGCCGGTGCGGCACTGACGATATCCGGTGTTTTGGTGACAAACGAATATCACTACGTCAGCTTCCGCTACGGTGGCGCTCCGGTATGGTCGGAAGCCGTCTTCACGCTGGCGGACTATATGAAGGGCGTGCACGCCGGTAACATCTATTGCGTCGATTGGGGCATCTTCGACAGCTTGCGGCTGCTTGACCGCGGCAAACTGCCGTTGGCGGATGGCAGCGATCCCATTGCCAAACCGGAACTCAGCCCCGAGGACCGCCAGCAGGTGGAGCGCATGGTGGCCGAGCCGGGAGCGGTGTTCATTGCGCACACGAAGGATTTCGAGAACTTCGCCGGAGTGAACGAGAAGCTGGTCAGGTTCGCGGCTCAGGCAGGTCGCCAGCGGGAGATGATCGCTGTGATCCCGGACACCTATGGGCGCAAAGCATACGAGGTGTACCGGCTCTCCGGCACGCAGCCCGATTTGGCACGGTGAAGGTCACTCGCGGCAGATGCCGCGCTCCGAGCTGCGGATGAAATTCACCAGGTGGAGGGTGTCGGGCGTAGGGATCTCCGATTCGATTTTCACGAGAGCTTCTTCCAGCTTGAGATTCGAGCGGTATAGGAACTGGTAAGCGCGCTTGAGAATGCTGACCTCTGGGGCTTTGTAGCCGCCGCGTTTGAGGCCGACCAGGTTCAACCCCTTGGCGCCGATCTGGAAGCCGGCGAAGGTGAAGAACGGGGGAGCGTCCAGGTTGACGCGGGTGTTCCCGCTGACCATGGCCAGGCGGCCGATTTTGGAGAACTGGTGCACCAGAACGCCGCCGGAGAGGAAGGCCTGGTCTTCCACTTCCACGTAGCCGCCCAGCAGCACGCAACTGCAGATGACGGTGTTGTTGCCGATTTTGCAATTATGAGCGATGTGGCCGGAGGTCATGATGAAGTTGCCGTCGCCGATTTCGGTGGCTGATTCGGCTGGCGTGCCGCGTGAAATGGTGAAGTGCTCGCGAATCTTGTTGCCATTGCCGACACGCAGGTAGCTGCGGACGCTGTGGAAATTCTTGTCGAGCGGGTCGGTGCCGAGGACCGTGCCGGCGGAGATTTCGTTGTCCTGGCCGAGGGTAGTCCAGCGCTTGACGTATACGTAGGGTTCGAGGAGGCAGTTGGCGCCGATCACGACGTCGCTCTCGACAACGCAGAATTCGCCGATTCTGACGCCGGGCCCGATCACGGCATCGGGATGGACCCGGGCGGTGAACGCGACCTGGGCCGAGGGATCGATGGGCATGAATCTGTATGATAAAGCTTTCACCGGTGGTCAAGAAGCGTATGCAGGCTGAGCTACAGTAATAGCTTGCCTGCAAATCCCCTTTCCGCCGGGATGGCGCTTCCGGCGCTGGCGACCCTTGTGGCGCTCGCGGGAGCGGCGCTAGGGTTGTGGCTCACAGGCTTACGGCAGCGTGCGCGGGCGGTAGTGCCGTTCAGCGCGGGTGTATTGTTGGGCGTCGCGCTGTTCGGCTTGTTGCCGGAGCTGGCGGAGGACACCGGCTGGCTCGCGAGCGCGGTCTTGTTCGCGGCCGGCTACGGCCTGCTGTTCACTATCAACCGGTTCGCATACCCGGTTTGCCCCACCTGCGCGCATGATCACGACCACAACGCCTGCACCACCGAGTTGCACGGCTTTGCCGGGCCGCTGATTGCGGCGGCGGCACTGCACAGTTTTCTGGATGGCTGGAGCATCGCTACGGTGCAATCGGCGGCTCCCTTGGGGTTGAAGGTGGCGGTGCCGCTGGCGGTGACGCTGCACAAACTGCCGGAAGGGATCGCATTGGGCGGGATTCTGCGGGCTTCGGTGGGCAGCCGCGCGACTGCCATGGTCTGGTGTGTGCTGGCTGAAGGGACCACGCTGGCGGGTGGCGCCCTGGGTCTATTGATGGCTCCCAGGCTCGGAACCGGCTGGACCATGTACCCGCTGGGCATCACCGCGGGCTGGCTGTTCTACCTCGGCTATCACGCGATTCACGAAGAGTGGAAGCGGCGCGGCGCAGCGCCGGCTTTTCTATCAGCGCTTACGGGCGTGGCGGGTGCGGCGGCGATTCAGCGCGGAGTGGAGGTGCTGTTCCGGTAGGGGCGTAGAACCATGTTACTGCGTAGTGCCACCCGGGACGACCTCCCGTATATTCTTACGCTGGAGCGGAAGTCTTTTGAACAGGGCTTTGTCGGAACCGACGATCTGAGCGTCCATGAAAGCCGGCTGTCCGACCCGGACTGCCGCTACTTCGTGCTGGAATTGGATGGAAAGCGCGCCGGGTACGCCATCCTCCGTGGTCTCGCCTCGACGAATGGCAGCATAGAATTGAAGCGAATTGTCGTAGCGCAGCCGGGGCGTGGCACTGGCCGCGCGGCGCTGGGAGAAATCCTCGATATCGCCTTCCAGGAACTCTTGGCACATCGGTTGTGGCTGGATGTGTATGAAGACAACGAGCGCGCGCGGCACCTTTACCGCGATATGGGGTTTGCGGAAGAAGGAACGATGCGTGAGTGCATAAGGAGCGCCAGCGGTTACCGTTCCCTCGTACTGATGTCCCTTTTGGAAGACGAATACTCACGCGGGAGACCGGCAGCCAAGTGAGCCGGATGTGCGCTGGCTCTCCGGGCGGCGCTTTGCTACAGTCTCATCGGCGCTCTTATGCATGACGTTCGCGGCGGCAAAGGCGCGATGACGCCGATCGCTCCGGCGGAACGCATCGAGGCCCTTGACGTAATCCGTGGCGCGGCGCTATTCGGTATCATCGCGGCCAATATGCGCGCCTTCAACACACCACAGCCAGCCTATTTCAACCATTTCCTGATGTGGACCGGGACGGGCGACCGGGCCGTGCAGAGTTTGATCGACCTGTTCATCACGGGCAAGTTCGTCACGTTGTTTTCGTTCTTATTCGGCGTAGGGTTCGCGGTTCAGATGGACCGGGCGTCCGCGCGTGGGGTTTCGCCGCGGCCTTTCTACCTTCGCCGCCTTGGCGTGCTTCTTGTGATCGGGCTGGCGCACATGTTCCTGCTGTGGTGGGGCGACATTCTGACGGCATACGCGCTGGCAGGATTCTTCCTGTTGCTGTTTCGCGACCAGTCGCAGAGAACGGTTCTGCTCTGGGCCGGCATCCTATATGCCTGGCCACTGATCCTTTCGGGAGCGGCGCTGGCCGTCAGCACTGGGGGCGCGCATCTGCCGATGCCGGTCAATGAATCGCCTGCTGAACTGCGCAGGATCGTCGATATCTTCGCGCGGGGGACGTATGCGCAGATGTTCCATGAACGCGTCGGAGAAGCGGCCTTGAATCTGGCCAGCCTCTTCGCGTTTTACCCCCGCAGCCTCGGCCTCTTCCTTTTTGGACTGTGGACCTGGCGGAGCGGCGTCATCCAACAACTCGGGACCCAAGAGGCGCTGCTGAAACGCTGCCGGAACTGGGGGCTGGTTGTGGGGCTGGCCGGCAGTGGCGCGGTGCTGGCGATCGATGAGGTGTTCCACCCGGACCCGGTTTCTTTCAACACAGCCGGCTTCGTGGCGCACTGGTTGAGCAGCCTCGGCACACCGGCGCTGAGCTTGTTCTATGCATCCACGTTGGCCCTGCTCTCGATCCGGACAGATTGGCGACCGCGTCTTCACCCATTTGCGGCCGTGGGGCGGATGCCGCTCACCAACTATCTGTTGCAGACGGCCGTCTGTACGACACTGTTCAACAGTTGGGGCTTCGGACTGTACGGTAAGGTAGGACCGCTGGTAGGTCTGGCGCCGACGTTCATGATCTACGGCGCCGAGCTGGCAGGCAGTCTGTGGTGGATCAGCCGGTTCACGTTTGGCCCGATGGAGTGGCTGTGGCGGAGCCTGACGTACGGGCGGACGATGGCGTTGAGGGCAGCCGCGTGAAGACCGGCCGTTCACGGGCGGCACTCTCCCCGTTCACTTCTCGTAGATCAGACTCAGCGGTGTGCGCGCGATCAGACGGTAGTCTGCCATCCAGGCACGCAACTCAGGGTATGCGTCAATTGCGAGGTTCGGGTTCAACCGGCTCAAGCTGTCTACGATGAAGGTTGGAGTGGAGGTAATGAGCTCGCTTCGATTATGCGCGGCCCACTCGGGTACGATCGGGGGGATGAACCGCGTTTTGTCGAGATGGCGGTCGGCAGGGACTCCTGTGAGGGGCTGCGAGTCCCAGTAGCGTGCAGCAGCAGGAAGACGCGTATAGACGTAGATGCTGGGGTTGTAGCCCCAAACGAAGAGAGTATCTCCAGGCCGTTTGCGGGCGTCGAGAACCGCGGATACGGCTCGGCTGTCGCGGTAGATGAGGAGGTCGGAGCCGCGGTGTTCGCGATGGACGAGCAGATCTTGCGCGAAGGTAAGATACCGGGGGCCGAAACGGATGAACGGAATCAGCAGCAACCCAGCCGCAAAAAAGAGTAGTGGCTTGCCTTTGAGCGATCGCGCCGAGAGGAGCGCTGTCGGGGGAAGCAGCAGGAAGAAATAGCGCGGAAAGAAGCGGCCGCCGAGGGCGACACCGAGCACGGAGACGATCAGCCATGCGGCGAACCAGGTGCGGGGCTGGGACGCGGACGACGAAAAACGATCGTCCGCGCCACTTGAGTTGCGCCACCAGAAGGCCGCGGCGCCGAGGACCAGGGCGCCATGGAAGCCAAACCAATCGGCGGTACGGCGCAGAGCGCCGGCCATCGGATCGACATCGGGTGAGCTGTTGGTATAGGCGACGCCCCATTGCCAGACCTGACGGAAGTAGTCGGGAAGCGCTCCGCCGGCGGCAAGGACGGCAAGAGCGGCTGCGTTGGGGATGAGGAAACCGAGGAGCAGGGTCGGCAGGCTGGTACGGGCCAGAAAGGCGCAGATCGCCAGGACGAACAAGCCCTTGGTGTGAAACAGGAAAGCCACACCGGCCAACAGACCGGCGGTGAAAGGCCGGCGCTTCCAAGCGCAGTAAACGGCGGCGATGTGCGGCAAGAGCATGAACAGATCGGGCGCGAGGGGGATAATGGCAGGCGGCGCATCGAAGTTCAAGCAGAACGCGGCTAGCGCGGCGGCGAGTGAGGCCTCGCTTGGGCCCCAAAGTTCTCGGGCGAAACGGTAGAGTGCGGCGCAGATGGCCAGGATGTAGAAGGCATCGAAGAGGCGCAGGGACCAGCCCGGATATGCGCCGATCGCGGCATAAAGCCACGCGGCGAGAGGCGGCTTGTCATACCAGATGTCGCGGTAGAGGAGCTTGCCCTGGAGCGTCTGGATGCCGGCGGCCAGGTGGTAGTCTTCGTCCGCCCACAGGATGTGCAAATGGCAGAGGCGCAGGACCAGGGTTAGAGCGAATAAGGCGATGAATAATGCTGCCGGATTGCCGGCTGCGGACCAAGGGGCACGCCTCGCTGTGGTCCCTAGCATGGCTTGCGGGCCTGCAGGTGGCAGCGAATATCGAGGGCCGGAAAGATCCAGGCGGCGTGGCGCTCATACCATCGCAGCGAGGCGCGCGCGAGAAGGCGGCCCAGGTTATCGAGCACAAAATTGCCGCCGAAAGTGAGCCGGCACTCGACAATGTCGAAGTGGAACGGGGCGCCGGCGAAGGTGGGGAAGTCCCGTCCGGTGAAATATTCGAAGCTGGCGGCAGCCAGGTGACGCTTGTGGGTGGGGTCCGTGTAGGAATTGTGCGAGCTGAAATGCGGCGTGGTGATAAAGACATCGGCGCCGTCCCGGGCGATGCGGTAGACCTCAGCCATGGCGCGCACGGGGTCGTCGAGGTGCTCGATGATGTGCGACATGTGGACGCGGGTGAACTGATTATCATCGAGCGGCCAGGGGTAGCAGTCGAGGTTCCAGACGTGGTCGGCGGCGGAATCGGGAGAGACATCGATGCCGATGGCGCCGGGCTCGATTTTGCGTTTGCCGCAGCCGATGTCGAGGGTCATCAGTTAACAACAATAGCTTAAAGAAATGCATGATTCACCGCCGAGACGCGAACGATCGCCCGCCCCTGCGGATCCCGGCGCGCGCTCATGGCCGGCTCTTTGGGAGAAACTCTTCGACCGGAAATGACTGGCGCACTACCTCGCGCAGTTCGTCCAGGGAGTGGAGTTGCGCGGCTCCCAGCGCCTGCACGAGCGCGTTGCCCGCGGCCGTGGCTTCGGCAGGGCCGGCTACTACACGGCGGCCCGTGACATCGGCGGTGAGCTGATTGAGCAGACGGTTGCGTGAGCCACCGCCTACGATGTGGATGACGTCTATCGTGCGACCGGTCAAGCCCTCGAGTGTCTTTAGCACCTCTTTGTATCGCACAGCCAGGCTATACAGGATGACGCGGCAGACCGCGCCATCGTTCTCTGGGATGGGTTGGTGCGTGGAGCGGCAATAGTCCCGTATCTTGTCGGCATTTTGGCCGGAGGAGTGAAACTTCTCCAGGTCCAGCACGGTTTCGGACGGCTCGGCGGCTCCGGCCATTTCGGTGAGCTCGTCGTAGCTGCGTTCCCTGCCCTCTTTAGCCCAAGCTCGGCGGCACTCCTGCAGCAGCCAGAGGCCGGGAATGTTCTTGAGAAACCGGATGGTCCCTCCGACCCCGACTTCATTGGTGAAATTGGCGGCCAGCGACGCATCGTTGATCAGCGGCTGATTCAGTTCCATGCCCATCAGGGACCATGTGCCGGAACTGACATAGCACCATCGTGTACCAGCCGATGCAGGTACGGCCGCGACGGCCGCCGCGGTGTCGTGGCTGGCGGTGGTGTACAGAGCAGTGTCGCGCAAGAGACCACACGCATCGGCGACGTAAGGGAGCAGAGCACCCAGCCGCTTGCCGGGATCGACGATTTCCGCCAGAAATGCGGTGGGAATGCCGAGCTTCTGCAGGAGTTCCACGGCGAAGCGCTGGTGCGTGGGATCGTAGAACTGCGAAGTGCTGGCGATGGTTCTCTCCGACGCCATTACGCCAGAAAGGAAATAGTTGAACAGGTCGGGCATGAAAAGCAGAGCCTTGGCACGGGCCAGGAGCCACGGCGACTGCCGGTGGACGGCGTAGAGTTGGTAAAGCGAATTCAGCTCCATGAACTGGATGCCGGTTCGGACGAAGATCTCGGCGCGCGGAAGGACTTCAAACATCTGTTCGGGCAACCCGGCCGTGCGCGAATCGCGGTAGTGACGGGGATTGTCGATGAGCGCGCCATCCGGGCCGAGGAGGCCGAAATCGACGCCCCAGGTGTCGATGGCTACGCCGTCGAGCTTGCCCGCGGCGCGTGAGGCGGCGCGCAGACCCTCGGTAATTTCGTGGAGCAGTCCGAACGTGTTCCAGTAAAGCCCCGAGGGTAATTGGACCGGAACATTCGGGAAGCGGTGCAGCTCCTGCAAGCGCAGCAGGTTATCCGAAAGTTCGGCCAGAATGGCCCGCCCGCTCTCGGCGCCGAGGTCAATGGCGAGGTATCGTTGAGCCACTGTTCAACTTTCGCATGATTCCGGGGGACGGGGGTGAACTGGCCATAACGGGCCCGTGAGAATTCAAACGCGGAGACGCGGAGTCGCGGAGAAGGGCTCTGATTGCGAATCACGGTTCTTCCAGCTCGCGGTAGTTCACCAGCTCGATCCCGTTTCGGTCGAGCGCGTCGCGTGTTTCCTTTGCCACCAGCGCTTCCAACTCGCGCTGCCGGCTTTGTTTCAACCGTGTCCGCGCGGCACGCAACGCATCGCCGCACCAGCCGGGATGGCACATCAATTCGGTGCTGCCCTCGGGGAGAACGCCGAGCAGTTGGACCAGCTCCGCGCCGTGGAGACGCCCGGTGAATTGGAAACCGGCGAAGTGATCGGTGGTCCGGCAGCCGTGCTGCTCGAGCACGCGATGCACCCGGCTGCGGAAAAGACCCATCGCGCTGTTGGCGACCCGCATCAGCCGCGGCACCGCGCCGTGAATCGAAGTCA
>Ga0335081_10005520_pt1 | contig 20026 bp, 20 predicted proteins | sample Lox_Sample_35_FD_206713 | JGI IMG/M metagenome (GOLD analysis project Ga0335081, IMG submission 206713) | Soil microbial communities from Loxahatchee National Wildlife Refuge, Florida, United States - Lox_Sample_3.5 | ecosystem: Environmental > Terrestrial > Soil > Wetlands | place: USA... | reverse complement strand
TGAAGAAGTAACCCAGGTCTTGACCGGATACGCTTTCCGCCACCTTTCGAAAATCGTCGGTATTTGCCGATTTCCAGGCGTATTGCTGCGCATATGTTTTTAGCGTTGCAAAAAACTTATCGTCGCCGATGATGTAGCGGAGCATGTTGAGCATCGACGAGCCTTTACTGCCCGTAAGCGCCCACAGTTCGGGTGAGTAGTCCTCCATGCGGGCCGCCTGAATCATGGGCACATTGTCGATGGTCAAAGCCTCCACCATGGTGTCGCGGATTTGTGACTGCATCGCCCCAGGCCCCGCCGTGTGTTCGGTCCAAAGAAGTTCCGAGTAAGCGGCCAACCCATTGGTTAACCAGAGGTGATTGCGGGTAGCGGGTGATACTAACTCCTCGAACCATTGCCGCGAGATCTGGTTGGCCAACAACTTACTGCTAGGTTCGCGTCCAATTCCTTTGGGTGACAGGAAAATCATCCCCGGCGCCGCAAAACCGTTAGGAGCCCCATCCTCCGTTTCCACCACGGTCAAATTGGCATAAGGCGGCAAGCCATAGAGCCCCGTGAAGTGGGACATGACTTTGCCGATCTCCTGCCCGTAAGGCTGTGCCATCTCGGCTTCGGGTCCGCGGAAGTAGAGGGTGGTGGTCACTCCTTCCGACTGCACCTTGGCCGGGTCGCCCTTCACCACCGCGAAGTCTGCAGGGAATGAGGGGTGTTCGAACTTGAACTCGAAGATGTTCTTGTCACCGGACGATTGGTGGGTTTCCAGACCGCTCGCCACCACGGAATAGCCCATCGGTACCGTAACCCGCATGTTCGCCGCGAAGCGATCGGCTGTGTATCCGCTGATCGGCAGCCAGCGCGCCGGATACATCAGAAATGCGAAATCGGGGTGGATGGCGGCAAACTTGATGCCGTAAACCGGCGAATCCTCTTGCCCGCTGAGCCGGCCGTCATAGTAAAAGGTCACCGTGGCCGGCTGCCCCTTCTTCAAGGGTGTCTCGAAATTCAGGCGCACCGTGAAATCCTGCTGATTGCGCGAAGCGGAAATCTGCCGGCCCTGGTCATCCAGCACGCGGGACACACTCAACGCGTTGTTGAGCTCAAACGTCGCCGCGGTAACGTTATCGTCCACCGGCACAAACCGGGTGGTTACCTTCGCAGTCAACGTCTGCGTGTTGGGCGAGACTTCAACGTCGATCGCATACGCATCGACGTCGATCCGGTTCCGGCGTTCTTGCGGCTGCGCCGCCAGCGAGCTGGCCGACAGCAGAAGACTGGCCACGGCGCCCGCGGCAGTCAAAAGGCGGAGATCACGAAACATGAGCTACTTGTCCTTCCAGGATTCCCTGTACGATGGTTGCGGCGCGCTGCGCAGCGCTGCCTTCTGACGTCAAGCGACGCCTCACCTCAGCCAGACCGGCTTGCACTTCCACGCGGGCCTGCTCATCCACGAGCAACCGCCGCGCCTCGCCGGCGAGATTCTCGCCGGTCATTTGGTTCTGCATCAGCTCGGGCACCACCGCACGGCCGGCGATCAGGTTCACCATTGAATAAAATGGTACGCGTACCAGGAGCTTTCCCGCGATCCAACTGGGGATCGCCACCTTATAAAAGGTGACCATCGGGGTACCCAGCAACGCCGCTTCGACCGTGACTGTCCCGCTGGCCGCGAGTGCCAGGTTGGCGTGCGCCATCGCGTCCCAACTTTCTCCCTGAATCACCCGAATCGGCGCGCGGCCGATGCGCTCCTCAAAAAAAGCCGCCCCGGCGATCTCCGAGGCGGGCAGTACAAAATTCATGGCCTGGTCCCGGTTGAGCCGCCCGACGGCGTCGAGCAGCACGGGCAGATGACGCGCCGCTTCGCCGCGGCGGCTTCCGGGAAGTACCGCAATCAATAGACGGTCGGGGGCTAGTCCATGTTTCTGAAAAAACGCCTCGCGGCTCAAAGACGGCCCCACCAGATTCGCCAGCGGGTGCCCAATATAAGTCGCGGCGATCCCCGCCCGCGCGAAGAATTCTTCCTCAAACGGAAAGATGCACAGTAAGTGCTTGAGGGTGCGCCGCATCCCCGCCAGGCGCCCCTTGCGCCATGCCCACACCTGCGGCGCCACCAGGTAGATCACCGGAACGCCCTCCTGCTCCAAGCGGCGGGCTAAGCGGAGATGGAAATCCGGGGAATCCGTAAGAATTGCAACATCCGGCCGCTCCCGCCGCGCTTCCGCCATCAGCCTACGGTATTCGCCGTAGATCCGCGGAATGTGACCGGCCACCTCGATCAGACCGACCACCGCCAGGCTGGCCGCATCTACCACCGTGCGCACACCCGCAGCCCGCAGCCGCGGTCCGGTGCAACCGAAGAACTCCGCTTCCGGCCACATCTGCCGCAGTTCGTCCACCAGCAAGGCGGCATAAAGATCGCCCGACGATTCACCTGCCGAGACCAGGATCTTGGGGTACATCTAATTAAAAGTTTAGCGTGCTCCCCTGTTACAATCGAGCACGGGAATGTCCACCGAAACTGACCGGTCCAGGACGACTGTCGACGATCTCGCCAACCGTTTCCTTAGCGAAATGATTCCGCTGACCGGCCAGTTTTCTTATTTCTGCACGCTGCCCATTGCGGAAGAGGATCTGAAACAGTATCTTCATGACCCGATTGCCGCCCTCTCCCCGGCTGCGTTGGCGACTCTTCCTCATGTGTATTTGATCCTCGCCCCGTACCTCGAAAGGGGAAACGGAAAATCGGGCGATGCCGTCAGCTTTGAACGCCCATCCGAAGCGCGTTACATCCCGGCATCGCGCAACGACCAGGAAAAATCGGTCGTGCTGGCTTTGAGCGTGAAAGACGTTGAGGTTGCCGATTATCACTACCGCTTCTACAATGCGCTGGCGGCCATGGTGGTGGGCCGCTGCCCGCAGGAGACCCTCGAGCGGTTTCACCGCGCCCTCCGCGAAGAACTGAGTGCTGAGGTCCACGGGGAGGTGGACGAAAAGAGTTGGCATCTCAAACAGGCTCTCTTGCGCCGCCAGACGAACGTCCGCAAAGAGACCAAGCTGTTTCGCGAGTACGCGCGCCAGGCATTCGAGGACACGCTCACTCTTTATCTGCACGGGACCTGCTGCGACATCGACGTGGAAACCGGCCCGCGCCAGATGCCGAGCCGGTATCTGCGCCGCCGCTTGGAACTGCTGGTTTCGATCTTCCCTCCGCCCGAAGGCTACGCTGTGTTGCCCGAGCAACTAAAAAGCCGGTAAAGTTTGCTCGCCCACTTCACCGTTATCGGCAGCGCCAAGTGGCGCAGACCGTCGCTTCTCAGCGGTCTGCGAGCCTGACAGACGACAAAAACCGATCGTCTGTCCTACACCATCAACTCCCCCAGGATTCGCGCCGCCACCTCTTTCCCTCGCTCGCCCACTTCCCCCACCGGACCCACACACGACGGGCATCCCGCGTCGCACCCGCAGCCCGCTAGCAGCTCCGCAGTCTGTCGCAGCAATCGCGGCGTCAGCCGAAACAGCGGCGCGCTCTGTCCAATCCCGCCGGGATAATTGTCGTAGAGATACAGGTTAGGCTCGAAAGTGTCGGTCGTCTCCTGCCCCACCGCAACTCCCAGGTCGCGCGGATCGCACATCAATAGCAGCGCCGCTATCGTCCGCAGGGCATTGCCCAGGCCAGTGATGCCACTCTGCCGTTCCGTGGGCGTATATTCGCCCAGCCGCGCCAGAAAGTCTGCCGGGAAATGCAGCCAGAACGCTGTGGTGTGCATCTCCTGTTCCGGCATGGAGAGCTTTCCGGCGCCCACATTCTCCATCGTGTAGAACTTGATCTTCTTGAAACCCACGATCTGGCGATTCACGCGCACGTCTCCTTGCTCGCGCTTCGCTCCAGCCAGCGGTTCCGTTTCGAAAACTTCCAGAACCTTCACCTGGGTGTAGTCGATGGCGTCCGTGTAGTAATCGCTCTCAACTTGTTTCACGTAAGCTTTGCGTTCCTTGTAGTCAAACCGCTCCACGTGATACTGCCGCGCTTCGTGCAAGTAAATTGCCTTCTCGTGCAGCGAAGTCAGCGCCGCGGTAAACGACACCTCCGCAATCACCGCCGGCTCTGATGTGATGTCCACCACCACGAAATTATCGCTGCTGACGGCGCGCAGGCTGACCGCATCCGCCGGGTAAGTGTCGCTGGTCCAGTGCCACGCTCCTGCCGATTGACGCAGAAATCCTCTCTCTTCCAGAAAACGGCAGAGTTCCCCTGTCGCATGCGGCCCAAATTTTTCATCCTCGCGAATGGGTAGCTCAAAAACTGCGCACTTCAGGTGCGACAGCAGGATTTCCAGATTCTCGGGATTGATGGCGGCCTGCTCGGGCGAGCTGCCGAAAAAGTAATCCGGGTGTTCGACGATATATTGATCGAGCGGCGCGCTCGATGCCACCAGAACGGCCGCTGAGGTCGCTTGCCGCCGGCCCGCGCGCCCCGCCCGCTGCCATGTGGAAGCGATCGTGCCTGGATAGCCCGCCATCACCACCGCGTCGAGCGATCCGATATCCACGCCCAATTCCAGCGCATTGGTCGCCGCCACTGCCCGCACCTCACCGTCCCTCAGGCTGCGTTCAATCTGGCGGCGCTCGCGCGGCAAGTAGCCGCCGCGATACCCGCGCACCGTCTCTTTCGGAAACGAGTTGCGGTCGCAAGCGTCTTTCAGATAGGTCACCAGCACTTCCGTGGCAAGCCGGCTATTGGCAAAAACCAGCGTTTGCAAATTGCGTTCGATGAATTCGAGCGCCACGCGGCGCGTCTCGGAAATGTAGCTGCGCCGGATCCCCAGTTGCCGGTTCACCACCGGAGGGTTGTAGAAAATGAAGAATTTCTCCCCTTGCGGCGCGCCATTTCGCTCCACCAGACGGAACGGCTCGCCGGTCAGCGCTTCGGCCAATTCCCGCGGATTGGCAATCGTCGCCGAGCAACAGATGTAACGTGGCCGCGAACCGTAAAACTCGCAAATCCGCTGCAGCCGGCGCAACAGATTTGCCAGGTGGCTGCCATGAACGCCGCGATAATAGTGCAGCTCATCGATCACCACGTACTGGAGGTTCTCGAAGTAGCGCGCCCACCGCGTGTGATGCGGCAGGATGCCGCTGTGGAGCATGTCCGGGTTGGTCAGTACCACGTTGGCGCGCTGCCGGATGGCCTTCCGGGCATCTTGCGGCGTATCGCCGTCGTAGGTAGAAACGCAGAGGTCCGAGCCCATTGCCTCGATCGATTGATGCAACTCGTGAAGCTGATCCTCCGCCAGAGCCTTGGTGGGGAACAGGTACATCGCACGCGCACCCGCGTCGGCGAGCAGCGACTGGAGCACCGGCAGGTTGTAGCAGAGCGTCTTTCCGCTGGCCGTGGGCGTGACCGCCACGACGTTTTCTCCCGCTTCCACCGCCGAAAAAGCCTCGGCCTGGTGCGTATAGAGCCGCACGATGCCGTGCTTTTCCAGAGCCCTCTTCAGGCGGCCGTCCACATGCCCCGGAATCTCCGCGAAGCTCCCCTCCCGTGCCTCCTGATGATGGATGGCGCGGATGGGAGAATCCGGCTCCTGGTGCGCCGCTCGGAAACGCGCAATGACCGTATTAACCGTTGGCTGTAAAGAAGTTTCGAGGAGCGCGGCGCTCGCGCTACGGATAGGAAGTTGCATGCCTGCTTTCGCCTTTTCTTTGCTACCTTACAACGAAAGCTCGCCTGGGACAAGGAGAGATTTGCGGGACGGTTACCGCTCGCGGACGAATTCGTAGCGCTCCAGGGTGGCTGCCACCTGGAACTCCGCCGATTCTTGCTGGTCGTGCACGCGCTCGGCGCGCAGAACCTTGCCCACGCACCGCAGGTTGACCGCCTGGGGTCCCTCATGATTGAGGGTGATGATGTACTCGATGGGACCACCCAAATCGGGTTCGCGCTCCGATGTGAACAACACCCCCGTGGAGCTGATGTTCTTCGTCACGCCGGCGACGGTGACACGTTCGGCGCCAGCACGCGTGATTGAGAGCGGAAGGTGAAGCGTGAAACGCCGTGTTCGTCGCTGTTCCATGAATTCGCGTTATCAATGCTATAGGTTAAGGATCATACAGGTCAATAGATCGCCTTATCGCTTATAGACCGTAGGTACTAGGGTCTAAGCAGTCTTAGTCCCGAATCAGTGGTGTGGAAGGGAAAAGCAGCACCGGCGACCGAAGCCGCCGGTGCACGGGGGGCGGTTAGACCACTTTGATGAAAATGATCACGAGGGTGTAGAGGGCCAGGGATTCGATCAGCACCAGGCCCAGGAGCATGGCCGCACGAATCGCGCCCGCAGCGCTCGGGTTGCGTGCAATACCTTCCGCTGCGCCGGCTGCTGCCTTACCTTGGCCTAGACCACAGAGCCCGGAGGCGATCGCCATGCCTATGCCGGCAGCCAACGGATTGGCCCAATCTTTGGCGCTCCCGGACGTTGCGCCGGGCGCCTGTGCAAATGCAAACGTGCTGACGATCAGCAACAACGCCAGCAGTATCATCATTCTCTTCATCGGTACTCTCCTATAGAAATCGCCCCCAGGAGGTGGTTTCCGCCAAACTGGGGAGCCGGCGGACTCACACTGAAGGGGCGGCATTAAGCCGGTATTAGTGCTCTTCGTGCGCCAGAGACCCAGCCACATAAACCATCGTCAGGGCCATGAAGATATAGGCTTGCAAGAGGGCTACGAAGACGTGCAGCGCCATGAACAGCGCTGGTATTACCAGATAGGTCAAGCTTAGAAAGACGCCGGTTACCGCCTCTCCCGCGTACATGTTGGCGTAAAGACGAAGCGTGAGAGACAAGGGCCGCGCAAAGTGGCTAATGATCTCGATCACGACCATCAGCGGCGCCAGCCACCAGATCGGACCGGCGAAATGCTTCAGGTGCTTCCACAGACCATTCACCTGCACTCCGACCCCGTTGTAGTAGAGAAATGTCGCCACGGCACAGCCGGCTGGAACGTACGGGTACATGGTCGGCGATTCGAACCCAGGGATGAGACCGATCAAGTTTGCAAAGAGCACGAAAATGAAGAGCATTCCGAAGAACGCCATATAGCGGTGGCCCGCATGCCCCACCAGATCATTCGTCTGCCCGTCGATAAACTCATAAACGAGCTCGAAGATCTGCTGGAATTTTCCGGGAGTCGCCACGGAAAGACCGGCGCGCAAAGCCGCGAAAACTACCACGATGATTAGAACCACCAGCAGTTCCATACTGATGAAGTTCGTCCAGGGTCTCGCCGCGGTCGGCAGCCCCACGAGCGATAGAATCGAATTGCCTAAACCGGCCAGGTAGTCGTTAAAGAGCCGGGTCAGCCAGATTTCAGTTTGATCCATACACTAGTTCGAACAGGATTTCGACGATGACCGCGGCTGTGGACACAAACAACCCCGCTAGAGCCGCCGGCAAACTGATTGAAGAATACCTGAGTATAACATAGGCAATCAGGCCTAAAACCAGGTAGCGGGACGCCAGGAATATGGCGCGCCTGCGTCGCACGCGGGTGCTCCCTAGCGACTCCGTGAGCCGTTTGAGCCAATAGAAATTCAAGCCAGAGATGGCGGCCCCGACGGCAAACCCCGCGCCCCATTTCCAGCCGCGCCACGCGCCGGCAGAAACCGTGCCGACCACCGTGATCACCGCCATCAACCTGACCAGACGCGTGACAGTTTGTCCGAACCAGTCGTCAGGAATCGCCATCTGCGGAGTCTTTCGTCACCTCGCGAATGAGCTGATAGATTCCGGCGCCAATTCCCAGGAGCAGGAACGGCAAATAGAGAAAGTGGGTGCCGAAAGCCTTGTCGAGCAGGTATCCGATCAGGTAACCCACAAACGTGGCCGCCGGCAGCAGGAACGCCAAGCCGCTATAGAGGCCCCACTGCTCCATTGCTGTCCGTTTGCGTCGGGCCACTCTGACATTATCCCGTGTAGTGGGGCGGACGATCGGTTTTCGTCGTCCGCCCGTGCCGCGAAAGCGGCAGACCGCAGACTACGACGGTCTGCCCCACTTTTCCGCCGCCTCGCGCACCAGGAACCCCATTTTCGGATGCGACGGCTCGACATCAGTCCGCACGCCGAATTCCTCGAGCGCTTCCGTGGTAGTCGGGCCGATCGACGCCACGAACGCCCGCCGCAGCCCATCCAAAACCGCCTGGCCAATGCCGAGTCCTTCCGCCACGCGCGTCAGATGAGACATTTGAACGGAGGTGGTGAAGAGCACGACGTCAAACTCGCCAGCGGCGAGCTGGCGTGCCGCCTCGCGCAGCGGGCCGGTATCCTCGGGCAAGTCCCATTGGTAGACGCGCACCGGGGTCACGGTTGCGCCGCGCTCCTCGAGCCCGGCGATCAATTCAGGATTCGGCCGGCCGTATTCCTGAATGGCAATCTGCCGCTCCGGACGCCCCTCCGTAATGGCTAACACTTCGCGCCACGTGTTAGGCTCCGGCGCAATCAGCGTAGCGGGAACATGCATTTCGCGCAGCGCAGCAGCCGGTTTCGGCCCGCGCGCCACTACCGTGATGCGTCGCAGCGCCCCGGCGAACGCCTCCTCGGGATAACGGCTGGCCAGAAGCCGCTGCAACTGGCGTGTGCCCACGCCCGTGAGCAGAATCATCATGTCGAACGCGCCCGCGAAAAGCCGCTCGGCGAATTCGAAGACGGCCTCATTTTCGGCGAGCGGAGCTTCGCGCATCGAGGGAGCCACCGTGGGAACGCCGCCCTGCTTGCGGACCAATTCGGCCATCTCCACGGCCCGTCTGCTCTCGAAAGATAACACCCGCATACCCCCAAACGGCATGGCTCGATTGTAGTATGTAGTCAAAATGTGCTCGTCCACACCAACACCGCGCAGCTTTTCTGGCAACATAGGTTCTCCAGGAGTACGCCGTGGGAGCCCGACCGATCACAGGCTGGCACCAAACGTTTGACGCGCTCACCGACGCTCCGATTGCCTCGCACGAGCTCGATCTGGAAGGAAGAATCGTGCGCGTCAATCGAGCCGGCTGCCGCTTGCTCGGCCTTACCGAAAGCGAAATTATCGGCCGCCACGTGTGGGAATTCGTAGCGCCGGATGAGCAGGCCGCCAGCCGCGACAGGATCACTCAGAACCTCCGCACCGGACAGCCCATCGAGCCCTTGGAACGAAATTGGGTGCTGCCCGACGGCACGAGCCTGGTGGTTGAAATCCACTCCAACTACATCCACGAAGCGGACGGCAAGGTCCGGGGCATCCGTTCGTTCTTGCTCGACATTACGCGCCGCAAGCGTGCCGAAGAAGCACTGCGCCGCGTGCAGGAAGGACTCGAGTTCAGCATCAAAGAACGCACCGCGGAACTCGAGCTGGCCAACGCATTCCTGCGCCGCGAAATGGAAGACCGCCGCAAGGCCGAGGAAGAGCACCACAAGCTGGAAGCGCAGGTGCAGCATGCGCAGCGGCTGGAAAGTCTGGGCGTTCTGGCCGGCGGCATCGCGCACGATTTCAATAATCTGCTGGCCAGCATTACCGGCTACGCCAGCCTCGCCGCCATGGATTTGCCCGAAGACTCACGCGCTCGCCAGAGCGTCGATCAAGTCCTGATCGCAGCGAAAAGCGCCGCCGATCTGACGCAGCAGATGCTCGCGTACTCGGGGCGTGGCACCTTCGTCCTGGAGCCGGTCAATGTCACGCAGTTGATCGAAGGCGTCATCCGGCTGCTCGAGTCCACCATCTCCAAGAAAGCCAAGCTGCGCTTACAGCTCGCCGCCGGTCTGCCCGCCATCCGCGCCGACGCCAGCCAGATCCGGCAGGTGGTGATGAACCTCATCACCAATGCGGCCGAGTCGCTTGACGACCGCACGGGAACCGTCGAAGTGATCACGGGAGTGGAAAGCGCCGAGTTGGGCGAGCTGCCCGCCATCTCGCCGGGGCACGTGCTACCGGCCGGCGATTATGTGTACATCGAGGTCCGCGACACCGGCTGCGGCATGGACCAGGAGACCCTCGGCAAGATCTTCGATCCCTTCTTCACCACCAAGTTCACGGGAAGAGGGCTGGGCTTGGCCGCCGTGCTCGGAATAATCCGCGGCCACCGGGGCAGTATTCAGGTGGAAAGCCGACCGGGCCAAGGCACGGTGTTCCGCGTCATCTTCCCAGCGATTGAGGAACGCCTTGCGCCCGAGGCCGCCGCGCTTTCCGAACCGGAGACTTGGCAAGCCGAAGGCGTGGTGCTGGTGGTGGACGATCAGGCGGGAGTCCGCGAACTGGCTGAGACCATCCTGGAACGAGTCGGCTTGACTGTGCTGACGGCCGCCGATGGCAAACAGGCGGTGGATGTCTTCAACGAGCATGTAAACCAGATTCACGCCGTCCTGCTCGATCTCAACATGCCCGGCATGGACGGCGCGGAAGTGTTCTGGCATATGACGCAGATGGCGCCCGGAATCCGCGTAGTGCTCTGCAGCGGCTACAACGAACAGGAAGTTACCACCAAGCTGCGCGGCCTCCAGCCCGCCGGATTCCTCCGCAAACCCTATAATCCGTCCGACCTGTTGAACCGAATGCGGTTGATCTGGTAGTACGGGTGAACCTGCTTTTGTTGGTTGGCCCCAACCCGCAATGATAGAATGGGCAGGAGCTCAGAGCTCCTGTAATTCCTTTTCTTCGAGAGAGTTGCGTAGTTTGCATCTCGGCAGCAAGAGGACGAATCCAAGAGGGTACCGATGGCGTACGTTCTTCCGAGTCTCAGTGCGGCCCGCTCGCAAGCCGAGCGTGTGCTGGAGACCATTGGGAATACGCCCCTGCTCCGCCTGGAAAAAATCTCCAGTCAGTACCCCGGCATCGAGATCCTGGGGAAGGCGGAATTCTTCAACCCCGGCGGATCGGTGAAAGACCGGGCGGCGCTTAACATGATTCTCGATGGCGAACGCTCCGGCAAGTTGAATCATAGCCGCGTAATCCTGGACGCCACCAGCGGCAATACCGGGATCGCCTACGCCATGATCAGCGCCTTTCGCGGCTACAAGGTAAAGCTCTGCCTGCCGGCCAATGCGTCGATCGAGCGGAAGCGGATTCTCAAAGCCTACGGCGCGGAGATGCTTTTCAGCGACGCCGCCGAAGGATCGGACGGCGCCATCCGGCTTTGCCGCGAAGTCTACAACGCCGACCCGGACCTGTACTTCTATCCCGATCAATACAACAATCCGGCCAATTGGAAGGCGCACTTCGAGCACACTGGCCCCGAAATCATCCACCAGACCGCCGGTCGCATCACGCACTTCATCACTGCCATGGGAACCAGCGGCACCTGCATGGGGGTTACCCGTCGGATGCGGCGCGACATGCCGGAAGTGAAGTGCTACTCCGCGCAGCCTTCGAGCGGCTTCCACGGACTCGAAGGCCTCAAGCACATGGCCACCGCAATCGTTCCCGGCATCTACGATGAGCACCTCACCGACGGCAACTTTGGAATTGAAACCGAGGACGCCTACTTAATGGTGCGTCGCCTGGCGCGCGAGGAAGGACTGCTGGTGGGGATCTCTTCGGGATGCAACGTGCACGCGGCCACTCTGCTGGCGCGCCAACTGGCCGAACGCGGCGAGACTGCTACCATCGTGACCGTGCTCTGCGACAGCGCCGACAAGTACCTCAGCGAGCACTTCTGGGACGAGGGATGATTCGGATCGAAACGGAACCCTGGCAAGTCATGGTGTCGCACGCGCGCAAAACGTATCCCAATGAGTGCTGCGGCGCAATGTTAGGATCGTCCAACGAAGACGGCCAGAAACTGGTGCGCCTGGCGATTCCGCTCGAAAATGCGTTTCCCGGCGCGCAGGCGCAGCGCTACGAACTGCGACCCGAAGATCTGCTGGCTGCCGACAAGGCCGCCCGCGAACGCAGCATGGACTTGATCGGGATCTATCATTCGCATCCCGATTGCGACGCTTATTTTTCAAAAACCGATTTGCAGAATTCCTGCCCGTGGTATTCGTTCGTCGTGCTGTCGATTCAAAAGGGCGAATTCCACCACGCCAATAGCTGGCTGCCCAACTTCGAGCAAACCGAAGCAGCCAAAGAGGAGTTGAGTTACTGATATGGCAAGAGTCTTGATCCCGACGCCCCTGCGGCAGTTCACCGCCAAACAGGACGCTGTGACCGTGCCGGGCGCCACGGTGGGCGAAGTCCTCGGCGCGCTTACCTCGCAGTACCCCGATCTGCGGAAACAGATCTACACCGACGAGGGCAAGCTGCGCAGCTTCGTGAACGTCTATTTGAATGATGAAGACATCCGCTACTTGAGCAAAGATGGAACCGCCGCCAAAGAGGGCGACACCATTTCGCTGGTGCCATCGATCGCTGGCGGCTCCACTCTGACAGCCCCGCCCACGCAGACCGAACTCTCCAAGGACGAGATCCTGCGCTACAGCCGCCATTTGATCATTCCCGAAGTCGGGATGGAGGGCCAGCAAAAGCTGAAAGCCGCGAAAGTGCTGCTGGTGGGCGCGGGCGGTCTGGGTGCGCCGCTCGGACTCTACCTGGCCGCGGCCGGTATCGGCAAAATCGGCATCGTCGATTTCGACGTGGTCGACTTCACCAACCTGCAGCGGCAGGTGATTCACTCCACCGCCGACGTGGGCCGCAAGAAGCTCGATTCGGCCGCGGAGAAGATGCAGGGAATCAATCCGCATCTCAAAATCGTGAAGCATGAGATCGCCTTGTCGAGCGAGAACGCACTGGGAATCCTGAAAGATTACGACCTTGTAGTGGATGGCACCGATAACTTTCCTACGCGCTACCTGGTAAACGATGCCTGCGTGCTGCTAGGCAAACCCAACGTCTACGGTTCCATCTTCCGCTTCGAAGGCCAGGCCACCGTGTTCGCTTACGAAGGCGGGCCTTGCTACCGTTGCCTCTATCCAGAACCGCCGCCTCCCGGCTTGGTTCCGAGTTGCGCCGAAGGCGGTGTGCTGGGAATCCTACCCGGCACCATCGGATTGATTCAGGCGACCGAAACCGTAAAGCTGATCCTCGGGATTGGCGAGCCGCTGGTGGGGCGGCTGTTGTTGTTCGACGCCCTGGGCATGCGTTTCCGTGAGCTCAAGCTGCGCAAGAATCCCGACTGCCCGGTATGCGGCGAGCACCGGACCATCACCAAGCTCATCGACTATCATCAGTTCTGCGGCGTGCCGAGCCCCTCGGCCCCCGCTCAGGAGAGCAGCGTGAACGAAGGCGAAATCGACGTAACCGAAGTGAAAGCCAAGCTCGACCGCGGCGATCAATTCGTCCTGATCGACGTGCGCGAGCCGCACGAGTACAAAATCTGCAACATTCCCGCCGCCAAACTGATCCCGCTCGGCGAAGTCCCGCAACGCCTGCACGAGCTCGAGAAAGACGCGGACATCGTGATCCACTGCAAGAGCGGCATGCGCAGCGCCAAGGCCTGCGGCATTCTGAGACAAGCCGGCTTCCAACACGTCCGCAACATGAAGGGTGGCATCCTGGCCTGGAGCGACAAAGTCGATCCGAGCGTGCCGAAATACTGAGGCAGACTGGAACGACAAGGCGCTCCCCGATCCAACCGGAAGAGTCGCATGCGCAGCGCCGAAAGGGCATCCGTAGCTCCCAGTAACGTCTCGCAGCGCGAAACGATCCAAGCGCGCCGGCGTAATGAGCGGTCGGGAGAATGCAATTCGTCTAGCAACTTCGTGCAGGGGTTCGAGCATCCCAGGCCCATGATCACTCACGCGCTCCTAGTAAACTTGATGACTCAACGTGCCAAGGCCTCGATACAAGGTAGGCGAAAACAGGTACTGCGATGAGTGCCACGATCTCTAAGTTGGATGGTTTTGAAATCCGTGTCCGGCAGATCTTCCCGAAATTAAATACGATCATCTGGTTTGCTCTCTCCGAGGTATCAAGGTTCCCAAGCTGATTAGACACCAACCGTAAGAATCTGAAAAGAGACATGTTAACTAACCTCTAGGCCACACAATTTGCGGCGACCGGCCGCCCAAATGCTGAACGTGAATGGCGGATTGACCGCTCCCAGCAAATACCGAATTGGACGCACAACACGGAGGAAAGGCTGGGGCCAGCCACCATTGCCTAGGGATTCCGTACGGAGTCACCTTTACCTGTAAAGAAAGGACAACTCAATGGCGGAGGTACTCGCTGTTGTTGTTCTTGTTCAGGCATTGGTCATTCTGATCAATGCGATCCGTAGAAAATAAGAGACGTTTGATCCTAAAGCGGCGGGATTCTGCAGTAGTGGGGGAAACCCGTCTCGCACGTGCCGCGTTCGACATGCCACCGTGAGCGCGCTCAGTGATAACCTATGATCATGAAGCTCCGGATCGAGCTCGAGCGCGAAGTTGACGGCCGGTGGATTGCCGAAGTTCCGGAGTTAAACATCGTCCTCTACGGCGACTCTAAACCGGACGCGATCGATCGAGCTCAATCGGCCGCACGGGAGATCGTTCTCGACCGGATTGCACACGGTGAGTTACCGCCTGATTCGGCGAACGCGACTTTCGACATCGCGGCATGAGCTCTTGGCCTTCGGCCAAGGCCCGTCGCGTGTTTGCCGCACTGAAGCGGATCGGATGGCGTCATGACCGGACCGTTGGCTCCCACAAAATCATGAAAAGGGAGGGCTGGGCTGATTACCCGTTCTCGTTCCACGACTCCGAGGAAATCGGCCCCACCATGCTCGCGAGAATCTCCAAGAAGACAGGACTTCAGCCCAAAGACTTGTAATTAGGTCCACGAGAAGCGCAGTTCGGATTGCCTCACCGGATCTGCAGCCCCAGCAGCCGCGCCAGTATCATAGCCTGCGCCGGATCCACGATCGCCCCCCGCAAGTCATTCATCCCCACCATCATGCCTTCCACCTCGGACTTGCGCAGATCGGCGTTTTCGAGTTTCGCCCCGTGCAGATCGGCGCGGCCCAGGTTACAGGATCGAAAAACACAGCCGGCAAAATCTGCGTTCTGCAAATCGGCCTCCTGCCAGTTGCTGCCTTCGAATTCGCAGTTTCGGAAGCGTCCGCCGGCAAACTGCGCGTAGCGCACGTCCCCGTTTTGAATCAGCACATCCTGCCAATCCAAGGCCGTCGTGAAGAAGCCGGTAAGCCGGCAATCCACCAACTCGACTCTCACCAGCGTGATGCGGCGCACGCGCAGGTTCGCCAAGTCGCAGCCTACCAGCCGGACGTCCTTCCACACCGCGGACCCAAATTGGCCGCCCGCCAGTTGCACCCGCTCCAGCACTGAGCCTTCGAGTCGAAAGGCGTCCGTCTTTACATTCGGTATCTCCAGGTCTTGCAGACGTTTTTCCTGAATGGTGACGGACTCGGGGTCCGCGAACAGCTTCCCGGGCTCTTCGGCGGACTCGAACTCGGCAGGAAGATCCGGCTTCTCCCGCTGGAACGCCTGCCTCTTATTGGTCTTTGGCTTCATCCGTCAACCCGCCTGCCTTTGAAGGCTCCGCACCGCGCGTTCAATCGAGGCGCGTGCCGCCTCCATCTCCTCGGCGTCGCGATACTTTCCGCGCGGCCAGAAGAATCCGCGCAACCCGTCTTTCCGGCGGCGCGGCACCACGTGGATGTGCAAGTGGGGCACGCTCTGGCTTACGCGGTTATTGATTGCTACGAACGACCCCTCCGCGCCCATCGCCTGTTCTACCGCCAATGAAAGTAACCGGGCGTTGGCGAACAGCGGCTGAATGCTCCCGCAGGGAAGGTCGGCCAGAGTTTCGATGTGCGCCTTGGGGACGAGCAGGCAGTGGCCGGGAAACAGCGGACGGTGGTCGAGAAAGGCCAGGGTCAGCGCATCCTGAAAAACCACCGCCGCGTCCAGGCTTCCGCCGGCGATTTTACAGAACAGGCATTCCGCGGCCATCTCCTCATGATGCAACGGGAAGGGCGCAGCATACGGGCTGCCCGCGCGGTAGAATGTTTCCATTGGTGTTTCCATGATTCGTGCGGCGGCGATTCTTTCCATTTGCGCCATTTTGTTCTGCGGTCCGGCCATCCCTCAGGACCAGCCGAACGCGAAGATTCAGGTCAACGTCAACGAGGTCATCGTCCCGGTCACGGTGACCGATATGAAGGGACGCTTCGTTTCTAACCTGGAAGCCAAGGATTTTCGCGTTCTCGATGAAGGCAAGCCGCAGCGCATCGAGTTTTTCAGCCACAGCGAGAAGCAGCCGATCGTGGTCGGCTTCCTCCTCGACATGAGCAACAACACGCGGATTCACTGGAAGCGATACCAGGAATCGGTGATGGAACTGGTTTGGAACCTGCTGCCGGGCGACCCCCGCTACTCCGGCTACCTGGTCTCTTATGGCAATAGCGCCGAGTTGCTGGTCAACACCACCACCGATTCGGACAAGATCGCTGAGCAGATACGCAGGATGAAGCCGGGCGGGGGCGCGGCCCTGTATGACGCCATCTACCAGGCCTGCACCAAGCGCGAAGTCGTGCGCGGCGAGCCGTACGAGCCGCGGCGCGTGATCATCGTGGTAGGCGACGGCCACGATAATGCCAGCGGCAAGACCTTGGACGAGGTAATCGAAATCGCCCAACGCAACCTGGTGACGATCTATGGGATGAGCACCCAGGCCTATGGGTTCGACGTGCCGGAAGGCGACGTTTTGGAGCGTCTCGCCGAAGAGACGGGCGGGCATGTCGAGTATCCTCTCAATACGATTTTCAAAGATACGGCCGTGGGCACCTACTTTTGCAATCCCTCCGACGAGGGCTGTTACGCCTACAAAGTGGGTACCGGCGGTTACGAGGCTGCCATTTCCGGAAGCATCATCAAGGCGGTGGGCGCGATTTCCGGCGACGTGACCACGCAATACGTGCTGCGCTATATCCCACAAACCGATCCGGACGACAAGGGCAAGGTCTACCGCAAGATCAAAGTGGAAGTGAATTTGCCGGATATCATCATTCGCGCGCGTCACGGATATTATCCGGCCGCGCTTCCAAACGAACACCCCTAACGGCCAATAACAATCGGCCGATAAGCCATGTAGGATAGAGTCTGAATGCCGGCCAGCGTGGTACCGTTTTCTGCACGCCGCCAGGGCACCTACGTGCTGCTGGAGGCTGCGCTGCCCGAGCGTCCCCTCCAGACCATCGGTGTCTTGCTGGCCGATCTCGAAGGGAACCGCTGCTTTATCCGCATGCGGCAACGTTACGAGGAACTGGCCGATCCCGAAGATGCCGAGGTTCTGGAAGCGCTCGAACAAGACATGCGCGAGCGGGCGCAGGAGATGGGCGCAGATCAGTATCTGCTGTGGCTCGAGGATTCCCTTTCCAACGCAGTTCGCATCAGCGAACGCCAGGCCATCGCGGTCGATTCCTTCACGCGCGTGCTGGATCGTCTCTATTCCCAACACGTCGAGACCGTCAACGTGCAGCCGTTCGTCACGCACGTGCCTCTATTTAGCCTGCGTGCCGCCGCTGGGCACTTGGGCGAGGATATGCCTTCCGCCGAGGAAGATTGGGTGCGCGCGCCGGAGGGAATGCGGCTCGCGCCCGATCTGTTTGTCGCACACGTGGCAGGCCGGTCCATGGAGCCACGCATCCCGGATGGCAGTCTGAATCTATTTCGCTTCCGGCCGGTCGGCTCACGCCATGGGAAGATTTTACTGATCCAGCGGTTCGGCGCGCTCGATGAGACCGCGCGCTACACCATCAAGCGCTATACGAGCAAGAAAGTGGAGACTGGCGAAGACCAGTGGCAGCACGAGCGGATCCGCCTGGAGCCGCTCAACCCGGAGTTCGAAGCCTGGGATGTGGGGCCAGAGGATTTCGCAGTCGTCGCCGAATGGTTGCGGGTCATCGACTGAAGCCCATCGCCAAGCTTCTGGTGGAGTGGTATCACCACGGCCACCGCGATCTGCCTTGGCGCCGCACCACGGATCCATACCGTATTTGGGTCTCCGAGATCATGCTCCAGCAGACCCGCGCGCAAGCCGTTACTCCGTATTACGAGCGGTTTCTCGAGCGATTTCCCAATGTCGCCGCTCTGGCGCAGGCGAGCGTGGAGGAAGTGCTGGCTCTGTGGAGCGGCCTGGGATATTACTCCAGAGCCCGCAATCTGCACCGCGCCGCCCAGGGCATCCAAGCTGCCGGCGGGTTCCCACGCGAATATGACGCGATTCGGGAACTGCCCGGCGTGGGCGACTACACCGCGGCGGCGATAGCCAGCATCGCCTTCGAATTACCGTATGCAGTGCTGGATGGCAATGTTCTGCGCGTAGTGGCGCGCATGGAAAACGACGCTTCCGATATCGCTGCGCCGCGGACGCGCGGTCGCTTCCGCGAGGTGGCGCAGCGCTGGCTCGACCCTGCAACCCCCGGAGCGTTCAATCAGGCGTTGATGGAGCTGGGAGCCACCGTTTGCCTGGCCGGCAATCCGCTCTGCCTTTTGTGCCCGCTATCGTCGCTGTGCCGCGCGCGGGCGGAAGATACGGCCGCGCAGTTGCCTGTGAAATTGCGGCGCATAGAACCGGTACGCGTGGATGGCACCCTGCTGGTGATCGACCGGAGGGGCCGCGTCCTGCTGCGGCAGCGTGAAGCCAGCGAGCGGCGCATGGCGGGTTTCTGGGAACTGCCCACGCCGGAGCATCTCCCTGAAGCGCGAGTGGGTGAAGCCATCGGCACCGTGCGGCACAGCATTACCCATCATCGGTATGTATTGGCGGTGAACCGCGCTTCCGCGTCGCCGCGTGGACGTTCGTTTCGGTGGTTCGCTGCGGATCACCTTTCCGCCATTCCGCTGAGCACCAGCGCACGCAAGGCTCTCCAGCTGGCAGGCGTGTTGTAGCTCGAAGCATCGGCAGTCCGCATCTCCCGATCATCTGCCCCACTGGTACCATGGCTCGGTGGAGCAATTCGCGCTCGATTTCGAACTGGCGCCCGAACGGCAAATTTTTACCGTCAGTGAGTTGAATGCGGCCATCCGCGCGGTGCTCGACAGCGAGTTCCCGGACATCTGGGTTTCGGGCGAAATCTCGGGTGTAAAGCTCGCCGCCAGCGGCCACTACTACTTCACTCTGAAAGAGCGCGAGGCACAAGTGCGGTGCGTGGCGTTCCGCTCGGCGCACCGCTATTGGAAGATCAAGCCGCAGGACGGCCTGGCCGTGCTGGCGCGCGGGCGTCTGGATGTGTACGAAGCACGCGGCGAATACCAGTTGCTGGTGGAAATGCTCGAGCCGCAGGGCTTCGGCGCGCTGCAACTGGCCTTCGAGCAGCTAAAGAAGAAACTTGCCGCGGAGGGTCTCTTCGCCGCTGAGCGGAAGCGGCCGTTACCGCGCTTTCCACAACGCATCGGCATCGTGACGTCGCCTCGCGGCGCAGCCGTCGCTGATTTGATCCAGATTCTTGCGCGGCGGTCTCCGGGAGTGCATATCCGCTTATTCCCGGCTCTGGTGCAGGGTGAAGGGTCGGTGGAGGAAGTGTGCCGCGGCATCGAATACTTCAGCCGCACGAAGTGGCCCGACGTCTTGATCGTAGGGCGCGGGGGAGGATCGCTCGAGGATTTGTGGACCTTCAATGAAGAAGCCGTGGCGCGGGCCATCGCCGGTTGCGCGGTCCCGGTGATTTCCGCGGTGGGGCACGAGACCGATGTCACCATCGCCGACTTCGTGGCCGACGTGCGCGCGCCCACTCCTTCCGCAGCCGCGGAAATAGCGGTCGTGACCCGCGATGAGTTGCTCGACCGCATTGCCGCTCTGCGCTCCAAAGCCACGCAAGGGCTGCGCTACCGTCTGGCGATGCTCGAACGGCGGTTGCGGCAACAGGGGATCGAACGCGCACTCAGCGTGTTGCACCGCCGCATCGGGCGCACGCAGCAGCGCATTGACGAGCAGCAGTACCGCATGCGCGAGCGCCTGCGCCTGGCGGTCAGCGAACGCGAACGGGCGCGCCGCGCCCTCGAAGTGCGGCTGCGGCGGTTCGATATGCGACCTCGACTGGCTGCTGACCGCCGCCGCATGGAGA
>Ga0335081_10005519_pt1 | contig 20028 bp, 18 predicted proteins | sample Lox_Sample_35_FD_206713 | JGI IMG/M metagenome (GOLD analysis project Ga0335081, IMG submission 206713) | Soil microbial communities from Loxahatchee National Wildlife Refuge, Florida, United States - Lox_Sample_3.5 | ecosystem: Environmental > Terrestrial > Soil > Wetlands | place: USA... | reverse complement strand
TGTTTATTTCCCCGAGGCTCATCTGGATCCTTCAAAAATGTCTGAACTTGCAGCAGGTGGATATGAGATCCTGGGTTTTGACTCCATCATGCCGGAGTTTAGTGTCCAGCAGGAAGCTGAGGCATTGGGATGTGTGGTCGATTGGGGAAGTCCCACCATGATGCCAGATGCTAAAACGCATCCCGTGAAAAAGGTGGAGGACCTGACTATTCCTGACAATATTCTTGAAAAACCTACGATGGCAGTCCTGCTCAGAGCTCTGGAAATCTTGAACCGAACCTATGGAGACCGCGTCGCCATTGTTGGGAAAGTGATGGGCCCATGGACGATTTCATATCATCTGTGCGGTGTCCAGGATTTTCTGATTTGGACGTTGACTGAGCCAGAAAAGGTAAAGGAGCTTCTCCGTCGGCTCAAGGAGGTATCGATAGCGTTTGCCAACGCACAATTTCGAGCTGGCGCTGATGCGGTCGTGATTGCGGACCATGCGACAGGAGATCTCGTTAGCCCCAAGGCCTATCAGGATTTTCTCCTTCCCGTTCATCAGGAGATGAATCAACGGATTGGAGGACCAACCATCCTTCACCTCTGTGGGAACTGTTCTGACCGACTTAGGCTGTTTGTTGAGGCTGGTTTTGATGCTTACCATTTCGAATGGCAGGTAGAGGCCAAGATGGCTGTTCAAGTGGTCAATCATGAAATGTCTCTCATTGGTAATATTGCTAACAAAAATGTGCTCTTCGGAGGAACTCCGGAGGATGTTTATAAACAAGCCCGCTACAGCATAGAGGCTGGTGTAGATATCCTCGCTCCGGAATGCGCTGTTCCTCTCCAAACTCCACTTGCAAACCTGAAGGCGATCGTCGAGGCAGCCAAAGAAGGTTATGCAGCTCGGGGAATTCAGCCCTGATTAATAGCCCTGGAGGGTTGAGTTACGAAAGGTGAAGTGTCCATGCTGATCAGATGGATTGTTACGGGATTTCAAAACCGCGCCTGATGGTTCCCATGGTTTCAATTGCTGCTATATATTTGCTGTTTCCAGCCACTCTAAAACAATATGGTCTCCATATATGATCCAACTCAGATGCTGATTTCAACCAGTAATCCTCAACGCCAGGTAATGGCACGGGCTGAGGACTTGTAGGTGTAATTTCCAGATCAGGATTTATCTTGTCACCACCCATCAAAATCAGCATTGGCCATGATAGATTTAGGGGTTCTTATCCAGTGATTTACCACTAAGCGCCTTTTGCGCCTCGCTTTCCTTCTTCCCTCGCTCGACTGCTATCTTAACAAGGTAAACAATTTTTGCACTGAGCTCGATAGGGCTCATAACCCGGCGGAAAGCCGGATTCTCATCCTCTTCGGCATCATGCTTGCTATTCCCAATGAGGCCCAAATTCTTGGCCATGTTGGTAAGAGAAGGATTCGGGTCCCATAACCGGACCTTTTTGGTATAGCCAACAAGGTGCCGGTCCTCACCTTTCCCTTCCCACAATTCAAGGGTCTCTACTCCCGCCACTGCGGGAACGACATCATCCGGCCAATCTTTAACATCCAGGAGGGTATTATTAGGACCATAGAGCTTCCGGATGTCAACGTAGCCAATCCTGGCCATTCGAGTCAACACTTTGTCGGCTTGTACTCCAACCCGATGGAGGCGCTCTTCCATCTGCTTTTTAATCGCCTCTGAAACCCAACTTTTCTTAACCAGGTGATTAGCAATTACTTCGGCAGTCTTTGGACTGTAGCCAGCACGAATTGCTGCCTGAGTGCCGTTCAGGTCTACCTGGTACTCGCTTGCGAATCTTCTCTGTTTTGGGGTAAGTTTATGCTTCCTTGTTACCATGTATTTTCAACCGCCTCTTGCAACTGCTCCTTGACCTTCCCTTTTCTCAACCTCAGTTTTTCCAAGGCCTTATATTCGATCTTCCGTATCCGTTCCTTAGTTTGCCTTTAATGGCGTGTAGCATTCCTCTGAAAAGCTCTATCCTCTGAATAAGCTGAAGTCAAGCCACGTCACCATGGCCTCCTCCCAGTCTAAGGCTCCGATTCGGTTGTTTCGGTCTGCGGGCGAGAGCTCGGCAGGTTCAACAGCCAGTCTTTCACCTTCTGTTGGAATTCTTCTGGGAGCTGCTTCTTCGGTCGGTTCTCCGACGGTGGGCTGATCACTTCCTCGAACGCCGCGTCGGCGGCCCGGCTTGAGTCCTGCCCCCTCTTCTCCCTCGCCTGTTGGACCAGCCACGCCTGTTTTACCTTCATGCACAACAGCTCCAGGAGCTTGTTCGGGTTTTCCAGGAACAGTCTTTCCGTATCCTTCGGGCGGTTCTCCAAGAGCCATTCCAGGCGGTCGTATATCCACGGATCGTTCCAATAAATCTTCATCTCGTCTGGACTCATCTGAAATCGCCTCCTTTACCCACCGTTACCAGATGATCATGGGGTCCCTCTCTCGGGTCCATGGAAAACCAACTGAGTACCCGCAGCGTCCCTCCTCGATACCTCTGGATTCCCCTCATAACCCTTCCTGACTTGCACTCAAGTGCTACCCGTTCACCCCATCGCCTTTTTCCACAAATCTTTAAGTATCGGCTTCTTGCTTTCTGGGAGTACCTGGTAAAATTTATCCATCAATTCATCGATCTTATAGGGGACATTTAAATAGCCTTGATAGCCCAGGTTCGATAAGTTAGGAGGGATGCTACGAAAGTTTAGCGATAAGAAGATGGGAACCTCCTTTTTGCATTTCCTGAGCAGGTTCCTGATGGGGTAATCCTGGGGTCCATGTTGCCATTCAAGGGCCAGATCAATATCAAACTCCTTTATCTCCGTCTCCAACACTTCGGGGTCATAGCTGTGAATTACACAAAAACCCATCAAATTGAAAAAATAGATAAAAGTCTCAACCAGATACCAGGGCAAAAGAAGAGTAATAGATTTTGACGATTCTTGTGGCCCACCTTTTGGAAGATAAAGCATACACACTCCTCTATTCGGTTCGTAAATTTTTATGGTATGAGACCATTATAGAAGATTACCTATCCCAATGGAATGGGCAGAGAGCGGTATAACCCTGTCCAGTCTTTTTTATCTTTTTCAAATCCCCAAAGAGAGTTAAGGCGTAGTCCCTGGCTAAAAGCCTACTGTAAATCTCTTCTATCTCTCTGCTCATTCTCTTACCCCTTTCTCATTTGACACAAAACACCTTACTTTGATAAAGTGGATCCGGTAAGGGATCTCTGTTAAGAGAACTTGCTAAGGCTTCCGGTGATCACTCTTGCGGTGCTCCGGGAGCCTTTTCTTCTTTGATCTCTGCGATCGCTTCTTGGCTCATGGCGATGATGTTTTTAAGCATTACCTCCATGGAGCTATCTTTGAACGCCTTAGTTTCGTAATGGTCCAGTAGAATCTCGGCACTCTTGCTGACGACTTCGAGTTTCCTTAGAAGGTCTTCTTTCATAGGGACTACCTTTCTGAGGTTCCCTGCCGCGTTACTTTTCCTTTTTCTCCCATGACCTTACCCATTCGGCTGCTCTTGAGAAAGGATCGAGTGCGATATCTCCACTATGATTTCTGTCTTACCCTGTTTCCCGATGTCACCCTGCTTCCTTATTCTCCCTTCAGTTTTTCTCTGCACCTGCAGCAGACCGGACCTCCATCGAGAAGGGCAAGGCCTCCGTCCTCAAGCTCACGATCGCAAACGACACAGCGCAGAGGCCCTGAGTTTAACAGATCACTCTCCCGGGTCTTCTCCCATGACCTGAGAAACCCCTTGACTCGTTCATCGACGCCGGCCATCACACACTCCCTTGACTCTTGACTGTGCCCGTAACTGTGCCCACAGCGTTTAAATTGATGCCAATTCCCCCCAATCAACACCAACATTGATAAGATCCTTATCTTAAAGCTAAGGCTTGTAATGAATTGATTTTTTGGTCTTTTTAGGGTAGGGTAAGAAACAAGGGGGTAGGACTTAAAATCCCTCGGTGGTCCCCCACCGTGCCGGTTCAACTCCGGCCCTAGGCACCATGAATTTCAAGGGAGTTAGAGAAGGTTGAGCTAACTCCATTTTATTCAATGTCCATGTCTGCCAAAGGCTTTGGAAACTGCGGGTGAAGATTTTGATCTTCCCCTGAGAGCAAATTCTTTCCTGCCCTCCGAAGCCCCTAATCTGATTATCCGGCAAACCATTTATCTCGGCGACGGAAGAACGCTGACCGAAAGGGAATACGGAATCCAGAATGGACTTAGTAAGTTTCCTGAAAATCCGAGCTGAGAGATATGGTGAAAAGCCATTCCTATTCGGTGAAAAAACCTCTATAAGCTATCGGACCTTTGATCGATTAACTGACCGCATCGCCTATGGCCTGGATAAATTGGGCATGAGACGGGGTGACCACGTCGCCGTTCTTCACCCGAATAGCGTTCAAACACTTCTCGGCTATTTTTCAATTATTAAGGCGGGAGGCGTGGTGATCCCGATTAATCCCGTTTACACACCGCGGGAAGTAAGATTCGTTCTGAATAACTCCGAGGCGAAGGGGCTGATCCTCCACGAGGATTTTTCGCCCGTGATTGAAGAGATAAGAGATGAGATCCCTTTGGTGAAAAATATCATCGTAAGAAAAGGCCGCGAGACAATCGAAAGGGCCGTCGAAAATGCGGTCGGGGCTTCACTTTCGACGATGAAAGGGATGGATCTTCATCCGGATGACGCCGCCATCATGTTCTACACCTCCGGCACGACGGGTTCTCCAAAAGGGGTGATTTTAACACACCGTAATTTCTGTTTTGGCGGACCCAACGTCGCTCAGAATTATGGGCTCAGAGAAGAAGATGTCACCATCGCCGTCCTCCCTCTTGTCCATGTTTTCTGCGTTGCCAGTCCTTTTTTCGGGAGTCTGAGCTCCGGGGGGAGCGTGGTCGTTCTCGAAAAGTTCAAGACGGAATTGGTCTTTGAGGCAATCGCCAAGTATAAAGTGACCTGGTTCCCCGGTGTTCCGACCATGTTCATTTACCTGTTAAACGGGCTGTCAGAAAACAGGCACGATTTATCCTCCTTAAGAATGGGGCTGTCGGGAGGAGCCTCGCTTCCCGTGGAGGTCTTGAAAGAATGGGAAGAAAAGTTTAAGGCGATCGTGATTGAGGTTTACGGACTAACCGAGTCGACCGGTCTTGTGACAGCCAACCCGGTTTACGGGATCCGAAAGGCCGGATCCATTGGAATCGCGGTGTCCGGTGTAAGCGCGATGGTGGTGGACAAAGGAGGGAATGAGTTGCCTCGGGGAGGGGTCGGCGAGCTGATTTTTAAGGGGCCGAATGCGACCAGGGGATATTTCAAACTTCCTCAGGAGACCATGGAGAAGATCAGGGATGGCTGGGTCTATACGGGTGATCATGCATGGAGGGACGAGGACGGATATTTCTACATCGTAGGAAGAGAGAAAGAACTGATCATATCCGGAGGCTATAACATCTATCCGCGGGAAATAGAGGAAGTCCTCCATGGTTTTCCAGGGGTGAACGAAGTGGCTGTGATCGGCGTCCCGGACCCGACCAAAGGGGAAGTCCCGAAGGCGTTTGTGGCCTTGAAATCGGGCTTTCAAGTGACAGAAGAGAAATTGCTTGACTATTGCCGGAAGAACCTGGCCCCTTACAAGATTCCCCAAATCAGATTCATGGACGAACTTCCCAAAAACACCACAGGCAAGATTATGAAGAAAGAGCTTCCGAGAGAATGGATGAACCCACAGGAGAATAAATGATGAATCTGATGCTGTCCGCTCAAGAGAAGGATTTTAAGGAATATTGCCGAAGGTTCGCCAGAGAGAAAGTGGTCCCGATCGCCGAAAAATATGGGGAGACGGATGATATTCCGAAAGAATTAGTGACCGCCATGGCCAAGGCCGGGTTATTCCAGCTCTTTCTTCCGGAAGATCTTGGGGGAAGGGGCGTCAGGGCGCTACCCATCTGCTTGGCCAGGGAGGAATTGGCCGGGGTCTACTGTCCCGCCGATGTCACGCTGGCGATGCAGGGATTGGGCAGTTATCCGATATTCCTGGCCGGCAGGAAAGATCAGAAGGAAAAGTTTTTAAGCAAGATAGGATCCGGGGAATGGCTGACGACCTATGCCCTCACCGAGCCGGAGGCAGGGAGCGATGTGAACGGGATGAGGAGTCAGGCAAAAGAACAGCCAGGGGGATTTGTCCTGAATGGGTCGAAGCGATTCATTTCGAACGGGTATGCGGCAGATATCCTGGTGGCCTTTGCAAAGACGCCTCTCGAAGGAAATCCGAAGGCAATGTCCGCCTTTATCTTGGAGAAAGGAATGCCGGGTCTTAGCGTCGCTAAGAGGCTCAGGGCAATGGCCCCGCACGACCTTGTGGAGCTGAAGTTTGATCATTGCGTCGTGCCGGGAGAGAACCTGTTGGGCAAGGTGGGTGAAGGGTTCAAGATTGCGATGAAGACCCTGGATGTATTTCGCATGTCCGTCGGGGCAGCAGCGGTGGGAATCGGCCAAGCCGCATTTGACGCGGCCCTGGACTACTCCAAGAAGAGGGTGCAATTCGGAAGCTCCATCGCCAAGTTTCAGGCGGTACAACTCAAATTGGCAGAAATGGCGACGGAGTTGGATGCGGCCAGGGCACTGGTCTACCGGGCGGCTATCCTGAAAGACAGAGGGGATCCGAATGTCTCCAGGTTCGCCTCGATGGCAAAGTTTTATGCCACGGAAATCGGATTTCGTGCGGTGGACCAGGGGGTTCAAATTCACGGCGGTATCGGGGTGATCCAAGGGTCTCTGGTGGAACGCCTTTATCGTGAAATCAGGGCCCTCAGGATTTATGAAGGAACTTCCGAAATCCAAAAATTGATCATTGCCAATAGTCTTCTAAAAGAATGAGCGATGCTCGGCGTCTGAGCATGATCGAAAGGCCCTATGGAAAAGTCTTCATCGAGAGGAAGATGGAAAAGATAATCATTTCAGTCGGCGTCACCGGCTCTCGAATCACTCGGCAGCAGACACCCTATATTCCAATTACTCCAGAAGAGATCGCTCAAGCAGGGACCGAAGCGTGGAGGGCTGGCGCCTCGATTCTTCATATCCATGTCAGAGACCCCAAGACAGGCCTTGGCACGCAGGATGGTGCGATCTTTAAAGAGGTTGTCGACCGCGTCCGAAGCGAGACCGATGCGATTCTCTGTTTGACGACGAGTGGCATTCCGGGCAGAAACCTTCCGATCACCGATCGACTCCAACCCCTAAGCCTTTCTCCGGAATTGGTCTCCTTTGATGCGGGATCGATCAACATGGGGGAAAATGTTTTTCTCAACCCGCAGGAATTTTTGGACGTCCTTGCCAAAGAGACGCTCTCAAGGGGGATCAGGCCCGAGCTGGAGGTTTTCGAGGTCGGGATGGTTCACACTTGTCTCCGATATTTGGAAAAAGGTCTCTTGAAGCCCCCGCTCCACTTCCAATTTGTCTTGGGCACGCCGAACGGAATGCCGGCGACCGCAAAGTCGCTCCTTCACCTCTGTGAGATTATCCCGAGAGAGTCGACTTGGTCCGTGGTTGGAATCGGCCCGGGCCAGCTTCCAATGGCCGTGATGGCGATGGTCATGGGAGGGCATGCGCGCGTCGGATTGGAAGACAACATCTACTATTCGAAAGGCGTTCTGGCTAAGAGCAACGCCCAGCTCGTGGAGAGGGTGGTGAGGATGGCTAAGGAATTCGGCCGGGAGATCGCGACGCCGTCCGATGCCAGGAAAATTTTAGGACTCTGAGAGTCCAAAGGGATGGGGGGGGCGACCTATCCCTTTGCTCCCGTGTTGTTTGTCTGAAATTGCCATTTTTTTACTCATACTTTAATTATAACCAATCGCTTTGCCTTTCCTCCGCGATCCGTCGTCTTACACTTCAAGACCCGTCTGATATCCTTCTGCGATGGCCTCCAGCGCTTTTCTGGGGCTCAGCGCATCGCCTATGGTGATCAATCGGGCAACTTTTCCTTCGAGCTTCGATCTTAAATCGTTACAGGGTTCAACTCCAACGGCGAGGACAACGGTATCAAAGGGGCCGATCTTTTCTTCGCGGCTGTCCCTTTCTATTCTCAAGCCGTCCACCAACACCTCTTTGACCGTGGCGTTGACGTAAACTTTGACGTTTTGTTCCGCTAAATCTTTTAATAAGAAGGGCCGGGAACGGGCATTGACATCTGCTGCAATTTCAGGAAGCATCTCGACCATGGTGACTTCTTTTCCGTGGTTTGCCAGATGGCTTGCCGTTTCGGACCCGACCATGCCGCCGCCGATGACCGCGACGCTCCGTCCGACCTCTGTTCTTCCCTCCAGTACGTCCTGGGCCGTCACGACGTTTGCTCTTTTCACACCCGGCCAATGAGGAGTCACTGGTGTGCTTCCAGTGGCGAGCACCACCACGTCCGGGTTTTGTCCGATGACGATCTCTTCGGTAAGCTCGGCATTCAAATGGACGGAGACACGGTTCTCTTCAAGCTGTTTTTTCTGCCATACGATAAATCCGCCAATTTCACCCTTCGACGGCGGGATCGAAGCCGTGTAAAACTGCCCGCCCAGCCTATCCGCTTTTTCAAAGAGATGAACCTCATGCCCCCTTTTTCCCGCCACCATCGCGGCCTCCATGCCTGCGGGCCCGGCTCCCGCGATCAATACTCTCCTTTTTCGGTCTGCCGGTTTTATTCTGAGCTCCTCTTCTTTGCCCAGGGTCGGGTTAACGAGGCAGGTGGCGGGTTGGCCTCGACTGATCATTCCGATGCAGCCCTGCAAGCAGCCGATGCAGCCGTTGATGTCCGCAAACCTTCCGGCAGCGGCCTTCTTGGGAAGTTCGGGGTCTGCCAGGGAAGCCCTGCCCATGGCTACCAAATCCGCTTTCTTGCCGGCGATGATCGTCTCTGCAAGAAGAGGATCGTTGATTCTTCCTACGGTGATCACGGGAACATCGACGACCTTTTTGACCTCTTCTGCAAAGTGGACAATCCATCCGTGACGAATGGCAGCCGGAGGCGTGATCGCATAGGCGCTTCCATAGACCCCCGCCGAAATGTGGAGCCCGTCCACTCCAGCTCTTTCCAGCATCGCCGCGATCGTTTTGGTATCTTCGATCGTCCTTCCACCCGGCACCATTTCATCCCCTGATATCCTGAAAAGGACCGGGAAATCGCTTCCCGCCTTCGACCTGACGTTCGACACGATTTCTAAAGGGAAACGCATCCTGTTCAATAAATTTCCGCCATACTCGTCGATTCTCTTATTGGAATAGGGGGACATAAACTGGGCAATCAGATACCCATGGGCTCCGTGAATTTCGATTCCGTCAAAGCCGGCCTTCCTTGCCCGCCGCGCACAGTCGCCGAACTCCTCCACGATGTCCCGAATCTCGTTTCCCTCAAGGGCGTGGGGGATCTCCTGAAGGCGAGGGCATGGGATGGGGGAAGGGGCGACCGGCTGGCATCCGATCAAAGCCATGCTGGTTTGTCTCCCAGCGTGATAGACCTGGGCGAATATCTTGCCTCCAACATCATGAATCCTTTTTGGCAGTTTCGAGTGACCTTCTATCTGACTGTCGTTCCACAACCCCGGTACGTTTGAAAAGCCTTTGCCTTTAGGATCTACGGCATAATCTTCAGTAATGATCAGCCCCCAGCCTCCCCTGGCTTTCGCCTCATGATAAGCAACATACCTTTCAGTGGCTGTTCCATCTCCATGGCAAAAGTTTGTCACCATTGCTGGCACCACGAGCCTGTTTGAGATTCTTACGTTTCCAATCTCGATAGACGAAAATAGATTCTTAAGCATAAGGCACCTCGCGCGCTGTACTTCCTTCTCTGATTCTGCTTAACTTGAAGGCTGGGTTAATGTCAACAGAACTTTCATGCAGTAAAGGATTTGAGGTTTACTTTCCCATTGACATCCGGCCTACGTTCGATTAGTTTACAGAATAATCGGTGGGGAGCGTGGATGCGCGTCTTAATCGTTCAATTATTGGTTAACGGCCTCATCACCGCCAGCTTCTATGCCCTCGCGGGTGTGAGCTGGGGAGTCATCTACAGAACAACCCGTATCTTCCATTTCGCTCATCATTTGGTTTTTGCAGTCGCCGGTTATGCCGCTGTCTTTCTCACGGCCCGGGCCCATGTAAACTATCTCTTCGGGTTTTGTGCGGCAGTGGGGGTCGCCATGCTCCTCGGCTGCGCCATGGATGCCTTTCTTTACCGGAGGCTGAGGAGGGCGGGAGCCACTCAGGCCGCAACGTTCCTCGCCTCCCTGGGGTTGGGAACAGCAGGAGTGGCCATTCTTCTCCTGGCGTTTACCTCCAGTCCCCGGCGCCTCGAGGGATTTCCGACAAAGGTGCTTTCCGTGGGCGACGCATTTTTTAGTGTGGCGGACTTAACGATGGTCATCGTGAGCTGGGCGATGATCGGATGCTTGCTCCTTTTTCTGACCCGATCAAGGTACGGGAAGGCGATCCGCGCCGTGGGCAGCAACGCGGAAATGGCCAGAAACGTGGGTTTAAATATCGATCGGCTCTATCTGCTTGTTTTTGCGATCGGGTCCGGTCTGTTTGGGGCCGCATCCTTTCTATTTACGGCGAAAAACGTGGCCTATCCCACCATGGGGATCCATCCTTTTTTTATGTCCTTTACGGCTGTTTTCCTGGGAGGTGTGTCCAGCATACCAGGGCATGCGCTTGCCGGCTTCGTTCTCGGGTTTGCGGAGAATCTCGGCATGCTCGTCCTGCCCGGAGAGTATAAGACGATGATCGCTTTTGCCATTTTATTCGTGGTGATTGTGGTCCGGCCCGAGGGGCTCATGGGTTTCGGGCGAGGATGATCCATCCATGGATTATGTCGTCAATATTTTGGTATTCGTCCTCATCTATGCGGTCTTAGTCCAGTCCTTGAACCTCATCATGGGCTACGTAGGTGTCATATCGATGGGCCATGCGGTTTTCAGCGCCATCGGGGCTTATACCGCGGCCCTGATCAGCATCCATCTCGGGTATAATTTTTTTATTGGAATGGCCGCCGGATTCGTGCTCGCGGCCATCGTTGGGGCCCTCCTGGCAATTCCGTCCCTCAGGGTTCGAGATGAGTATCTCATCGTCTTTACCGTTGGCTTCCAAATGGTGGCCTATGAATTTATGCTGACGGCCCGAGGGATTACGGAGGGACAAGGAGGGATTCCCAATATCCCCACCCCACGGTTGTTCGGGTTCGAGTTTAATACTCCCCTCCGGTTTCTCCCCCTCGCTTTTGTCACCGGCCTCGTATGTTTTTCCGTCGTCTGGCGGTTGGTCCACTCTCCCTTTGGTCGGGTGCTGAAAGCGATCCGTGAAGATGAAAGCGCCTGTCGGGCTCTGGGAAAAAATACGCTTAAGTTTAAGGTCTTGGTATTCGCCCTGGGCGGGGGGATTGCCGCGATCGCCGGAAGCAGCATGGCGTATTTTGTTACCTTCGTCAGTCCGGTTTCGTTCAGCATCGAGATTTCCATCTTCATCATTGTCATGGTTATTCTCGGCGGAGAAGCGAATTTTTGGGGGCCTCTGGTGGGGGCGGCCATTTTGGTGGGCCTGCCAGAAGTGTTGCGGTTTGTTCCGGGTGCAGCGGGCGTGGTTGATGTCCTCCGTGAAATCTTCTACGGCCTTATTCTAATGTTAATGATGATTTTTCGCCCCCAGGGAATCCTGCCGGAATATGCGGCTCAAGCCAAAGAGTTTGAGATGCCGGCCGATGCGCCGGTCGACGGAAATGGAGGCAGTCGCGACGATAAAGGAAACTTATCTTTGCCCGGGGGGAAAACAGTATCGACTCCCATTCTCGAAATTAAGGGGCTTTCAAAATCTTTTGGCGGGCTGCAGGCGGTGAAAGATGCTTCACTCATGCTGTCGTCTGGGAGGGTGACCGGTTTGATCGGTCCTAATGGGTGCGGCAAGACAACCATTTTTAACTTGATCACGGGCTTTTTGGACGCTGACAGCGGAAAGGTCTACATTCACGGCAAAGAGATCACCGGGAGGGCCCCGCACAAACTGATGGATGACGGACTCGTCCGTTCCTGGCAGGATATCCGTGCTTTTAAGGACATGACGGTACTGGACAATGTGCGGGTTGCCCGTCCAAGACAGAGCGGGGAAAGAATCCTATCCCTGTTTTTCTCGCCCTGGCAATTGGCCCGGGAAGAACGGGAAAATTACGGCAAGGCTTTAGGGTACCTGAAAATGGTAGGCTTGCTCGATAAAGCGGGCCACCTGGCCGGGAATCTTTCCACAGCGGAGCAAAAACTCGTGGCCCTGGCGCGCTTAATGGCCACGGAATGTCCTGTCCTGCTCCTGGATGAGCCGACATCAGCCCTTGACCCGGAGTCCGTGGAGAGAATCATAAAACTGATAAGGAACATAGCGAAACAGGGACAGAAGACGATTCTTCTCATCGAGCATAATTTGGACGTGGTCAGGGGGTTGGTGGAGGAAGCTTACTTCATGGGCGAAGGCAGGGTTTTGGCCAACGGCGACCCGGCAAGCCTGATGGCCGATCCCAGGCTCGCGGAGGTGTACTTTGGAATCGATTAGGCCAGGGCAGGGGGCAGAGGTTTAGCCATGCTGCTTACGGTAAGAAACCTTGAGGCGGGATACGGGAAAAAGCAGATACTGTATGGTCTCTCCCTGTCCATCCTGCCTGGTGAGATTGTGGGACTGATCGGCCATAACGGCGCTGGCAAGAGCACTGCGCTCCAGTCTATCTTCGGGTTATTAACCCCTTACGGTGGACAGGTACTTTACATGGATCGGGATCTCACCTTTGCACCGCCAGCTTCCAAATTGCACGCGGGGATCTACCACTTACCGCAGGAGAATTTTATGTTCAGCGACCTGACGGTTACCGATAATCTCGAGATGAGCTTTTTTACCATGAAGGAACAAACGGCTTTTCCGTCGAGACTTGACATGGTCTATCAGTTTTTTCCAGTATTGAAGGATCGTAAGAATCAACTGGCGGGTACGCTCAGCGGCGGGGAGAGGCGGATGTTGGGGATCGGGATGGGCTTGCTGAGAGAGCCGAAGCTGCTTATGCTGGACGAGCCTTCCAGCGGATTGTCCCCTGTCGCTTTCCAGAATGTGGCGAAGATTATCGAGAAGATTAACAGGAACCTCCGAACAGCCGTTCTGCTGGTGGAGCAGAACGTAAAGGTGGCCTTCAAGCTGAGCAAGCGAGTCTATGTGATGAAGGCAGGGCATATTATTTTAGAAGAGACGGGGGCAGAGCTTCTCAAGCGAAACGAATGGTGGGACCTCTTCTGACGGAATAGGGAATAACGCCGGCAATCGGTCAAGATCAAAAGCAAGAAGCATTCATTCTACGGGTTTGTTGCTGTTGCCGTCATTCCTTCGCGAAACTTGCCCCGGACGGCGATCCGGGGGCAGGAATCCAGTGTTTCTTCTGGATTCCGGGTGGCCCCCGGCTCAAGGCCGGGTTTGCCCGGAATGACGACCCTACTGGATGCCGGCGGGCGGTTGGGCGGTAGTTTTTGACCGGGAATCATAGATAGGAGGGTGCAAAAGAATGTTCGACATCCTATTGAAAGACGGGCTGATCATCGATCCTTCGCAGACGATACATGGCGAGGGATCTGTGGCGATTCAGGACGGCAAGATCCAGGCCGTCGGGAAGAATTTCCCGGACGGTGAGGCGAAGAAGATATTCGACATGAGGGGAAAAATGATTGTCCCCGGCCTGATCGACATTCACTGCCATCCTGTGAAAGGGTTTTGGGAGTGGGGAGTTCCGGCCGATGAATTCGGTCTGAACTCCGGTGTGACGCTTTTAGGTGACGCCGGATCTGCGGGTCCGGCAAACTTCGAAGCGTTGCGATTATTCATCGTCGACCGTGCCAAGACCGATATCCTCTGTTTTCTCAATTTAGCCAATACGGGCCTCGTCAAGATCCCCGAGCTCTGTTCGGAGCACGATTTCGATATCGATCGGTGCAAGCAAGCCGTTGAGGTTCACGCCGACCTCATCAAGGGGATCAAAGTTCGGTGCGTTCAGGCATTGTCCGAGGGGCTCGGGATCAAGGCGATCGAAGGGGCGAAGAAACTGGCGAAGGATTGCCGCATGCCATTAATGCTCCATATCGGCGAAACGAGAAAACGCGTTCCCGCGGACAAGATGGACGATTTTTCTCGGGCCGCCGTGGCCCTCCTGGAGAAAGGGGACATCCTCAGCCACTATCTTACCTGGGAGCCGGGTGGCATGATCTTAAAGGACGGGACCGTTTATCCGGAGCTCAGTGCCGCACACAAACGAGGGGTCTTTCTTGATTGCTGCCACGGGCTGAATCACTTCAGTCTCACGATTGCTCGCCACGCCATCTCGTTAGGGCTGATCCCTTCGATCATCAGCACCGACATGGTATCCATCGTCCGGTCGGCGGCGCAATCACTGGCCGTGGTGATGTCCAAATTCATCAACCTGGGACTCACAGTGGAACAGGTGATCGAAATGACGACGATCCACCCGGCAAGGGCGCTGGGGGAAGAAGGCAGGCGCGGTAGTCTGAAGCCGGGTAGGGCTGCCGATATCACGGTCCTCGAGCTGACGAAAGGAGATTATTGTTTCGTCGACGGGACAGGGGGCGAGAGGATGCAGGGGGACAGACTGTTGGAGCCGAGGATGGTTTTCAAAAGAGGAGAGCCGATGCCCGCCTATTCCGGCTATCATATTCCTCCTGTGTACAAGACGGTGTCATAATTGCGGTGTTGACGGAAGAGACGGTCGGGTTCCAAAGTCTTAGAATGCGGTCTTTTAGAAATTGCTAATCGATGCTTGTGCAAAGTGGAGTTATCTCAAGGATATGGAGCGTCTAAATCTCACATATTAAAGGTTGCCGCTCTAAGACTTTTCCCCCCGGCCGTCTCTTCCGCCTTGTTTGGAGCGATTCAGCAGGCATGGCTTGCGGGGCACGTTCCGGCAATCAATCTTTTAGCAGAAAAGAAAGGAGGATGGTTATGAAGCACGGAAGAATTTTGTTGGTTTGTATGGCCGTATTGGTGTGGTGTCTGCCAGCCTATGGGCAGGGGACAAAGACGTTTCCGATCGGAGCCTTCTGGCCGATGACGGGTCCGCAGGCCTATTACGGCAGAGTCATGAGCCGCGGCGCCCTGACGGCAATCGATGAAATCAACGGGGCTGGCGGCGTGGCGGGATACAAGATGAACCTAATCATTACGGACTTCAAGAATGTGGATGTGAATCTGTGCGTTACCGGCGTGCGGAAGATGATCAGCGTGGACAAGATCCCGGTGGTATTGGCTTCTTTCAGCGTGACCTCTTTGGCGGCCCAGCCGATCTGCGAGAAAGCGAAGGTTCTCATGATCAACGGCGGGGCCTGGAGTCCCAAGCTGGTGGATAAGCCTTTCTTACACACCACGCGATTGTCACAGCAGCAGCTGCTACCGGCGATGATCAAATATTTTTGGGATATCGGGATACGCCGGCTCGGTTTGATGTACCTCTCGGACCCATCGGGTGAAATGCCCATGAAAAATACCGTGATCCCGACGTGGACCAAGTGGGGAGGGACGATCGTCGCCGAGGAGCCTCACCAGCCGGGACTGACCGACTTCAGCGCCTATCTCACCCGTATTCGGGCGGCCAAGCCGGATGCCATTATCAATCTCTCGACGGGTGCGGATATCGGATACGCTGTGAAGGGGGCAAGAGAGATCGGCTTGACCTGTCCCATCTCTGTTCCAGAATGGACCAACGATCTACAAACGATCGCCGGTGAGACGAGTGAAAACGTCTATTCCTGTGTGGAGAACTACGATCGGACGAGCTCGTATCCTTTGACCAAGACGTTTGTCAAAGACTTTGAAACCAAATGGCAAGAGCCGACCGACTTCTACTCAGCCAACTACTACGATGCCGTGCGGTTCATTTTTGCCGAGTTGATTAGGCGGGTGGTTAAGAAAAAAGGCAATCCGCTCAATGGCGGCGAGCTGGAAGAAGCCATCTGGCAAAATCCGAGTTTTGACAGCGTCTACGGAGGTAAAATGACCTTGAGGCGGGACGGATCCGTGGAAAAGCCCATGGTCATTTTCAAAGTCGTCAAGGGTAAATTGACGCTGGTGAAGAAAGTGGGCGCCGCGGAATAAAACGGCCGCTGTTTGGTAAGGGATAATGGGGGCGCAGTCATTGCGCCCCCACACGGTGTTTTTAACGGGGGAGGCCGACGGTCTTTAGAAGTTTGACCAACATTTGGTCTCTCCAGTTTTTGATTTCTTCCAACGTTTTTGTACGAACCGCCTCCATCTCCTCAACGCCTCTGATCACTTTCTTCGCTGCGGAGGGAGGGATGGAGGTCCAAGTTTCCATCGTCTCCCATCGGTTGCGGTAGGATTGAGCATAGTTCTTGATGAAACGCTCGACACCGTTTCCGGCTAAGTGGATCCGCAAGAACGGACCGATGATCGGGTCGCGGAGGCCTATCCCCGTGCAAAAGGCCTTGTCCACCTCTTCCGGACTGGCCACACCCTTATCCACCAGGTCAATGGATTCGCGCAATAGGGCCGCCTGCAATCTGTTGACAATATAGCCGGGAACCTCGCGTTTAAGCAAAACAGGGGTTTTGCCCAGCCTTTTCATGAAATCACAGGCTGCGGTCACCGTTTCAGCAGAGGTCTTTTCACCGCCAACGATTTCAACGAGCGGGAGAAGGTGAAGCGGAAGAATAGGGTGGACCAACACACAGCGGTGGGGTCGCGCCGTCACCCTTTGGATTTCCGTCATCAGCAGCCCCGAAGAACTGCTCGCCAAAATGGCATGGCCGGGAGCCGCTTGATCCATTTCTTTAAAGACTTCTCGCTTCAGTTCATAATGATCAAGAACCGATTCTTGAACGTAGTCCGCCTGGACGACCGCTTCGCCAATGGACGTCGTTATTTTTATCCGCTTCAAAGCGGCATCAGACTCCTTTTTCTTTAGAAAATGGTTTGCCTCCAGAAACCTCAGGTTCGACCTGACAGCAGCCACGGACTGCTTTAGGATGGTCTCATTCAGGTCCTGAAGAACGACTTCAAGACCTTTTGAGGAAAATAGGGTCGCCCAACCCTGGCCTATCAGACCTGCTCCGACACAGACCACTTTTTTGATTTCCATCGGCTCTCCTCCTCGCCCAACGCCTCGATGGGTCGAAGGGCTCAAATTAAAATCTAAAATAGAACGATCGATTCCCGCTCACAAAGATCCTACACTCGACCATAGGTGCTTGTAAAGAGTAAACATGATTCCGGTTTCGATTCAGTTCTTCCCGAGGTTCTGGGTCTCCTTACGCACCGCGAGCGAAGTCAATAAGGGTGTTTGGGGATATAAACGAAATATATTATCTTTGAGCGGTCATTAAGTTACATCAAATTTGATGTTGACTCTTAACGAAATTCGCTGTAGAATTTCATGAGACTGAGGCAGTGCGATGCGCAGGGAACGGTTTAGGGATCCGAATTTTGAAGGAAAACTCAGAAAGGGCAGCGGAACTTGGGACGTGGCTGTTCAATTAGCTTTCCTTCGTAAGAAGTCTGGATTGTCCCAGAGAGAGCTGGCAAAACGAGTGGGGACCTCTCAACAACAGATTAGCCGTCTGGAATCACCATCGTATAAAGGTCACTCTCTAAGCATGCTGCGTCGGGTTGCAGAGGTTCTCGGAGCCGGTGTTCGTGTAGAGATCCAGGACAAGAAACAACAGCCTCCACCCGTTGTTGCCGAAGCCGAGGCCGTTTATATAACCAAGAGGAAGGGTTTGGACAAACGACCAAGAGGACTCCAAAAGTTTGAGATGGACTTCTCGAAGAAAGAGAAAGCGGACTCCGTGAGGAATTTCCGCATTGCGGAGGCGCTCTACAGGGAAGCGGTGAGGCTTGGTATCATCCCTTTAAAGAACGCTCTTGATGGGATAGAGGTGGACCTTAAAATAGCGCGGGTCATTAATCGTGTTTGAGAGATTGCTTAAAAAGATTGCGCTTCAGTTGAAGAAGGCGTCGATTCCCTACATGGTGATCGGCGGCCAAGCAGTGCTTCTTTACGGAGAGCCGAGGCTGACCCGGGACATCGATATCACCCTGGGGTTGGGTGTCGACGGACTGGATAGAGTTAAGAAAATCATTTCGACCGTTGGCCTGAAGAGTCTTGTTCGGAAGGAAAAGGAATTTGTGGAGCGGAACACGGTGCTTCCTGCGATCGATAAAAAAAGTGGCATTCGGGTCGATTTTATCTTCTCCTTCTCTTTGTACGAAAGGCAAGCCATCGAGAGGGGGAAGGATATGAAGCTGGGCAGATCACTCGTTCGGTTTGCTTCTCTTGAAGATGTGGTGGTGCATAAAGTGATTGCCGGAAGGGCAAGGGATCTCGAGGATGTGAGATCCATTCTCTTAAAAAACCCAAAGTATGATTCAGGCTATATCAAAAAATGGTTGAAGGCGTTTGACGAATCCTTGGGCGAAAAGTTTTTAAAGATATTCAGAAACGTAGAGAACGAAATCAATGACTTCAACACAAAACACTGACACGACTCGAGATCACGATTCACGGTTGTTGCGATTAAACGGTGAGGTTTGATGGGTTTGGCAATCCGAAATCCGCAATCCGCATTTGAAAGCTCCATTCCTATTGACAGCGTGTTCCTCATCGAGTACACTTTTGTCAAGAGGCTCAGTAATGAAAACGCTCAAAACCTTGATGGTGGTTATGCTCATTTTATCGGTAGCATTTCTGTTCGTACAGGCAGTGGAAGCGGCCGACCATGGTGGAGGCCACGGAGGGCATGGCGGAAGCTATCATGGGGGATTCGGTCATGGCCATGGCTTTTTTGGGGGATTTGGATATGATTGGTGGGGTTATCCTTACTGGTGGGACTACCCTTACTATCCTTACTACTATCCCTACTATGATCCTTATTATTATCCCTACGATCCTTATTATGGGGTTTACGGGGAACCGTCGGCGCCTCCGCAGGGGGTGGTTCCGCCGGCAGAATCGGGACAACAACAACCTTCTTTTTGGCGCTTCTGCCAGGACCCAGAGGGTTACTACCCTTACGTCAAAGATTGCCGCGGGGGTTGGGTGAACGTAGTGCCGCCCAAACCGGATGCGCCTCCACCGGCGACATTGGGCGCTCCGATACTACCGCCTTCGCCTCCCGCTAAGAAACCGGAAAAGTAAGAATTGAAAAAGGAGGCTTTTGCGCTACCTGTCCTCCGTAGTGTTGCAAGGTCGGAGGCAGGAAGATACTTCTTTGCATTTCGAGGCAGAGCTTAAACCGGAGATTCGCAGAGCCTGCTTCAGCTTCTCAGGTCGGAGCCAAACCTGTGTCGATGTTCAGGCAAAAGATGTGATATACGGATCCCATCCATACTTCCGAGTACCGATTCATGTCCCCGCAGGTTCAAAGAGAATAGACTGTTACGCTGAATACATTCGAGACGGGAAAACACGCCGGACAAATACCGTAACGTATCGCGTCATCCTTATGAAACCCGAAGAATAATCGCTTTTCTTCCGGGCACGCGACGCAAGTCACGGACCTATGCTCTTTGCCTTTCTTCCGGACACGGAAAACGGTCACGGACACGTTTTTAATATCACCAATACTTCTCTCTCTCGATGATCGTGGCAACGCCCTGTCCCCCGCCGCAACAGGCATTGGCCAAGCCGTAGCGGGCACCTTTCAGCTTAAGGATGCGCGCGAGGGTCCCGACCAGCCGATTGCCGGTGGCCCCCAGCGGGTGTCCGATAGCCGTACCGCCTCCCATGACATTCACCCGACCCGGATCGATGCCGAGCTCTTTGATGCAGTTGAGCGCAACAATGCAGAATGCCTCGTTGATCTCCCAGTAGTCGATATCCTTTGCTTTCAGTCCGGCCTTTTCCAGGGCCAAGCGAGAGGCCGGCACCGGACCTACCCCCATGATCGTGGGGTCAACCCCGGCGAAACCGATGGAAC
>Ga0335081_10005516_pt1 | contig 20031 bp, 18 predicted proteins | sample Lox_Sample_35_FD_206713 | JGI IMG/M metagenome (GOLD analysis project Ga0335081, IMG submission 206713) | Soil microbial communities from Loxahatchee National Wildlife Refuge, Florida, United States - Lox_Sample_3.5 | ecosystem: Environmental > Terrestrial > Soil > Wetlands | place: USA... | reverse complement strand
CCGGATCCTGGGCCGGATCCTGGGCCGGCCGGCGGCTGGGTCATCGACGGCCTCAAGCGGTACATCACCAACGCCCCGGCGGCGGACATCTTCATGGTGTTCGCCCGCACCGACCTGGCGGCGCCGCCGGGCAAGGGCATCGGCGTGTTCATCGTCCCGGCCCGGCTGGCCGGGGTATCGGTGGCGACCAGGGACCACAAGATGGGCCAGGCCGGCGCGTGGACCGCCGACGTCGCGTTCTCCGGCGTGCGGGTCCCCCGCGACGCGCTGGTCGGCGAGGCGGCCGCGGCCGGCTACTCCACCGCGATGCGCAGCCTGGCACACGGGCGGCTGGTCATCGCGGCCATGTGCACGGGCGTCATGGCCCGGCTGATCGACGAGAGCGTGACCTACGCCAGGGAGCGCTCCCAGGGCGGCCACCCGATCGCCGACTACCAGCTGGTCCAGGCCATGCTGGCGGACTCGCAGACCGAGTACATGGCGGCCCGGGCGCTGGTGCTCGACGCCGCGGCCCGGTACGACGCAGGCACCGACCGGCGGCTCGCCCCGTCGGCGGCCAAGTACTTCGCCAGCGAGGCGGTCGGCAGGATCGCCGACCGGGCGGTGCAGATCCACGGAGGTTCGGGTTACATGCGCGGGGTCCCGGTGGAGCGGCTGTACCGTGACGTGCGCCTGTTCCGGATCTACGAGGGCACCAGCCAGATCCAGCAGCTCGTCATCGCCCGGGAGATGCTGCGGTAGGTTCTTCTCGCCGACTTGGGACCAACGTCCCTTCTCTTGATGGCACGTGAGCCGGTGAGATAGACGGATGTTCGTTGGCGATGAGGTGCGCCTGGACATCGGCTTCGCCGTCGCGCGTGAGAGGCTGCTGCGGCTCAGCGAGGGCGATGCGCTGCTGGCCACCTCGGCAGGAGCCTACGGCCCGGGCCTCACCCGGGTCGGCGTGGCAGGCGTTTCCAAGCTGGTCCGGGTGCAGGCCCGCGTGTTGTCCTCGATGAACAAATCGGCCGGGCTGGCGCTGCGCTGGGAGGCCATCGGGCCGGGCGGCGGGTTGTTCCCGGTGCTGGACGCCGACCTCACCCTTGCCCCGGCGGGCGCCGGCACGATGCTGACGCTGGCCGGCGCCTACCGGCCGCCGCTCGGGCCGCTGGGCCAGGCCATCGACCGGGCCATCCTGCACCGGGTCGCCGTCGCCACCATCCGCAACTTCATCGTCGAGGTGGCGGCTCAGCTCGACGACCACCCCGTCCCTAACGGAGCGGGATCGCCGGAGTCGAAGGCGTAGTTCCTGATCTGGAGGATCGCGTCGTCCAACTGGTCCAGCGCCTCGGCCAGGCGCGCCCTGAGCACGTCAGCGGGCAGCCCGGAGGCCGCCTTCAGATTCAGCCCGACCTGGAAGAGCCGGCCCACCACCTGGTCGAGCAGATCCCTGGTGACCTGAGGCTGTTCGGCCGCGACGCCGCGGGCCAGGTCAGCGAGATCGTCCCGGCGCCGGGACTCGGTGGCGTCCCGGATCACCGCGAGGACGAACGTCTCCGAGGCGGTCGGCACCGGGCTCAGGCTGATCTCCACCGGCACCGTGGCCCCGTCCTTGCGCAGGGCGGCGAGCCGGGACCGTTCGGCCATCGGCCTGGCCCCGGGCGCCTCGGCATATCCGGTCCGGAAGGCCTGGTGCAGGACCCGCAGCTCGGGCGGGACCAGTGCCTCCACCGGCAGCCCGGTCAGCTCCTCGCGCCGGTAGCCGAGGATCTCCGCGCACCGCCGGTTGACCAGGGCGATCGTCCCGTCGTGAGCCGCCAGCAACAGGCCATCCCCGAGGGCGTCGAGGAGCCGCCACAGCACGGCCGGAGTGATCCTGGCCGCGGTTCCGGCGGGCGCGCTGGCCTCGGCCGTCGCGTTGACCGCGGCAGTCATGGTCACCGCGCTGACCTCGGTGGCCGTCGTGGCCACCGTCGCGAGGGCCGCCTCCAGTGACGGGTAGATGGGCACCAGCCGGTCCACCTCTTCGATGGCGAGCACACGACGCACGGCCGGCGCGGTGACCACGAGCTGGACCCGCGTCCCGCCGATCGCCGCCCGCTGACAGGCCCGCGCCACCGCCGCCACGGCCGAGTGATCACACGACAGGGTGCCGCCCAGGTCGCCGACCAGGACCTCGGCGCCGCGGTTGATCACGGCCAGCAGCCGGTCGCTGAGCTGGCTCGCGTTCGAGACGCCGACATGAGCGGGGAACGTGACTATCGCCTGCCGGCCCGCCCATCTCACCGGGAACAGGTCATCGGGCATGACGGCGGCATCTTCCCTCATCGGCGGTGTGGAGCAGATTGTACGCGTACCGGGTCCGGTCACGACCTGCTCATCCGGCCAGCAGGACGCCGAGGAAGAGGGCGGCCAGGGCGCTGAGCCCGGTGAGCGCGCCCATGATCGCGCGGCCACGCGGTGTCCGGGAGCGGATGTGCAGGGCGGCGGTGACGCCGGAGATCAGCACGACCACCAGCTTGACGATCAGGGTGGTGCGGTAGCTGGCGTTGTGGCTGACCTGCGCGGGGGTGGCGGCGATGTTCCAGATCCCGGTGGCGACGAGCACCGCGAAGGCAGCCCAGGCGACCTGGTTGAAGCGGCGGGCGGCCTCGGTGACGACGCCCGCCCGGCGCAGGACCGGGACGAGCGCGGCCAGCACCAGCTGGCCGCCGACCCAGATGGTGGCGGCCAGGACGTGCAGGAAGAGGCGGATGGTGTCCCAGCTGACGGCGAGCATCCCCTATCTTCCCGCTGCCGTTCGCTGTGCGGCCGCTCGGGGTCCGGGAGATATTACGGGTCCGGAAACGGTCGCGGCGATGACGTCGCCTGGTTGGCGACAGGTCGTAATATCAACGCATTGCGATGAGTAGAATACGTATTGTGCGGGCGGGCTGATGGCATTAGACCGGCCTGACGACGACTTCGACCGGCCCGACCGGTCCGAGCGGCCCGAGCGGCCGGTGCCGGGCGGCGATGTTCCCGCGAGGCGGCCGGAGCCGCCCGAGTCGCGTAGCCGCGAGGAGTACTACGAGGTGCTCCGGGCCGCTTCCGAGGGTGAGACGGCTGATGGCGGCCGTGGGGCGGCCGACGCGGAACGTTCGGGATGGGGTGCGGTTGACGCCGAGGACCGGCCGGAGGCCGAGGACATTCACGTCACCCCGGAACGGACCACCCACATACTCGATGGCGAGCCAGGCGGTGGCGGCGGGCACCGGCACGGCACGGGCATTCCCGGCAAGACCGAGTTCCCGGCGAGCTGGGGCGACAAGAAGATCATTGACACTGTGATCGACGTCGCGCGGCGACCTGACATGCCACCCAAGCATCAAGAATCGAATGACCGCTGGGTGGTGCGCGGGACACGAGACGATGTAGAGGTCGTGGTGGTAGTAGCGCGCGATGGGCAGATCTGGACCAGTTGGCCGACTCCGGACAGCCCTGGCGTGGTAAAGAACCCGAAGGAACCGTGATGGATAGGTACGAGATCGCACGACGGGCGTCGGATCTGCCGCATAGATTCGCAGATCGCATTCCGCAGGACACTCTTGAGATCATTGAGCTGATGGACGGCGGCGGCGAATATGGCGAGCTGACGATCGAGCTGGCTGCGGCGTTGGCTGCGCATCAGACTCCGGTTACTCCCGAGGAGAGGGATGAGCTGCGGGAGTTGCTGGAGGCGACGCGCATGCCTACCGATCCCATCGAGCAGCTCAACGTTCGGGCCTAGCTGCTGAGGGACGGTTCGGCGGCGGTGCGTTATCGTCGGCTTCCGGTGGGCATGGCAGGAGGACACAGTGTCCCGGGAGGAACGTTGGACATCACCGAGCTGATCCTTGATGACCATCGCGAGCAGCGGCGGCTGTTCGCGATCCTGGAACAGATCGACCAGACGGATACCGGGGTGCTGTCCGCGATCTGGGACCGGCTCGCTTCGTTCCTCGAGTTGCACGCGGCGGCCGAGGAGGCGATCTTCTATCCGGCCCTGCTGCAGGTGGGGCTGGCCGCACACCGGGCGGCCGGGGTAGAGGGAGAAACGCTCGACGCTATCCACGACCACAACGAGATCAGGGACGCGGTCACTGACGTCGCACGCCATCAGGTGGGTACCGACGAGTGGTTCGGCGCGGTGGCAGCAGCGAACCTGGCCAACAGCGACCACATGGCCGAGGAAGAGCGCGAGGGACTGACGGACTTCCGCCGGCTGGCGGGGTTGCAGCGCCGCCATCAGCTCGCGGTCGCCTTCGCCGCCTACGAAGCGCGGAACTTCGCCGGAGTCCCCGTCGTGGACAAGGACCCGGCCACTTACGTGCGCGAGGCGGAGGAAGAAGACGGGCTAGAGCCCCGGAGCGGATCGCTCAGCATCGGCAGCCTCAAGCGGGGCTGACCGGCCCGGGGTGATCACCCCGGCCGGACCGGGGGTCCATGGCTGTGGAGGATCTTGGTCCGGTCCTTGTTCCACGCGGTCGTCGTCCCGTCGCGGTTCAGGACCAGGCTCCAGTCCCATGTGTGGATGACGATCAGGTGATGGAACCGGCACAACAGGACACAGGCCGCGGTGCTGGTCTCGCCACCGTTCTTCTTGTGCTTGACGTGGTGGACCTGGCAGACGGAGGCGGGCTGGTGACAGCCGGGGAACCGGCAGTGCTGGTCGCGGAGGATGACCGCGTTGCGGATCCCGGCCGGGACGGTCTCGGCATAGCCGATGTCCAGCGGCAGGCTCGGCCCGGCCAGGCGGGCGCCGAGCTGGCGGCGGCGGAGGAAGCTCGCCAGGCCGCCGGGGCCAGACAGGAGGTCCACGGCCCTGCCGATGACGGCACGCTCGACCGCGGCCCAGGCCTGGGTGGTGTCCGGCCTGGGCTCGCCGTCGCGGCGGAGCCGGTCCAGTTCCACGCAGAGGCGGACCAGGTCGTCTAGGGCGTCAGGGTTGACATCGCCGGTAACGATCGGGGCCATGGCCGCGTCGCATGCGATCGCCTCGGCGGCGTCGCCGTCTAGCCAGAGACCGCCGTCCCCGCCGCCTTCGGCGGCAGCGGCGCGGTGCCCGGCCCACCGGGCGCGGACCTGGGTGGTCCACTCGTCCAGCAGGGCCGAACTCCCGTTCAGGCGCATCAGATCGGCCAGTGTGATGTGCGCCCAGACTCTGACCGGCTGGCCGGCCCGCTCCGGTACCAGATTGGCCGTGACCAGCCGCTGCATGGCTTCCTGGAGCGCGTCGTGATACCGCTGGGCCTGGCTGCGGTCGTCTTCCTCCCCGCCCGGAGCGGACAGTGCGTCCAGCACCTTGGCCACCACCGCCGTGCACTCGGGCGTCAGGTCCCCCGAGACGACGCCGGCCCCGCCGAAGGTGGTTTCCAGCCGGACCGAACGGTCGTCGAACGCCTCGTCCTTATCCTGGCTGGGGGTCTCGGGCTGGGAGCGCTCGTAGATCTCGCCGTATAGCTCGGCCAGGTCCGGCAGGTCCGTCCCGGCCACGGCCGCGGCGACCAGGATCGTGTCCGCGTCGGCCCGGCGCGCTTCGGGGATCTTTTCGGTCCACTGGCACAGGAGCCGGGCCACCGGCTCCGACACATCACCCGCAGCCATCGCCGCGAATACCGCGGGGTGCTCCAGGGCACGCCGCATCCAGGCTGTGTGGCTGGCCGCGGCGCCCTTGGTCACCCCGGTCTTGTAGACCAGCCACGCCTTGGCGCTGTACTGCGCGTCGGCGGAGTAGCCCCGGCCGGAGGTGAACGCGCCGAGCATCGAGGTCCGGGCGGCCGCGCCTATCGCGGTGGCCCGCTCCAGCACCTTCAGGCAGCGCGCCTGTTCCTCGGCCGTCATCTCGGAGGCATCAGCCGCCGCCAGATAGCCCAGCGCGGCCGTCAGCATCTCCAGCGCCTGGTCGGTGCTGGTCGGCGACATCACATCACTCATCGTGATTCACCTCCTTCCGATGCTGTTCGCGGTCCGGCGGACGGCACTCCTTCCTTGGGCTGAGCTGTTCGGGAACTAGTTCGATTCTAGCAGCGCATGGGGACATTTCCCGGGAAAAACACGGCTGCTAAGATTATATTAATCGAAAAAGATAGCGGTGAGCTTCGTGGGTACGGCGTGATGCTTGGGACTTAGGTCAGGGAGGAGCTGGGCGTGAAGGTGGCGGGTGCCGGGGACTAGCCGTGTTGGTAGATGCAGCGCCGGGCACTGACTGGTCGTGGTGGCGGGTGCAGCGCCGGGCCGGACTGGTCGTGGTGGCGGGTGCAGCGCCGGGCCGGACTAGTCGTAGTGGTGGCAGGTGCAGGTGCGGCGGAGGGTGTCCCGGGTCAGGCCGGCCAGGGTGGGGTAGCCGTCGACGGCCATGATCAGGTCGGTTTCGGCGAGGATGCTGCGCAGGACGTGGACGATGCCGTCGGCGCCGCCGATGGCGAGGCCGTAGGCGTAGGGGCGGCCGACGGCGACGGCGGAGGCGCCCAGGGCCAGGGCCTTGATCACGTCGGCGCCGGAGCGGACGCCGGAGTCGAACAGCACGGGCATGCCCTCGGCGGCGTCGACCACGGCGGGCAGGCAGTCGAGGGCAGGCAGCCCGCCGTCGGCCTGACGGCCGCCGTGGGTGGAGCAGTAGATCCCGTCCACCCCGCCGTCCCGGGCGCGGCGTACGTCGTCTGGGTGGCAAATGCCCTTGACCAGCAGGGGCAGCGTGGTGAGCGAGCGGAGCCAGGGAAGATCGTCCCAGCTGAGCGGGTTGCCGAAGAGGCGGGCGAACAGCCCGACGGCCGCCGCCGGGTCGGTGTCCTGGCCGAGAAGACCCGTGAAGACCGGGTCGCTGGTGTAGTTGGCCAGGCAGTGCCCGCGGAGCTGGGGGAAGTTGCTGGCAGCCAGGTCGCGCGGGCGCCAGCCCGTGACCCAGGTGTCCAGGGTGACCACGATGCCGCGGAAGCCGGCCGCTTCGGCCCGGGAGACCAGGCTGGCGGCCAGATCCCGGTCGGTCGGCGTGTACAGCTGGAAGAAGCCGGGCGTGGCGCCGAACCGGGCGGCCACGTCCTCCATCGGATCGGCGGACAGGGTCGATGCGATCATCGGGACGCCGGTCCGTTCGGCCGCGTCGGCGGTGGCCAGGTCGCCGTGCCCGTCCTGGGCGCACAGGCCGATCACGCCGATGGGCGCCATCAGCAGCGGGGACGGCAGCCTCATCCCGAACAGTTCCACCGACAGGTCACGCCGGGCCGCGCCGACGAGCATGCGCGGGATCAGGCCCCACTGCGCGAACGCGCTGACGTTGGCCCGCTGCGTGTGCTCGCTGCCCGCGCCGCCGGCCACGTAGGACAGGACCGACGGCGGCAGCGCCCGTTCGGCCCGCGCTTCGAGCTCGGCGAACGCCATTGGGAAGCTGGGCAGGACTCCCTGCAGCCCGGCCAGGTAGATCTCCAGCTGGTAGTCCCCGAAGGCCGTCATCTGGACATCCAAGCACACGGTGAGCTGCAACCGTTCTGCACCTGGCCAGGGACCCGGGCGGCTACCCGGCCGCGGGATCGTAACGGGTATGGGTCGACGAGCCAACGTCACTGGGGGTGGCACGGGATGAGCAGCAACAGCCGTAACTCGGTCTCAGCCGAACTCGGCCTGGGACTAGTCGGCCCAGAGCACACGATCGTGCCGCTGATGGCCAGCCTGTACTACAGCTGTCAGGACCCGTACGCGGTCAAGATAGCGTTCCATGTAGGTACGGACGAACCGGTGGAGTGGATCCTCGCCCGCGATCTGATCGCGGCATCCTTGCACTCTCGCGCGGGGGTCGGGGACGTCAGGGCCTGGCCATCAGCGGCATCAGCCCAGGGTCCGGAGACGCTGAACATCTCGATGACGTCCCCGTTCGGCCACGCCCAGTTCGAGGCCAGCGCGGCGGCGTTCGAGACGTTCCTGGCCCGGACCTACGAGCTGGTCCCGGCCGGCGACGAGTCCGGGTACATGAACTTCGACGCCGAGCTGACCGAACTGCTCAGCCAGGCGTAGGGCTCACCAGGCCCCGGCGGACGCGGGCGGGATCACCGGGGGGACGATCGCCTCGATCAGGTGCGGGCCTGGCTCGGCGTAGGCCTCGCGCAGCGCCCGGTCCAGCTCCTCAGCCGTGGTCACGCGCCGGGCCGGGACGCCGAGGCCCGTACTGAGCTGGGTGAAGTCCGGGGTGGGGGCCGACAGGTCCAGCATCCGGGCGGCCCGCTCCCCCGCGCGCCCGCCCCCCGTCTGATCGGCTAGGGTGCGGGCCAGTTCCATTCGCAAGATCGCGTAGGCGGCGTTGTTGATCAGCACGGTGGTGACGTCGAGCCGCTCCCGCGCCTGGGTCCACAGCGCCTGGATCGTGTAGAGCGCGCTGCCGTCGGCCTCCAGCGACAGGACCGGCCGGTCCGGGGCGGCGATGGCCGCGCCGGTCGCGGCGGGCATGCCCTGGCCGATCGAGCCGCCGGTGAGCGTGAGCAGAGTATGCCGCGGCGCGGCGGCCAGCGCCATGGGCAGCGCGAACCCCGAGGTGTTGGCCTCGTCGGAGATGATGGCGTGCTCGGGCAGCGACGCGGCGATCGTGTTGGCCAGGCTGATCGCGTTCAGCGGGCCCGGCTCGGCCGGCGGCGGCGGCGCGGCCTCGACCAGGACCGGCTTGGCGCCGGCCGCGACCTGGTCCGCGAGTAGTTCGAGGGCGGTTCCCGCGTCCTGGTCGGGTTCGGCCAGGGTGGTGACCGTGCCGCCGGGTGGCACCAGGTCGCTGGCCCGGCCCGGGTAGGCGAAGAACGACACCGGCGAGCGGGCGCCGGCCAGGATCAGATGATCGACGCCGGCCAGCTGGGCTTCGGCCTGCTCGGCCAGGTAGGCCAGCCGGTCTACGCCCGGTACCCCGGCGCCTCGCTCGAGCCGCGCCGGGAACGTCTCGGTCAGCAGCCGCGCCCCGGTCGCCGCGCTGATCCGGCTGGCCGCCCGTAGGCCGCGTTCGGACAGGGCCGTCCCGCCGAGGAGAAGCATGGCGCGAGAATTAAGGAGACGACCATGGTCGACCATGAAATCGGGGGCGGGGGCGGGGATGGGGGCATGGACGAAGGCGCGGGGCGGGGCGGGGGCTGCGCCGTCGCTCCAGGAGACGTCGGCGGGGAGTACCAGGGTGGCGATCTGGCCGGACTGGGCCGCCGCCACGGCTCGCATGGCGTCCCGGGCCAGGTCGCGGGGGGTGCCGCTGCAGTGCACCCAGCCGGAGACCGTTCGGGCCAATGCCTCGATATCTGACTGCAGCGGCGCGTCGTAGCGGGCGTGGCCGGTGGCGTGCGCGCCCACGATGACGACCACCGGGGTCCGGGCCCGGCGGGCGTTGTGCAGGTTGGCCAGGCCGTTGGCCAGGCCCGGCCCGAGGTGCAGGAGCACGGCGGCGGGCTTTCCGGCGATCCGGGCGTAGCCGTCGGCGGCACCGGTGGCCACGCCCTCGAACAACGCCAGCACCCCGCGCATCTCGGGCACCGCGTCCAGTGCGCCGACGAAGTGCATCTCCGACGTGCCCGGGTTCATGAAGCACACGTCGACACCCGCGCCGGTCAGGCTGGCCACGAGGGCCTGGGCGCCGATCATGAGGTTCCGCCTGATGTCACGGCTCGATCGTAGGGCCGAACGGGCCTGCCGTGTGCGACCAGGTCAGGACGGCCAGGTCCAGTTGGCCACCTCGGGGGCGTCTTCGCCCTGCTCGCGGGTGTAGGCGCGGGCTTCGATGCGCTTGTCGACCATGAGCTGGCGGACGTGGCCGGCCGAGGAGGACAGGCCGGGTACCCGGTCGATCACGTCCATGACCAGGTGGTAGCGGTCCAGGTCGTTCAGCATGACCATGTCGAAGGGCGTGGTGGTGGTGCCCTCCTCCTTGTACCCGCGGACGTGGAAGTTGTGATGCCCGCTGCGCCGGTAGGTCAGCCGGTGGATGAGCTGCGGGTAGCCGTGGTAGGCGAAGATCACCGGCTGGTCGGCGGTGAACAGGGCGTCGAACTCGGCGTCGGACATGCCGTGCGGGTGCTCGGTCTCCGACTCCAGGCGCATCAGGTCGACCACGTTCACCAGCCGCACCTTGAGCTCGGGCAGGTGCTCGCGGATCAGGGTCACCGCGGCCAGCGCCTCCAGGGTCGGGACGTCGCCGGCGCAGGCCAGCACCACGTCGGGTACGCCGGGCGCGTCGTTCGAGGCCCACTCCCAGATGCCGACGCCGCGCGTGCAGTGGATGATCGCGTCGTCCATGGACAGCCAGGCCGGGTTGGGCTGCTTGCCGGCCACGATCACGTTGACGTAGTTCCGTGAGCGCAGGCAGTGTTCCGCCACGGACAGCAGCGTGTTCGTGTCCGGCGGCAGGTAGACCCGGATGACCTCGGCCTTCTTGTTCACCACGTGGTCGATGAAGCCGGGGTCCTGGTGGCTGAAGCCGTTGTGGTCCTGCCGCCAGACCAGGGAGGACAGCAGGTAGTTGAGCGAGGCGACCGGACGCCGCCACGGTATGCCGCGGGTGACCTTCAGCCACTTGGCGTGCTGGTTGAACATCGAGTCGATGATGTGGATGAACGCCTCGTAGCAGTTGAACAGGCCGTGCCGGCCGGTCAGCAGGTAGCCCTCCAGCCACCCCTGGCACATGTGCTCGCTCAGCACCTCGATCACCCGGCCGGCCCGCGCCACGTGGTTGTCCCCCGGCACGATCTCGCCCTCGAACTGCTTGTCCGTCGCCTGGTAGACATCGGTCAGCCGGTTGGATTCGGTCTCGTCCGGGCCGAACAGCCGGAAGTTCGACGGGTTGTCCCTGATCACGTCGCGCAGCCAGGCGCCGAGCACCCGGGTGGCCTCCGACGTGGTCGCACCCGGCACCGGCACGTCCACGGCGTAGTCGCGGAAGTCGGGCAGCCGCAGGTCACGCAGGAGCAGGCCGCCGTTGGCGTACGGGTTCGCGCCCATGCGCCGGTCGCCGACCGGGGCCAGCGCGGCCAGTTCACCGATCAGGGCGCCGTCGGCGTCGAACAGTTCCTCCGCGTGGTAGGAGCGCATCCACTCCTCGAGCTGGGCCAGGTGCTCCGGGTTCTGCCGGGCCGCGGCCAGCGGGACCTGGTGCGCCCGCCAGGTGCCCTCTACCGGCAGGCCGTCCACCACCTTGGGCCCGGTCCAGCCCTTGGGGGTGCGCAGCACGATCACCGGCCAGGCGGGCCGGCTCTGGTCGCCGTCGACACGGGCGCGGTACTGGATGGCGCGGATCTCGGCGAGGACCGCGTCCATGGTCGCGGCGAGCTGCTGGTGCACCAGCTTGGGGTCATCGCCCTCGACCGTGTACGGGACGTACCCGTAGCCGCGCAGCAGCGACTCAAGCTCCTGGTGCGGGATCCGGGCCAGCACGGTCGGGTTGGCGATCTTGTAGCCGTTCAGGTGCAGGATCGGCAGCACCGCGCCGTCGGTGACCGGGTTGAGGAACTTGTCCGAGTGCCAGCTGCCGGCCAGCGGCCCGGTCTCGGCCTCGCCGTCGCCGATCACGCACGCCACGAGCAGGTCCGGGTGGTCGAACGCGGCCCCGTAGGCGTGCACCAGCGAGTAGCCGAGCTCGCCGCCCTCGTGGATGGAGCCGGGCGTCTCGGGGGCCGCGTGCGAGGGGATGCCGCCGGGGAAGGAGAACTGCTTGAACAGCCGGGCCATCCCCGCGGTGTCCTGTGTGATGCCGGGGTAGAGCTCGCTGTAGGTGCCCTCCAGGTAGGTGTTGGCCACCATCCCGGGCCCGCCGTGGCCGGGACCGCAGATGTAGATGGCGTTCACGTCCTGGTTCCTGATGATCCGGTTGAGGTGCGCGTAGATCAGGTTCAGGCCGGGCGTGGTCCCCCAGTGGCCGAGCAGCCGGGGCTTGACGTGCTCCGGGCGGAGGGGTTCGGCCAGCAGCGGGTTGCCGAGCAGGTAGATCTGCCCCACCGACAGGTAGTTGGCAGCGCGCCACCAGGCGTCGATGGCGTCGAGTTCGGATACGGTCAGCGGCCCGGGCTCAGTCATAGGTCAAGAGTAGGGAAGGAAGGTTAACGCAACCTGCGCAGGTACGGGTCCTGCGGGTGGACGGGCCCCACCTGGACCCGGGCGCCGGCCACGGCCGCTCCGGCCAGGTCCAGCTCGAGCTCGGTGACCTCGGGCAGGTCGTCGGCGAGCCGGGACACCCGCAGGAGCAGGTCGTGGAGCACGTCGAGGTCCGGACGCGACCTGGTGAGGTCGGCGGCGTCGACGTCGGTGAGGGGTGTAAACCGGGCCGTTCGGGATGAATCTCCCGCTTCCAGCCTGACCAGCGGGCCGAACACCCGGTCGCCGGCCACCCGCACCACCACCCGCGGGGTCCCCGAGGGGTCCCTGCTGACTCCGGGGGGGACGAAACCCTGATCCCCCCCGAACCCCCCCGGCGGACCGGCGAGCGCGATCCCGTAGCAGGCCAGCAGCTCGGCGGCCTGGGCCGGGCCGAGCCAGCCGGGAGCCTGGACCAGGGCGCGGGCGTCGGCGGTCCTGACGCCGGGGAGGTCGGGGACCTGGCCGCGGGGGACGGCCCGCCAGGCGCCGTAGCCGGCCGCGCGGGCCATCGCCCGCACCGCGGCCTCCGGCGATCCGTAGGCCGGTATCCGGTTGTCGATGAGCCGAACGGACTCCGGCTGCGTCAGCACGACGGCGGCGAGCGGTTTGGCCACGGTCGCCTCCCGGATCGCCGTCTCCAGGTCGCCGGTAGCCCCGGTGGGCAGCACGATCGCGACGACGGCGTGCACCTCGTCGTCCGCGGCGAGCCGCTCCATCTTCTCGCGGAAGGCCCCGGCCTGCACCGGGGCGGGGGTTTCCGCGGGGCCGTGCACCCGCAGGCCGGCGCTGGTCCCGGCGCGCGCGGCGAGCTGGCCTGCGGTGCGGACGTTGGACAGGATCGCCACGGTGCGCCCGGCCGGGACGGGCTGGGTGGCCAGCAGCGCGGCGGCCTCGACCAGCTCGCCGAAGCCGCCGGTCGTGATGACGCCGGCCTGCTCGAACAGCGTCTCCTGGAAGGGCGTTGCCTCGGCCAGCCCGGTGCCGGCCAGCACGGTAAGGACGGGCATGGCACCGCTGACCCGGCGGGCGGTCCGGGCGAACTTGCGCGGGTTGCCGAACGAATCGAGGTAGAGCACGGCCAGCCTGGTCTGGTCGTCGCGCTCCCACCAGAGCAGCATGTCGTTGCCGGACACGTCGAGCTTGTCGCCGACCGAGGCGAACGAGGAGATCCCGATGCCGAGCCGGGACAGGTGGTCGACCAGGGCGAAGCCGAGGCCGCCGGACTGCATGACCAGCCCGGTCACGCCGGGCCTGGCCGGGCGGGCGGCGAACGTGGCGTCCAGGCCGAGGCCGGGCACGGCCACGCCGAAGCAGTCCGGGCCGACCAGGCGCATGCCGTAGCGGCGGGCTATGGCCAGCAGTTCGGCGCTCTGCGCCGCATCCAGCCCGGACGTGATCACGACCATGGACCTGACGCCGCGCTGGCCGCACTGCGCGGCCACCTCGACCACCCGGGCGGCGGGCACGGCGATCACCGCCAGGTCGGCGGGCTCGGGCAGGTCGAGCGGTGAGGCCAGGGTCGGCTCGCCGCCGACCTGGGCCGCGCGCGGGTTCACGACGTAGAGCCGGCCGCGGTACCCGGCGGCCCTGATGTTGTCCAGGATGGCCCGGCCCACCGTGCCGCGGCGCCGGCTCGCGCCGATCACCGCGACCGACTCGGGCGCGAAGACGTGCCGCAAGCTGGCCACGTCCGCGCTGCGCTCCCGCTCGGCCACGGCGTCCAGGTAGGTGTCGCGGTCCTGGCCGTCCTGCCCGGGCAGCGGGAAGGTCAGCTCGATGACGCCCTCGTTGTAGTGGCGCCGCACCGGCAGGCCGGCGTCGGCGAAGACGCTCAGCATGGCCTGGTTGTCGGACAGGGTCTCGGCCGTAAACGTGGTGATCCGGCGGCTCCTGGCCAGCGAGACCAGGTGCTCGAGCAGCAGGGTGGCGATGCCCCTGTGGTGCATGTGGTCGGCCACGGCGAACGCGAGCGCGGCCGTGTGCGGGTCGTCCCTGGGCGGCACGTAGCTGGCCACGCCGACCACCTGGCCGTTCGCCACGGCCAGCAGCGCCGCGCTGCCCGGTGGCGGGTTGCGGCTGATCCGCCGGGCCTCGCGCTCGGCCGACAGCCGGCTCACGTTGAAGAACCGCAGGTAGCTGTTGTCCGGTGACATCGCCTCGTGCATGGCCTTGACCGCGTCGAAGTCGGCCGGGACGGCCGGGCGGATCTCGACCGTGGTCCCGTCGGCCAGCAGCGCGTACACCGCGGTTGGAGGCTGCGTCATGCTCACATCCTCTCGCAGCGTCTCGCGGCGCCTGTGTCGATGGCTGGGTCCACTGCGAGAATGACTCCATGAGCTTCAGCGTCCAGTCCGAGGTCGGCCCGCTCCGCCAGGTGATCGTGCACCGGCCCGGGCTCGAGCTGTCCCGGCTTACCCCGCGGAACGTCGGCGAGCTGCTCTTCGACGACGTGCTGTGGGCCGGGCGGGCCAGGGAGGAGCACGACGCCTTCGCCGGCGTGCTCGGGGCCCGGGGCGTTCGGGTTCATTACTACGGGCAGTTGCTGGCCGAGACGCTGGAGGTTCCGGACGGCCGCGCCTTCGTCCTGGACCGGCTGTGCGTGCCCGAGATGCTCGGCCCGAACCTGGCCGGGCCGGTGCGGCGGCTCTTCGACGACCTCGACGGTCCCGCGCTGGCCGAGTTCCTGGTCGGCGGCGTGCTCAAGGCGGACCTGCACCCGGCCCGGCCGCACAGCCTGACCTGGGACGTGCTGCACGCAGACGACTTCGTGCTGCCGCCGCTGCCGAACCACCTGTTCCAGCGGGACAACTCCTGCTGGATCTACCACGGGGTCTCGGTCAACCCGATGGCCAAGCCCGCCCGGCAGCGCGAGTCGCTGCACAGCCGGGCCATCTACCGCCATCACCCGATGTTCGCCCGGGCCGACTTCACCTGGCACTACGGCGACACCGACGCCAAGCACATGCCCGCCACCGTGGAGGGCGGCGACGTGCACGTCCTCGGCCACGGCGCGGTGATGATCGGGATGGGCGAGCGGACCACGCCGATGGCGGTCGAACTGCTGGCCCAGGCGCTGTTCCGCAGCGGCCAGGTCAGTGTGGTGATCGCGGTCGAGCTCCCGATCTCCCGCGCCATGATGCACCTCGACACCGTGATGACCATGGTGGACCGCGGCACCTTCGTGCTGTACCCCTACCTCGATCCGCTGCTGCGGTCGTGGACGGTCACGCCGGACGCTAACGGCGGCCTGACCGTGACGCTCAACGAGAGCCTGTGGGGCACCGTGGCGGAGGTTCTCGGCGTGGACAAGGTGACCGTGCTGACCACCAACGAGGACGCCCGCGCGGCCGAGAGGGAACAGTGGGACGACGGCAACAACTACCTGGCCATCGCGCCCGGCGTGATCGTCGGCTACGAGCGGAACGTCGCCACCAACACCATGCTGCGCCAGCACGGCATCGAGGTGATCTCGATCGCGGGCAGCGAGCTTGGCCGCGGCCGCGGCGGGCCGCGCTGCATGAGCTGCCCGATCGAGCGGGAACCCGCCTAGGAGGGCACCACCGCCACGGGGCCGTGCGCGTGGTTCAGCAGGGCGTGCCGCACCGAGCCGGGACCCGGCGCGCCGGGGCGCCTGCCGATGACCACCAGGTCTGCCCGCGCGGACAGGCCGGCCAGCGCGCGGGCCGGGTGACCGTGCACGATCTCGTGACTGACCGGCACGTCCGGGTACTTGGCCCGGCACTCGTCGAGCAGGCCGGCCAGCGCCGTGCCCGCGTCCGCCGCGGCCTGGGCCCTGGATGCGGTGAACGACTGGCCGGCCCGGGAGATGTCGGTCTGGGGCGTGTGCCAGGCGTGCACCGCGTGCAGGCTCGCGTGCCGCAGGCTGGCCTCTTCGAGCGCGAAGGCGAGCGCATCGCGGCTGCTATCGGCGTCGGCGACGCCGACGCCGATAAGCCCGTGAGGCGCCGGCGACTCGTCCCGGATGACCACGACCGGGCTGGACGCGTGGCTGGCGGCGTACCGGCTGACCGATCCGAGCAGCAGGGCGGTGAACGCGCCGGTGCCGCGCGAGCCGAGCACCAGCATCAGCGCGCCCGCGCCGCTCTCGGTGACGGCCTGCGCCGTCGGCCCGGTCAGCTCGTCGGTGTCGATCAGCACGCCGGCGGCTGCCTTCGCGGCCCGTGCGGCCGCCGCGGCCAGCGCCCGGTCGCGGTCGTCGACGAGGACGTCGGTCACCGTCTCGTACTCGGTCGCGTCCGTGTGGGGCCTCATCCGGGGCAGCAGCCCCGCGCTGGCCACGATCCGCAGCGGGGCGCCGCGCAGAGCCGCTTCCCGCGCGGCCCAGTCGACCGCTCGCAGTGATTCCTCAGAACCGTCCGTACCGGCCACGATGGGCTTCGATGCCATGGCTCGTCCTCTCTTAGGGCGCGTGGTCCTTGGGCGCGTCGTCCTTAGGGCACGTCGTTCGCGCACCGCCATCATGACCGCGCGGCCGCGGGTACGGCTAGTGGCGGCCCGGCGGGCGGGCGGCATTCTTGTCATCCCAGAATTGCGCGGAATCGACGCGGGGTACGCTCGTGCGACCAGAGCGCCGGCGAAGCGACGCGAAATTGTTGCGAATTTCGGCTCTGTTGCACGGAGCCTGGTGTGCCTAAGATCATCGGCAGAGGTACAGAGCCGCGGTAGTGACTGAGTCAAAAGGAGATTGACATGCCTGGCATCGTTGTCGGAGTCGATGGCTCCGGTCATTCCCGCAAGGCCCTGGAAACGGCCGCGAATGAAGCGGCGGCCCACCACGCGCCGCTGACCGTGCTCACCGTCCACCAGGCCGTCCGTGACGTATACGGCAGCGCCTCCCACTACCCCGAAGACGCCGGCCTGACCGACAAGGCCCGGCAGGCGGCTCAGGCCGAGGCCGACGAGGTGCTGGCCGGCCTCAGCGCCAAGCCGGCATCGGTCACGGTCACGGCGGTGCACGGCCTGCCGGCCGAGGAACTGATCAAGGCGAGCGAGGGCGCCGACATGCTCGTCCTGGGCCGGCGCGGCACCGGCGGGTTCGGCCGGCTGCTGATGGGCTCGGTGAGCAGCCAGGTCGCCCAGCACTCGCACTGCCCGGTCCTGATCGTGCCGCACGACGGGTAGGCCCTTTATTCAACGGGCGGAGTGGGCTCCGGTCATCATGGCCGCGGTCCTCTGGATGCAGGAAGGAGGGGGGCGGCGGGCCCGGGCGACAGTCCCGCGCCCCCTCCAGATCCCGGCGTCCGGGGGAATGTTTAGGCGTCCGCCGTTGTCGATACCCCTACGGGTATTGACTGCGAGGAGGCAGACGATGGCGACGGTCGAGCTGACGGCCGAGAACTTCAACTCGACGGTGACCGGAGGCGATCTCGTCCTGGTCGACTTCTGGGCCGAGTGGTGCCCGCCGTGCCGGATGTTCGGGCCGGTCTTCGAGAAGGCATCCGAGAAGCACCCGGACGCGGTGTTCGGCAAGGTCGACACCGAGGCGCAGCCCGAGGTGGCCGCGACCTTCAACATCACCTCCATTCCCACCCTGATGATCATCCGCGACAACATCGTGCTGTACGCCCAGCCGGGCGCGCTGCCGGAGAAGGCGCTCGAGGAGCTGATCACCAAGGCCGAGGCCATCGACATGGACGAGGTCCGGGCCAGCGTGGCCCAGGCCGAGGCCGGGAGCGAGACCCAGGCTGCGGCTCCGGCTGAGGCCTGAAACCCGCTACGCGAACCCATAGACGGCGCCGTAGGCCAGTAGCGTGCGCTTCCGGGCGTCAGCTCGTGCTTCCGGGCGTCAGCTCGCGTCCGGGGAGACTAAAACCCTTCGGGATCATGGTGAACTGCTGACGCGGGCGGTGGATAGGACGGCGCGTGCTGTAGCTCCTGGTGGTTCTGCGCTCCTAGCACGCTGTCGTGACTGGTGATGCATACCGCGGTCAGCGGCGGGCGGCGGCTAGGGCGGTGCGGATCGTTTCGGCGTTGGCGGGGCGGCCGGTTTCGGAGGAGAAGGGGCCGTAGGGGGCGCCGTAGACGGGGGTGTCCGGTTCCTGGTGCCAGCTGTCGGCGAGGGTCCCTGCGTCAACGGAGTCGTAGCCGATCGAGTCGAGGTAGGCGGTGACCGCGGCCTTGGCGGCCGCGTCGTCGCCGGCGATGGGCAGGGCGGTGCGGTCCGGGGCGCCGGACGGGCGGGCTAGCGAGGCCAGGTGCCGGTAGTAGATGTTGTTGAAGACCTTCACCACGTGCGCATCCGGCAGGTGGTGCTGGAGCAGGCCGCTGCTGGTGAGCGCGCCGGTGTCGATCACCTCGATCTGGCCGTCGCGCTGCGGATAGTAATTGCCGGTGTCCAGGACCGGCTTGCCCGCCAGCGGTTTGGCCGGGACGTCGCCGATGGCCTTGACCGGGATGCTGACCACCACCAGGTCGCCCGCCTCGGCGGCTTGCCCGACGGTGGCGGCGGCGGCGAGCGGGCCGAGTTCGGCCACGAGATCCTGCAGCGTTTCCGGGCCGCGGGAGTTGCTCAGCACTACCTGGTGCCCGGCCGCTACGCTAAGCCGGGCCACGGTACTGCCGATCATCCCGCTGCCGATGAAGCCGATAGTCGTCATGCCCCGTGCCAACCCCGGGCCGCCCCCGGTCATTCCTGTTCGCGCAGCGCGCCGGTCACGGCGTCGGTGACCTCGGCAAAGCTCAGCCCGAGCCGGCGGGCGACGCGGGCGACCTGCCGCGCGACCTGGCCGGACGGCAGCCCGGCGACCAGCGGGGCGGCGGCGTGCAGCGCGGCGAACTTCCCGTCGGGGAACGCGAGCCAGCGTTCGAACGACGCCACCGTCTCGTCGATCACCAAGTCGACGAGGGGCACGCCGGCGTCGAGCCGCCCTGCCAGCGCCCGGCCGCCGTGTTCGCGCCGGAATCCCGCCGGGTCCTGGCCCGCCGGCAGGACGGCCGCGACGGCATCGTCGGTCACGCCGCAGAGCAGGTGATGGGCCCGTACCGTGGCCCGGCGGCCCGCCCGGTCCGCATCGAAGGCCACGACCACGCCGGCCCGGCGCAGGTCGCAGGTCCGGGCGAGCAGGGCGACCTGGGCGGGGGTCAGCGCGGTGCCGCAGGGCGAGACGCCCGCGTATGAGCCGGCGCCGCTCACCGCGATCGCGTCCAGCGGGCCCTCGACCAGCACCGGCCGCGCGCCCGCGGCCAGCGCCCGCCGTCCCTCGTACAGGCCGAAGAGCAGGCTGCCCTTGCGGTACAGGCCGGTCGTCCGGCTGTTGAGGTAGACCGGCCCGGGTCGGCTCCCGCCCGGGCGGGCGCGCCCGATGAAACCGGCGAGCGTGCCGTCTGGCCAGCGGATCCCGAACATGGCCCGGTCCCTGAAGAAGTCGACGAGCACGCCGCGCCTGGTTCGCCGGGCCAGCCCGGCGGCCTGGATGGCGCCGTCGCCGTAGCCGAGGTCGCGCAGGTGGACGGTGAGCACGCGCCAGCCTGCCGGGGCGTAGCCAACCGTCCACAGGCACAGCGCCTGTTCGCCGAACCCGCGTCCGGCCAGGTAGGCGGGGACCCAGCTGCCGGCCAGCCGGGCGGCGAAGAAACGGGCCGCGGCCAGCGTGAGCCCGCCCGGCAGCGGTTCGCCGGGCCGGGGTTCGCCCGGCTGGGCCTCGAGCTGAGTCATATCGATCCTTTGTTCGATTATAACCTTGCCGAGGGCCGGGCATGCCGCGGGCCTGGCCGGGGTTCCCGGCCAGGCCCGCGGCGGGCGGCGGGCGAGCGCATCAGCTCGGCGGCGAGCTCGTCGACAGTAGCGAGCTCGGCCTGCGCCACGGTGGGTTCAGACACGGCGGGCTCAGACACGGCGGGCTCGGACACTGCGCGCCCCCGCGGGCGCAGGGTCAGGTAGCTGACCGCGACACCGGCCGCCATCAGGCCGATCGTGACGAGCAGGCC
>Ga0335081_10005515_pt1 | contig 20033 bp, 22 predicted proteins | sample Lox_Sample_35_FD_206713 | JGI IMG/M metagenome (GOLD analysis project Ga0335081, IMG submission 206713) | Soil microbial communities from Loxahatchee National Wildlife Refuge, Florida, United States - Lox_Sample_3.5 | ecosystem: Environmental > Terrestrial > Soil > Wetlands | place: USA... | reverse complement strand
AGATCGAAATCATGTAGATCCATCCGCGAGCGTAGCCAGTAGCGCGAAACTAGAGGAGCCCTATTTCATAGGCGCGAATGCGAAGGTGATGGATAATGCCAGCGTCAAGGGTTCGTATGTTGACGAGCGCGCTAGGATTGGAACAAACTGCCTCATCCGAGACTTCTCGTACGTCGGAAGAAGAACAGTCGTAGGCTTCTCGTGCGAAATCAAAACGAGCATCATTATGGACAACACTGCCATAGGACACTTGGCGTACGTAGGAGACAGCATCATCGGCCAACAATGCGAGTTTGGAGCTGGAGCCATAACCGCGAACACCCGATTTGACAAGGGCACTGTGCGGATGTTGATTGAGGGTAGGGAGGTGGATAGTGGCAGGATTGGTTTGGGTGCGATAGTTGGGGATGGGGCTCAGATTGGCGTAAACGTCTCCATCTACCCAGGCCGAAAAATCGGGTGTGGTGCTTGGATAAAGCCGGGGGATGTAGTTGCGAAGGATGTTCCTTCTCGGATGGGTGCACCTGAAAAGTAAACAATCAATGCTCTATCGTCGTTGTGTGACAGCGGTCAACCTCTGAGCAGTTCTAAGGAGTTTTCTCGCACTTGAGGAGCCTTTGGCTTCCGCGGTAATTCTTAGTATGGGTTCAGTGCCGGATGGTCTAATCAGGAACCAGCTCAAGTCCGGGAAATCAACTCGAACACCGTCAACAAGTGTCACTTCCCCTCGGACTGAGCTCTTCGCAGCTTCGATTACGTTCTGAATTGCTGACTGCTTGACTTCGTTTGCACATGGAAGCGAAGTCTCTAACATCACCCACTTCTGCTTCCCAACTAGTTGACTCGGTTTACAGTTTGCCCAGTCGAGGATTTCGAGGAATCTTGCAACTGCCGTTGGACCATCCGGGCAGAGTGATATGCTCGGGAAAATGTACGCGCCTGAAGGTTCGCCGCCGAATGCAGCAGATGCACCCAACTCACGGATCTTTTCGGAGACCGCCGAGTCGCCCACTCTGGTTCGGATGACTTCGCCTCCGCACTTCTCAACGATGGCGTCGACAATTTTAGAGGCGGCTACGGTTGTGACGACCTTCTTGCCGTTCCCTGTCGAGAGTGCGAACTTGGCAAAGATGGATACCGTGTTGCTTCCGCTAATTACGCTCCCTCGTTCGTCAATGAAGAGCGCTCTGTCCGCATCACCATCATGAACCGCTCCAAGACCACACTTCGTGGTCCTTACAATCTCGCAGAGGTCGTTTATTCTTGCAATCTCCTGCCACTCAGCTACCGCGGAGTCTTGAGAAGGTCGGTCAATCTTGAAGGCTCTGTAAAGTTTGGAACTTGCAATGCCGTTCAGCAACAATATGTCAATGCCAGACTCTTCTAATACCCGTGGCGTTACGAGGAATGAAGTTCCCCAAGAGTTGTCGATTGCAACCTTTCTTCTGCGGAGTTCGGGAATGGATTCGAGAATCAACGAACTGTGTTTTGAGTTCGCGTCGATTGATTCTTCCTCTCCAGCGACAAGAGAGATTCGTGAATTACTAGTCGGTGAGGTTGAGAGTTCCCTCTCCTGGATCTTCGAGAATCCGCCGCCATCCTCGTTGTGAAGTTTGATGCCGTTGTATTCGGGAGGGTTGTGGCTAGCGGTGATCGTCGCTCCAGCGTTTGCTCCAAGACTCTTGACGGATGCGGCTAGTGCCGGCGTAGGACAGAGCCCGCAGTCTGCAACCCTGCATCCGCGTGAAAGCAAAGTTGATCGAAGAGCGGCGGCCAGTGCTGGACTGCTGCTCCGGTGATCGTGTCCGACGAAAACGAGAGGGGAGTTGACTTTCTTCAACAAGTGGTCCGCTAACGCAACACCGAGTTCCGCGGCCGTCCTTAGCGTTACGTCTTTGCCGTATACTCCCCTTATTCCCGAGCTACCGAACTTTAGCAACTAAAAGTCCCCTTCAGGGCTAAGCATGACGTTTTGCGCTTACGATTGAAACCACATCTCTATCCTTCAGGACATAATCGTCTGCGACTCGCATCTTTGATCTTGCCTCAGTGGCATAGAGGAATCCGGTCGCGAGATCTGAGTGTATCATTCCAGCAAATTGTTTCGCCGTCGTTCCGAATGGAACGAGATAGGCGTCGGGAAGCACTCTGCCCTTGTGGTCCGTAAGTTTCTCTGGATCTTCGACGGGGTAAACGGTGATCATTTGGAGCAGTTTGAAGAATGCTAAGTTCAGGGATTCTTGAACTCCAGTCGATCCTAAGGGATTTAGAACCTTGTCTTTGATGCGAGTTAGGGCGTTAACTTGGTCGGGAGTTGGCTGGGCTTTTGCGCTTAGCTTGAAGTTGCTGTCCCCTGGAACGTAGGCTATGATTTCCTTTTCAGCAGCTCTGCGCAAAGCTAGCTCTGCTTCGGCACAGCATGGTACTACCATGTGCTTGGTTTCTGAAAGGGGTTGAAGGTTCTTCTCGGCAGGAGGTACGTCCATCTTGTTGGCTGCGATAAGAAGCGGTTTGGAACGGGTTCTCAAATCCGTAACAAATCTGAGCAGATCGTCCTCGGACCACGAACTTGGTTTCTCGAAATTCAATCCTGTTTTAGTCCTCGCCGAGGCCAAGTGGTCTTTGCGAATGCCAAGTCCGCTCAACTTCTCCTCAAGTATTGGAACGAGTTCCTCCTTCGTATTGCCCTCCACTCGTCGAATCGCTCGATCCCATTCCTTCTTAACGATCTGCAAGAGCCACATGTCCAGTTCATGCTCGAGAAAAGTCACATCCTCTAGTGGATCGTGAGTTCCCGGGTCACAGATCTTGCCTTCCGCATCTGTCGAACCTGATGCATCCACGACATGTATCAGCGCATCCGCCTGTCTAGTCTCATCCAAGAATTGGTTGCCCAAACCCCTGCCCTGCCACGCACCAGGGACCAGTCCAGCGCAGTCCACTAGCTCAACAGGGATCAGTCGAATTCCGTTTACGCATGTTGAGTTTCCAGGGGTGTCGGTGACGTTGAATTCGCGGCAGACACAAGGTGTTCTAACGTAACCCATTCCGACGTTGGGCTTGATCGTCGTGAATGGGTAGTTGGCTATGGCAACGTGCGCGAGGGTGGCTGCGCTGAAGAACGTGCTCTTTCCTACGTTCGGTTTGCCTACGACTCCTACTACGCGTGGCAAATCATGTTTTCCTGAATACCGGTCTCTGGATTACTTGGGTAGACCCGTTATGCGTATTCCAGCTGTTGTTACCTTATACCGTATATTTATTCCAATCAGAAGGGCGGTTATCTGCTCAACTATTCTCGAGTTTTCCAGTCGCCCGCCATCAATCGCTTTTACGCCAGGGATCTTCGTAGCAAGCTCCATCGCTACCTTCCTGGTCTCCTGAGAATCTCCACAGACAATTACGTCGCAATCAACGTCCTTGTTCAGGTTCTGTAAAGCCTCCGCAACCACGTTGTGAAAAGCCGAAGCAACTTTCGTCTTTGGGGGCAAGAGTTTCACTGCTTGCTGCGCAGCTGAGCCCTCCCAGACTCCGAGGGCATTTGAAGCGCCTCCGCCGACAGCAGTCGACAGCGGGACTACTACGTCTATGAATACGTCGTCGGGTTGGACTTGGTCCCTCACCGACTTAATCATGTCGACGTGTGCAGCGAAAGGTACTGACATGACGATTATGTCTGCTGCAGCGGCCGCTTTCGGGTTCTCCATGCCTGTGACGTCGCCTTTGCCGCCTAACATTTCGAGGGCTTTCTTAGCCGCGGTCTCAGCCTTCTGTTGCATACGTGATCCAATAATCACTTTTTCTCCAGCTCGGGCCCATCGCAAAACCAGACCTAGACCTTGATCTCCGGTTCCGCCTATCACTGCTATTGTGCGAGTCATAATTTTCAACTTCGAATTTGCTGGCAAGAACGCACTGAATTAAAGCCTAACTACTAAGGACCAGATTTGAAACATTGCGTGTAAGAGATAGCGATTAAGTCGGGAAGTTTTGGATGAATCCACTTTTCATCAAGTACTTGGCTTCGTCACGAGATCGCTGGATAATGGTTCTTGCACCTGTATAGAGTTCGGTGCGGGATTTTTTCACTCTCGCAACACCCTGCTCCATCGCTTTTTCTGCGACAGCAGTGGCCTCACGCGGAAACACTTCCCAATCGTCCATCGTTGGTATGACGTTCTTGGCTGAGAGTCCTTTTTCCTCTGCGAGCTTGGCCAATTCAGAAGCCGCGGCCAAACACATATCGTCTGTAATCGTCCTTGCGCGTACATCGATAGTTCCTCTGAAGATGCCAGGGAATCCTAGTGAATTGTTAAGCTGGTTTGGAAAGTCTGATCGGCCGGTGGCGATGACTGCAGCGCCAGCCTGTTCAGCCTCCCAAGGCCAAATCTCGGGGACTGGATTCGCGCAAGCAAACACGATCGGTTTGTCATTCATCTTCTCGACTTGCTTCTGCGTGATAACGTTTGGACCAGGAGTTGACAAGGCAATGCAGGCGTCGACCGCGTCCATTGATTCGCCAATTCCTCCCTCCCTCGCCTCAGCGTTTGTGGTCTGACATAGCTTCCATTTCTTTGGAGCGTTTTCGAGGTCCTTTCTGTTGCGATGCAGAATCCCTTTACTGTCAACGAGAATTAAGTTTCCGGGGTTTGCACCGATTAGCGTAAGGAGACGAGCTAGTGCGACGTTTGCGGCGCCTGCCCCGATCATGGAGATCGTGACGTCACCAATTCTCTTACCAACGACCTTCAACGCGTTTATGAAACCTGCAAGAACTACGGTTGCGGTTCCTTGCTGATCATCATGCCAAACTGGTATGGTCATCTGACTCTGTAGGGCGTCTAGGATTTCGAAACATTTGGGCTGGGCAATGTCTTCAAGATTTATGCCTCCGAATGAGGGTTGAAGGCACTTCACCACCGAGATTATCTCCTTCGCGTCCTTGGTCCCTAGGCAAATTGGCACAGCATCAACTCCGCCCAAGTACTTGTAGAGCAACGCTTTTCCTTCCATGACGGGCAGGCCGGCCTCAGGACCGATGTCACCTAGGCCGAGAACCCGGCTTCCATCAGTCACGACTGCGATGGTGTTCCACTTGTTTGTATTCTCGAATACTCTCTCGGGGCTGGCCCTGATTTCCTCGCATGCTTCTGCGACGCCTGGCGTATACCAGATTGCGAAATCGTCAAACGACCTTATCGGACATTTGGGTACGATCTCTATCTTGCCACGATAGAACGGATGATACTTCAGTGCGAGTTGGCCGGGCAGGTACGCTTTGCGTAGTGATTCCTCGTTTGCCGTCATGACTTTCACTCAATCTTGGTCTGCAAGCCGCTTAAATAGCACCGTGACTTTCACAGTGCCTCAATCGGAGACGCGTCATTCGTCTTAAAGTTAGGGTTCACAAAAAGTTTGGTTTAGTAGGGAAATCCAATGGGTTCTCACAAATATATGGTTCAGACCTGGGTGGGGAGAGAGAAGAACGATTTAGAAACGTACATGAGGCAAGTTGCGATTCGTTGGAGACGTGAACCAACCGTCCATCGTGTCGAACATCCAACTAGACCGGAACGCGCTAGATCTTTAGGTTTCAAGGCCAAACAAGGTTACGTTGTGGTTCGAGTTAGAATAAGGAAAGGCGGTGCACGAAAACCGCGCCCTAGGTCGGGTCGTAGACAGAGGGCTATGGGTGTCAATAAATTCACACGGTCGATCAGCCTCAAGAATATCGCGGAGGAAAAAGCGAGGAAGAGATTTCCAAACCTTAAGGTACTAAACTCATACTATGTCTGGGAGGACGGCATGCATCACTGGTATGAAACGATTCTGCGTGACCCAGACAATCCATCATCCAAGCAAAATTGACGAAACGAGATCTAACCTAGCAGTTCCTCAGACGCCTGTTTGGAACAAGGTAGACTTACCGTATGAGGAAGAGCTGCCGTGAAGAAACTCGTGGTTATCAAGCTTGGTGGCTCCGCGCTCACTGACAAGTCACGAGCATACACCGCGCGCCCAGCGACAATTCAGAGAATTGCCAGAGAGATCGCGGTCGCGAAGCGAAAAACAGACCTAGTCATAATTCACGGCGCTGGAAGTTTCGGTCACATACCCGTGAAACACTACGGCCTTCAAAACGGCTTCCAAAACCCACGTCAACTATTCGGACTGGCTTCGACAAAGCTCAAACTCCTTGAATGGGAAGGAATCCTCGACACAATCTTCCTCCAACACGGGGTCAATATCGTCCCGTTTTTTGCTTCTGACCTAGCGGAGCTTAAGGCAGGTCGAATTAACCGTGCCGACATTAACGCGCTGCGACGGTGGCTGGCGCTCGGCTGTGTCCCCATAATTGGAGGCGACATTGTTCCAGACATTAAGCGCGGCTTCTCTATTCTATCAGGCGATCAACTCGCGGCATATCTCGCGATAACACTAAAGGCAGCCCGACTGGTGTTTGGAATTGATGTGGATGGAATATTCGACAGTGACCCGAAAATGAACCGAAACGCGAAGCTGCTTACTGAACTGGACCCTACAACTGCTAGGCAATATGCAGCTCGAGTGACCGTTGGCGAAGTCCCTGACGTCACCGGAGGAATGGCGGGAAAAATCTCCGAAAGTATTGTGGCGGCGAAGCAGGGAGTTACGACTTATTTCGTGAACCTTAACAAACGTGACCGGCTAAAGAGGGCGGCGCTAGGCCAAACCGTACTCGGCTCGCGTTTACGAGCATAGCTCAAAGTAGAGGTAGTGTACCCGTAATCTTGTCGACGAGTTCCGCCGGGGCGGGACCAATACCCACGCAAGTTGCAGTGCCCGGTTCCACCTGTGTTAGACCACTGTCGTGTATGACCGCGGCGGCAAGACCAAGCTCATCCGCTTCCCTACGAATCTTCTCCAAGTCGCTCTCAGTCTGAACCTTCACAACGACCTTTCGCTGTCCTTCGGCGAGCCAAGCTCGCCACCAGTCAGGTTTGTGCTTTCGTGTCTCTTCGGCCACCGTAACGGATGCATGGCTCACCTGTACTGCGATTTTGCCCTTTCCCATCTCTAGGTCACGTCTGACGGCAATTGCGAGTTTGTACCTGAATTCTGGCGATGTTGAAGCCCCGACTTTATCTTGGGCATGTACCAAATAAGCGAAGAGGGACGGACTGGATTTGAGAACTTCCAAAAGTATCCAGTCCGTCGAACTCACCACGATTGCTCACGCGACTGATGATCTTGAAAAGGTTCAAACTGCTCTATTCCATTTGCTTCCTGAGACGCTGAGAGGCCGACAACTGTTTACGCGGAAATATCTCATAGGTCACTTCAACAATCCAATCGTCACCTTCTCAGCTAGACTCACCGATGGTTCCGAGGTAGAGGAGTGCAGCAATTTCCTACTCCATCAACTGACGAGGGGCGATCTTCTTACAATTGTGAGTGAACTGAACCTTCATACCGATGTGGACGGCAACCTCTATTTCCGAATCGACAAGCAGAGTGCCTTTCTGGGCAAGATCCGGTTGAGCGATAGTGATCCAATTCGCGTCAGGCTAAAGTTCACGCGGTTCGGCGGAGACATTAACACTTTGATAAAGAACTTTCTGGAGTCCACTTGAATTGCCCAGGTATGCGGACCTGCATATACTCCCACACCCTGAGGATACGAATTCATGCCAACGAATCGCGAAGGCTCTACACATGGCTGGATACTCTACCGTCGGTCTTACGTTACCAACCGGACTTTTTCAAGACAGAGTTGTCGAGATTAGGAATGCGTTTCGCGACAACGGCCTGGATGTCTTTCTTAGACTTGACCTCAGTTCTAGATCACGAGAAGAATTATTGCGCTCGTTACGCAGATTCAGAAATGGGTATGATATTATCGCAGTGAAGTGTTCATCTGCTCGTGTCGCGCATGTTGCCTGCAGGGATCGGAGAGTGGACCTGGTCTTCTTTGACCACGAGAACTTGAACTTCAGATTCACTCACGCCCTCGCAAATCTTCTCCAAGGAGCTCTTGAAATGAACTTGGCTTCAATAATGCCAGGGAATCTCGGTCCGAATATCTATGTCTCGATATCGAAGCAATTCGACATCGCAAACGAGCATAGGTTGAAGGTCGTGCTGTCCAGTGGGGCCGACCGGTCGGAATTGATAAGAAGTCCCATCCAAGTCGCGGCGCTAGCCTCAACGTTGGGGTTGCAAGAAAGAACTGCGCTTGAGGGCGTATCTTCAATGCCTCTATCGATCGTGGAAAATAATGCAAGGAAACGTAACCCCACGCACATTGAAGATGGCGTCCAGATCGTTCCAGCAAGAGTGAAATGATGTGACCCGGCGGTACGTACTGGTGGCAATTATTTCCGATCATGAAGTAACTGAAGAGCAGTTCGGGAGTGCGTTGACCGATGCGGTTCGGAAGAATTTCGGTGACATCGGGTTCGGTAGAATCAGTCCTAAACTGATCAGATTTGACCCTACGAAGTCCATGGCGATAGTCGCCTGTAAGCGAGAAATGGTCCGAGAGTTAGAGGCGGGGATCGCACTGATTTCAGATTGCGGAGAACTGCCTGTGACGCCGCTCGTTGTTCAGGTTTCTGGTACAATCAAGGGGTTGAAGAGAAAGAGGAAGGGCTAGTACTGATGGTTGGGGCTTCAGCAAGTTCCTTGTTCGCTGGAACGAGTACTGAAAGGACCCCAGTCTTCCTGCTCAAAGAGAGTTGAATCTCCCCACGAAAGCTTCCGACCTTAGCATTCTGAACCTGCACCAAGTCGCCTTCCCTGATCGTGTTGATCTGATTGTTCCATATTGTAAGAGGAATGGCGCCTGTACCATCCGATAATGTCACCGAGCAGACTAGAAGCGGATTACCATCTTTCGAAGTTACTGCTCTGACCTCTGATTTCTTGACAACGTGAGCCTTGAACGAAACGCCGCTCAATCCGTATCGGAGTTCGCTGATGGCGCTTTCCGCGCGACCATCCATCTTATTCATATCCTTCCGTCTATCCTCATCCTCGAGGTATCCGGACAGCTCGTCGGGCAGTTTAATCAGGCGCTCGATGGATTCGTTTCGAATGTGAGCTTGCGCCAGTGGCTCACCCTTGACGGAGAACATGTAAGTTGAAGAATCGTCCATACGATCACGAATTTCTATCGACAGCTCGTCGCACCGGGCCTTCCCCTTCCGCAACGCTGTGAGCAGGGAGGCGTGGAGCGCAGTCGGTTCGACGTTATGCTTCTTTGCCAATTGAAGAAGGTAGACGAGGTCTCTGTCCTGGCCTCGGGCTCTTCTTAAGTTCCTTAATGTTGGTAAGGCTCGTCAACCCGTGCATAGCTTGGCGCAATTGGTATTAAAGGAGTCGCATATACTCACGTGAATCCCATCCCGGCCCAACAAGAAAGCTTATACCTACTTATGTCGCCGATTTCGTGCGTCCCGATTCTGGGTTCGTTGCCACTGCCTCTTTCTTCCCGTCTCAATTCTGGTTCTGCCAGAAGAGTGGAAACCCGAATCGCTACGGTACTGCTGAATCTGAGCGTAAAAGTCCGAATAGCCATCTTCATCCTTGGAAAGGGAAGTAATCAATTCGTTCAGTTTCAGTCGCGCCGAATCAGAGGGATTCTCATCCCACGCCTTCGAGTACACCCCATATGCCAAGTGAAACTTAAAGTCCCCAGGTCGATCAAGTTCTAATTTCGACTGGGGTACTGACGTTACAGGATTTTCAGCATTTTCAGCCATTGGTTTCGCATCGCATTCCTTTGACCACAACCTATTGTTTTGTCGTATTTGAATTGCAAGGACGCCACTGACCGAGGGAAAATACAGTATAGTCAACCGGTGGGGCTAGTGCATGATTGACGGTAATGGTTAATTCACGAGAATACGGTCATGGGCGGGGGATGATGTCGCCAGTCCCAGTCAGATCTCATTGCTGAAGATATGACGACCTCAGCGACGGGCTGACCCCAAATTCAGGATCGCGATGTTCATGAAGTGATTCTGATCAATTGTAAACCTGTCTAGGAACTCGGCTCGTAGAATGTGGCTCCGTGACTCGGTGACGTGAGATTCAGTCACAGTCGGGCGCAGTAGTGAGTTGAGAGTAAAGGGTTTTATTGGAGAATCCTACTGAACAGGCTAAATTTCGTTACTGGTGAAATTGAATTGTCTATGTTCGCTGTTCCCGGCGCTTACGATCGAGCTATCACCGTGTTTTCGCCCGACGGACGCCTTTTCCAAGTCGAGTATGCTTCTGAGACCGTGAAACGAGGGGCCACGGTACTAGGCATCGCCTGTCCTGATGGCGTAGTATTAGCTGCAGAGGAGCGGGCTACATCCAAACTTCAAGATCCAACTTTCATGTGGAAGATCTTCCAAATCGACGAACACGTCGGTGCTGCCGTAGCAGGCCTGAGTTGTGACGCTCATATTCTGGTTGACCAGGCAAGGGTCTATGCCCAGTCAAATAGACTCCTCTACGACGAACCAATTGATGTGGAGATCCTCACCCGGAGAATCGGAGAAATCAAACAGCTTTACACTCAACATGCCGGAGTACGTCCATTCGGAATCTCAATGTTATTTGGTGGAATTGACCGCAAGGGTAGTAGATTATTCTGGACTGATCCTAGCGGCGCCTTTCTGGCTTACAAGGCTTGGGCAATCGGCGCCGGTGGAGATGCAGCAAACGAGATTCTTGAAGCGGATTACAAAGAGAGCATGAGCCTAGATGACGCCGTCACGCTCGCCCTCAAATGCATGAGTAAAGTCTTGGAGGACAAATTAGATGCGCAGAAGATCAGAATAGCGACTGTCTCAGCGCAAACGAAGAAGTTCGCCAAGCTCTCGCAGGAAGAGGTCGACAAATACATAAAACGGCTTGACTCATCGAAAAAGGCCGCTAGCCGATGAGTGAAAAGTTCACAACTGCTCGAATATCAAAGTCCGGAGAAAGATTCGAAATTCTAGTGAAACCGGATCCGGCACTAGAATTCAAAATGGGGAAGCAACTCGGAGTATCTCAGCTCCTAGTGATTGAGGAAATCTACAGCGACGCCGGGAAGGGTACTCGTGCTTCATCAGAGAAACTCGAGAAGGCATTTGGAACATCAGAGCCTGTCAAGATCGCTGAAGAGATTATGAAGCATGGTGAGCTTCAGCTCACCACTGATCAACGTCGACAACTTGTTGAGGATAAACGTAAGCAAATAGTGGCATTCATAGCCAGAAACTGCATCGACCCTAGGTCCGGCACTCCGCACCCACCGATTCGAATAGAGCAAGCTATGAACCAGATCAAGTATTCAATCGACCCGTTCAAGAGCGCAGATGAACAGGCAAAGGATGTGATCGAAGAGCTCAGGGCGCTAATACCTATCAAGATAGAGCAGATGAGGGTGGCGGTGAAAATTCTTGCCGAGTTTGCAGCGAAAGGATACGGAGCCGTCAAGGGATACGGCACAATAACCAAAGAGGAGTGGCAAGCCGACGGAGCACTCGTTGCGGTGGTGGAAATGCCCGCAGGGTTGTATGGGCCGTTCGTTGAACGGCTAGGAAAGATCACGCAAGGCACCATTCAAACGAAAGTGCTCAAGTAGGTTCGGTCAAAAACTCAACGTATATCTATAGCACTTCCTTGTTTTGCTCGAGTTAGTATACAAGCATGAGTTGGCATGGTTGACGGTGTTTGCTCAAAGGAAAGAATTAGTTGGCCCCGGAGATGTGCTCGCGGAAGGCCCATATTTCGCAGGTGAAAACACCTACAGGGAAGGTAGTAAGATCTACTCGGCCCGAGTTGGGATGGCCGATGTCATTGGCAATAAGCTAATCGTAGTGCCCGTGAAGGGTGCATACATACCGCGCCTCGATGACATAGTTCTCGGCCGCGTAACAGACATAGGCATGTCTGGCTGGCAAGTCGACATTTGCGCCCCGTATCCAGCGATGTTACCGGCATCAGAAACTCCTATGCAAAGAGGTAGAGATACGATGAGGCGTGATCTTGGAAGAATCTATACAGTCGGCGACCTAATGATCGCTCAAGTCATCGCCTTCGATCGGACCCGGGATCCATTGCTTACGACCAAGGGACGAGGTCTCGGGAAAGTGAACTCTGGACGAGTAGCAAGAATCACTCCTACGAAGATTCCGCGGATTATCGGCAAGAAGGGTTCGATGATAACAATGTTGAAGAATGAGACTAAGACCGATATCATTCCAGGTCAAAATGGCGTTATCTTGGTTACTGGGCGCGATCCAGACCAAGAGCGGGTAGCTGCAGAAGCCATTTACATGATCGAACGTGAGGCTCACACGTCAGGATTGACTGATCGTGTCCGAGCTATGATAGTTGAAAGATTGAAGGGAAAACCTGTTGGGCAATAAAGGAGAAGTTCGTTTACTAGACGAGAACGGATTGAGAGTCGATGGTCGACGTATTGACCAGCTTCGACCAGTGAAATTAGAAGTCGGATTGCTCGATAAGGCAGATGGCTCCGCTTACATCGAGCACGGACGAAACAAGATTCTAGCAGGCGTATATGGACCACGGGAAGCTCACCCTAAACACATTGCACTTGCAGATCGAGCCGTGGTTAGGTGCCGCTACCACATGGCTCCATTTTCCACTGATGAAAGGAAATCCCCCGCCCCATCGAGGCGAGAGCTTGAACTATCCAAAGTCATTAGAGAGGCACTCGAGCCTTCGATAATGGCGGAATACTTCCCGAGGGCAACGATCGACCTGTTCATCGAAGTTCTACAGGCAGATGCTGGAACTCGTTGCGCAGGAATCACTGCCGCCTCACTAGCCCTTGCTGACGCAGGAATTCCACTACGGGAGCTGGTCGCCGGTTGCGCCGCTGGCAAGGTTGGCGGAAAGGTAGTTCTAGACCTGTCAGATATTGAGGACAAGAAAGGTGACGCAGACTTACCCATCGCCTACATGCCGAAGTCGAATCAAGTGGGACTCCTACAAATGGATGGCTCGATGACTGAGGACGAGCTCAAGCAGGCATTAGACATGGGCATCGAAGCGTGTAAGAAAATCTACGAAATGCAAAGAGAAGCGCTAAGACAGAAATATCACATCGAGCGTGATGAAGATGAAAAACCAGAGGCTCCGGAGGTCAAAGCATAATGTCTGCAACTAGGCAATTGTCCCCTGTCGCAAAACTAGAACAGAAGACGGTACACGATCTAATCGTCAAAGGCAAACGCCTCGACGAACGTGGACCACTAGACTATCGGCCACTAACGATCATGCTTGGAACTGTCGAAAAAGCCAACGGGTCGGCATACGTCTACCTAGGCAAAACGAAAGTGCTTGCCGGAGTCAAAGTCGAACTCGGCACCCCATTCCCAGACACCCCAGACGAAGGCATCCTTACAGTAAACGCCGAATTCGTTCCCCTTGCATCCCCAACATTTGAAGCCGGACCTCCCGACGAAAACTCGATCGAACTCGCCCGAGTCGTGGACCGAGGAATACGCGAATCCAAAGCCATCGACGTAAAGAAACTGTGCATTCAGCCAGGAAAGAAAGTGTTCGTAGTCTTCGTGGACATCTACGTCCTTGACCATGATGGCAACTTGATCGACGCGGCTGGAATGGCAGCGCTTGGCGCACTAGTCAGCGCCAAGATGCGAGCATACGACATCAAACACGACGAAGTAGTTTACAAAGACGAGGAACAAAAAATCCCTCTGCCCATCAACAACTATCCCGTACCGATCACGTCCGTAAAGATCGATGGATCCATAGTCCTCGACCCATGCCTGGAGGAAGAACAAGTGATGAGCTGCAGACTTACAGTTACAACTGACAAAAACAACAACGTCTGCGCAATGCAGAAAGGAGGACTCGGCGTCTTTACGCCAGAAGAGATTAAGCAAGTGATATCCACAGCCATAAGCAAATCACGAGACCTCCGCGAAAAGATAATTTCCAAAGTGGATTAGGAATGGGTCGAACTTACAAAGTAGGCCCGTCAGGAAGCTTCGGAGCACGCTACGGAACCGTAGCAAGGAAACGCTACGCCACAGTCATAACGGAACTAAGAGCAGCCCACGAATGTCCACAATGTCACATCTCTGCTGTAAAGCGACTATCAGTGGGAGTGTGGCTTTGTGGCCGATGCGGATTCAAATTCGCCGGCGGAGCATATGCGCCTACAACGAAGTTGGGAGAGGTAGCTGAGAGGGCGGCGAGAGCTGGGGCTGCAAATACTTTAATCGCACAGCAAAAGGCCGAGAAAGCCAGAGCCATGGAAGCTGAAGCTAAAGCCAAGACCGCTAAACGAAGGCGAAGAAAAGCCCCAGTAAAGAAGACGGAGACAACAGAAGCAGAGAAGACGACTGAAGAGAAAGCTGAATGATCAGCCGCAAGACACGCCACAACTGATGGCCGGAATTCAGCGCCAATTTCTTGAGTTGGCCTAAGGCCGTGCCTCAAGCGAAATCGACGGCAGAAGCAAGAGTGGCCATCACTTTTCGCTCACGGCATCAAATGGAATCTGTAGCAACAGCACTATCACCAGAACTATCGCACCCAGCCGGTCAGAAGGCCAGTGCGCGACTAATCAGACGGAATAAGATGCTTAGAATCGAGTTTGAAGCCAGAGACTCATCATCTCTTCGCGCGATCATGAGCTCATACCTTAGAATGTTAACAGCAATAATCAACGTATCCTCATCTCTCTTAGAGCTCGAGAAGAAACCCACTTTGACCCTCAGAAGTCGCGCTGATGCGCCATGATTGAACATATTGATTCCGAGATGCGTCGAAGAACGATCTCTGGAGTTGTGGGATATGGAGAAACGACGCTTGCCGATCCTGACTTGACCTATGTAATTGGCGGCACGTTGCCTAGGGGAGGCGTCTACCTCAAGCGAGCAGGCAGGGCTCCGCTTCTCATTGTTAGCAATCTCGACTATGGAACAGCAAAGAAACTTGGGCGAGTAGAGCGAGTTGAAACATATTCTCGATGGGGCTACGAAAGGCTCGTCAAACAATATGCGGGACGCTCACGAGCATTTCCTCGTCTAATCGAGCTGATCCTGAGAAGTGAAGGGGTTCACGGAAAAGTCACTCTCTTCGGTAGAAACGATCTGTCCGCAGGCATTGATCTTGCTGCCGCCTTGAGGAAATTGGGCGTGAAAGTTGTAGGTCAACGTTCTCCAACAATTCTTGAGGTTGCAAGGGAGCAGAAAGATGACAATGAGTTGGACGAGATTCGTTCTGTTGGCAAGAGGACCGCGGAGGTGGTCAAGCAAACCCTGGAACTGCTACGTAACGCGCCCAGCAAACGCGGACAATTAACAATTGGGAGAAGACCCGCAACAATCGGGCTTGTCAAGAGAGTAATTTCGTCGAAACTAGCTGAGCGAGGACTGATAGCGCCGGAAGGCACCATTTTTGCAATCGGCCCAGCTGGAGCAGATCCACACAACTTCGGAGACCCGAACCAGAAGATACGAAAGGGAAGATTGATCGTATTTGACATATTCCCACAGGCCGAATCAGGATATTGGTTCGATCTTACGCGAAGCTTCGTAATTGGAAGGGCACCGGCGAAGGCGAAGAAACTGTTCAGCGCCGTACAAGCAGCTCATGATGCATGCATGGATCTTCTAAGAGCAGGGGTCAGCTGTGAAGCTGTGATGAACGCGGCTTGCGACGTTATTGAACTAGCTGGATATCCGACACTCAGGGAAATGTACAAACACGGCGCGAAGAACGTTTCATCAGGTTTCACCCACTCGTTAGGCCACGGGGTTGGCTTGACGATCGGTGAACGGCCAAATCTGAGCCTCATGAACACTAAACCAGTCAAGGAAAACTCTGTTGTAACGGTAGAGCCAGGCGTCTACTTCCCCGGCTATGGTGGAGTTCGAGTAGAAGATACAGTTCGGGTGGCATCGAAAGGAATAGAAAACCTTGCGCACATTGATAGTGAGTTAGAGCTCAGTTAGGGGAGGTTGAAAAGTTGAAGACGCGGATCGTAGATGTCGTTGTCCCAGAGAACTGCAATGCAATACTTGGCCAAAGTCATTTCATCAAGACCGTTGAAGACCTGCATGAAGCGATGGTGAACGGCGTTCCTAACGCGAAATTCGGTATAGCGTTCTGCGAGTCAAGCGGCCCCTGCCTAGTCCGCGTCGAAGGGAACGACCCTGAACTGAAAGATATCGCCTCGAAGACAGCAGTTGCCTTGTCCGCAGGTCACAGCTTCATCATATTCATGAAGAGTGCATATCCCATAAACGTCCTGGACAAGATCAAATCGGTTCCGGAGGTCTGCAACATTTACCTGGCTACCGCCAATCCGTTCCAGGTCGTCCTAGCTGAAACGGAGCAGGGCAATGGGATTCTTGGAGTCGTTGACGGATTTGCCTCTAAAGGCGTTGAGTCCGAGAAAGATGTTCGAGAACGAAAGGAGTTCTTGAGAAAGATCGGTTACAAGTTGTCAACCTAATTTCTTCACGGCCTTTGTCGTCGAAGCAATATACCATCGAGCTCCACTGGCCGTATCCTCGAGGCCGACACCCGCCTGTGCAAGGTCACTTCTAATTCGATCGGCCGTAGTCCAATCCCCGCGTTTCCTAGCCTCCTCTCGCATCTGCACAAGCAGATTCAGCAGTCTCTCGACAACTGCGCTTTGCCGAGCATTTGTCGTTTGCAAAATGCCAAAGACGTTACCGAAATAGTCGAAGGTGTTGACGATGCGTTCAACAGATGCGCTCGGAGTTTTGCTCGTTGCGTAGTACTCCGCGGCCTTCGAGAAGCCGATTAGTTCCGCGAGTGCTCGAGGAGTATTAAAATCGTCATCCATGGCCGAGTTGAATCGGTCCCTTGCCGCAGTGGATAATCGGTCAACGTCGGAATCAGTCTCTTGACTCGGCGCGACACTGGAGCCGCGTAAGCTACTGAACTGATTGTAGATTGAGCGTAACTTGTCCAAGACCTCTTCTGCTTGCGAAATATCCGCCTCATCGAAGTTGAGTTGACTGCGGTAATGGCGCATTCCATAGTATAGTCGAAGCGCTTCAGCATCATGAGTTCTCAGCGTCTGCTCAATTGTGATGAAGTTGCCCATCGAATGGCCCATCCTTTCACCTTTGGTCATTAGGAGTCCTCCGTGAGCCCAGAATCTGACTAGGGGTGTAATTCCGGTGGCAGCTTCAGCCTGCGCAATTTCCGCCTCGTGATGCGGGAATACTAGGTCAAGGCCGCCACCGTGCAAGTCGTATGTAGGGCCAAAGTAATAGGTGGTTATCGCCGTATCTTCAATATGCCACCCAGGTCTGCCTTTTCCCCACGGACTATCCCAATATGGCTCGCCAGTCTTGTAGCTCTTCCAGAGAGCGAAGTCGACCACGTTCTTCTTTTTCTCATCAGGGTCAATTCGGTGGATCACTAGCTGATCGATCTTCTGTCCGGAGAGTTCCCCGTATGCTGAGAATTTTGAGACATCATAATACACATCGCCATCAACTTGGTAAGCGTAACCTTTCTCAATCAACGTGGTGATCTGGGCGATTATTTCGGGAATGTGCTCCGAAGCCTTCGCGTAAAGGTTCACGCTCTTAATGCCAAGAGCTTCCATATCCCGCATGAATTCTCTCGTGAACCGATCTGCAAGTCTAAGTGGATCTTCACCTGCCTCATTTGCACGCTGAATGATCTTATCCTCGACATCGGTTATGTTGACTATGTAGAATAAGCTGTAGCCCTTCGCTCTTAGGTATCTCGCGATAATGTCGTAGGCTAGGTAAGTGCGGGCGTGTCCAATGTGGCTGTGATCGTAAACAGTAGGGCCGCACACGAACATGTAAACTCTGTTTCCGTGAATAGGTTTGAATTCCTCAACAGTTCGCGTTCTAGTATTGTAGATTCTTAGACCCATCACGAGGACCTCCCTGTGTACGTAAGAAGAGACGGTTTATGTTCTTCGCTAACTAGCAGTCGGACGGCGTGGGGCGTCTTGGCAAACGCGGTCACCCAAAGATTTCGCCTTAGTCGGTTCAGACGCCCGTACATCTAATTAATCTTGTGATAATCGATCTGATTTGCAGTGTCAGATCTGATCGTCGTAGACGGAGCATTGTTCATTGAGAAAAATGATTTTGGTTTTGTATTCGTCTTTACCCTCACACATATATTGAACCGAACCTCTCCCAGTTGCGAAATGGATGATTATTGTTATGGCTCAAGCTGTTCTCAAGGCAGAAAGAAAGGGCGAGGAAATAGTTCAGCCTGAAGTGAACATAGGAACGCTTGGCCATGTGGACAATGGGAAGAGCACTCTGGTTCAGGCACTAACTGGCGTTTGGACTGCTCGTCACTCGGAGGAGCTTCGTAGAGGCATTACCATTCGAATTGGGTACGCTGATGCCTTCATTTACAAGTGTCCGAAATGCCATGGGCCGAACACCTACACGACTCAGACGAAGTGCCCAAACTGTGGTAGCGAAACCAAACTCAAGCGGGCCGTGAGTTTCGTTGACTGCCCAGGCCATCATAGTCTAATGGTTACGATGCTCTCGGGATCAGCTCTAATGGACGGAGCCCTCTTCGTCTTAGCGAGCAGCGCCAAGTGTCCGCAGGCGCAGGATAGAGAACATCTGCTTGCTGCAGAAAGTGTGGGTATCAAGAAACTTGTTATTGTCCAGAATAAGATCGATGTTGTCTCGAAGGAACGTGCCCTTGAGAATTACAAGGAGATAAAGGCGTTCATTAAGGGCACTATTGCCGAGGATGCCCCAGTTGTACCAATATCAGCTCAACACGGGACGAATATTGATGTTCTACTAAGAGAGATTGAAGATCGTATACCCACACCAAAGAAAGACTTGACCGCTCCTCCGCGACTCTACGTCCTGCGATCCTTCGAAGTCAACAAACCAGGCACCGAGATAGACGACCTGATCGGAGGCGTGATAGGCGGCTCGATTGTTCAGGGTGTCTTTCGAATTGGGGACCAGATCGAAATCAAACCCGGAATCGCCATTCAAGAGGGCGGAAAGACAAGATACGAACGACTACTAACAACAGTCAGAAGTCTCAGCGTAAGCAGGGGTCCTGTTCAAGAGGCAAAAAGCGGTGGTCTAGTGGGACTCGGAACAGACCTTGATCCATCATTATCGAAGTCCGACGGACTTGTTGGAAGTGTAGCGGGAAAGGTCGACACGCTACCAGCGACCTTGGGAAAGATAACGCTTGATGTGAATCTGTTCGAGAAGGTAGTTGGAACAGAGCTTGCGGTGCCAGTTGATAAGATTAGAACGAACGAGGCGCTGGTCATGAACGTAGGCACTACCGTAACATCCGGAGTTGTGAGTTCAGCTCGTGAGGACATCGTTGAGGTCAACCTCAGAAAACCCGTCTGCATCGATCCCGGTGCGAAAGTCGCCATAAGCCGCAGAATCTCTGAGAGCTGGCGCCTTATAGGATTCGGATCTTTGAAGGCCTAACATATGCCAGTAAAAGTAATTCTCGACACGAACTTTCTGATGATCCCGTTCCAATTCAATCTAGATGTTTTTCAGGAAATCGAATACCTCCTACAGAAGAAGGTGGATTTCGTGGTTCCTTCCTCCGTCAAGAGTGAACTTACAGGCATTTCAGCCAGGGGTGGTGAGGGGGCGGCAGAGGCTTCGTTGGCCCTTCAACTCGCTTCTCGATGCCGAGTCGTAGATGTTACTCTCAACGCGGGAGAGTCAGTTGACGATGCGATTGTTAAGGCGTCACAAAAATTGAGCGCGGTAGTTGCAACAACTGATATTGAATTGAAGAAGAGGCTAAGAGATATTAACGTCCCGGTCGTCTACTTGAGAGACAAATCTAAACTAGAAATTGAAGGAATGGAGCCTGCCTATTTCTAGAATAGGATTTTCGTGCAATTAGTGGTAGAGGAAAATGTTTCGATTAGTTACGGTTGAAGACATAGTCAGGATTCCGCCTCAAAGCTTCGGTCACCCAATAGACAAGGCGGCTAAAGATCAGATTAAGCTCAAATACGAAAACGT
>Ga0335081_10005514_pt1 | contig 20035 bp, 19 predicted proteins | sample Lox_Sample_35_FD_206713 | JGI IMG/M metagenome (GOLD analysis project Ga0335081, IMG submission 206713) | Soil microbial communities from Loxahatchee National Wildlife Refuge, Florida, United States - Lox_Sample_3.5 | ecosystem: Environmental > Terrestrial > Soil > Wetlands | place: USA... | reverse complement strand
GAATCTGCTCCACCCCCGCCAACTCATCCATTCCGATTTGCAAAACGCAACCGTTTCGCACCGGAAACCTGCTCGGCCGCTTTGATCTGGATCCGGAGATTTCCCTGCCATTGTTGTTCCACGGTTGGTCAGTCCGGCCGGAGCTGACCTTGCATAGCGCTTATTACAGCGAGCAGCTAGGCCAGCAAATTGTTGGCGGGGTTCCTCAGCCGGTTGCGGTGAGCAATTCTCTCAGCCGGCAAGCTTTGGAAACGGACGTTGAGATCCGGCCGCCGGTACTTGAGAAGGTATTCAAGAAGGAATTCCTGGGGAAAAAGTGGAAGCACGTAATCGAACCGCGTTTGGCGTATCGCTTTGTGACGGGCGTGAACAATTTCGCCGATACTCTGCAATTCGACGAGCGGGATCTCCTGACTGACACTCACGAAGTCGAGTATGGCGTGACCACACGCTTATACGCCAAGCGTACCCAGGGAGCCTCCAAGGATTGTTTTCTCGGCATGAGGTCACTTCTGGTCGGCGGTCCGGCGCCGGAAGCGCGGATTCTCTGGCAGCGTCCCAGCCCGGAGGAGAATCAACTTTGTCCGGCGCTCCCGCCGGTTCGCGAGATTGTGACCTGGGAACTCGCCCAGAAATACTTCCTCGATCCAACCTTCGGCGGGGCGGTGGTTCCCGGGCAGCGGAACGTATTCGCCACGACGGTTGACCTTAGCGGAATCGCTTTCATCACCGAGCCGCGGCATCTTTCGCCCATCGTTTCCCGGCTGCGTGTGGAAACCAGCTCGCGCACCGACGCCGAGTGGGATCTGGACTATGACTTCCAGCAGAGCCAGCTCAACGCGAGCACCCTGCTGGCTAACTATCATGTGGGACCGGTGACCATCGGAGGCGGGGATGCTATTTTGCGGATTCCGTTGTCAAGCCTATCTTCACCTACAACCGTCGCCGGAGCGACGCCACGCTTCAACCAGTTTCGTGTCGCGCTGGGATATGGGCAACTCCACAAACAAGGCTTTACGGCGGCCACGAGCTTCGGCTTCGATGCCGAGACCAAGCTGCTGCAGTTCGCCTCCATGCAGACTACTTATAATTGGGATTGTTGCGGAATGACGCTGGAGTACCGCCGCTATGCGATTGCCAACGTACGCAACGAGAACCTGTTCCGCTTCAGCTTCACCCTGGCCAACATCGGTGCGTTCGGCGACTTGCGACGGCAGGAGCGATTGTATTAGGGGATTTCGACGCGGCGCTCGATCATCAATGACTGATACCATGGGAGACATGCCTCCCGGCCCCGGCCTCGAGCGGAAACGTGACCTGCTGCGGACCAACCTGCATAGGCTCGGGCGAGTTCTGGTGGCCTATTCCGGCGGCGTCGATTCTGCCTACCTGGCGTGGGCTGCAAGCCGGACACTGAGCGAAAATATGCTGGCGGTGATTGCCGACTCCCCCAGCCTGGCGCGCACCCAACTGGCGGACGCAACGGCATTTGCCCGGGAAGAAAAAATCCCTCTCGAAGTTGTGGCAACGTCGGAGCTTGACCAGGCCGGATATGCAAGGAACGATTCTCGACGCTGCTTCCACTGCAAAGACGAACTGTTCAGCATGATGGAGCGCATTCGCACGGAGCGCGGCTTCCATTCCATTGCCTACGGCGTTAACGCCGACGACCTCGGGGATTTTCGTCCGGGGCAGAAGGCCGCCCGGCAGCACAACGTGGCGGCCCCTTTGCTGGATGCCGGTCTGGACAAGAACGAAATCCGCGAGTTGGCCAGGTTAGCCGGCCTGCGCATTTGGGATAAACCGGCATCCGCGTGCCTTTCCTCGCGTATCGAATACGGGCGTCCGGTCACGCGCGAGGCACTCAGCGTAGTTGAAAAAGGCGAGGATGCCATGCGCGCAATGGGCTTCCGGCAATTCCGCGTACGGCACCATGGAGATATCGTCCGCATTGAGATTGCACGAGCAGAGATGCAAACAGCCCTGACTCCCGAGATGGCTGCCGAGTTTACGAGAATCTTCAAAGGGCTCGGATTCAAGTTCGTCACCCTCGACCTGGAAGGATTCCGCTCGGGTTCCTTGAACAGCCTGCTAACCACTGACGTTCTGCTGGGACGGGCGGGTTGATGCGCTTTTTCAGAGGACGGGGGCCAAGCCTCCGCCGCTCCACTGTGAGATAATCACCTTTCAGCGCTCCTAATGTTGAGGCGGTTTCTAGTGAGTCTAATGCGACGTTGTTTCGTCCTCCTGCTGGTGGTTTGCCTGGGCTGCGTGGCGCAGTCTGCTTCGCCCGAACTGGAGAGGAAAATTGAGCGCCAGGTGCGCTCCTACTACAAGATTCCAGCCGACGTTAATGTGACAGTCGGGCCTCTCTCGCCGAGCAAGGACTGGCCGAACTACGATTCGGTGACGGTAACGGTCGACAGCGAGGGCAAGAAGCAGGATCTTGCATTCCTGGTTTCGAAGGATCAGAACTCACTGATGCGGATAATCAAGTTCGATCTGAACAAGGATCCCTACGCTGCCATCATGAGCAAGATCGACATCGCGGGACGGCCAACCCGCGGAGCAAAGGCATCCAAAGTGGTGGTGGTGAATTTCGATGATTTCGAATGCCCGTTCTGCTCGCGCATGCACGAGGAATTATTTCCCGAGATTCTGAAGGAATACGGCGACCGCGTTACATTCGTGTACAAGGACTACCCGCTAACCGAGATCCATCCCTGGGCGGTCCATGCTGCCGTTGACGCGAATTGTCTTGCGGCTCAGAGCGGCGACGCCTATTGGGATTTCGCCGACTACATTCACGCCAACCAGCACGAAGTCAGCGAGGAAAAAACACCGGGGGCGCGCCTGGAAGCTTTGGACCGTCTTACCATCCTGCAGGGGCAAAAACACAACCTCGATCTGGCCAAGCTCCAGGCCTGCGTCAAGGCGCAGGATGAAAGTGCGGTGAAGGCCTCGGAGAAAGAAGGAGACGCCATTGGGGTGGATGCAACGCCCACCATGTTCATCAATGGCGAAAAGATCGATGGGGTTGTCCCCGTCGGCGAACTTCGGACGGCACTGGATCGCGCATTGAAAGACGCCGGCATGCCCGTGCCGGATCATTCTGCGGCGGCAGCACCGGCATCGAAGTGATTCCGCGGGCTGGCCGTCTTCGCGTGAGCGCAACGCGGACCGTCATTTTTTAGGAGAATTTCCTTGAGAATACATAAGAACCTTGCCCGAACCGGGGCGATGCTTGCCTGCGCGCTCCTGCTCTCCGCCCTGGTGGCCTGCAAATCGGAAGTGGGCGGCGATGTGATGGCGACCGTGGACGGCCGCAAGATCTTCCGCTCGGATGTCGACAAATACTACGAGAACCAGGTTGCCTCGGCTCAGCAACCCCCCACCGGAGAACAGGCGACCATCCTCCGTCTCAATATCTTGCGCCAGCTGATCGAAGACGAAATGGTCATGCGCCGGGCGGAAAAGCTGGGCTTGTTGGCGACGGAGGAAGAAGTGGACCGCAAGCTCAATGAGATCAAATCTCCCTACACTCAGGAAGAATTTGACCAGCGGCTGAAGGAAAAAAAGATTTCTCTTGACGATTTCAAAAGAGACATCCGTCGTTCCATCACCGTCGACAAGGTGATGAACAAGGAAGTGGTTTCGAAGATCAACGTCACGGACCAGGACATCACCGACTATTACAACGCGCACAAGGCAGAATTTAACCTGATCGAACCGGAGTATCATCTGGCGCAAATTCTGGTCACTCCGACACCGAATCCGCAGGTGCATAACCAGAACAACAAAGCGCAGAACGAAGCCGACGCCCGGAAGAAAATCCAGATGATCGCCAACCGGCTGGACAGCGGCGACGACTTCGCCACTCTGGCCATGAACTACTCGGAGGATCCCGAGACCTCCGGCAGCGGCGGCGATCTGGGGACAGTTCCCGAGTCCTCGCTGCGCAACACCGATGCGAGCACGCGCGATGCCGTGATGAAGCTCAAACCCGGCCAGTACAGTCCCATTATTGCGGTCACCAATCCGGCGACCAAGCAGGCGCTGGCCTTCCGCATCGTCAAGCTGGTTTCGAAAGAACCCGCCGGACAGCGCGAATTGTCGGATCCACGGGTGCAACAGGCCATCCGGTCGGAACTTCACGACCGGCGGGAACAGTTGCTGAAAGCCGCCTACTACGAAGTGCTGCGCGATTCCGCCAAAGTGGAAAATTACTATGCGAAGAGAATATTGGAGACGAATGGACTGATGAAGTAGTGGATGGCTCGGCGGGCTGAGTCTTTCATCCCGGGAGGGTTACTCTATGATCGCGAGCACGTCGCCCGCATGCACCGCGCCGCCCGCGGCGGCTAAAATCTTCTGAACCTTTCCCTTCTTCGGCGACTTGATTTCGTTCTGCATCTTCATCGCTTCAACGACCATGACGCCCGCGCCTGTTTCCACCGCATCGCCCTCGCGGACCAGTACCCGAACCACTTTGCCGGGCATCGGCGCTGTCAATTTTCTCGGGCCATGATCATCGCCGACTCGCGAGCGGCCGCGGAGTGAGCGCGGGTCACGAATGTCGGCGGCAAAGCGCTGGCTGCCCACCCAGAGGTGCAAGTCCTCACCGACCCGCTCACACTTCACTTCGTAGGCTTTATTTCCCAGGCGGAGGGAGAGCACGTCCGGCCGGGCGAGAACCGCGTCAACTTCCACCTCCCGTCCGTCGAGTCGGCAGGACCAGCGGCCTTCGACGCATGACAGTTCAAGCCTGAAATTCCTGCCATCGATATTGACATCATAGGTCATTGGAAACTGCGGCGAGGCTAACCCATCGCTTCGTTCAGACCGGAGCTCTTCCACCTAGAAGCAGGCCCGGTGCGCCCGTTGGCCGAACCGTCCGTTGTCACGCGCTCGCCGGCTACCGCTGCCGATGGACCGAGGGCTGCGAAAATGCCCGCGGCGATGGCGGCCACTTCGGGGGCTAATGGGTCGGAGACTTCTGCTTCCGCGGTTCGCTGCCGGTTCTTGTCGCGCTGGAGCATGCGGTCCAGAAAACCGGTGTCCAGTTTGCCTGCCCGAAAATCCGGATCGCTCAGAATGCGCCGGAACAACGAGATGTTGGTCTTGATGCCCCCGACAAAATATTCATTCAAGGCTCGCGTCAGGCGGGCTATGGCTTGATCGCGGTCCGTACCGTGGCCGATCAGCTTGGCCAGCAGAGGATCGTAGTCCATGGGTACGCGCCAGCCCTCATACATACCGCTGTCGCGCCGAATGCCCGGCCCGGAAGGAAGGAGCAGCAATGTGATGCGGCCCGGGCTGGGAAAATAATTGTTGTCGGGATCTTCGGCGTAGATTCGGCATTCGATGGCGTGGCCGCGAAGATAGACATCACCCTGCTGGAACGGCAATTTCTCGCCCGCCGCAATGCGAATCTGCAGGTGAACCAGGTCGAGACCGGTGATCAACTCGGTGACCGGATGCTCCACCTGCAAGCGCGTGTTCATTTCCAGAAAATAGAAATTCTTCTGCTGATCGACCAGAAACTCGACGGTTCCCGCATTCGTATACCCGGCAGCCTGAGCCACTCGAACGGCAACTTCACCCATTTTGCGCCGCATTTCCGCGTCGACGATGGGCGAGGGAGCTTCCTCAAGAACTTTCTGATGACGCCGCTGCAGCGAGCACTCGCGCTCGCCGAGATAGACGGTGTTGCCGTGCTCATCGGCCAGGATCTGCATCTCGATGTGCCGCGGGTTCAGAATCGCTTTTTCGATGTAGACCTCGCCATCGCCGAACGAGCGCTCCGCTTCGCTGCGCGCCGCTGCGAGCGAAGACCTGAGTTCTCCGTGTGAAGAAACCAGGCGCATGCCCTTGCCGCCTCCTCCTGCCGCCGCTTTCAACATCACGGGATAGCCGATGCGTTCGGCCACTTCCTCAGCCTGCTCCGTGGACTCCAAGCCATGAGACGTACCCGGCACAAAGGGAACTCCGGCCCGCTCCACCGCCTGCCGGGCTCGGGTTTTCGATCCCATAGCTTCCATGGCGGCTGCCGTGGGACCAATAAACTTGATGCCGGCATCGGCGCAGGCCTGGGCGAAGCGGGCGTTCTCCGAGAGAAACCCATAGCCGGGATGAACGGCATCAGCACCGGACTTGCGGGCAACGTCGAGAATTTTCTGGATATTGAGGTAGGACTCGACAGCGGCCGCGGCTCCGATGGGATAGGCCTCATCCGCCTTCCGCACGTGCAGCGAGGCCCGATCGACCTCGGAATAGACCGCGACCGCGGAGATGCCCATCTCGTGGCAGGCACGGATGGTTCGCACCGCAATCTCCCCGCGGTTGGCTATGAGAATCTTCTTGAACATGCGCGGTGCTTTGGCCGGCTCTATACGGAGTTCCACCGGCCTCCGGTCAAACACATGATTTTACCGGAGGTTCCAAAGCCGTGGTCAATTCCTGTGGGCCGCCCACGGCAGATTCCGCTTCCCCACCTGCGACATAAGAAACACCGCCAGGATGAACAATTCCGGCTCGATGGGATGCCGGTAGCGCGCGTGCGGGAAGACAAAATAGTAGATCGTCGGATAGGTGAGGACGAGACCTGCGTAAAGCCAGGCAGCGTGCGCCTTCTGGCGTAATGCGCGCACCAAGCCCCACAAAGCTAATACAGACGACGCAAGAAACAACGAGTTGCGAAAATCCCACGGCGCACGGCTGTCGCTTGGCTTGGGCACGCCGTTCCAGTAGTAGAAAAGGCGCCTCAAGCTGATCACGGCAAAGCGGCCGGGATTGGAGCGAATCCATTCAAATGCGTGCCGCCGGCACTCCGCCGCGTATGCCAGTTCACCCATGCGCTGGAATCTTTCGAGTTCCAACTTGTTGAGATTTGGCTGCAAATACGCCATCAGCATGCCCTCGGCTCCGGGTCCGTTGCCCAGGCGAAACTGCAGTCCGAAATCGTCCCGGAGAAACACAAAACGTCCGAACACCTCATAATTCCGTAGGGTCCACGGGGCGAGAATGAAGAAGAAAATCGCCGAGGATAATGCGATGCCAGCCAGCGAGGGTAAACCTGCTTTGAATCTGCGACGCCACACCCACAACCCGCAGACTGGCAGGAAGCCAAGCATGGCAGGATTCGCCAGTGCGCCGATTCCCCACAGAGCGCAGAAGATCAGCCAGCCTTTGAAGCCTGGCCACTGTTCGAGTTCCAGGGCCACGAGAAAGGCCAGGCTGAGCATCAGCGGCGTAAAGGTGGTGTCCCAGATCCAATGTATCGACCAATACCAAACATAAGGATTAAGAGCCCAAACACGAGCCGACCACAGAGCCACCCGGCCGTCGAAGGTGCGGCGTGCTGTCAGAAAGATCGGAATCGTGGTGAGAGAGGCGAAGAGACTGTTGATCGCCAGAAGAACCCAGGCGGACGCGTAGGTGTAGATACCGAAAATCCGGAACACGCCGGCCATGAGATAGGGATAGAGAGGCGGTTCCCAGGCGGTGGGGCCGGTGTTTCCGCCGTAGGGATTGCTGAATCCCTGGCCGAGGGCAATGGAGCGTGCGATGCGACCCATCTCCCAACCAAAGCCGAAGTGGTCTTCTCCCGGCCGGGTTTGATATTCGCGGAGAATTCCAATCGCGGCGACCTGCAGAAGAAACGATACGACTACAAGCCACAGCACGGATTTTGGAATTACCGGGAGAGCAGATTTTGTCATCGGGCGGAGGCGTAACCGTGCGTCAGGGCATTCTCCGGCTCAACTCGGATAGTATCATTCAGGTTGCTTTGTCCACTGTTGACCCCAACCCATGTCGCTCCCAGGTGTAAAGGTCAAGCAAAACGATAGCGCGCCACGGGCAGCGACCTCGGCAGAACCGGGTGGTTTCAGAATTTCATTAGTTCTGCTTGCGCTACTCACCGCTGCGGCTGCGGTTTTGCGCTTTCTATTCCTCGCCCGCAAGCCGTTCTGGTTTGACGAATGTTTCAGCGTGGAAGTGGCCCGCCTCGGTTGGAGTGATTTCGCACACCTGCTCTGGTGGCGCGAGGCCAACATGTCGTTGTATTACTTGCTGCTGCGTGGCTGGCTGCATTTTGGCTGGACGCCGTTCTTCATACGCAGCCTCTCCGTCGGAGTCTCCTTGGCCACGTTGCCAGCCATTTATTGGGTGGCCTGCCGGTTATTCGACCGCAGGGTAGGGATTCTTTCTGTTGCATTGCTTAGCTTCAATGCATATCACATTCGCTACGCGCAGGAAGTGCGCAGTTATGCCCTCTTTGTGCTTCTGGCTACGCTTTCAAGTGGTTTTTTCACCGCCTGTCTTCGCCAGCCGTCTGGCCGCAATCGCCTGGGCTACGTGCTCACCAGTGTTCTGGCGGTCTATTCCCATCTTTACGCGCTATTGCTGATCGGGGCGCATCTTGCAGCGGCACTGGAATGGAGAGCTTCCCAGTTGCGCCCGCTGAAACGAATGTGGGTATGGATCGGCGTAGCGGCGGCGCCCCTAGTGGTGTTCGCGGCCAAAACCGGTGCCGGCCCCATCCGGTGGATTCCGCGGCCCGATTTCCACATCGTGCTGGAGTTTGGCGAACGTATGGCCGGGAACGACGGGTTGCCTCTTTTGCTGCTCTATGTGGCGGCCTGCTCCGTAGCGATCATTCCCGTCAGGAAGAACCTGTTCACCCGCACATCCTCCTGGGAAACCTGGCGCTGCCAGTTTCTGCTGACGTGGCTGCTCTTCCCGGTGATTCTGATTGTCCTGCTCAGTTTCGCGCGGCCCCTGTTTCTGGCCCGCTATTTCACCTTTTGCCTGCCCGCCCTGATCATCCTGGCGTCCGCCGGCCTGGCGCGGTTGAGGACGTGGGCGCTGGGCATCGGCCTCGCGGTGATACTGGCCCTGTCGCTGCAGGGAACGCTTTCTTATTACAACCGCGACTTCGATCTTGGCCGCGACGCCTCAGAAGGCGCTGCAAACTATATCCTCGATCACGCGCAACCGGGAGACGCCATTCTGTTCCACATTGCCAGTGCGAGAATTCCTTATGAATTCTACAAATCGCTGCGGGAAAGAAACCGGCCGGCAAACGAAGCTGAGGCTCTAACTGCTCCCGAGATTGTCTTCCCTCGCCATGGCGACCATCTCGACTACCGCGACTTTACGGGGAAGCCCACGCCGGATCTGGTACGTTCACTGAATGGGCGCGATGGCCGCATTTGGGTGGTGCTGTTCGACAATCAGACCAAGACCGGGCCCGATGGCATCACGATCATGCTCGAACAGATTCTGGGTGCATCTTTCCGTCATATGGAGCGTTGGAAATTTCCGCAAGTGGAGGTCAGGCTTTACAGCCGGCAGTGAACAGATCACTGGTCAACGGCGGTAAGAAAAACTCCCCCTTCCGTCTTGCTCGGGAAGGGGCGAAGGCTCTGATAGCAAACCTGGAGGGTGGCCGCGCGCCTACTTCGACTGATCCATGGTGATGCCCTGCTGGCCGGGCTGCTTCTCGGCCTTAGCCTTCTTGGTGGCCATGGTTTTGTCGACCCACATATCGGCGGTCTTCAGATCTTCCGCGCGCTGCGCCAGGTCGTCGCACTCAACGTCGGCTTTTTCGCGGTACATCAGGTTCATGTAGGCCATGGCATCGTCATAGTCCGGACGAAGCTGAATTGCCTTATTCAGGCTGTCGATTCCTTCCTGAATGATCGGGCCATTCTTCTCTTTCAGCTCTTCGCAAGCCTTCTTCTGATCCTTGTTTTTCGGATTCAGACTTTCTTCCGGCTTCAGGCCCAGTTTGGCACGCTCTTCCATGCGGGGCTGGTAGCAAGCCGTCCAGTCAATAACGCCAACTGAATAATATGGCTCGGGATCGTTTGGATCCTCGTCCGACGCCATGCGGTAGAACTTCTTCGCGTCATCGAACTTCTTCATGTTCAGATAGAGGTACGCGATGCCCTTGGCGGCATTCACCCGCTGGTCGCGCGGCGCATTGTGGGAATTCAGAACATTCTGGTACTGCTCAATTGCCTGCTCCGCCATGTGATTATTATCGGGCGTGTCAGCGCCGGGAATGTATTGCTGGGCATAGGCGGTTGCCAGATACATCTTGGCGTTAAGCAAGCCCGGGTCGAGGTTCACAGATTGCTGAAAGTGATCGATAGCCTCTTCGTACTTTGCATTCTTATAGGCATTCACGCCCTTGTTGAGCTGGTCTCGGGCCCGCAGCTTGTTGCAGCCCACAGACGAAAGCAGGGCCAGCAAGACCGCCGCCAGGGTGAGCAGTCGAATATGCGTTTTCATTGCGGTATGAGTCTCCCTTGCCACAAAATCCCAGGCCCATCGCTGCAAGCTGACGAGCGGCCGGATATGCGCGAAACCCGGGCTTCCGCAGGCCGGTCTTACGCCACCTGCCGCATCACTTTGCCGCGATAGGCGTGCCTGTTCTATCCACCCGCTTCGATTTTCGCCGTAATGAGGCCAACCTTATCGACCCCGGCGGCATGGCCGATATCGATGACGTTCGCCACATCGGCGAAAGGAATCGGATCATCGGCTTTCACAAACATGACCTTTTCGGCGCGGGTCTTATAAATATCGGTCAGGCGCCCCTGCAGGTTATCCCAGGTCGCGTCTTCGTTGTTGATCTTCAGGCCCGGATCCTGCCCCGCGCCCCGATCGATCAACTGCACCACGATCGTGCGATCGGGCGTATTGTTCTTCGGCGCATTGGGCGGAGGCGGCTGTGGAACCAGCGCATCCAGACCCTTCGGGGTCAACGGCGTGATCACCATGAAGATGATCAGCAAGACCAGCAATACGTCAATGAGCGGCGTGACGTTAATATTCGCGCTTTGGCCTCCGCTCGGGCCAACTGCCATTCCCATGGTCGGTCTCCTCTATTGTCCGCTCGGCATCGGGCTCGCCGGCGGAGCATTTGGAGTGGTTTTTCTCTGATCGGTGAGCAATCCCAGATCGTCCACACCGGCCGCGCGCACCGCGTCCACCACCTGCACCACATTGCCGTAGTGGGCGCGAGCGTCAGCCTTCACATAGACGCGTTTATCGGTGCGATTCGCAATGCGGTCCTTGACCTTGCCGGTCAGGCTGTCGGGCGACACTTTGTCGGTGCCGAAGAAAACGTCTCCGTTTCGCATCACTGAAACCAGAAGGGCGTCTTCCTTGTCAGCGTCCTGCATCGGTTCGGGATTATTCACCTTGGCCAAATCCACGCTGATTCCGTGCTGCAACATGGGGGTAACCACCATGAAGATGATCAGCAACACCAGCATCACATCCACCATGGGCGTAACGTTGATGTCGGAAGTGACCTTGGATCCTTCGTTTCGCTTTGACAGTGCCATGACGTCTCCAAACTTCACCACTCGGGATCAACTGCCCTCCGCCCGAGTCAGGAGGGCCGGCGCCGGATTCTTCCGCGGCGCCGGACAAGCAACCCTGCAGAGCCTCGCAGCCTGGCCGAAGCCGGATCCTAGCGGCGATCTCCCCGCCGCTTCAGGAAGTAGTCGATCAATTCGCTGGAGGAGTTATCCATCTCCACGTCGAAAGCTTCCACTCGGCCAGTGAGGTAGTTGAACATCATCACCGCCGGGATCGCCACCAGCAAACCGATGGCGGTGGTCACCAGAGCTTCGGCGATACCGCCGGCGACGGCCGCAAGACCGGTCGCCTTTTCCTGGGAAATGCCTTTGAAGGCATTCAGAATGCCCATCACCGTGCCGAACAGACCCACGAAGGGAGCCGTCGATCCGATGGTGGCCAGTCCGCCCAGGCCGCGCTTCAGTTCTGCGTGAACAATGGCCTCGGTGCGCTCAAGGGCGCGCTTGGACGCTTCAATGGTCTCGCCCGGAATAGCGCCAGGGCTATCCTGGTGGGCCTTGAACTCCATCAGGCCGGCGGTCACAACCTTGGCCAGATGGCTTTTCTTGTTGCGTTCGGCGACCTTGATGGCCTCGTCGATGCGGCCGTCGCGCAAAGCTCCAGCCACAGCCGGGGCAAAAGCGCGCGACTGCTTGCGGGCAGCGCTATAAGCCATGGCGCGGTCGATCATCACACCGATCGACCAGCCCGACATAATAAACAGAATGATCACCACGGCCCGGGCCACGATGCCCATCTGATGCCATAGTGAAATGGGGTCCCAACCAATGGCTCCGCCTTCCTGCACAAGCCAGGCGGCGGCCACAGGCACATGAGCGAGAATTACTCCTGCCAGTTTAGCTGCGTACATGAGTTGCTTTTCCCTCCTCGAAACTTCTTAATCTTGCGACTCTTCGGTCTTTGATGCAAATCGCACTGCCTGTGCGGTCTCCGGGCACGCGTCCGATAGTCGGCAACCGGGCTCAGCCGGGGCCGCGCCGCGGGTGGTGCTCGTCATCAGAGAGAATAGCCGCCTTCTCGAGCGTTGCGGAACTCGCTCCGGGCGCTGCGTTCGGTAGGAAGGGGAGGGCTACGTTTTCACTCCAGCGTCTTCCTGCCTTCAGTCTCTCACTGCCAGGAGTCTAGCCCCCAGACAGCGTGAAGTTCACAACCACTTCGGTATCCACCTCAACCGGCTCGCCATTCAGCAGGTATGGGCGATACTTCCACTGCTTCACCGCTTCGATGGCCGCCGGAGCCAGCATTGGATGCCCGCTGATCAGCTGCAGGTTTTCGATGGTGCCATCCTTGCTGATTTGCGCTCTCAGCAGAACCGTTCCCTGGATGCGGGCCTGACGCGCCAGAGGAGGATACATCGGTTGCACCTTTCGGATCAGCAAACCCGATGAAACACCCGAGGAAACCCGGACCCTCTGTGGAGTCGCCACTTTGGGGACCGCAACCGGAGTCGTGCTGATAATACCGCCGATTACGCCGCCCATCTGGCCTCCCGGAATGCCGCCGGGAACGCCGCCCACGACCCCGGCAGATGCCATCGCCGGCGGAGCTTCATCCTCCTTGATCATCTCGACCTTCTTGGGGATTTTGGTGGGTGTGCGAAGTTCGCCATTGACGATATCGGTCTGAATTTGTCTTACCACGTGCACCGGCGCGGCTGCGGGCGGCGGCGGAGGCGGCGGTGGAGGGGGCGCCACCAGGAACGTCATCAATTGCTGCTTGGGCAGGGCTTCGGTGAAGATCAGGGGAATGAGCACCAGCAGGATCACCAGACCGATCTCAAGAAGAAAAGCGATGGTAGTCGTCCGACCCCGCTTCGTCTTGAGCCTGCCTCCAGATTCCAGAAGGCTATCTTCAAACATAGAGTTTCTCCCTACTCTGAGCCTACATAAACTTAGACACCAACGGCATCCCCTTTGCTCCCAGACTGTGCTGCATCGCTAGACAGCTCTTCACGAAGCTCAGCTGGCGTCGACCATTATTCCTAACCATCTGCAAACAAGGGCCAATCTCAAGATGAATTACATCCGGCTCAAAGCCTGGCAACACTTGCTGCAATCGCCCGTCACCTGGCTCGACCGGCTACGGCAGCAGGCTTCTTCGTGCGCTGCACGCGCCAGTCCTGATAAGCCACGAGAATTGGTGCAGCAATCGCGATGGACGAATAGGTTCCAATCAAAATGCCAATTACCAACGCGAGGCTGAATCCATGCAGCACCTCGCCCCCGAACAAATAGAGTGCGAGTACGGTAAGGAAGGTTAGGCCCGCTGTCAAGATGGTTCTGCTCAGGGTCTGGTTGATGCTCCGGTTGACAATATCCGACAGTTTCTCGCGCCGCATGAGTTTAATGTTTTCACGAATCCGGTCAAATACCACGATCGTGTCGTTATTGGAGTAACCGATCAACGTCAGAATGGCGGCAATTACAGTCAAAGAGATGTCGGTTTTTGTCAAGGAGAAAAATCCGACGGTGATGAGGGTATCGTGGAACACCGTCACGACAGCCGCGATGCCATAGATCCACTCGAAGCGGAACCCCAGGTAAACCAGCATCCCGGCCAGCGAATAAACCGTGGCCAGCAGGGCTTGCCGGCGTAACTGGGCGCCCACCTGGGGACCGACGATCTCCACGTTCCGCACGCCAAAATCGGAGAGAAAAAAACCGTCCGGCAGTGAAGCCGCAGCTGCCGGATCCACGCCGGGAGCGTTCTTCAACTGATCCAGAGAACTCAGCACGCCTTCCTGCACCTTGTCCCGGTAGTCAACGATGGCCTGGGCCTGCGCCGAATACTTCTGATCGGCATCGCTGCCCAGATGCATCGGGTCCTTGTCGACCAGGTAGTTCTTAACCGTCAGGAAGCTGGCGTTGTTCAAGTCCTGCTTGCCGGGGGGGGCATTGGTCTCCAGAGCCTGAATGATTCTGGTTTTGCCCCGGTCGAGCGCCTGTTCGCTGGTTTCCTGAACATCGAGATCGATGAGCACCTCGTTATTGGAAACCTGCCCAAAGCGCTGAATCTTGGCATCATGCAAACCCGCGTGGTCCATGGCGGCCCGGATTTCCTTGTCGACGGGAGGGTGCGAAAACTTCACATAAACCAGCGTGCCGCCGCGGAAATCCACGCCGTATGGGATGTGGTGCCAAAACAGCATGGAGTACACCCCGGCGACGCTAAAGACCAGCGAGAAAGCGAGAAAGTACCACTTCTTGCCTAGAAAATCGATGTTGGGATTATGAAAAAACTCCAAGATGAAACTCCAAGTTTCAAGGTTTCAGAGGTCTCAGGGTTTCAAGGTTTTCAACGCCATATGCCACTGCTTTGAGACCTTGAAGCTTTTGAAACCTATAAACCGGTTTTATTTAAATGCTCAGCGCCTCGCCGCGTTCTTTCCGGCTCAAAACCCAGTCAAAGATCACGCGGGAAACGAACACCGCCGTGAACAGGTTGGCCAGCAGACCGAAGGTGAGCGTGACCGCAAAACCCTTGACCGGCCCGGTGCCGAATAGAAACAGAATCGCGGCCGAGACGATCGTCGTGACGTGGGTATCCACAATCGTGATCCAGGCATGACTGAAACCTTGATCCACCGCTGATGGCGGCGTCTTGCCATTACGCAACTCTTCCCGGATACGCTCGAAAATCAGGACGTTAGAGTCAACCCCCATGCCGACGGTCAGAATCACTCCGGCGATTCCAGGCAAGGTCAGCACCGCCTGGAAATAACCCATGAATCCCAGCAGAATGACCAGGTTAAGCAGCAGCGCAACATCGGCGTTGATGCCGGCCGCCCGGTAGTACACGAGCATGAAAATCAGCACGGCCAGCATGCCGGCAATGGCGGCGCGCACTCCAGCGCGGATGGAATCCGTGCCCAACGACGGCCCTACTGTGCGCTCTTCCAGATATTTGATCCCGGCAGGCAAGGCGCCAGACCGCAGGATCATCGCCAGATCCTTGGACTGTTGCAGGCTCATGCGACCGCCGCTGATTTCGCCGGTGTCGCGGATCGGCTCTTTGATGGTTGCGACCTCTTGCACCTTGTTATCCAGAACCACGGCCAGAGAGTCGCCCACATGGGCAGAGGTGAAATTGAAAAAGCGCTGGCCGCCCTCGCCGGTAAGGGTGAAGCGCACGTCGGGCTGGCCATTTTGGTCGGTGCTGGGATCGGCGCTGCGAAGATCCTTGCCACTTACAGCAGAAACGCGGGAAACCAGATACCAGGATTCGCCCTCACTGCCGCTGGCCGCAGCGGTTCCGGGCAGCAAAATGGCATCCGGCGGCAGGACCCCGCCTTTGTCCTGCAGAGCGGCCTGCTCACTCGGGTAAGGGCCGCCCATCGCCTGCTTGATCTCGAGCATGGCCGTGGACTGCATGATGCTCTTCACCCGCGCGGGATCGTCCACACCAGGCAACTGCACCAGGATCTGGTACTGCCCCAGCCCGTGCTCCTGGATGGTCGGCTCGCTCACTCCCAGCGCGTCGATGCGGTTGCGTATGGTTTCAATCGCCTGGGTGACCGCCTTGTTCTTGAGATCGGCCAGCATCTGCGGCTTCATGGTGACGGTCCAGACATTGTCCGCTCCCGAGGTCACGTCATACTCCGGCAGTCGCTGATTGACGATATCGAGCAGATCCTGGCGGGCGCTTGCGGGCACACCCTTCAACACGATGCGGTCGGGATTATTCTGCGGATCGGGCTTGCTGATATCGGCAAAAGCAATCTTGCGCTTATTGAGCTGCTCCTTAAGCGTCTCAATGGCGTTATCGGAATCCACATTGACTGCGTCATTGACCTGTACCTGCAGGATCAAGTGGGTCCCGCCCTTCAGGTCGAGCCCCAGATGGATGTGATCGGTGAGGGCGGCGAGCAATCCCTGTCCCGAGAAACTCTTCGGAACCCCAAAGATTCCAAACAGAAAGACCACCAAGGTGGTGACGATCAGTATCAGCTTCCAGGTAAGATTTTTATTCATGACCCAATGCTCACACCCAAAAAATCTCCGGCCGTAGCCGCAATTACTTGGTCTTTACCTCTTCCTCCGGCGTCGTAACCTGCACGACGGACGCTTTGGTCACTTCCAGGCGCAGGTTATCCGGCGGCACGCGCAGCTGAATTGAATCGTCTCTGAGAGCCACGATCGTTCCCCGCAGTCCGCCGCTGGTGACCACCTTGTCCCCCGTCTTGAGCGCATCCAGCATTGTCTGCCATTTTTTCTGCCGGCGCTGCTGCGGGAGAATTAAAAGAAAGTAAAAAATTGCAAAAATGAAAATCAACGGGGCAATGCTCAACCATCCCATTCCCCCACTTGTTTGTATCGCCATTGCCAGTTGCATGTTTGTCAGACTTAAGCGAACGACCCGGCAAGACCTGCCCGCGCCTGGAAGCGCCGCCTGGCACTATTATTTCACCACGGGAGTCTCTGATCGATTCCGGCCGGAAATCCTGACTACTCGGGCTTGAATCCAGGGAGGCCGCCACGATCTAGGGTCACGCTTTCGGTCGCGACCAGACACTGGTTAGAAAACGCGACTCTCCCCAAGTGAAATAGAATGCCGCACCCTTCGCATAGTGTCAAGGTAGAAACTCAGATTGTGGAGGGTGTTGAGCATTTGCGCCAGCATCTCATTCGAAGCATAAAGATGCCGCAGGTAGGCCCGCGAATAGCGCCGGCACGCGCGGCAGGAGCAATCCGGGTCGAGCGGACCCCGATCCTGCGAATAGCGCGCCTGCTTGATCGAAATCCGGCCTTCCGAGGTAAACAGCAGCCCGTGGCGAGCTGCCCGGGTGGGCAGAACACAATCCATCATGTCGATGCCGAGCCTGGCATATTCGACAATTTCTTCGGGTGTGCCCACTCCCATCAGATAGCGGGGCTTATCGGCAGGAAGATGCTCCAGGGTGGATTCGATAATCTCGCGGGTTAGCGCCCGCGGCTCGCCCACGCTGAGGCCGCCAATCGCGTAGCCGGGAAATCCGATCTCGATGGTCCGCTCGGCGGACTCTTTTCTTAATGCGCCATCCATCCCGCCCTGAACGATGCCGAACAGGGATTGCGTCTGTTCAAAAGACGCGTCAGAAGCCGGAAGCCCGAAGCCGGAAGCCCGATTCCACGCCACTTCCTGCTTGTGTTCTTCAAAATACCTTCTGCTGCGCTCGGCCCAGCGCAGCGTCAGTTCCATTGAAGCCTTGGTGCGCTCGCGGTCCGCGGGGTATTCCGTACATTCGTCGAACGCCATAATGATGTCGGCGCCCAGGCCAATCTGCGCCTGCATGGCGGCTTCAGGAGTGAATAAATGCGCAGAACCATCCGGGTGAGACCGAAACGTCACCCCTTCTTCGGTAACTTTTCGGAGATCATTCAGGCTGAACACCTGAAATCCGCCAGAGTCGGTGAGAATGGCGCGTGGCCACGACATGAAGCTGTGCAGTCCGCCCAGCTTGCGCACCGTCTCGACTCCGGGACGAAGATAAAGGTGATAGGTGTTGCCGAGGAGAATTTGAACACCCAGTTCTTCCAGAAGATCCTGGGACATGCCCTTGACTGAAGCAGCGGTTCCCACCGGCATGAAGACGGGCGTCTCAACCTCACCGTGAGGCGTGAGCAACCGCCCCCTGCGCGCCGCACCTGCGCGCGCGTCGATCCTGAATTGCAGGCTCATGGAGTCAACCTGATTCTAGCGTGAATAGCGTCAGCGTCTTGCCGCCTGTCGAGCGGCGCATCTGGCCCACGATGCGAAAGCAGGATGCCTTGGCGACGACCACCGGGACGGCGGCGTTAGCTAAACATCAAGTTTGACTATCTGGGCGCGAACGCTGCCCTGCTTCACGATCAGGAATCCCCCAGAAACCGGCAGCTTGAAGCGCCGCGGGCCGGCGCTTCCGGGGTTGAAGTAGAGCACGCCATCTTTCGTCTCTTGCTCCGGAATGTGCCTGTGTCCAGAAACGACGGCGTGGAATCCTGCGGCATGCGGATTGAGATCCAGCTTCGCCAGATCGTGTAAAACGTAGATTGAAATTCCACCAACCTCAACAAATTCGGTTTCCGGCAACTTGTGCGTCCATGACCCTTTGTCCGTGTTACCACGCACCGCCGTTACGGGTGCGATTTTCGCCAACTCATCAAGTATTTCCGGGTCGCCGACATCCCCGGCGTGAATGATGTGCTCACTTCCGTGCAGCGCTTTGACCGCTTCGGGCCGCAGCAATCCGTGGGTATCGGAGATGACGCCGATCAGGATGGCAGTTCTCGGTTCCAGTTCTCACTCTCAGATTTCTGACTTCCAACCTCTGCGTGACGTTGCCTGGTTCACCTACCACTCGCCTTCTCGACAAACTTGCCCACGCTTACGACGGCGCGCCCCACAGTCCCGCGGCCGATTTCCTGTTTGTCGTCTCGGGCAGTCACGCGCAAGGTGTAGAACCGTCCATCAAAGGATTCCAGCACCGCTTCTGCTGAAATATGAGTGCCCATGCCGCTGGCGGCGCGGTGCTGCACGTTGATCGACGTTCCCACAGTAATTTCGTCGTCTTCGCAGTAAGGCTGCAGCGCATGGAAAGCAGCCGTTTCCATCAGGCGGATCATGTCCGGCGTGGAATACACCGGCGGCAACTGAGGATGATGGGCCGTCAGAGTGTGCTTGAACTCTACGGTTTCCTGCGCTTCGCCGCGCACCCCGATCGGAATCTCCTTGGCCATGACTTGCCCTCGGTTGCATACAAAAGGCCAATGATTCTATCGAATCATTGGCCTGAGTTTACGTCGCCCGCGGGCTGAATCAAGCCGCTAGAACTCCGCGTTCGGCTTCGATGCCGTCCAATGCGCACCACAGCATTCGGGCTGCATCTTCGGCGGCGTCCAAGGCAGCCCCGGCCGCTTCCGGATGCGCTTCCACTCGTTTACCCAATTGCCCGCGCCAAACGTTCGCGTGATAGATATCCGCCGTGGCGTGAAGAGAGAAGTAGCTGCAGGTCTTTTCGTCGGCTCCGTAGATCTCACGCAGCCCGCGCGCCTTTTCCTTTGCCACGCGCGGCACCTGGGATTCGTATGCGTAGAAGGCGGCCAGGGCTTCCTCTGGCGTGCCTTCGCTGGCGACATCGTGGAAATGCCTCATCAAAGCGCGAACCGCAGTTGCAGGCAGGTGCCACTGCATCTCCCGGCGCGCGCCCATGCCTTCCACAAAATCGAGCCACAACTGCGAGTGCGGAACTGTGGACTGCAATGTGCCACCCTCGACGCCCTTCTCATCACACATATTGGCGAGAACGGCGCGGCGCAGTTCACCCTCCTCCAGGCGAATAGCAAATTCAGCCAGGTAGGAAGGAAATTCGTTTACGTGGTGGTAATAGTGGCGTGCATAATCCCGCAGGTCGTCGCGAGTCAACTTGCCTGCCGCCCACGCCTTGTAGAAGGGATGGCAGAGCAGATCGTATTTTGCGATGCGTGCTTCCAGTTGCTGGAAAAACTCACTGTTGTTCATGGATGGCTCCTCAGTGCCTCCCGCGAAGATGACCTAACACTATACGGACCCACTCCCTGTGGGAGCAAGTGATTCGGATCACGATTGCCGCTAAGTTGTTAGAATGAATGGCAAGATCGCCACGGCAGAGGGGGGGTCCGGCGGGTCAATGCAGTTCACCGAA
>Ga0335081_10005513_pt1 | contig 20036 bp, 20 predicted proteins | sample Lox_Sample_35_FD_206713 | JGI IMG/M metagenome (GOLD analysis project Ga0335081, IMG submission 206713) | Soil microbial communities from Loxahatchee National Wildlife Refuge, Florida, United States - Lox_Sample_3.5 | ecosystem: Environmental > Terrestrial > Soil > Wetlands | place: USA... | reverse complement strand
GGACGCCCCGGGGGCCGGGGCGATCTTGTCCAGCCAGCACAGCGGGCACAGCACCTGCGGCCGTCCGTGCCGGCCCTGCCCGTGCTCCCACACGAAGTACGCCGCGCCGGCAACGAGCAGCAAATTCAGGCCCCCGCCGAAGGGAAGCCCCGGCGCTCTCGGCATGCGGCGGTGCATCGCAGTTCACCTGTCCCTCGATAAGGCGGCGCGACCGGGGACGATCGCAGGAACCGGCCCCTTCCAGTGTGACACCATCAGGCCGATTGACGCCAAGGCCTGCCGGCGCTGCCCGCGCCCGCCCATGTGGCCGGTCCCTCACAGCGGCCGGATCCGGCGATCTCTCACCACGGTGCAGGTCAGCGTTAGTCACGCTACGCTATCGGCCCTGGTCACTCATCGCGCGCGGGATCCGCCCGATCTGAACGGTTATGAGATTGATGCTGACCACGGCTTGGCTCATGCGTATCTGGATGTTCGGCGCTGCCAGGCTTACGGCTCGGGAGGCTGCAGGAGGCTATCACGTCCAGTTGTACGAGTGCCGATCCCGCTCCCGGGTGCACGTCTGGTCCGCTGGCCGCTGCTTCCTTGGTCCGGCGCCGGGTCCTGGCGCGAGGGAGAACGGAGCATCCGCTTGGGAGCGCTCCGCTCTCCGGGCCGCTGGCGGTGGAAGTGTCAGCTGGTGAGGAATTCCTCCTCGGCCTTCGGGTGGACGGCCAGGTGCCGGTGCTCGGTAGCCTTTCCGTTCCGTACGTGGTAGACGTCGGCGTACTGGGCGGTGCGGGTGCGGCCTTTCCGGGTGAGCGTGGTCTCGTGGAGGATCACGGTGTGGTCGTCGTTGGCCAGGATGTCGTGGATGGTGATGCGGCTCATCTGCACGCCGGTTTCCTGGAAGATCTTGCCGAGAAGTGCCAGCACCTGGTTGCGCCCGTGGTAGTCGCCCTCGAACCCGGGCGTGGACTCGTGCCAGGTGATGTCGTCGTCGAGTATCGCCGTGAAGGCGGGCACGTCTGCTTTTTCCATTGCTTCGTAGGCTGACCGGATGATCGCGGCATTCGGGTGCTCGTTCATGGATGCTTCTCCGACCGAAGATGTAGCGGATTGTGGTGCCCGTCCTGGTCGCCGGCAGAGGGCACGCTCGACGACGGGAGAGCCGACGTCGCCGATGTCCGTTGGACGGCCCGCGCCGGCCAAGTCGTGCCGTCAGGCTTGTGTGCCGTGCGGGCGAGCGTCAGCTCTCCGGCGCGGCGAGCAGCAGGTCGATGTACTCGAAGGGAATCGGTCCCATGCCGGGCGGGAGGTTTGGCGCGGCGTGCTTGTCGTACCAGGCTTGGTGGGCTTCCCGTGATTCCCACACCTCGATGACGCGATACCCGCTGCTTGCGGCGCCGCTGAGGTGGCTCACGAAGCCGGGAGCCTTCTCCAGCGCGTCTACCACGCCGGCCGCGCGCATCCCGTCAATGAAACTGGCGTCAGCCCCCGGGGCCTCGGCGATCATGATTACTGCCATTTGTACCTCCTGGTTTTGAGTTACCTGGCCCGGCTGGTGCCGGGATTTGCGCAAGATCCTGCGGATGGGGACGCTGGGCTCACCGAGGGGTCACCTGCTTAGCCCGTCCACTCGTCGGCGACCGTCAGGTCGGTGAACTGCGGCGGGCCGTCGAAGATGTCTGCCATCATCGCCCTGGCGGCTTGCAGCTGTTCTTGGCGGCGCGGGTCCTGCTCGCGCGCGCGTGCTTTCTCCTCGCTCTCGAAGACGACCAGCGTGTACACCTGGCCAGGGTCTTTCTGGTCGTGCATCATGAGCGTCCGGACCAGCCCCGATCCTGGCTGTTCAGCGGCTCGGATCTGCTTGTTCACCTCCGTGGTGTCCCTGCCCGGCTTCAAGCGCATCGTGATGAGCTGTGCCCACATCTCGGATCCCTTTCCTAGCGGGGGTCAGATTCTGCTGGTGTCGTAGTCGAGCACCAGCTCGGCCGCGGTGAACCCGTCGTCCCGGGCGATGCCGTGGACCTGGCGGGCGTGGCCGCAGAACCAGCGGTCGAACGGCTCGGCCGAGGTCCCCACGATCGTGAACGCGGCGGCCAGGTCGTCGGCCTCCAGGTAGACCACGGCAACATCCGCGCCTGGGCCGGGCTGGATCCAGACCGCTTCCCGGATGATGCCAGCGCGGCGCCGGGCGTCCTGGTAGGCCTCCTTGCGCGCGCCCGCCTGGCACGAGGCCAGCGCGGCCCGGACCGCTTCGGTCTGGCCGGGCAGCAGCGCAACGGCGAACGCAACTGACTGCATGCGATCGGTTGGCAGGGGGTCAGTCTGGCGGCTGCGCTGGAGCGGCGAAGGCAGCCACGACCTCACCGTAGGTCGCCATAGCGGTGCCCGGCTCGACCACCGGCATGATCTCGACGTCCATGAACGGCGTGAACGGGTTCTCGGCCACGATCCGGTTCAGCTCGGCCGAATCGTCGATGTCAGCGAGCACCAAGCCGCCGCCGATGACGAAGAACTCGAGCGTCGAGAAACGCTTCGAGTGATTCTCGACCCACTGACCCAAGGCTCCCATCAGCATCGGGAGCGCCTCGACGGGCGCCGCACTCCTCGGACGATAGATGATTGCGACTCGCACGCTGTCCCCTCCCCTTCCTCACCAGCCCGAGCGGCCCGCAGAACGACCTCCGGCCCTTCACGCAACGCCCGGTTGACCTGATCAACTACCGGTCGATTGTGCTGGCGGCCAGCGGCCAAGACATCACTCGATCGAGTGATGCACCACGGCGGCCAGCGCAACCCGGTTCGGTACGTCCTCCGGGCGGGCGCCGGTGACCGCAGCCCTCGCCAGCAAGCATGCCGCTACGTCACAAGGCGTGACTGGTCGCCAGTGACCGATCGCCATGCCGTCATCTCTGGCCATCGCCGGAGCCGTACCCGCCTCCTTGCGCCGGGCCACCGAAACCCGTCGTTAACCAGCGCTTCACTGACTTGACAGCACCAAACCACTGATCAGAACCGGATGTTCTGGACCCCGCGATGGACAAATGTCCACTCTATTGATAGACATTCATATTCGGCGACCTATCGACGTGCCGGTCTAGATCCGATTACGCCGCGTGATGGTGGCTGTCCTCGGCGGGCAGGATCCAGGAGTAGTTCCTGATCGTGCCGGTGCGGGTAACGGCAGAAGACCGAGGCCAGCTGTTCCGGCATTGCCCAGCCCTGGTGCCAGGCTCGGTCACGCCCGACCGCGGTGAGCGGCGCGCCGGATCCGCACGAAGTCGCCGGCCTTCCCGGCGGTAAGCGGCTGGTCCGGCCGGGAGGCGCGAAGGGCATGTCCGGTCCCGCCGTGCTGAGCGCGCCTGGCGCCATCTCATCTGACCGCGGCTATGGCTGAGGCCTTGAAGCTGGCATCCAGCCGGTGGCGGCTCCCGCGGCTGGAATAGCACTGGCCGGACTCGCGTTCTACCCCGGACCGGTGCGTTAGTGTCCCCCGGGCCTGACCACTGCCTTCATGGAATACCGTCCGGCTGGAGCCATGATGCGCCTTTCGCCGTGAGGCGACCTGCGCGCCGGCACGGCACGCCCTCGCGAGCACACGCTCCGGGGGCGCTGTCATGCCCGGACCTGTCCGCCGCCGGCCGCGATTCAGCTGCTGCGCGTGTCCTCGCGACTGGCCTGGCCTGGTGAGCTGCCCAGCTCGTCAGCCAGGCCCGCGCCGCGCTCGTCCAGCGGGGCGCCGATATCCCAGGCCGAGCCCTCGACGGCGGGCAGCCCGCCGATGATCGGAGCGACCGAGCCGTCCTCGTCGGCCGCCTGGCCCGTTTCCGTGAGGTACCCGGGATCTTCGCCCTGCCGGGGAGCATCCGGCTCGTGCCGGGGCGGAAGGCCCGGTTCCTCCTCGGACGACGTTGACCTGGTCGGATCGTTGCCGGTCATACTGGCCTTCTCCTTCGCCGATCACACTCACGGTCCGGTGCAACAAGCGCTGGCTGACACGTCCGGGCACAGGACACGGCCAGCTCCGGCCGGACTACCGCCAACCCTGGCTACCCTACGGCCCGGCTCCCAACCGAGCTATGAGCGGCAGTCCAGCCCGCGGCATCGCGATCACTCTCCACTGGATACGCGCTGTATCCGCCCTTACCTGCACTGGAACTGCACCCTCAGTCCGGTCCGTTCGAGGCGCGCAGAACGGGGAATCTGGGTAGCGTAAGCCCTGTAGCGGTGAATCTGCTGGTCGTGGTCCGGGGTGCGACCGTGAGGGTCTTTGCCGCCGATGGCCGGCCGGATGCGGCACCTGGAGAGCCAGCTGCACCTGGCCCTGATCCAGCGCTCGCCGCGCGGCTCCCGGCTGACCCCGGCAGGCGCGCTGGTCGCGGACTGGGCGCAGGCCGTCATCGACGCCGCAGCCGCCCTCGACGCCGGCGTCACGGCGCTGCGCAGCGAACAGGAATCACGGCTGCGGATCGCTGCCAGCCTGACCGTCGCCGAGTACCTGCTGCCCGCCTGGCTGACCGCGCTGCGGTCGGCCGGCACCGGCGCAGCCGTCGCGCTGACCGCGGTCAACTCCGCCGACGTGGCCCAGGTGATCCTGTCCGGCGCCGCCGACATCGGTTTCGTCGAAGGCCCCGACCTGCCAGCGGGCCTGCGCGCCAGCATCGTAGGCCAGGACACGCTGACCGTGGTGGTCGCGCCGGGCCACCCGTGGGCGCGGCGCCGCAGCGGCATAACGGCCAGCGAACTGGCCAGCGCCGCGCTGGTGACCCGGGAAGCGGCATCGGGCACCCGCCGCTTCCTCCAGCACGCCATCTGGGATCAGGCCGCGGTCACGCCGGTACCGCCGCTCGCGGAACTGTCCTCCACCACCGCGATCAAGTCAGCGGTCGCGGCCGGAGCCGGCCCCGCCGTGCTCAGCTCACTGGCCGTCGCGGCTGAACTCACCGCAGGCACCCTACGGGCGGTGCCGGTCAGCGGACTCAACCTGAATCGCGCCCTGCGCGCGGTCTGGCCGGCCGGGCGCCGCCTCACCGGACCAGCCCGCGACCTGTACACGATCGCCGCCCGCTCCGCACGACAGGCTCAGCCCCAGCCCAGCCCCTGACACGCCCCTCGGAACCGCCGATAATGGCTCCGATCCCGCCCCGCTGGCAAGGTAATCTCGCTGACGCCGAACGGGCCGATCTGGGCGTAGCATTCTCAGTACGCCGGTGCTTGGCGCTGCCCGGCGCTGGATGTGACGTTGGCCGGGTAGCGGGGAACTTGCCCTCGGTGCACCCGGCCTCAGGCTCCCCGGAACTGGCACGGGCAACGGCAAGGCCGGCGGCCTGCTGCCATACTGGTTCTCTGACTGAGATGCGGGTCTTGAGCGGCCGGTCTGAGGGATACCGTGGGCGGGCTGGCGGTGACCTGCCGCGAGGGTGGGCGCGGATGATGGACCGGTCGCGTATCCGGTGCAGGGCGGTTGCTGGCAAGGTGGTCTCTGCTGAGGAGGCCGCGGCGTTCATATCGCCCGGCGACCGCGTGGGGATGAGCGGGTTCACCGGTTCCGGTCACCCGAAGGCGGTGCCGGCCGCGCTGGCCCGCCGTGCCGCGGATGCGGCCGGGCGGGGCGATCATTTCGCGGTCAGCGTCTGGACCGTATCGACTGCTCCTGAGCTGAGCGGCGCGCTGGCCGCTGTGGACGGGATCGACCTGCGGATGCCCTACCAGGGCGACCCGGTGACCCGCGCGAAGATCAACGCCGGGCTGCTCGGCTACCTGGACGTGCACCTGTCGCACGTCGCGCCGATGGTCAGGGAAGGCTACTTCGGGCACCTTGATGTCGCGCTCGTCGAGGTAGCGGGCGTCACCGCGGACGGTGCGCTGATCCCGTCCTCCTCGGTCGGCAACAGCAACACGTGGCTCGACGTGGCCGACCGGGTCATCCTCGAGGTGAACTCCTGGCAGCCCGCCGGGCTGGACGGCATGCACGACATCTACTACGGCGCCGCGCTGCCTCCAGACCGCGGGCCGCTGCAGATCCTCAGGCCCTCCGACCGGATCGGCATGCCGTACCTGCGCTGTCCTGCCGAAAAGATCGCCGCGGTCGTGGTGACGAACGACCCGGATTACGCCGCTCCGCTCCGGCCTGCCGATGGCGATTCGCAGCTCATCGCCGGTCATCTCCTGGACTTCCTGACCCATGAATCCGGACGCGGGCGGCTGCCCGCCACGCTGCTGCCGCTTCAGTCCGGCGTGGGCAACGTCCCCAACGCCGTGCTCGCCCGGCTGGACAGCGGGCCGTTGCGGCCGCTGACCGCCTACACCGAAGTGGTCCAGGACGGCATGCTGCAGCTGCTGCGCTCGGGCACCATGACCGTGGCCTCGGCGACGGCCTTTTCCCTCAGCGAAGATGGCATCGCCGGGCTGCGCGCGGACATCGCGGCCTACCGCGACAAGATCATCCTGCGCCCGCAGGAGATCAGCAACCACCCGGAGGTGATCCGCCGGCTCGGCTGCCTGGCGATGAACGGCATGATCGAGGCCGACATCTACGGCAACGTCAACTCCAGCCACATCATGGGCTCGGGCATCTGCAACGGCATCGGCGGGTCCGGCGATTTCGCCCGCAACGCCTACCTCGCGATGTTCCTGACCCCGTCGACCGCCAGGAACGGGGCGATCTCGTGCATCGTGCCGATGGTCAGCCACGTCGATCACACCGAGCACGACGTGCACGTCATCGTCACCGAGCAGGGCATCGCCGACCTGCGCGGCCTGCCGCCGCGGCAGCGCGCCCAGCAGATCATCGACCACTGCGCGCATCCTGACTACCGGCCTGGGCTGCAGGACTACCTGGACCGCGCGGCCGCCACCGGACCCGGCAAGCACACCCCCCACCTGCTCAGCGAGGCGCTGTCATGGCATGTGCGCTACCTGCAGCAAGGCACAATGCGGCCCGGCTGATATTGGCCCGCCCAACGGCATCGAACCGCTCGCCGTGCTCGTTAGCCCAGACACGGCCAGCAACCCTGACCGCCCGGCGGCAGGCACACAAACAGGCAATTCTGGACACGCTCAGGCATGTCTCGCTTGGCACCCAAGAGCCCGTGCACAGTCGGCGATCCGTTGCTTGAGCAAGGCATTTACCTGCTTACTTTCCGTTGTCGGCCGGCAGTGTTCCACCAGCCCGAGGTCTCCGGCTTGCCCTTCCGGCAGCAGGCGATGCTGGTACCCGGCGCGGCGCAGATCCCGGGTCTGCGCCCTTCCGCCTTGCTGGTTCCGGCAGGGCGAGATACGAGCGAGGGTCGATCCGGCGCAGGACACACAACAGCACGACGATGCGTTCGAAAGGTGTCCGCTCATCGCTGCCGACTAGCAGCGCGATGACGATGGTCAGGGCCGTGAGCAGGAGGCTGCCGATAACGAGCGGCCATGCGGGAGAGGCGCAGGTCGTCAGAAGTCCCGCTCCGACCGTCAGGAACAGCCGTACCGCCCGGTGCTTGTGCATGCTGGCCACGATGACGGGCGTGCCGTGGCGGACTGGTTCATGATCACGGGTACATGCTGTTGACTGGGACTTATGCCGCGCGACTACAGCAAGGCCGACCGTGAGCCGGCGCAGCAGCTCGGCGTTCAGCCGCGCCAGATCGAACGCTGGCGATCGGACGGGTGCCTGCAGCCGCCGGAATGGATGCACCAGCCGGGAATGCCCGGTTCCCAGTCTGCGTATCCCGCCGGAGCCGCCGCGCAGGCCGCGGAAGTCCACGATCTGCTCGCGGGGGCCGCGCCGCCTGCTTGCCGGGCCCAAGACGTCGTTCGATGAGGTCCGGATCCTGTTGTTCCGGGAAGACCGCTTCGTCGATCAGAGAAGCTGCGCGGCAGCTACCAGGCTTTCCTGCATCGCCTCGACGGACAGTTCGGGCCTGCTGAAGTCCAACACGCCGCAGATCTTGCTCGCGCGCTCAGCGGCCGGGCCCGTGGCGGGTTCGGGCTGTGGACCAGTGCGCTCAAGCTGGCGGGCGACATAGCGCGCCCCGGCGGGGCCGAGCCCAGAGAGCGCGTCCGACTGGCGTTGACCGTACTGCTGACCGCGCTGTCCGGTCCCCCTTGTCAAGCGGACTTCCCGGCTGGCCGGATGATCTGATAGCCGACGCGATCGACAATCTCGGGTTTGGCGCCGAAGACACCGTCCCAGCGGAAGACCTGGCGTTCCTGAACCTGGCCCGCGCACGGGAGCTGATGAACGAGGCGAAGCACGCCGAGCTGGAACAAGCACGAGAACTGGTCAAGACGGTCATGGCGTACGCGCAGACCCGGGCGTTCATCGGATCACGTACCGGCCGGTCGCTGCGCTGGCCCGCATTCAGCCTCGTCTACAAGAAAGTCATCGAGAGCACCGATCCCATGCTGCCGCTGTGCCTTCCGTTCGCACTCGCCGCACGACGCCAACACGGTCCTGGATGGGATGACCATGCCGCCGAGCTGGCGCGCCAGGCCGAGGCTGTCGCAAGACCGCCCAATTGCGCGCCAGGTTGCAGAGGCTGCTGATGGGACAGGCCGCACGGATTGCGGCATCCGGCGCCAGATTCGGCCAGCGCCCAGCTCATGGCCGTACGGCACGGATCTGAGCTGTTGCGGTCGCGACTGCTACGATCTCGCCGGAGTCATCGGCCAGCTCACCCGCCAGGAATGCCACGTCCCTGCCCCGGCGGACGACCCGTCCGCGCCCGGTGAGCCGCCCCGGCCGGGCCGGCCGCAAGAATTGCACGTGCAGGTCGGTGGTCGGGGCGAACTGTCCTGTGCCAAGCGTTGCCCCCAGCGCCGCGCCCAGGGTGCCGTCCAGCATCGCCGCTACGAACCCGCCCTGGATAACCCCTGCCGGATTCAGGAACTGATCACCGGCCGCGAACGCGACCTCGATTGTTCCAGCGCCGGGGTCTACCGACACCAGCTCCCAGCCGAGAAGAACTGCGGCCGGCGGTGGCGGCGCCCGGCCCTCCATCACGTCCCAGAACGGGCCCTCGCGTGTCACGCATCTCTTCTATCAAGTGACCGCCGCGAATGCGGACTCTTGACAGCCACGCCTATCTGCACGCCAGAACCGGGAGATCTGCGCGGAGGATGCACCGCCCCGATGCCGGGGAACCGGCGTCATGTATTCGGCGTTCAGTATGGGTTATCTCGGCTCTGGCGGTTACGCTCGGTCAACTGGGCTGACATGACAGGTACGTAGCTCTCTAGGCGACCCATCACGTACAATTTATTGTACGTGAACGGTCTCGCGGTGGAGGAGGACAGCCAGTGAAGACCATGACGTACTCGGAGTCCCGCGCCCACTACGCCGAGACCCTCAACGCCGTCGTGGATGACCGGGAGGAAGTCGTCATCACCCGGGCCGGGCACGAGCCGGTGGTCATCGTCGCGCTCGCCGACTACGAGTCGCTCAAGGAAACCGCCTACCTCTTGCGCAGTCCGGAGAACGCGCGGCGGCTGCTGGCCTCCATCGACCGCCTCGAGCACGGCGGCGGCATCGAGCGGGACCTGCTGGAGTGAAGCTCGTCTGGGACGAGTCCGCCTGGGCGGACTACGCGTGGTGGCAGGCCCAGGACCGCAAGGTCCTCAAGCGGATCAACCAGCTCATCGCCGATATCCAGCGCAACGGCAACGAGGGGATCGGCAAGCCCGAGCCGCTCAAGCACGGCTTCCAGGGGTACTGGTCCCGCCGCATCACCGACGAGCACCGCCTCGTGTACAAGATCGCCGACGACGCGATCCGCATCGCCGCCTGCCGGTACCACTACGAGCGCTGACCCGGGAATCCGGCGCCCGGGCCGCCAGCAGGCACCTCCCGGCAATATCCGCTGTACCGCGCGGCCCGGCCGGATAGGTAGCAGTTCGCCTGGGCCGCGCTCGAACGGTGATCTGAGCGCGGCCCGCGGCAAGATGCAGTTAACCCCGCCATTTTCCTCGACCCGTGTACTGGGCCGAACTCCAGCGCCGCGCAGCCACCGGGCAATCCCGTCAACCTGCAGGAGCGCAGGCTGGGATCTTCCGGGCCGCGTCGGTGTCGCCAGGCTGGAGGCACGGCAACGCTGGCGTGGCAGGGGACCGCAGCTTAGGTGCTGGCCGCTCAGTAGTAGCCGGTGGTGCCGTCGACGCGCTCACGGAGCAGGTCGGCGTGGCCGTTATGGCGCGCGTATTCCTCGATCATGTGGGTGACGATCCAGCGCAGCGACCAGGGCTGGCCCGTGCGCTCAGACGCCTGCTTGCTCAGAACATCCAGGCTCGCGGCTCGCGCGAGCACCTGCCGCGACACGGCGCACTCGCGTTCGAAGGCACTGAACGCCTCCGCCGGGTCGGCTTGGCCGACGTCGTTGAAATCCGCATCCTCATCGGCGGACCTGTCGTACAGATCGGGCACGTCCTCGCCGAGGAACACCTGCCGGAACCAGCCGCGCTCCACCTCGGCCATGTGCCGGACCAACCCCAGCAGGGACAGGGTCGACGGCGGGACGGCGCGCCGCCGGAGTTGCTCCGCAGTCAGGTCCTCGCACTTCCAGATCAGGATTCCCCGGTGATGCTCCAGCCAGCCGGCCAGCATCTCCCGCTCGCCCGCGTTCTGCGCCGGTCGCGCCCGGTCCGCCGCCATACCGTGACCCTCTCACGGCCGGCCCGGCCAAGCCACCCGGTCTTGAGACGCCGGTCACGCCGTCGATGCGCCACCTCCTCACCGGCGACGGCGAGGCCGCCCACACCGCCCGCCAGCAGCGCCCGGCGCGATGTGAGGTGCCACCGCGACCACTATCAGCTTGGGAAGCTGCTGGCGCACTCTGGCCGGCTAGCTCCGTTTGCGGCCATGACTAGTTTATATAACATCTTGATTACGCTACCTTGCATTTTTGGGGAGAAAATTGGGGAGAAAATCGCCGCTGCCTGGAATCTCTGGAAGCTGGTGCAGCGTAATGCCGTTCAGTGAATCCGCCGGGTCGGCGGCCACGTCATGGCCTGCGACGCGCACCTCGCCGCCGTCGGCGCGAACCAGCGTGGATGATGACGACGGCGCCGATCAGGAGGAGTCACTTCGCGGGCCGGTTTGTAGATGACGATTTCGGGGAGCTGAACCGTTGCCCCGCCAGGCGCCTTCGTGCCACCGGCCGACCGCGGAATATTCCACCTGCAATGTCCACTTTCGGGTAACGGCCTGGCGGAAGCCCGGCTATAGCGTCCCTGGTCAACAGAGCGCCCGCGCTGCGCACCGACCTCAGGGAGGCAATAACCGATGGACAATGAGCTGTTCGGCTACAGCCCGATTGCCGAGCGTGAGCCAATCCACTGGCCAGGCCGTGCGCGCGTCGCCTTCTACATAGGCCAGAACGTCGAGCACTATCTCCTCGACCGGCCCTCAACGAGCATCTTCGAGGGAACCGCGTCGCTGGTACCCGATCCGCTGAACTACGGCTGGCGCGACTATGGGCCCCGGGTGGCCATCTGGCGGCTGGCCGAGAGCCTCGACCGGCACCAGATCCGCGCGAGCGTGCTGCTCAACTCCGACGTGTGCACCAGGTACCCGCAGATCATCGAGGCGGGCCTGGCTCGGAACTGGGCGTGGCTCGCCCACGGCAGGAACAACTCCACCTTGCAGGCCAGCCTGCCCGCCGGCGAGGAACGCGGCTACCTGGCCGATGTGGTGGACACCATCGAGAAAGCCACGGGCCACCGGCCACAGGGCTGGATGGGGCCCGGGCTGACCGAGACCTTTCAGACCCCGGCGCTGCTCGCCGAACTGGGCCTGCGCTACGTACTCGACTGGACCAACGACGACCAGCCCTACCCGCTGAATGTACCCGGGATGCTGAGCGTCCCGTATTCGGTGGAGCTGAACGACATCGGCCTGTTCCTCGGCAAGGGGCTGCGCGGGCCGGACTTCGTCCAGATCGTCAAGGACCAGCTCGACCAGCTCCACGCCGACTCAGCCGGCAGCGGCCGGGTCATGGCCCTGGCGTTGCACCCATTTGTCATCAGCCAGCCATTCCGGCACAAATACCTCGACCAAGCGCTGGACTACGTCGCCAACCACCCCGGGGTATGGCTGACCACCAGCGACGAGATCGCCGAGCACTATGCCCGTGGTGGTGGGCAGGCGTGAGCGGCACAGCTTCACCGTCGCGTTACGAGATCCGCGTCGAAGAATTCTCGACACCTGGTGGGCCGCCTGGTTCGAGGGCCTTCAAGTCGGTCGTGCGCGGTGTGAGCTTCGCTGTCAAGTACGGGGGGCTTCGCGCTGCTGGGCCGAACGGCGCGGGCAAGACCACCACGCTGGAGATCCTCGAGGGGATGCCGCGCCCGCGACCCTTACCGCGCGGTAGCGGATCGCTCTGTGCCGGGCAGCCACCCGGCCCGTTCGGAAATTAGCTTGCTCGTCCTGGATAGAGTGAAAACGTGACGCGACAGCAGGACGTTCAGCTCGGCGAGGGGCAGACAGCCCGCGCGCGGTGAGCCCGCGCGTCCTTTCTCCATGACCTCCGGCCCGGCGCGCTTCCTTGCGCGCGGCCGGTGCGGTGACGCGGCGGGACGCAGTTCGGTGTTCCTGCGATCCGCTTGGAGTCAAGTCCGTTGTTCACACGTTCTCAGCTGCCCTTGCGCGCCCGGAAGCGCCGCGCGCATTACCTGTTCGCCGCCGGATTGTTCGGCGTCCTCGGTTTCCACGTCGGCGTCTGGGCGGTCCAGCTCGCGTCGCTGTCGGCCGGCCTGGGCCTGGCCCCGGCGGCGCTCGGCGCCGCCATCACGGTGGCCGCCTCGGCAGGCCTGGTCACGCTATTCGCCGGCGGGGCGCTGGCCGACCGGGTAGGCCGGCGCCCAGTCCTGGTGATCGGTTTCGCCGGTGCCGGGATCGCGTTCGTGCTGCTGGCCCTGGCCGGCAGCTTTGCCGCCCTGATCCCCGCCGTCCTGCTCTACGGGCTGTCGATCAGCTTCGTCGACCTAGGCGCCAACACGGTGGGCTCGGCCTACGAGCAGGCCTACGCGGTCACGGCCATGACCGGCTTGCACGCCTGGTTCAGCGCCGGCGCGCTGGCCGGCGCGGTCGGCAGCGCCGCCGCCCTCAGCTCTGGGGTGAGCTACCGCGACGTCTATCTCGCCCTGGCCGCCGTCATGGCGGCCGGGCTGCTGGCCACGCTGCTCGCAGCCATCCCCGCACCGCCTGTCCCGCCCCTTCCGGCCGGCACCTCACCCGGCCGCCGCCCGCCGCGCCCGGCCGGGCAGCGAGTCTGGCGGATACCCGCGGTGCTATTTGCCATCGCCCTGATCAGCGTGACGTTCTTCGGTGACGGCGCGCTGGAGAGCTTCCTGTCCACCTACCTCCGGACCACCCTGGCCGGAGGCGTACTGCTCAGCGGGTTCGGCATCGGCAGCTATCACTTCGCCTCGCTGCTGGGGCGGCTCACCGCCACCAGGGCGCTGCGCCGCTTCGGGGAGCGCCACGTCGTGCTGGCCGCCGGGCTGCTCGCGGCCGCCGGGCTGCTCATCGCCGTCGCCGCGGCGGCCGCGGCCGGGGCCATCGCCGGGCTGCTCCTGGTCGGGTTCGCCATCGCCCCGGTCGTCCCCACGACGCTGTCGCTGGCCGGTCGCTCCGCGCCCGGCCGCTCCGGCCAGGCGGTGGCCACGACCACTGCCGCCGGCTACGGCGCCTTCATCGTCAGCCCGCTTACCATCGGCCTGCTCGCCCAGGTCACGAGCCTGCGGCTCGCGCTGGCCCTGCTGATCGTGACAAGCCTGGCCATCGCGGGCCTCGCGGCCCGATGGCCGACGGCATCGATCCCGCCCGGCTCAGGCGCTGCCGATGATGCCGGCCGGTGCCATGGGACCGGCGCGCCATGCGGGTGATACCACCGCGATCTATCCACCGGAGGTCTATAACGGCTCGCGGCGGTCAAGCGTCAGTACGATCCCGGCAATCTGTTCGCCCGCAACCACAACATCCGGCCCCAGTAAGCCACGGATGCGCCAAGCCCCGTCACCGGGGTGCGCCACCGGTTCGCATCGGTCGCGGGACGGAGCTGACGATGCCGCACTCAGGGACGCAGCAGATGCCGCACCCGTGCGGCCTCTCGGATGAGGTGGTCGCGCTCCGGCACGCTGGCAGCGGCGCGGGAAGCCTCGGCATACAGCTCGGCGGCGTACTCGAGGTGACCGGCGCGTTCGTGCAGATATGCCGTCACCGCGGTGTAACGGGGCAGGTCGGGATGCACGTCGGCCAGTGCCGTCAGGCCAGCCTGCGGTCCGTCGGCCTCCCCGACCGCAACTGCGCGATTGAGCCGCACCACCGGGCTGCCGGTGAGACGCAGCAGTTCGTCGTACCACTCCACGATCTGCACCCAGTCCGTCTCCGACGTCGTCCGGGCGTCCGCATGCAGCGCGGCGATCGCGGCCTGTGCCTGGTATTCGCCCGGCCGGTCGCGGGCCAGCGCGGCCTGCAGGATCGCCACTCCCTCGGTGTTCAGGCCGGTGTCCCAGCGCGACCGGTCCTGCTCACCAAGCGGTACCAGGCGGCCTCCCGGGCCGGTACGGGACGCGCGGCGCGCATGGTGCAGCAGCATGAGCGCGAGCAGCCCCGCGACCTCGGGCTCGTCGGTCAGATGGGCGAGCTGGCGGGTGAGCCGGATCGCCTCGGCCGCCAGGTCGACGTCTCCGCCGTACCCCTCATTGAAGACGAGGTAGAGCACGCGCAGCACCGTCCCGAGATCGCCCGGCTGGTCGAGCGGCAGCCCCGCGATCCGCCGCTTGGCCCGGCTGATCCGCTGCGCCATGGTCGCCTCGGGGACGAGGTATGCCGTCGCGATCTGCCGGGTGGTCAGGCCACCGACCGCGCGCAGCGTCAGGGCGACGGCCGAGGCCTGCGGCAGGGTGGGGTGCGCACACAGGAAGTAGAGCCGTAGCGTGTCGTCCGTGGCAGGCGCCGGGTCGGCGGGAGGCCCGGCCTGCACGGCGAGTTCCCGCCCTCGCCGCGACGCCTCGGCGCGGGACGTGTCGAGGAACTTGCGCCACCCGACCGCGACGAGCCATGCCTTCGGATCGCGCGGTGGGTCGTCCGGCCAGGTGTCCAGCGCCCGGATCAGGGCCTCCTGGACGGCGTCCTCGGCCGACGCGAAGTCGGCTCCGCGCCGGACGAGGACACCGATCACCGCGGGCACCAGCTCCCGCAGCAGCGGCTCGTTCACTCGGTGCCCGCGGGCGAGCCGCCAAGGAACGGCCGGACCTCGAGCCACTCGCGGATCGGCACGCCGCCGGGCCCGGGAGCGGCGGACAGTTCCCCGGCCAGCTGGACCGCGCGATCCCAGGACTCCACGTCAATGACGTACCAGCCGGCGATGAGGTCCTTGGTCTCGGCGAACGGGCCATCGGTCACCGGTGGGCATCCCTCGCCGTCGTACCGCACGAACGTCCCCTCGGGCGCCAGTGCCTGGGTGTCGACGAACTCACCCGTCTCCTCCAGGCGGGCCGCGAAGTCGCGCATGAACTGCACGTGCGCGTCCACCTCCTCCGGCGTCCACTGGTCCATCGACCCGAAGTCGACTGCGGGGGCCGGGCCACCCCGGTAGTGCTTCAGCAGCAGGTACTTCACCGATGTTCTCCTTACCTCGCAGGCACTTGGTCAGCTGCGCTGACGTTCGCCTCGTTGCCGGACCAGCTCCTCGACCGCGCTGGGCAGGGTCGTGTCGAAGTCAATCAGTTTCGCCCAGGTCGGGATCACGATGATCCGGACCATGCCGTGGTAGAGCGAACGGACCTCGGCCTCCCACGCGGCCCGTTGCTCGGCCGTCATCTCGTAGGTTCCATTGATCTGGAGGTACTCCTCCGGGATGCCGTCGACGACCTCCAGCTCTGCCTGACCGCGGATCAGCAGGATCTTCGGTGGGTGCACCTCAGTGTCGATCGTCAGGGCGACCGCCGGACGGTGGCGCAGAGCAGGAAGCTTCGGGGCGTTCTTCGACGTGCACATCACGATCTCGGAGCCGTTCCAGGTGAACGCGATCGGAATCGAACGCGGCGTTCCGTCCTTGGCGACGTAGGCCAGACGGGTCAGGTCGCGGGCCAGCAATTCCTGGCTGATCGGACGGTTCAGGACCTCGGCGATCTCATCCGGCTGCACGGTCGGCCTCCTCTTGCGCACGTGGCCCGTCGTGGCCACTCGTGCCCCTGGGACGAAGCCGGCGCCACATTCTCGACACCCGAGACGCGCCGATCTCCGCGACCTGGTCCTGGCCGTCACCGCATGTGCGGCGGCCCCGCACTCCCGAAGCTGGCCCAGCCCACATTCTGCCCAGACGGTGTCGACGGCGCCGCGTAGCACCTAGTGCCGATCACATAGTGGTTCTCACGGCCCGTCCCAACTGGATCCCCGCCCGTGTGCTCTGCCAGGCACGTGCGCCACGCCTTCTGGTCCGAGGAAGAATCGCGCAGGAATTAGCGGTAGCGCTCGCTGTGGCGACCGGAACCCTTACGGCTGTTCCGAGGCGCGAGGTGGCGGCCGGTCTGGTTACCTGGCCGATCCTGCTGCCGGGGATCGCTGGAGGGTGCAGTAGACGGGGCGCGGGAGACGGTGAACACCTCGGCAGGATCGGCGATAGTGCACTCGCTGGTCGCGGCCGTCCGGGCCAGTTCGCGCTGCTGCCGGGCGGGCGCTGAAGACCGGGGCGGCTTTCCGCGTCCAGGGCCCGGAAGACCGAGATGAGCTCCAGGTCCCGGGGTCCCACACCGGCGTCTATCGCCGGCCGCTTCAATGTCCGCCGGGCCACGGGAACGGCCGCCAGGGAGAACGATCGTGATCTTCGGCGTCCTTTCCCGCGTGATCCTTAAGATCGCCCGGCGCCGCGGAGTGCGGGTTCCCGAGCCGTCCCAGTTGCGGCTGCGGCGGCCGCGCTTCGGCCTGGCCGCGAGCGCCCGGTCTTCCGTGCTGAAGGTGCCATAGAGCGGTAGCGGCCTCCGCGGCCTTGTTAGACGCCGCGGTGGCGGATCCCCTTCTTGCGCTCGCGGCGTTCCGCGTACGCCGCGGCCGGTGAAGTGGGACGCCTGCGGAGCCGGCGGTGGGATTCGAACTTGCATGGCCAGCTTGGTGGCGGCGTGCATTTTGGGTAGAAAAATGGGGGTACAACCGGCCCTTCGCGTTGTCATAATCTAGTTCGAAGAACTTGTTTGAATAGGAAGAACACTAGGATGGCGCAACGCTGACCAGTAGGCGGCACCAGGCAGCAAGCAAGTGAGCAGTAAATCGAAAACCATTGATATGGTGGCGTCTTTGCAGAGCGGGTGACGGGAATCGAACCCGCACTATCAGCTTGGGAATCTGTGCCGTCCGGGCCTGTCACACGGCCTGACCTGCGGCGCGGGGTGTCCGCGAGTAACCGTAAGAGACCGCTCGTCTCCGGGGTTAATGGCCCGCTAACCTCGATTCCCGGGAAGCTGTCCGAGTGCGGCTCCAATGCACCTGCGGTAGCGCTGACCAGGGCAAACACCCTCGGCTTCAACGGGTCTTCCTGAATAGCATCGTCCGGATGCCGCAAGCGGAATCTGGACAGCGGTTACGGCGAGACGGCTGTGACCTGCGGATCCTTGTAGAGCCCGGGTGATTCAGCATGCTGGCCAGTTGAGGTCGACAGGGAGCCCGGCAGGCAGCTGCAGGACATCTGCCCAGGTCACGCCATCGACGTCGCCTCCAACAGGCGCCAGACCCAACTCAATTACCGCACCGGGAATCGAGGCTAATGGCCCGGCGGACCAGTGTTGCCGTTCACCTGGCTGAAGTTGACGACGAGGATGTTGCTGCCCACGCCCATGCCGCCGGTGTCGTCGGCGATGCCGCCGCCCCCTCGGCCGCGGTGTTGTCATCGACCTTGCTGGCGTTCAGGATCAGCGTGCCGCCATGGTTGAGGATGCCGCCCGCGCTGGCCGGGGTGCGGTTGTGATCCACCTTTGCTCAAGTTCAAGACGGCCGCGCCCGCCGGCCCGCGCCTAGCGTGCCGGAGGCGATCGCGCCGTCGGCCTCTTCCCCCCGCCCGCGGACGCGTTGCCGGTGACCTGGCTGTGGTTGAGGACCAGCGCGCCTTCCAGGTTGTCGGCAACCGAATCTCACCGTTATCTGGTGCGGGGCAGGTCCCTGTCATTGAATCCGTTAACATGGTAAACTTATTTTACTGGCTGCTCTTGACATATCTCGCGCAGCGCTCACCATCGCAAGCAGTGCGAGGTAATGGAGTCCGCCACATGATCTGCGACTATCAACTGACCATCAGAGGTCTGCGTATCCACGCCCAGTCGGCAGGCGAAGGCGTCCCGATCCTCCTCCACTCCGGCATCTTCAGCGAGATGCACCACTGGGTGCCGCTCATTGAGCACCTGCACGGCTTCCGGGTGATCACCTACGACGCCCCGGGCATCGGCTCCTCTCAGGTGCCGTCATCCCCGATGTCGATGCGGGACCTGGCCGACATAGGCGCGGGCATCCTGGATGAGCTGGGTCTCGCCTCCGCCCACGTCCTGGGCGTCTCGTTCGGCGGCGCGGTCGCCCAGCAGATGGCCCTGTCCCACCCCGGGCGGGTCGACAGGCTGATCCTGGCATCCACCTCGTTCGGCGGGCCTGCCATGCCCGGCCGCCCGTCGGCGCTATTGCACATGATGCACCCACGCGGCTACCACCCGGACCGGCTCGCCAGGAGCGCGGGCGCGATGTTCGGCGGGAGGATGAGGACGGAGCCGGAACTGGCCGCAGGCCTGAAGATGACCAAGCCGGGCAGCCTCCGGGCGGCGGCGTTCCGCCTGTCGGCCCTGGCCGGGTGGACCAGCCTGCACCGCCTGCCGTCTATCCGGCACCAGACGCTGGTCCTGTGCGGGGACGACGACCCGGTGACGCCGCACGTAAACCACCGGGTGATGGCGAGACTGATCCCGTCCGCGCTGCTTCACACAGTCCACGGCGGCGGGCATCTCGTCCTGCTGGATAGCGCGCACCAGGTCGGTCCGGTGATCACCGCGTTCCTGCACGGCGGGGACAAGCGGGTGGAACCGAAGGCGGCGTGAGATCCTTCACGGCTGTTCGGGATAGGACACCCAGTTCCACCCGTATGCTGGCGGGGTTGCCGACAACTCATGGCCCTCTTCGCTCTGAACTAGCGGCGCTGGGCGGTTTGATGCCATCCGAGCTAGCGCAAGGTGTGGGTGCTCGCGTGTACCGGTGGCTGTCAGGGGTTACGGGAATCGAACCCGCACTATCACCTGGCTTCCGCAGTTGGCCGGTTGCCTAGTCTGCATTCCGGCGTGAACGGGCAGGTCAGGTAGCTGGCCGGCACTGTTGCGGTGCAAGGTTCATAGATACATGCAATGACGCAATCAGTACTGGTGAGAACTAGTTTAGCGGCGTAATCTCTAGTATGTGTACTTGCGGTCGACGCCGCGCCGGAACAAGGACGGCAGCGAGGTCCGCTACCTGCAGCTGGCCCACAACGTGTGGGACCCGGCCGCGAAGCGGTCGCGGGTGCAGGTCGTCTACAACTTCGGCCGGGAGGAGCCCGCCACCCGGGAGGCGCTGGAGCGGCTGGTCGCCTCCGTCGCCCGTCACCTGGAGCCGGGGAAGGCGCGAGCGATCGCGGCGGAGGGCCTGGAGTTCACCGAGTCCAGGCCGCTGGGCGGGACCTGGGCCCTGGACGCGCTGTGGCACCGGCTGGGCATCGGCCCGGCAATGCGGGAGCTGCTGACGGGCCGGCGGCTGGATGCCTCGGCCGAGCGGGTGCTGTTCGCGCTGACCGCGAACCGGGCGCTGGCCCCGTCCTCCAAGCTGGCCGCCGCCCGCTGGGCGAGTGAGGACGTGCTGGTCACCGGCCTGCCGCAGACGACCGACGACGCCTGCTACCGGGCGATGGACTGGCTGCTGCAGATCCGCGAGGCCCTGGAGAAGCGCGTCTTCGACCGGGCCGCCGAGGTGCTCGGCCTTGAGGTGGACCTGCTTTTCTTCGATTATCCGGCTAATCGGCCTGCCGGCTCCGCCGCGGGCTTGACGCTGGCTGCGTAGCGTTTCT
>Ga0335081_10005512_pt1 | contig 20037 bp, 10 predicted proteins | sample Lox_Sample_35_FD_206713 | JGI IMG/M metagenome (GOLD analysis project Ga0335081, IMG submission 206713) | Soil microbial communities from Loxahatchee National Wildlife Refuge, Florida, United States - Lox_Sample_3.5 | ecosystem: Environmental > Terrestrial > Soil > Wetlands | place: USA... | reverse complement strand
TCATCGGTGGGCTCGTGATGGCCGGGGCGATGCTGGTGCTGGGTTTCCTATTCAACGCGCAGGCAGTCGGAATAGGCGCGCTCATCGCGGTCGTCGTCTATATCGCAGGCTTCGCCCTGTCCTGGGGGCCGGTCACGTGGGTGCTGCTCGCCGAGATGTTCCCGAACTCCATCAAGAATCGCGCACTGGCCATTGCCGTGGCGGCGCAGTGGGTGGCAAACCTGTTCATTTCGGTGACTTTCAAGTTTCTCGACGGCAACTCGGCGCTGAACGCCGCCTTCCACCACGGATTTGCCTACTGGATCTACGGCGTGATGGGCGTGCTGGCGGCGCTGTTCGTCTACATGTACGTACCGGAGACGAAGCAGAAGACGCTGGAAGGCATCCAGAACCTGTGGTCACGCGGCGACTCGACGGCGTGAGAGTCGCGGTTGACGCAGCGGAGCAAGATCGAGGATGGCCAGGTACTGCTGCGACAGGAGGACGCACGGCTCGTACTCGATCCCGCGCACGGCGGGGCGATCCGCGAGTTCAGCTGCCTGGGCCACGATGTCCTGCGGCACAGCGCCGCCGGAGCGGTTGATCCGTTCGAGCTTGCCTGTTTCGCGATGGTCCCGTACGTCAACCGTATCGTCGACGGCCGCTTCGCTTGCGGCGCTCACAGCGTGCAGCTGCAGCGCAACTGGAGCCTCGACCCGCATCCGCTTCACGGCCAGGGCTGGCGTGCGCCCTGGCAGGTCGCTGAGGTGTCCGGTGCCGAGGCCACGCTGCGCTTCGATGGCGGCGGGAACGAGTGGCCGTGGCGCTACCGGGCCGAGCAGCACTTGCGGCTCAGCCGCAGCGCGCTCACGGTACGGTTGTCGGTGGAGAACCTCTCGGCCTCGCCCATGCCCGTCATGCTCGGCCTGCATCCATATTTCGGCGACGCCGCTCGCGCCACGCTCGAGGCCCACGCGCCCAGGGTGTGGAAGTCCGACCGCGCGGCGCTGCCGATCGAGGAGGTGCCGGCGCCGCCGGCCTGGTCCTTCGAGTCGGGCCGGCGCGTGGCTGCCGTGCCGCTCGACAACTGCTTCACGCAGTGGGACGGCAAGGCGGTGGTGCGCTGGTCGGACCGCGTGCTCACCCTGCGCGCGACGAACTGCCGCTTTCTTCACGTCTTTGTGCCGCCGGGAGGTGACTTCTTCTGCATGGAGCCACAGACCGCGGCAACCGGCGCGTTCAACCGCGACCGCAGCGAGGTAAGTCTGGTGCAGTCCGGCGAGCGGTTCGCAATTCGGGTGAGTCTCGATCTCGAGGTGAGTTGAGTGTTCCTGGGCCTCGACATCGGGACCTCGAGCGTCAAGGCGGCGCTGGTCGATGCCGACGAGATGCTCATCGCGCAGGCGACGGCGCCGTTGAGCGTGAGCCGTCCACAGCCGGGATTCTCCGAGCAGGACCCGGCGAGCTGGTGGCAGGCGACGACGGATGCCGTGATGCAGCTGCCGCGCAACGCGCGGGCGCAGGTGCGGGCGCTCGGCCTGTCCGGGCAGATGCACGGCGCCACGCTGCTCGATGCCGAGCGGCGCGTACTGCGTCCGGCGATCCTGTGGAACGACGGGCGCTCGGCAGCGGAGTGTCGTGAGATCGAGCGGCGCGAGCCCCGGGCGCGCACCATCACCGGCAACATCGTCATGCCAGGCTTCACGGCACCGAAGCTCCTGTGGGTCGCGCGTCACCAGCCGGAGTTGTTTCAGCAGACGGCCACCGTGTTGCTGCCCAAGGATTTCGTGCGCCTGAGACTGACGGGCGAGGCGATCACCGACATGTCCGATGCCGCGGGCACCTCGTGGCTCGATGTGGGCAAGCGCGACTGGTCGGATGCGATGCTCACGGCGAGCGGCCTCGAGCGCAAGCATATGCCGCATCTGGTCGAGGGCAACGCGCCCGGCGGTACGCTGACGGCGGAGGTCGCCGCGCAACTGGAGCTGCCGCGCGCGATCGTGGCCGGGGGTGGGGGGGACAACGCCGCGAGCGCCGTCGGCTCTGGAGTGGTGCAGCCTGGCCAGGCGTTCCTGTCGCTCGGCACATCGGGCGTGCTGTTCGTCGTGACCGATCGTTTCCGCCCGAATCCCGAGCGCGCGGCGCACGCCTTCTGTCACTGCCTGCCGATGCGCTGGCACCAGATGTCGGTGATGTTGAGCGCCGCGAGCGCCCTCGACTGGGTGGCCGAGCTCCTCGGGGCCTCCGATCTGCACGCCCTGGTGGCGCGGGCACAGGCGCGGGGGTTGCGGCGGGGCGCGCCGTTCTTCCTTCCTTATCTCTCCGGCGAGCGCACGCCTCACAACGATCCGCTCGCCCGCGGCGTCCTATTCGGTATGAATGCCCAGACCTCGGCTGCGGATCTGGCGGTTGCGGTGCTGGAGGGTGTCGCGCTCGCCTTCGCCGACGGTCTGGATGTGCTGCTGGAGAAGGGCGGCTCGGTCGATGAGATCAGTGTGACGGGCGGCGGCGCCCGCTTCCCGTACTGGGGGCAGCTCCTGGCTGCGGCACTGAATCGTCCGCTGACCTATCGTCAGGGCAGCGAGCTCAGTGCGGCCATCGGCGCGGCGCGTCTCGGGCGGCTCGCGCTGACCGGCGAGTCGGCCGATGCGCTGTGCGTGCCGCCGCCGGTCGTTCGCGTGGTGGAGCCGGATCCCGATCTTGCTCACCTGCTGGCGGAGCGCCGGCGGATCTTTGCCCGGCTGTACCGCGATCTCAGGGAGTCTTTCGTGGAGTTTGCACAATGACTTTGTTCTCAGACGTGGGTCCGGTGCGCTTCGAGGGCGCGAATTCCAGCAACGAATTCGCCTACCGCGTGTACGACAAGGATCGCCTGGTTCTCGGCAGGCGCATGGAGGACTGGTTGCGCCCGGCGGTGTGCTACTGGCATTCCTTCAACTGGCCGGGTGCGGATATCTTCGGGGCAGGCACGCTGCGCAGACCCTGGCTCGGGGTGCCGATCACCCAGGCGAACGACAAGCTCGATGCCGCGTTCGACTTCCTCTCACGCCTGGGCGTGCCGTTCTTCACCTTCCACGACGTCGATGCGATGGCCACCGCCGGCTCGCTGCGCGAGCACGTGGCGAATCTGCAGGAGATCGAGGGACGCATCGCGCAGAAGATCGCGGCGACGGGTGTCAAGCTGCTATGGGGCACCGCCAACCTGTTCAGCCATCCGCGCTACGCGGGCGGCGCGGCGACGAGTCCGGATCCGGAGATCTTTGCGTGGGCGGCGGCCCAGGTGCGCTTCTGCCTGGAGACGACCCATCGCCTCGGCGGGCAGAACTACGTGCTGTGGGGCGGCCGCGAGGGCTACGACTCGTTGCTCAACACCGAGCTCAAACGCGAGCTCGATCAGTACGGCCGGTTCCTGTCGATGGTCGTCGAGCACAAGCACAAGATCGGCTTCAAGGGCACCATTCTGGTGGAGCCCAAGCCCTTCGAGCCCACCAAGCATCAGTACGACCGCGACGCCGCAGCGGTGTTCGCGTTCCTGCAGCGCTACAACCTCAACAAGGAGGTCAAGGTCAATCTCGAGGTCAATCACGCGACCCTCGCGGGGCTGGATTTCGAGCACGAGATCGCCGCCGCGCGCGCCTACGGGATCTTCGGGTCCATCGACATCAATCGCGGCGATCCCCGCAACGGCTGGGACACCGATCAGTTTCCCAACAACGCCCAGGACTTGGTGCCCTCGCTCATCCAGGTGATCGAGGACGGCGGCTTTGCGACCGGCGGCTTCAATTTCGACGCGAAGCTGCGGCGCCAGTCGGTCGAGCCCTCGGACCTGTATCTCGCGCACATCGGCGGCCTCGATACGCTCGCGCGGGCGCTGCTTGCGGCCGCCGACGTGGTGCAGGGCGGGCAGCTCGGCCGGTTGCGTCAGGAGCGCTACCAGGGGTGGGGCGCTGAGCTCGGGCGGCGCATCAACGCCGGGGAGTTCACGCTCGCAAGCCTCGCCGATCACGCCGTGCAGAAGGGCCTCGACCCCGCGGCTCGCTCGGGCAAGCAGGAGCTCGCCGAGAGTATCATCGCCCGGCACTGCAAGTACTGAAGGCGCCGCTCACCCCAAGTGCCCGTCGATCCCATCCGCAGCATTACCATCGTCGGCGGCGGCACGGCTGGCTGGATGTGCGCGGCCGCACTCAGCAAGCGGCTGCGCAACCTCAACTGCCGCATCCGGCTGATCGAGTCGGCCGAGATCGGCACGATCGGCGTCGGCGAGGCGACGATCCCACCGATCATCAGCTTCATCCGGGTGCTGGACATCGACGAGAACGACATCATTCGCAAGACCCAGGCGACCTTCAAGCTGGGCATCGAGTTCAAGGATTGGACACGGCCGCGGCACTCCTACATACATCCCTTTGGCCCGACCGGCATGCCGCGGGAGGACGTGGAGTTCTCGGCGTACTGGCTCAAGTGCCGCGAGAGCGGCCATGCGGCGCCGCTCGAGGAGTACTCGATCACCGCGGTCGCGGCGCGCCAGGCGCGGTTCATGCGGCCGATTCAGCTGGCGAGGTCGCCGCTCGAGACGATCACCTACGCGCTGCATCTGGATGCCACGCTGCTGGCCGGGTATCTGCGGGGCTACGCAGAGGCGCGCGGCGTCACCCGCACGGAGGGCAAGCTCAAGAGCGTCGAGCTCCGGCCTGCGGATGGATTCATCGCCGCGCTGCACCTGGAGAGCGGCGAGCGCATCGAGGCCGATCTCTACATCGACTGCACGGGCTTTCGCGGCCTGCTGATCGAGGGCGCGCTCAAAGCCGGGTACGAGGACTGGACGCACTGGCTGCCGTGCGACCGGGCGGTCGCGGTCGCCTGCGAGCGTGCCGGGCCGCTCTCCTCGCACACGCTTGCAACGGCGCGGGAAGTCGGCTGGCAGTGGCGCATTCCCCTGCAGCATCGCGTCGGCAACGGCTACGTGTATTCGAGCGCGTTCCTCGAGGATGGCAAGGCGCAGGAGATGCTGATGGCGAGCATCGAGGGGCGTGCGCTGCGCGCTCCGCTGCAGCTGCGCTTCACGACGGGACGACGGCGGGTCTGCTGGAGCAAGAACTGCATCGCCCTCGGGCTCGCGGCAGGATTCCTCGAGCCCCTCGAGTCCACCGGCATTCACCTGATCCATCGCGGCATCGCGCTGCTGCTCAGCTACTTTCCCGACCGTGCCTTCAGGCAGCCCGATATCGACCGCTACAATCGGCAGGTTGCGTTCGAATACGAGCGCATCCGCGACTTCCTGATCGTGCACTACAACAAGACCGAGCGCGAAGGGGAGTTCTGGCGTCATTGCCAGAACATGGAGCTGCCGGCGAGCCTCGCGGAACGGCTCGAGCTGTTCCAGAGCTACGGCCGTATCATCGTGGAGAAGGACGAGCTGTTCACGGTGCAGAGCTGGCTGTATCTGCTGGTCGGTCAGGACGTGCAGCCGAGCGGCTATGACCCGTTCGCCGATCGCCTGCCGGCGCCGGTGGCCCAGCGAGCGCTCGAGGAGATCCGCGGCGTGGTGGCGCGCTGTGCGGCAACCATGCCCTCGCACCAGGACTTCATCGCGCAGCACTGTGCGGCGGACAGCGCCGAGCGCGCGGGCTAGCGGCCGCGCAGCAGCTGCATGACGCGCGCGCGGATGTTGGCGTAGTTGTCGCCCTTCAAGGGCCCGAGTACGCCGCGCTGCTCGGGTGGCAGATGCGCGAGCGGATGGCCGTTGCCGCGGAACACATAGTGCTCGAAGAACGCGCGCCAGGCCTGCCGCTCGGGGGCCGGCCGCTCGGCGATCGTGATCATGGCCAGCAGCAGACTGGTGTAGGGCGCATCCGGCCCGGCGGCGAACGCGTCCCACCAGTAGTTGACGAGGCCGTTGAAACACTCGAGCGACTCGACCTGGTGCCACCAGAGCTTCGGCAGATACAGGGCATCGCCGGGGGCGAGCTCACACACCCAGGCCTGGTCGCGAACCTCCCGAAACAGCGGAAAGCGCGCATCGTCCGCCGCCGAGGATGCGGCGAGGCTCACGGGCGGTCCTGCCATCGTGCGGTCGATGGGACCCACGTACATGCGGCCGATGAGCTCGGGCGCATACAGCGTGAACCGGCGTCGGCCGGCAATCACACAGGCGAGGTTGTCGAAAGTGTCGTAGTGACTCGATACGTTGGCAGGCGTGCCGAGCCAGATGCGCGGCGGCGTCTCGGGAGCGAGCAGCGGCATGGCATTGTCGGGCGCGAATCCCGGCAGGCAGTCCCTGCAGGGAGCGGAGCCCGCGTACACGGAGCTGCCGCCCGGAGAGCCAATCGCAGCCTCGATCGACTGCAGCGCCTCGCGGAATCCCAGCACGCGGCGCTCGAAGTTGAACCCTCTCAGATCCTCATCGTAGTAATACTTGCCGGCGATGGCGGGGTCGCCGAAGAACACCTCGACCTTTGCGCCCACGTCGAACGCGGCGAGGTAGCTCATGAGGGCGTGTGGTGAGTCATGCGCGGCCCGTACTGCCGGCCAGTCGGCGACCAGCTTGCGCAGCACCACCGGGCGACAACCCGCGACGATCTCGCGCAGGAAGCGCTCGCGCGTCAATTCCCGGCCGGCGATCTCGATGGGCGCGCGTGGCATGGAGGGCCTTGGGCGGTGTGACTGCGGTGAAAGGATCAGCCCCCGAGCGGTGTGCGCGCGCCCGCGAGGCCTTCGGTGGCCTGGAGAATACGGCCGTTCTTCTTGCGGGCCAGCACCGGGAACTGCTTGAGCGAGGCGATCATGAGATGAATGAGCCGCAGATAGCCGCGTCGGAAGAGCTCGATCACGAGCGCATCGGGGAGGGCGATCAATGTTTCCTGATTGACCGTGTACAGGCCCTCGCACTCGCGCCTCGTGCCGTCGTCGAACTCCGCCTCGATGGAGATGGGCTCGATCAGCTTGAGCTCGAGCAGTCGCGCGACGAAGTACCGCGTGACCTCGATGCCGGAGCTCAAGTCCTGGAAGGCCCAGATGATGTGCTGCAGATAGCGTGTGGGCTGACCGAACTCGGTGAACAGCGGCGTGCCGTCGGCGACGCCGACGCGGGGGTGGTCGAGATCGATCGCGACATCCGGCCCTTTCGCATAGAAGGGCACGCGCTGCAGGCCGAGGGGCCGGTAGAACTCCAGGTCGCGCCATTCCTCGAGGAACAGATTCTCCCCCTCGTCGAAGCCGAGCATCACCCCGCAGTAGAACTCCCCGGTATTGGCATCCTTGGAGAACAGGATGGGGTAGTGCACGACGAGCAGCGGAAATTCCTTCGCGATCACGTGGGTGAAGCGCTGGTTATCGCCGTAAGCCGCCGACGCCCGCTGATCGACCTTGAGCGACTTGTGGACCTCTTTGTTCAGGGGAACGATGCGCGTCATGTGCGGATACCTGGCCTGCGCGGCGGGCTCAAATCGGCTGCATGCCGTATTGATAGATCTTGTTCAGCAGCTCCCGGTTCTTCGGCAGCCGCGCTCGCATATCGCCCGTGATCTGATCGTTCTCGCGCACCAGACGGGCCGCCGCCGGCGCGCTCTCGGCCGTCTCCTCCGGCACCACCTCGGTCCTGAATCCCATGCCGTAGAGCACGTACTGGTAGCTCGCCGCGGGAAAGACCTCCTCGAGGCGGTCGAGCTCGTCGAAGGACCAGGGCGACTGATACTTCCACAGCGTCAGCAGGTCCTGCAATCGCGGCGGCACGCTCGCCGGATCGGCATTGTCGCGCCAGAAGGCCGTGTCGGTGCGCCGGGTGAGGCAGTAGTGCAGCTTGAGAAAATCGATGATCCGGCCGAAGCGATAGGTCGTCACCTCATTGAAGCGCCGGGCGACGATATCCATGACCTCCCGGCACGCCGGCATCTGCTCCGCCAGCAGCTTCGCCGACAGCTCCACCAGCACGATGGCGGAGGACTCGAGCGGCTCGAGGAAGCCGCTGGCAAGTCCGATGGCGAGGCAGTTGTTCTTCCAGAAGAGCTCCCGATGACCGCCGCGGATCGGGATCTTGCGTACGGGGAGATTCGCGTGCTGCGCTCCGATGTAGTTCAGTAGCGTCTGCCGCGCCGCCTCCTCGGTGGTATGGCGGCTCGAGTAGACGTAGCCCACGCCGCGCCGCGTCGGCAGCGCGATATCCCAGGTCCAGCCGGCATCGTGGGCCGTGGCGATCGTGTGCGAGGCCATGGGCGCATCGGGCGTGCCGAAGGGTACCTGCACGGCGAGGGCGGTATCGCAGAACAGCACGTCGCTGCAGGGCCTGAAGGCGACGCCGAGCGTCTTGCCGAGAAGCAGCGCGGAGAAGCCGCTGCAATCCACCCACAGGTCACCGCCGATGGTCCCGGCTTGCTGCGTAAGCACGCTCTCGATGTCGCCGGACTCGCGTTGCTTGACCGAGGTAATGTCGGCGAGCACGTGGCGCACGCCGAGCTTCTCGGCGCAGTGCTTGGCGAGGAACGGCGCGAACTTGCCGGCGTCGAGGTGGTAGGCGTAGTTGGCGGGACCGCGGTACTCGGCGTTGGTGATCGCCTTGGGTGCGAGCCCCTCATCGCACAGCCGGCCCTGCGGCGTCACGAAGTCGCAGAAGCTGCGGCCCGCGCCATCGCGCAGCCAGTGGGGCACGAGGTTCACCTGGTGGAACCCCTGGGGAAACATCAGCGGATGATAGTAGGCGTCGTCCTCGGCACCGCTCGTCCAGCGCGCGAACTGGCCGCCCTGCTTGAAGGCCGCATCGCACTCCCGGAAGAACGCCGTCTCCGACACACCCATCCGCTCGAGGGTCGAGCGCATCGTCGGCCAGGTGCCCTCGCCCACGCCGATGATCTGGATGTTCGGCGACTCCACCAGCGTGACCGAGAAGCCGCCCGCCCTGATGCGCGCCTGATGGCGCGCGGCGATGATGCCGGCGGTGAGCCAGCCCGCCGTTCCGCCGCCCACGATGACGACCGATCTTACCGCCTCAACCACGGCCCGCACTTTCTTGCATAACGCATCGCAAGGGTATCACGTAACGAAAAGGGGCCGCCCCGGGCGCGGCCCCTGAAGTCTCGAAGTGACTCCTCTCGGACTAGAACTTCGCGCGCACGCCGAGGGTGTACGACCTTCCATAATCCACCAGGTTCAGCGTCTGGTTACTGAAGCGACCGTAGCTGTGGTAGACCTGATCCGTCAGGTTGTTCGCCTGCAGGAATCCGGCCAGATGACTGGTGAAGTCGTACTGCGCGCTGAAGTCGAGCTCCGTCCAGGACGAGAGGTACACCGGCTCTGCGCCGAACGCACCGCCTGACTGCTCCTGACCCAGCCCGATCAGCTGCGAGCCCTGCCACTGCAGGGCGAGTCGAGCCTGCAGTCCATGCTCCTGGTAGAAGGCGATCAGGTTGGCCGAGTTGCCGACGCCTGTCAGCGCGAACTGATTCGAGGTCAGCGAGGAATTGTCGAAGTTCTTGTTGGTATGGACGTAGGTGCCGTTGACCTGGACTCCAAAACCCCACGCGATCATCTGCTGCCACGTGGCCTCGAAGCCGTCCACGTTGGCCGTCAGCGCGTTGGTGTAGGTGGTCTCGGAGAACTGCGCCGGCTGGCCGGCGGTGTTCGACAAGGGCAGGCCCGTGACCGGGTTGACCGCCGGAGCCGGGTCGGTGATTCCCGGTACCGTGATCACCTGCACGCTCGAGGTCGGGAAGTTCGTCACGTGCTTGTAGAAGAAATCCCCGGACAGATAGCTGTTCGACCCGTAATACCACTCCGCGCCGAGGTCCAGGTTGGTCGAGAGGAACGGCGCGAGGTTGGGGTTGTTACCCCGTGCCGTGAGCGCATTGACGCGTCCGCCATAGGTCGTGTTCGGAATGAGCAGGCCGTTTGGCGGGGCGACTTCCGTCCGCGAGGCATCCGCCCTGATCTTCAGGCTCGGCGTCACGAGGAAGTTCACATCCAGCGACGGCAGCAAGTAGCTGTAGGTGCTCGTGGTCTGTACCCAGGTCGCCGGGTTCACCGTGGTGAACAGGTACGCGGTCGGATCGCCCGCGCCCTGCCAGGCGAGGCCGGTGAGCGGGGAGGCGAGACCCGCGATCGTCTCGTTCGTTCTCTGATAGCGCAGTCCCAGATTGATGATCAGCTCCATGTCGCCGCCGAACTTGATATTTTGCGTCGCGGTGACGAACGGCGACCAGTTGGCGCGGTCGACGTGCTGCACCGAGCCGTTGCTCAGCGCCTCCGCCGGAATCGTGCCCGGCGTATATGCCGGGTAGGAACCGGAGCTGAAGCCCGCGTTGATCGGCTGGTGGATCAGGTAGTTGAGCACCGCATACGGGCTGTACAGCAGCAGGCTTGCGGGCAGGTTGTTCGCGCCGCTGTAGCCGTTCATCCACGGGGTAATGCTGACCGGCGTGAACAGACTCGACGGCAGCACCTGACCGACGGTGTTGTTCGAGGCCGGACCGTAGCCCGACCACAGCTGCCAGTAGTTGTTGACGAACGTGTCGCTCTCTTTCGTATTCCACACGTCATCGACGTACTGGACGCCCGCGTTGATCTTGGTAGTGTCGGTCTTCCAGGTGGCCGCAAGCTTCAGCTGGGTGATCTTGTCCGTATTCTGCTGCGTCTGCAGCGGCAGGACGTGTGATCCGACGATGAACGGGTTCAATCCATTGTAGTTCGCGCTGACCGCCGGATTGGCGCCCCCCGAATTCGGGCCGTAGGCGCTCCAGTACGGCAGCACGTTGCTGTTGGGATTCAGGACCAGACCGCCGGTGTAATTGTTCGTGCCGTTACCGTAGCCCGTGTCGGCGTCGATGTCGCTGTAGGTGCCGTTGGGGTTGTACTTCGATACGGATTGGCTCACATCGAACACCCCCGCCCAGTGATCGTTCACGTCCCACTTGACGTTGACGCCCGGTGTGTTGGTGACGATGTAATTCTCCGCGACGAAGGCATTGAAGTCCGTCGGGCCGGTGTAATCGAAGCTGGTGAGGGTGCCGTTGGCATCCTGCACCGCGCCCGGGAACGCACCGAACCAGGTGCTGCGCTGCCAGCGCGAATCGTGCTCGTTGTCGGAGGAGTAATTGTCATCGATCGTCACCAGCACCTGATCCGACGGGTGCCACTGGATCGCGATGCGGCCATCGCTGCGCCGCGAGTCGATGCGCTCGAGGTACATTGCCATGTCCTGCGGATACCAGGTCGGCACCGCGCTCGTGCCCGCGGCGCCCGCACCCACCGTGGCGCAGCCCGAGGGCCCGAAGATGGAATTCGGCGCGGTGGCGAACGAGGAGCAGGCGAGGTGCGTTCCCTTCCAGCCCACGATGTCCTGGTGATGATTGAGGATGTGGCTGTCGAGGTAGTCGAAATCGGCCAGCACGCCGAACTTGCCGTCGGCGAAGGTGTCGCTAAGCAGCACGCCGAACTGCGGCCGCACTCCCCCGTCGTTCTCGTAGGTGTTCAACTGACCGTTCAGCTGGGCGTGCGCCCCGGGATTGTCGAACGGATTCGGGAACGTGACGTTGATGGTCGAGGCAACGGCGCCCGAGGACAGGCTCATGTCGGGGGTCTTATGGACCTGGATCTCCCCGACGTACACGGCGCTGAAGTCAGCGAAGTCGAAGGTTTGACCGTTACCGGAGGCGATCGGCCGGCCTTCGACCAGCACCTCGTTGAACGAGCCCGCGAAGCCGCGAACGTTGACGCCTTGCGTCGCGCCGGTGGCGGTCGGTGCGCCGGCGGCGCTCGCGTAGTTGAGACTGCCGCGGTTCACCGTGACGCCCGGGATGCGCGCGATGGCATCGCCGATGTTGCTGTCCGGGAACTGGCCGATGTCCTCGGAGGAGACCGCATCCACCACGCCGATGGTGTTCTGCTTGATCTCCATGCTCTTGCGCAGGGACGCCCGGATGCCCGTGACGACGACTTCCTGCAGCTCCTCCTGCGGGGCCTGGGCGGTGGCCGTCCCGGCGGGTGCGTTCTGCGCGAGGAGCGGAGCGGATACGGCGGCGGCCGAGACACCGCCAAGGATGACGCGTACGGCCCCACGGATCTGCTTATTCGAGCTTGTATTCTTCACTTGAAACTTCTCCCCAAAAAGTGTCTGCGACGGTCAGTTCGTCGGCGGCAGCCTCGTGCAATGCGCGCAAGGCTCGCCGCTTGAGCTCACGGCAAGCGACTACGAAGATTCATTCAGCTGAGGAGCGCAGCATCGACGGATCGCGGGAACAGCCGCGCACGGCCCTGTGGGCCTGGCTCTTATTAGGACGAGCGCGGCAGAGCCGGCTCGCTTCCCCCTCTCGATACGCATCGTCCCGCCCCTTCGGGTGCGCCTCGCACACGGTCTTTGGCTCAGGGCTCGGCCCAATTCCGAGCATGCTGAGCTTCGCATTATCACCGTATCATGTTAGCGCTCCCATATTACGCCGGGCGAGCAGTGTGTCAAGAGGCTGACTGCGGCATTTCTTCGGCTCACAGGCCCCGCGGGCCCATTCGTTGCGTGTGCGCATCAGATGTCGTGTCCAACTGCGTTGTCCAGTGGACAAAGTGGCTGTTGAGATCTCAAGATCCCGCGCCGCAACGATTCCCTGCGCGTGCGCGCAAGCTTTCCGGAAGGTGCCATGCCTCCCACCGATCGGGTCCTGTTGAAATTGCTGCTCGCGGGGCTTGCGTGCGCCGCGGCCGCGCGCGGCGCACGCGCGGCGAATCTGCTTGCTGCGCTCTTTCAGGATCACGCGGTTCTGCAGCGCGACAGACCCATCCGCGTGTGGGGCCGCGCCGCGCCGGGGGAAGGCATCACCGTACGCCTCGGCGCCTCAAGTGCTGCGGCTACCGCGGATGCCTCGGGGCGCTGGCGCGCGGCACTGCCCGCGCTCAGCGCGGGCGGGCCGTTTTCGCTGAGTGTGCGCGGCACTTCAGGCGCGACTCAAACAGCGAGCGACGTGCTGATCGGGGATGTGTTTCTCTGCTCCGGCCAGTCGAACATGGAACTGGCCGTGCAGAGTGCGGGCAATGCGCGTGATGAGATCGAGCACGCCGCCAACGGCCGCATCCGCATGCTCACGGTCGAGCATGCCGCGAGCCCGACGCCGCTTGCGAGCTTTGCGACGCCCGTGGCGTGGCAGGTCGCCTCCGCCGCCACCGTGCCCGGCTGGTCGGCCGTGTGCTTCTTCTTTGCGCGCGAACTGCAGCGGAGCGTGCCCGTGCCGATCGGACTGGTGCACGCCTCCTGGGGCGGCTCCAACATTCGACCGTGGATCAGCGCGGCCGGCCTGCAGGCCGTGGTGGGATATGGTCCATCACTCGACCTGCTCGAGCTGTATGCGCGCGATCCGGCGAGCGCCCAGGCGCGCTTCGCGCTCGAGTGGCAGGCTTGGTGGCGCAGTAAGACCGGTACGACGGGGGATGAGCCCTGGAACAGCCGCCCGGCCGCAGCGCGCGGAGCAGCGCACCCGGCGGCGCCGTGGCGACCCGCACCACCCGGGCTCGGCGATTGGCGCGGCTGGGGTGCGCCGGAGCTCCGGGAGTTCACAGGCGTCATCTGGCATCGCACGACGTTTCACTTGAGCGCGGCGCAGGCGCGGGACGTGGTCGCGCTCGAGCTCGGGCCGGTCAATCAGGTCGACGAGACCTGGATCAACGGCCAAGCCGTCGGCAACACCTTCGGCTACGGCACCGCTCGCACCTACCCGCTCAAGCCCGGTCTGCTGCACGAGGGTGACAACGTCCTGGTCGTCAATGTGCTCAGCACCTATGGCGGGGGCGGGCTGCTTGGCGATGCGGGCTCACGGCGCCTGCGATTGGCCACAGGCGCAACGTTGCCGCTCGGTGAGGCGTGGGACTATCGCATCGTGCCCGCCGAGTACGGCTATCCGCCGCGTGCGCCCTGGGAATCGGTGGAAGGTCTCACCACTCTCTATAACGCCATGATCGCACCGCTCGGGCCGATGGGGCTGCGCGGCGTGCTGTGGTATCAGGGGGAGTCGAATACACGCGAGGCCGCGAGCTACCAGAGGCTGCTCGAGGCCTGGATGGCGGACTGGCGGGCGCAGTTCGATCCCCTGCTGCCGTTCCTCATCGTGCAGCTGCCCGGCTACGGCGGTCCGCATGTCAGGCCGACGGAATCCGACTGGGCGGCCGTGCGCGATGCGCAGCGCCGCGCCGTAGCGAGCGTGCCGCGCGCCGCACTCGCGGTGACGATCGATCTGGGAGAGGCCCGCAATCTGCATCCCACCGACAAGCAGGATGTGGGCAAGCGACTGGCGCGTGCCGCGCGTCATCTCATCTACGGCGAGAGCCTCTCTGCATCCGGCCCGATGCTGAGTGGCGTCAGACGCGAGGCAGGCCAGGTCATCGTGCAGTTCACGCAGGTCGAGGGCCAGCTCGTCGCCTACAGCCACGACGGCCCGATCGGCTTCGAGCTGTGCGCGCAAGGCGCGGGCACGTGCCGTTTCGTCGAGGCCCGGCTCGAGGGCAACGAGGTGCGGCTGTCGATTCCGGCGCAGATGACCGCCACGCGCGTGCGCTACTGCTGGGCGGACAACCCGATCTGTACCTTGTTTGATCAGGCGGAACTGCCGGCGAGTCCGTTCGAGACACGCATTCCCAACTGAGGCGCGAGCAGGCCTTCAGCGCGCGACCGCCTCCGCAGCGTTGGCCGCGAGGATGAACGCGGTGGCCGCATCGAGCACGTACTCATTCTCGTACCACAGGAACGGCCAGCTGTCCTTCAGCTCCGGAAAATCCGGCTGAATGATCACGACGCCGGGGATCATGCCTCCGGGGATGAAGGTGTAGTCGGCGCGATTGTTGCCGTAGGCGATGAGCTTGGAGTGGGTCCCGACGGTCGATACGTAGGAGACATTCGAGACCGGGTGACGACCGAGCAGATAGTCGAATCCCCGCAGCGTCTCCTGCGTGCCGATGACATCCGGAAAGGCGCGATGCAGGAAGTACCGGCTGACGGCGAATTCGGCGACTGCGACCGACCCGCCCCAGGTTCCGGTGCTGATCGGCACCGCGAACGGATTGTGGGCCAACGCGGCATCCTGCTGCGCCTTGAACGATGCGAGGGCCTCGGCGAGGCCTCGCTTGAAGTCGCCGTCCATGTAGGGCAGGGCGCGTGCCGCGATCCATCCGAGGGAGGCGAAGTTCGCGCGGATGGCCGGCAGCAGTGCCTTGACCCGCGCCGCATAGCCCGCCCCGCCCCGGGTTGCGATGAGCAGCTCCACCGCCGCCGCCGCTTCCTCGTCCTCGAGCGCTCCACCGGTGGTGTTGAACGAACGGAAGATCACGGGCGGGTGAGTGTGCTCCTCGGCCCATGCCTTCTCCGCCGTGGCCAGGCATTGAACGGCGAGAGCCTCGTCATAGCCCCGCAGCACGCGGCTCGCCGCGGCGAGGGCCGCGGCGGCGGCGTAGTTGAGCGGCGTGGTGTGCGTGGTGAAGGCCCAGCGGTCATCTGGTACCCCAGAGTTGACACCGTCGGTCTCGAGCGGCCCGAGTCGTGCCGCGTAGATCCGCCCATCCGTCTTCGAGGCGGCATCGCCGAGGTGGGTGTACTCCTCGAGTGTCGGCTCGATGATCCCGGGGATGGCGTGACCGAACGCGCCGTACTGGGCGAGCAGCTGCAGCACGCCGTGCTTCACCTGCTGCAGCACGTCGGGCGCTCCATCGGGTCGATGGATTTGCACCAGGCGCGCCTCCTCATCGACCGTGGTCTCGTCCCAGTCGAGCCCGAAGGTCTCGCGCGCCACGGCGAGATCGATGATCACGCGCGCCTGCGTCTGCGTGCGAATGTCGTAATCTCCTGCGTCGTACCAGCCACCGCGGTTGAGTCCGGGGATGTGCTCTCCGGCGGCGAACGGGGAGTCCGAGACGGCGCCCATGGAATAGCCGTCGAAGTGGGTGTAGTTGACCGGCGCCTGGCGCGCATCATCCAGATGCGATGCGCCGTGCCAGATGCGATAGCTCTCGCGCACCTTCACATGATCCATCTGCACGGCGAGATACGTGTCGAGCGAGGGCTGCCACACACCTTTCGCGTACACATCGCTTGCGATGCGGAACGGGCCGGTGCTCGTGCCGTCGAACTCGAGCGTGTAGATTCCCGGTGATCGCACGCCGGAGAAATCGAACGACGCGTACTGGTAGCGCAACCACCTGCCCCACGGCTCGAGCGGCCCTTCGAACACGGTCTCGTAGTTGCCGGCGGGCGTCAGGCGCCGCACGCGCGCGCTCTTGCCGGGGCGGTAGCGGGGATCCATCTCGATGAGCGCGACTTTCGAGCGTGCCGGGGTGTAGCCCACCTGATTGAAGGCGATCACCGGCGGGCGCACCCAGCCGGGTATGACGTGCGGCCGAATGTGCCAGACCAGCGCATCGCGCGTGCGCTCGGCGGGAATCAGGCCGCGCACCACGAACCAGCCGTTCTGTGCGCGGTTGCGCCCGTCGAGGAGCTGCAGCGTCCCATCCTCGGCCGTGATCGTCACGCGCGTGGCGGGATCCTCCGGCGAGAGCGTGATCTGCCGCCCGTGCGCAAGAGGCGCGGGCTCGGCGCTGCCGCTCGCATCCCGCAGCATCGGCCCGTTGGGGTGCCGCGGAAAAGTGCCGAAGGTGTCGTCGGCGGCGTAGGTCTTACCGAAATAGGCCGTCGGCAGGAACTCCAGATTGAAGCCGGCCTTGCCGAGCAGCTGTGCAGGCAGCGGCTGATCGAGCTGTACGGCCACCCGCAAGCCCTCGCCCTCGGCCGTCAATTCCAGGCGGTAGCTGAGCCCGAGCTCCGGGTAGCCGGAGGATGCAATCAGCTGATCGGGGCGCTCGCCGTGTCTGCGGCCGGCGAAGCGCGGCACCGCATCCCACTGTTCCGGAGTTGGAGTCAGGCGGACCTCACCGCCGGTGGCAATGCGCTCACCGTGCAGGATGATCTCGATGCCGCCCAGCTTCTGATCGCGGAACACCTCGTGAAAGGTGTTCTGGTAGGCGAGCACGCTCAGTCCCTGAGTATCGAAATAGTCGAGCTCGTTCAGATGCAGATCCGCAGCGAGCAGCGCGCGGCCGCAGCACAGCGTCGCCAGCAGGAGGCCGGTCCCGCGATTCATGCGATCCCTCCGTTCGGTAGCGCTACCATGGTCGGCACGCGATCAATGCCAGTAGCGGGCAGCGAACTCGAGGAACGCGGGCCAGTTGGGCCCGGTCGTGTGGCCGCCGTCATGACGCCGGAAGGCGATCTCGCCGCCGCTCAGCGTCTGGTTCTCCTCCGGGTAGGTGGCGGTTCCGAGGTCATGCTTGCCGAGCAGCCGATACACCGGCCCCGCGGCCACCGCCGCCTCGAACATACCGCGAGCGTCCACCCAGCCACCCTCGACTTGGGGCGAGCCGGCGCTCACGAACACCGGGCGCGGGGCGCAGAGCGCGAGCAACTCGTGGGCGTCGACCGGCAGATCGAAGGCCGTGAGAGGGCCGGCGTACTGCAGGAAGTTGCCGGCCATCCAGTGATACTCGCCGGACCCGGCGAGGTTCTCGACGCGCTCGCCGAAATCCCGCCGCAGCAGCTTCGCGCCGCCTGCTCCGGAGGAGCCGATGAACCCGATCGCGAACCGCTCATCGTAGGCCATGGCAACGAGTGCCGCCTTGCCGTAGCGCGACAGGCCTTCGATCCCGACGCGCGTGCCATCCACGGCGGGGTCGCCCTGCAGATAGTCGAGCGCGCGACTCGCACCCCAGGCCCAGGCGCGCAGCGCGCCCCAGTCATCGGCGCTCCGCGGTGCGCCGCGATTCGCAAGTCCAATGATGCCCTCGGTGAGTCCAGCGCCGTTGTCGGCCTGCACACTCGTTGGCACGTAGAGCGCATAGCCCCAATGCCGCCGCAGCAGCTGCTCCTGCCAGGTCGGCCCGCTGCTTACCGGCGCGCGCGGCGCGGCGCCGAAACCGGGGAAATACAGCTCCATCATGACGGGAACTCGCCCGGCCACCCCGGCGGGCGTCGTGACGGTCAGCTGGATGTCGACATCGATGAGCGGGTCGCCCGCGTTGTTCACGTGACCGAGCAGTTGCTTGGTGATGACCGGAATGTCGGCGACCTTCTCGTGGGTCTCGCTCTGCACACGCCATTCGACCGCCGGTAGCTGTGCGGGCACGCGGCCATACAGGTCGCGATCGAAGGCGGCGACGATCTGCGGGCGCCGCTCGCCCCACCAGGCGCGAGCGCTCGTCACGCGATGGCCGTCGTCGAGGCGCAGGGCATCGGGAAGCTTGAGGTCGCGTGCGACCCTCGACTCATCGTAGTTCGGGGCGTTGGGTGACTTCGGATCGTTGGGGTCGGCGCCGGGCCGCAGCACATCGATGTGCAGCAGCGCGAGCAGCCGCGCGTGATCCTGCTCCGCGCTGAGCGGCACCCGCGAGGGCAGCTCGAGCGGTGTTGCGGCCTCGCATTTGTGCGGCGCCGAGGCGGGATCGCCCGGCGCCCACGGGAAACAGATGGCCTCGTAGAACTCGAGCGAGTGAGCCGGCGGGGCAAAGCCTGCGGGCACCGGTCGCTTGGCGAAGGTCTGGAAATAGGCGATGCAGGCATCGCGCCACCAGCGAGCCTCGCTTTCCTGCACGGCAAGGAACGCGCTCACTTCCGCATGTCGCTCCCGGTCGATCAGCGCTGCAAGGCCCTGCCAGGTCTTGCGCATCGCACCCACCGTCGACACGCCGCGGCTGTAGCGGAACACGAGCTCATCCCACAGTGTGCGTCCCGAGGAGAGGTGATCGTCCCAGGGGACGTGATGGAACCACAGCAGCAGCTGCTCGGGGATGCGGCTGCGGTCGGCGAGGATGGCGGCCACCGGCGGCGCGTACTGGGCCACGGCGTTGCTGCCCGTCGCGGTGCGGTCGAACCCCAGGCCCTGCGCATCGGCGCGGTGGTAGTAGAGCGCGGTCCAGTCAGCGCGCGGGCCGCCCGCCACCCACGGACCGGGGCCGTAGTGGTGACCCCGCGCCATGATGTGGTGCAGGCCGAGCGGGGTCATGTAGTCCACGACCGCCTCGCGTGAGCGCATCATCATGTCCACGACCGGCGTGACCACGGCGGGCTCATTCGAGAACGTCATGCGTACCCAGTCCTCGGCGATGTGCTGACTGCTCGCATCCGGGTCCCAGGCGAGCCGCCCGAAGGCGTACCAGTTCGCCTGATCGAACTGTGATCCGCTCCAGTTGCGGTCCGAGCCGATGTTGGCGACCCCCGCCATGCCGGTCACACGCTTGCCGAACAGCGAGCCGTCGATCACGCGGGCGACCGTCGAGCCCGCGCCCCTCGCGTAGGTATCCGAGCGCAGCGTCTCCTCGAAGAGCGGCGCGAGGTAGACGAGGTGGGTGGCGAAGCCGAGGTACTCCTTCGTCAGCTGCACCTCCAGCATCAGCGGCGTGCGCGGCATCGCTCCGAACAGTGGATGAAAGGGCTCGCGCGGCTGGAAATCGATCGGTCCGTTCTTCACCTGCACGAGCACGTTCGCCCGAAACTTGCCATCGAGCGGCACGAACTCGCCGTAGGCCTGCTTGGCGCGATCCTCGGACGGATTGTCCGCATAGACGAAGGCCCGCCACATGACGATTCCGCCGTGGGGAGCGAGTGCATCGGCGAGCATGTTCGCGCCGTCCGCGTGCGAGCGCCCGTAGTCCTGCGGGCCGGACTGCCCTTCTGAGTTTGCCTTGACCAGGAAGCCGCCGAAATCCGGAATGTAGCGGTAGATCTCCTGCGCCTTGGCGCGCCACCAGGCGCGCACGGCCTCGTTGAGCGGATCGGCGGTGGGGAGACCGCCGAGCCTGATCGGCGCGGCGAACGGGATCGCGAGGTAGACCCTGATCCCGTAGGGACGCAGCACGTTCGCCAGCGCCGCGGCCTTGTGAAGATACAGAGGAGTGAGCACCAGAGGATCGGCATTGACATTGTTGAGGACACTGCCGTTGATGCCGACGGAGGCGCAGGCGCGTGCGTAGTCCGTGTAGCGGGGGTCGACGTATGCGGGCAGCCGCTGCCAGTCCCAGAGGGAGCGGCCGGCGTAGCCGCGTTCGACGACGCCG
>Ga0335081_10005511_pt1 | contig 20037 bp, 15 predicted proteins | sample Lox_Sample_35_FD_206713 | JGI IMG/M metagenome (GOLD analysis project Ga0335081, IMG submission 206713) | Soil microbial communities from Loxahatchee National Wildlife Refuge, Florida, United States - Lox_Sample_3.5 | ecosystem: Environmental > Terrestrial > Soil > Wetlands | place: USA... | reverse complement strand
ATACCAGTTCACTGGTGGCCATCAAGAGTTTTCATCGCCTCTGCGACGGCCTGAATACGGTTTTTCTGGTGAACCGCGACGGCATGCTGGTGGACCTGGTCGACATCGAGCAGTTCTCCAATGCATGCGGCGCATCCCAACTCCCCGTTCCCAGCCCGGCCCGCTACCGGGCGCATTGCCTGGGCACGCTGTTCTGCGGTCACATCTGTCTGGTGCTCACGCCCAACGGCGAGATCAAGGTCTTTGCCGGCGGCGTGCAGGCCTTTCATTTCCTGGAGGGACGCTGGAAGCTTACCGACATCCGCGAGAAATATCACGAATTCCGCAAGGCTGTCGGCGATCGGGCGCTGGCTGAGCGGCTGTTTGCTGTTTCGATGAACCTCGCAGAAAGCCGGAGGGGCGGGCTGTTCGTGTTGCTGGACGAGCCGGAATCGGCTCAGGGGCTGGTGGCTCCCATGGACCTGCTGGAGAAGAATCTAATGGAGAGCGGCTTGACCGGCACCTACCAGAAAGCCCAGGTGCATTATCTGCTGCGCACCAAGCACCTGCTCGAGCTGGAGACAAGCGTGCTGGAGTGCATCGCCCGCGTGGATGGCGGCATTGTGATGGATCGCATGGGCCGTCTGCTGGCTTTCGGCGCGATCCTGCGCCACACCGGCGCGTCGTGGGCTGCCCAGGATGGCGGCCGCACGACCGCTGCAGTGCATGCTTCCCGCTTCGGCCTGGCCATCAAGATCAGCGAAGACGGAATGGTTTCGTTCTACCGGAATGGCAGCCAGGTCTGGGAGATCTGATCGCCTCTCCGGCTCGGGGTCCGCACGGTTGACAACGCAACCGGCCGCTCGACGTCTTAGACAGACATCAGCTTCTGGAAGAACGAGCGGTATTTCTTAAACGCGACGCGCAGGTCATCGGTGTTCACGTCGCCGCCGCGTGTCCATTGGCCTTCCAGGTTCGCCCGGGCTTCGGTAAAGCTTTCCGAGAGCTTCTTAATGGCGTGGGCCACCAGTTCGTCGGCCTGTTTCACAGCGTCGCGCGGCTCATCCACGAAGCCGACTTGGACGTTGTCCCAACGTTTGCGCAGATCTTCCGTGATATCCAGCGGAAGAAGCGGAAACGATGAGTCGATATTCGCGGGCGCCGCCGCGGATTTAGTAGTGTGAGTTGGGCTGGTGGGCTTATAAGCCGGTTCAGCCGGAGTAATAGGTTCGTCCAGTGCTAGAGTTGTTTCGTTCGCCTTCCGCTGCAGAAATGCCATGTTGAGTTGCTCCTTACGAAGAGTTGTTGATTTCGCGACCTCGCAGCCACGCTTCCTCGGTCTGATCGTAGTGTGCCACGTCCCAATAAATTGGAAAAGCTCCAGTAGTTCTGTCGGTACTGCGTTACTATCCGAAGTTAGTAGTTATGTGCTTTCTTCGGTAAGTTTCTAAGGTCGCGTGGCGAATTTCCCTTAGGTTGACGGTAAGTCATCCATCGCGCAGAGCGCTTGAGCCGCGCGCGACTAACTATCCGGCAGTATTTCGAAAAGACCGTCTATGGACGGTGCAGAGGTTCGAGGTTCTTCCAGCGCTCAATGAATTGGACGGAGGCAGCCGTGAAGGCATCCACGTCTGCCCGGCCGCGCCCGGCAGAAGCTTCCTTTACGTCGTCGCGCTCGCCGAAGACGCCGGTCGCGCTGATCTCTCTGGTTGACGTTTGCTTCCCGGTTTCACGAGGTTTTAGCGCCTCTGCGAGAAATATCTGCCGGGCTACCGGATCACCCGCTACCACCTGAGGCAGCATCTTGCGCAGGTGATCCGGAAGTGTGAGGTCTGCCTTGGGTGCTTTACTCATGTCCAGGAGATTTGGAAACAGGTACAGGCCAATCGAGGTTTCGGTGACGCCCGCGTGTGCGTCGTAGCGGAGCTCACCAGACTGCGTCCCAGTCAAGCCCCGATCCGTGTTCTGTAGCAACGGCGCCACTGCCTGGTTGAGTATGAGGGCCGTCGCGGGCGTCTCCTGGTTGATCCGATCCGCGATGTAAGGTGCCGCGTACTGGTCGCCGGCGTGGCCGACCAATAACAGGAATCGGCGAAAGCCATGATGAATGAGACTCTGTGCAGCCTCGAAATAGACACGCACCACCGTCTCTTCGGAAAGCGAGATCGTTCCCGGGAAATCCATGTGATAGGGCGAGATACCCGGCAGCAGGATCGGCGCGACCAGCACATCTGTCTTTTGGGCAATCAGTTTCGCTCGCTCGTTGGCTGCAAGGAAATCAGTCCCGATCGGCGCGTGAGGCCCATGCTGTTCGATGGCGGCGATCGGGATGATCACCATGTCCGTCCTGGTGAGTAAGTCCTGAACTTCAGGCCAAGTCATGTGCGGAAGGTAGTTCTTTACCTTCTCTTCGTGCCAAAGCGGGTTTGTTTGTGCGCGTGATGGCGACGCCAAGAAGGCGGCGCCACAAACTACAGTTACAGTGAGAAGAAAACGGCGGAGGGTCATTGAGACATGATAGATTACCAGCCGCACGGTTGACGGGATAGGCGCTAAAGGGCTCGGAAACTGCTCTTAATCTACGAAGTAAAGATCATGAAGGTGATCAACCAGCAAGTTCGAGCCCTGTGTTTCACCATTACGAAGAGGGCTTGGGCGGCTCTGTCAACGGCAGTCTCTCTGGACCGGGTCTTTCACTCTGCTTCCGCTCCTTGCTCGGAAGCATGGAAACCAAATACGCCTGCGCCGCCGGTTCTTCTCGGATAGAGTTCCAACTCTTGAATGCGTCGGCGATGAGATCGATGTGTAGCAGAACTTCAGTCGAGTTCCATTCGCGATCCATATTGTAATCCGCTTCGTTTCTGTGATACTGCGCTTGTCCAAAGGCGTCGGCAACATTACGGAGATGGAGGGCGACGGTTTTTTTCCGGACCCTCTGGTGGCTTTGTCTTGAAATAGTCGTTGAGTTCCGCACCTTTTTGTCGGCTGCTTGCTTCATCGGACCATGATCGAATACCCGTCCGAGGGCGGCTCGTAGTTCAGGCCGCTGCCAGTTTTTGGTGGCTTCCGAAATTAGCAAATGAAACAGGGCATAGTACGCTGTGGAAACAGCTCTGCGCAAACTGGGCTGGTGGGGAGCGTCGGGGTGAAGATTGGCTAGCTCCTGAGCGAATTCCAGCAATTCCTCAGCGTAGGCCACGCATCACGCCCACCTTCTGGCCTGCTCCGACTGCGTCAGAAAGTTGAAGTAGGGAAGGACGCCCCATTCTTCGAGCGGCTGCACTTGCTGAACGATAGATTGCGAGATCTGTCTGGTGAGAGGGAGAAGTTGGACGCGCGGAATACCGTCGGCCAGAACGACCTCAAAAAAACAGCCGATTCTCCGTTCCAGTCGGTGCCGAGCGTAGGCGTAACCGTGACGACTTGCGGTTGTAAGGCCCTGGCTCCTTGCGCGACGGCCGCGAAAAACTGCTGTTGTTGAGCGAAAGCCTTCGCGAGGTAAGTCAATTTATTATTACTCACCTCGCGGCCGTCGGCCGAAATGAGGCACAGGGGCACAATAAAAGCTAACGACCTCGTGTCCCGCTGTTGCGGGCCGTACGGCGACGCGACTTGGCGGTGTCACGCCCATAAGCGGAAGTGGGCGTCCAAACTCCCGGCGAAGTCCGGTGCGGTTCCTTCACGCCGTCAGGCCCTGGACGACGCATCTTTCGTTTATCTGCGGCCCTGAGTGGACGAACTCCTCAATGAGGCCACGAACATTCACGCCTCTACTTCGAGGGTTGACACCGCCACACCGCCGCATGTAGCATCGCGGTAGTTTTCCAGGAGCATTTATGAATCGCCGATTGTTGAGTGTTACCGTCGGTGTGCTGGCGGCAGGGACGCTCCTTTCCCTCTCTTCAAGGGGCCAAACGTGGACGCCGCCGAAGACGCCGTGGGGCGATCCGGACATTCAAGGTTGGTTCAGCAACACCAACGAAGATGGCACACCGCTGGAGCGTCCTGACAAGTTCGCCGGACGCAGCCTGGATGACGTGAAGGGCGCGGAATTGGCCGCCATCAAACAGGAGACTCAAGACCGGACGCTCAAGACTTTCTCGGGGCCCCTGCACGCGCCCGAGCATTGGTGGCAGGACGATCTACACCTGGTGAAGGGCGCGCAGGCGTGGTTCCTCATCGATCCGCCCGATGGCAAGATTCCGCCGCTCACGCCGCAGGGCAAGGAGCGCGCCGCCACGCGCGAACGCACGCGCCGCCCTCCCGGGAGCCGTCCCGACTCGTGGTTGGATCTCACGCTCTACGATCGCTGCATCACACGCGGTCTGCCCGGTTCCATGATGCCGGCGATCTACGGCAATTCCTACCAGATTCTGCAATCGCCCGGCTATGTGGCCATCCGTTACGAGATGGTGCACGAGACGCGCGTGATTCCGCTCGATGGCAGCCCCCATGCGCCGACGAGCGTCCGTTCGTACATGGGCGACGCGCGCGGGCACTGGGAAGGCAATACGCTGGTGGTCGAGACCACCAACTTCCGCGACGATTCGGTGTACCGCGGCGCCAATGCCTCGACGCTGAAATTGATCGAGCATTTCACGCGCATAGCGCCCGATAAAGTTCGCTGGTCAGTTACGGTGGATGACGCCGAGACGTGGACGCGGCCCTGGACGTTTTCGATGCCGCTGACAGTCGACGAATCGCAAAAGGTGCTCGAATACTCCTGCCATGAAGGCAACTACGGCCTGCGCAACATTCTGAGCGCTGCGCGTGCCGCGGACCAAAAGGATGCCGCCAGCGGGGCCAAATAGGCGCCAAATAGGAGACGCGATGATCGGGAAATCTGCTTGCGCACGCACGTTCGGAACGCTCGGAGCACTCGGTTTGCTGCTCGCGGCAGCGCCGCTGTGGAGTCACCACGCGTTTGAAGCCGAGTTCGACGCCAACAAGCCGGTGACGTTGCGCGGCACCGTCACGCAGCTCGAATGGATCAATCCGCACGTCTGGATCCACATGGATGTGAAGGGCGCGGACGGCAAGGTAGTCAGCTGGATGGTGGAAGGCGGCCCTCCCAACGCGCTCACGCGCCGCGGCTGGAACAAGAATTCGTTACCCGAGGGCACCGAGATCGTGGTGCAGGGCTATCAATCCAAAGACGGCGCGCCCCGCGCCAACGGCCGCGATGTCACGTTCCCCGACGGCAGGAAACTGTTCGTAGGCTCGTCAGGGCCTGGATCGCCCGATGGAAAGGGCGAAAAGTAGGAAAAACAAGAGCTGCTATTTCCCTACGTAGCTCACCCGCCAAATCGATTTCGAACCGTCATCGGTAACCAGGAGCGAGCCGTCTTTGGCTACCGCCACGCCCACCGGTCGGCCCCAGACCTGTCCATCCGCCGTCACGAAACCGGTCAGAAAGTCTTCGTAAATTCCGCTGGCGTGCCCGCCTTCCAGGGGGACGCGGACCACCTCGTAGCCGGAACGGGTGGCACGATTCCAGGAGCCGTGCTCGGCGGCGAAGAGGTCGCCGCGGTACTCCCGCGGGAACTGCGAGCCCTCGTAGAACGTGAATCCCAGCGAGGCGTTATGCGGCGTCATCAAAACGTCGGGTACCAGCACTTTGTCTTTCAGCTCCGGATGCTTGCCTTCGAGGCGCGGATCGGGATGCGCGCCGATGTAGTAATACGGCCAGCCATAGAATCCTCCCGGTTGGACGTGGGAAATATAGTCCGGCACTAAGTTGTCTCCAAGCGCATCGCGTTCGTTGACCGAGCACCAGACTTCACCCGTCTCCGGATTCACGCCAATACCAGCGGGGTTGCGGATGCCGGAAGCATAGATCCCGGCAAATTTGCCATCGGGCGCGTACTCCAGGATGTTGGCGCGGTGCTCCTCCGGCGGATTCGTGTCAGGGTCGTTAATGTTGGAAGCGGATCCCACGGCCACGAACATCCGTTTGCCATCCTTCGAAAAGGCCAGGTCTCGGGTCCAGTGGCCGCCCGTGGGGAGCCGCGGAATGATGGTTTCGGAAGCGCCGCTGGCTTTCAGATCGCCGTTCTTATAAGCAAATCGCACCACCGAATTGGTGTTTCCGATATACAGCCACTCCGGGCTCGAGCCCGGAGGGTAGAACGCGATCCCATACGGCCGATCCAAGCCCGTGGCGAAAGTCGAAGTCTGTTCCGGCTTACCTTCTTTCCCGATGCCGCGGAAAATCAGGATCTCGCCCTTGCCGCTCTCGGCCACGAAGAAGTCGCCGTTCGGAGCAGTTACAATCTTGCGCGGCTGGTTCAGCCCGTCCGCGTAGAGATCCACTTTGAATCCGGCCGGCGCTTTCGGCCAGGCGTCGGCAGGCCGGGGGATGATCTGTGAGCGGTTCGTCGAGGATTTGGTGGCGAACGGCTGCGGCAGATCGCCGGCGGTAATTTTGTGGAAGGTTCCAGGCTTCAGCGAGGGCGCATCTCCGAATGCTCCGTTGCCTACCACCAGATTGCTGTTGTCGATCTTACCGGCGGCGTACAGCCAGCCGCCCACCGCCCCAGCCATCGACAAGGACGCGTAACATGCCGTGCGAACAAACCTCATGAGCTCCTCCAAACCGCGACCATTATATCGATGTAGTGGGGCAGACGATCGCTTTGTGTCGTCTGCCAGGGTCGGGCGCAGGCGGCAGACCACAAACAACGATGGTCTGCCCTACAGCACGTCGTCACGTGCGGATCATAACCGCCGTGACTAATCCCGCGTGCTACTGTCGGAGCTATGGGCAAGTTTCTTCTGGGTCTGATCACCGGTGTTGTGTTGGTCTTCCTTACCATCGTGCTCCTGTTCTTCGCAGCCCTCAGGTTTCGTGAGAGACCGCCCACAATCGCAGCCGATTCCGTCTTGGTGCTCCGTCTGAACGGTGACATTCCCGAGCGGGCGCCGGTCGAGATTCCGTTCTTGAGTCAAGGCCCCAGCCTGACGGTGGCCAATGTGTGGGGGATGCTGCGCAAGGCGGCCGCCGATCCGAATATCCGCGCGGTCGTATTGGAGCCGGAGGGGTTGAGCGCCGGCTGGGGCAAGCTGGAGGAGTTGCGGTCCGATCTCGAACAGTTCCGCAAGTCGGGCAAGCCGGTGTACGCCTTCTTACGCACGCCCACCGCGCGCGAGTATTACATAGCCACCCCCGCCGACCGCATCTATCTCAGCCCCGCCGACCAGATGTATCTCAAGGGCATGCGCGCCGAAGTCATGTACCTGAAAAACACTCTGGATAAGTTGGGTGTCACGGTGGATGTGGAACACGCGGGTAAATACAAAGACTTCGGCGACACCTTCACGCGCACCAACATGAGCCCCGAAACACGGGAAGTCATTACGTCAGTGGTGGACGACCTGTATGGCAACTTAGTCGAACGCATCGCGGCGGCACGCAAGATGACACCGGACCATGTGCGGGAACTCGTGGATGACGGCCTCTTCCTGGCCCCGGAGGTGAAGAAGGCGGGGTTGGTGGACGAGCTACGGTTCGAAGACCAGGTTTGGGGCGAACTGAAATCGCGGCTGCAGGTAAAGGACGTGAAGCGCGTCCGTGCGGAAACCTACCTGCGAGTGCCGTTGGAATCAGTCGGACTCCGCGGCAAGAGCCGTGTAGCGCTGATCGTGGGGGAGGGAGACATCATTCAGGGCAGTCCCGACAACAGCACTGCCGATGAAAGTGCACTCACCTCCGCCGGATTCGACCGGGTGCTGCGTGAGGTGGGCAACGATTCCTCCATCAAGGGGGTCATTGTCCGGATCGATTCGCCGGGCGGTGAGGTGACGGCATCCGATGACATCTGGCGCGAGATGAACCTGCTCAGTAAGAAGAAGCCGATGGTGATTTCGATGTCGGATCTGGCGGCGTCGGGCGGGTATTACATGGCGATGACGGGCGATCCGATCGTGGCCTATCCCGGCACCGAGACCGGCTCCATCGGCGTGGTCTTCGGCAAGCCCAATTTGCACGGCTTTTACGACAAAATCGGAGTTACTAAGGATTTCGTCCAGCGCGGCAAATACGCCGGCATCGATTCCGACTATACATCGCTTAACCCCGATGAACGGGCCAAACTGCGCACGGGTGTCGACGCCAGTTACCAGGATTTCGTGACTAAGGTGGCCAACGCGCGCCACCGCTCATTCGACCAGATCGAGCCGGTTGCCCAGGGGCGTGTCTGGCTCGGCTCGCAGGCCAAGGCGCGGGGGCTGGTAGACGTGCTGGGCGGTTTGGACACGGCGATCGACCTCGTGAAAAAACGCGCCAACATCCCGGCGAGCGAGTTGGTGACCGTCATCACCTATCCGCCGCCTCGGAGTCTGCTTGATCTCGTCACCCGCCGGACCGAAGAGGACATGCTCGACGTCCGGTTGCGCCAGGTATTCGGCGGGATGCCGTTCCACGCCTGGATGAAGGGCGGGTTTCTGCGCCTGATGCCCTACTGGATTACGGTGCGATAGCCAGTTGCACCGGTCAGCCGTTACCGAGCCGCCATCAGAGGAAGCGCTGAATTTCGGGTCTCCCTGTACTACAAGTATTTTCTGCTTGCGGGTTTGCGGGCGGATGAGCCATAGTGGAAATGGCGTCAGAATAAAGCCGTGTAGAGCGTACTAGTTCGTCTAAGTCGAAAGCTTGTCCCGTACGCATGCGAGCGATGTGTTGGCGCCGGGTGCTTTCGATGTTGGACAACTTCCTCTTCTTCACGGAGCTGACATCGCTGCCGGTGAACGACGTCAAGGGACGCCGCATCGGGCGCGTGAAGGACGCCGCCTTGGTCCCGGTCGTCAACCCCTCGCGGATTGACCGCTACCTGGTCGGCGGCGGAGTTGCCTGGTTCACTGTCCGCTTCGACCAGATTCAATCCATCAGCCTGGACAAAGGAATTGATCTGAGCGATGAGCACCTCACTCCCTACCACGACGACGAATACATGATGCGGCTGGGCCGCGATCTTCTGGATCAGCAGATCATCGATGTGACTGGGCGCAAGGTGGTCCGGGTCACCGATTTGACTCTCGAGCTGCGCAACGACGGAGTGCGCGACTGGCTCATTGTCCGCGATGTGGACGTGGGAATCCGCAGCATCCTGCGGCGCCTTCTGCAAGGAGCCGTGCCGCCGCGCTGGATACGCCGGCTGCAGCAGCCGATCGCGCCCAAATCCATCTCCTGGGATTTCTGTAACGTGGTGGAACCCGACCCGCAAAGGCGGCTGCGGCTGAATATTTCGTACCAGAAGCTGGAGGATATGCACCCGGCCGACCTGGCCGACATCGTCGAGGAGTTAACCCCCGCCGAGCGCGAGGCCATCTTCGAAACTATCGACAGCGAAGTGGCCGCGGATGCACTCTCGGAAATCGATCCGAAGATGCAGGCCAGCATCCTCGAGGCGCTCGAACCCGAGAAGGCCGCCGATATCGTGGAAGAGATGTCTCCCGACGAAGCCGCCGACGCGCTCAACGAATTGGAGGAGACCACTTCCGAGGAGATCCTGCACGAGATGGATTCGGAGCCAAAGAGCGAGGTTCAGGAGCTGCTCGATTTTGAGGAGGACACCGCCGGCGGTTTGATGAACACGGAGTATGTGGCGCTCGGCGACGACGCCACCGTGAGCCAGGCGCTCCAGGCTCTCCAGGAAAACGAGGAGCTGCTGGAAAACCTCAACACCATCTTCCTGGTGGATGAGGAGGGCCGGCTCTCTGCCGCCATTCCCCTGGCCCGCCTGTTCCTCGTTTCGGACGGCGCGCCCCTCAAGCAACTCGCTTCGGAATCGTTCATTCAAGTAACCGTGGAGGAACACCAGGACCAGGTTCTCGAACTGTTCGACAAATACAACCTGCTCACTCTGCCGGTGGTGGATGAAAGCGGCAAGCTCGCCGGCGTGATCACTGCCGACGACGTGATCTCGGTGCTGAGGCAAAAGTGACGGATGCTGAAAATCCTGAAGCGGTTCCGCTACCATCTGGCGGTATTCTTAGCCGTCCTCGGCCCGGGCTTCATTACCGCCAACGTCGATAACGATTCCGGCGGCATCTTCACCTATTCCGCGGCGGGCGCGCGTTATGGCTATTTGCCCCTATGGACGCTCGTCCCCATCACGCTCGTGCTCATCGTCACTCAGGAGATGTGCTCCCGCATGGGGGCGGCTACCGGCAAGGGCCTGTCCGACCTGATCCGCGAACAATTCGGCCTGCGCATCACCTTCCTCATGATGGCGCTGCTGGTGATCGTGAACCTCACCAACGTTATGGCGGAGTTTGCCGGCGTTGCTAGCTCGCTCGAGTTATTCAGCGTCAGCCGCTATCTCTCGGTGCCGCTGGCCGCCGTGGGAGTTTGGTTCCTGATCGTCAAGGGGAATTACAAAAGCGTCGAGAAGATCTTTCTGGTTGGTTGCGCCCTATATGTCACCTACATCGTTTCCGGATTCCTGGTGAAACCCGACTGGAAAGAAGCGGCGGTGTACAGCGTCAAACCGGTACTGATGCTGGAGCCCGGCTATATTTACATGCTGATCGGCTTGGTCGGAACCACCATCGCTCCCTGGATGCAGTTCTATCTGCAATCCGCGGTGGTCGAGAAGGGCATCACGGCCAAGGAATACGCCGCCTCGCGAGTTGAGGTGATCGTGGGCTGCATTGTTACCGACATCGTCGCGTTCTTTATCATCGTGGCCTGTGCCGGCGCCATCTACAGCGTCAAGCCCACGGACATTCAGGATGCCAAAGAGGCCGCCCTGGGGCTGAAGCCTTTTGGACAATACGCCTTCCTGCTGTTCAGCGCCGGCCTGTTGAACGCTTCCGTCTTCGCCGCTTGTGTGCTGCCCCTATCCACCGCATATTGCGTCTGCGAGGGCCTGGGTTTCGAGTCCGGCGTCAATCGGCGCTTCGGAGAAGCCCCGGTCTTTTACGGCCTCTACACATCCCTGATTGTCGTTGGCGCGGCAGTTACCCTCATTCCAGGCTTCCCTTTGGTCACTATGATTCTGCTTTCACAGGTGCTCAACGGGATGCTTCTGCCGTTCGTTCTCATTCCCATGGTGCTGCTGATCAATAAGCACGACCTCATGGGCGAGTTCGTTAACCCCCGCTGGTTCAATCTGGTTGCCTGGGTCACGGTGGTGGTGATCATCGGCATAAGTATGGCGTATCTGGGCTTCCTGATCCGCGGCGTGCATTGAACCGGAAACGCTCGCCTGTAGCCGCTGCGCTACAATGGCGTTTGCGCTATGCAGGTGCTCCAAGCCGGGCAGCACAAGCTGATCTATCTCGAGGTGGAACCCGATATGGTCACCAGTATCGCGCGCCAGGCCGGCTTCGATACCAAAGCCAAGGACGGCCCCCGAAGCCTCCAACTCGAAATCAGCTTCCCCCGGCACTCGCCGTTATTGCTGTTTGACGCCTCAGATCCGGCCAATCTCGGATGGTTCTCGCGCTGCCAGTTCTATGTCGACGGGCGCTCGGGCATGGTGATGCAGACGCCGCTCAGCCTGGCCAATAAGCGCGACCGCGGCGGACGGGCACAACGCAATGCCGTGCGCCTGTCGATCTCGAAAGAGTTGCCTGCGACGTTTCGCCTGCCCGGCAAACAGCCCCTGACCGAGCAGGTTTTCTACCACCTGCTGTTCGATTTCCTGAACGCTCTGGCTAAAACCGGCGTGGCCGTCTGCGGCGGCGGGGTGGTGCAACCCCTGGCCGGGCGCACGCAGCCGGTTGTCACTCCCAATTAGTTCCCTGAACCGGATGTGGGGCAGACGATCGGTTTGTGTCGTCTGCCGGCGCGCTCTGCGCGCGAGACAGACCACAAACGACGATGGTCTGTCCTACAAGCATGAAACGCATCGCCCGTTTCCGGAATCCTAGTTAGTGAAGGCTCGGCTGAATGACGTCCGGGGGGAATGTCTTTCGGCTATGTTGCTTTTGCCGGCTCTACGGAGCCGGCTTTTTTCTGCGCGGCTGCCAAGGCGCGGGCCGCCACGTCCTCCACTTCGGAACGGTACTTACGCAGTAGCTCGGGGGTGGTAGCCTCAAAGCGCATCACCAGCACCGGCTGCGTGTTCGAAGAGCGGACCAGCCCCCAGCCTTCCGGGAACAGCACGCGCACGCCGTCCACATCCACGGTTTTGTGCCGGGACTGTAGCTCCGCGGCCGCCAGGCGCACCACCTCGAACTTGAGCTCATCCGGACAATCGAAGCGGATTTCCGGCGTGGTTACGGTTTTGGGCAGATCGGAGAGTTGCGCCGAAAGCGGATGGCCGCTCGCAGCCACGATCTCCATCAGCCGGCATGCGGCGTAGAGCGCATCATCGAAGCCGTAATAGCGGTCGGCAAAAAACATATGGCCGCTCATCTCGCCGGCCAGTTCGGCGTGGGTCTCCTTCATTTTGGCCTTGATCAGCGAATGGCCGGTCTTCCACATAATCGGATTGCCGCCGCGCGCCGCCAGGTCGTCATACATCAGTTGCGAGCACTTGACTTCGCCGATGAAGGTGGCGCCGGGTTTGCGGGTGAGGATCTCCCGCCCGTAGATGATCATCAACTGGTCGCCATAAATCACGTTCCCGGCGTCGTCCACAGCGCCGATCCGATCGGTGTCGCCGTCGAAGGCGATCCCCAGGTCCGCCCGGACCTCCCCAACTTTGGCGATGAGCGGTTCGAGATTCGACACCACCGTTGGGTCGGGGTGATGGTTGGGAAACCGGCCGTCCATCTCGAAGAACATTTCGGTCGCTTCGGCGTTGAGCTTCGCCAGGATCCGATGCATGACCGGACCGCCGGTGCCGTTGCCGGCATCCACCACGACCTTGACGCGGCGCGGAAATCGGAACTGCGCGGCAACTTCGTCGACATAGGGCGTAACGACATCAGCCTCCGTAACCGAACCCGAGCCGCGCGCCAGATCGCCCGTTTCGATCAACCGGCGAATCTCCTGGATGGCTTCGCCGTGGATGGTGGACGCGCCGCATACAGTTTTAAATCCATTGAATTCGGGAGGGTTGTGGCTGCCGGTAATCATCACCCCGCCGTCGGCGCCGAGATGGAAGACGGCGTAATATAGCACTGGCGTGGGCACGACGCCGATGTCCGTGATGGCACAGCCGCTGGCCACGAGCCCGCGCAAAAGCGCATCGTGGAGCCGCGGAGAACTCAGGCGAGTGTCGCGTCCCAGCGCTACCTTTTTTCCGGCGTGCCGTTGGAGGTACGTGCCGAAGGCCTGCCCGAGAAGCTGGATATCGCTGTCCAGCAGTTCGGCGTCGGCCACGCCGCGGATATCGTACTCCCGAAAAATGGTGGATTTGAACATGATGAAGAGTGCTGATGGCCAGTTTACGACAGTCGACGACAGGCCTATATCTGATGCACTCGATTCACACCAGGCCACCGATCGAAATCGGTGTCGAAACTCAGAATGGTACGTATGCCCTGGCGCTCCATCACCGCGACATGAATCGCGTCGCGCGCTGATAGCGAAGCCGGGTTCTGAACAATCTCGCCAGAGCGCAGAACGTCGCTCTTCTGGATCGGGAAGACATCATCGGTAATTTCGAGGATCGCGTGAAGCGTCGGACCGATCGCCTCACGCCGATTGATCGACGCGTAGCGGTGGAGGATTTCCTGCAGCACCTCGGCGTCAGTGACGAGGCGCTCGCCGGCCAACGTGAGACGCTCTAAGAGAACCTGGGCATCCGACTTTCGAGGATGCGGGGCGCCGGTCAAATACATGGGGATGTTGGAATCAACGAAGATCAACTTTGTAGCCTTGCTCGATCTCTTTCAGCATTTGCTCGATATCGGCTGTCGGAAATGCATACTCAGCTGCGCGCCGAATGGCCTTCAACTTCGCCTCGGGTTCGCTTACAGGCCGGCGCGCGCGAGCTTCCCGGAGCACCCGGCGAACCCACTCTCCAACGGTTACGTGCTCGCGGCGGGCGGACCGCTGGATTTCTGCCATTTCCTGGTCTGGTAGCAAGACTTGCAGACGCTTACTCACAGTGTGAGTATAACATTGTCCTGGATTGAGCATGGACCGCATGTGTTGCACAATTGGACAAACGTGGGTAGTATCTGAAAAGTGCGTTGACCGAAAAAATAGCTATCGGTTGCTTTCCCACCGAATGGCCCTCCGTGAACTGATCGCCGACACGGAGCTCACCCTCGAAACAATTCCCGACCTTCCCCAGAACCGGAGGGCCCATTGCCAAGAGCAATCTCCGCGCGGTCTTGGCCCGCGCTGGCGATTTGCTCAAGCAACAGCGCATGACGTCTGGTGCGGTCCTGGGGCGCAAGGGCGGTAGCACAACAGCCCGACAACTCGGAACGGAGCACTACCGCCGTATGGCAGTGGCCAGAAAAACCCACGGCGGGGTTAGGCCACCGAAAGAGGGATAAGCCCTCTACTTCAGCGCGGGAATTTGACCTTCCTTGAAATGCGGGAGGTCGGACAATTGCTTGTAGGACAGGCTGTACTCGCCGCAGCCCCCCTCGCAGTGAACGCGGATCATTCGTCCGTCCGCGTCCGTGCCTCTCCATATTGATCGGCTTTTGCACTGTGGGCATATATGAGGCCCATTGTATTTTGGGTCGTCCTTGAACAAATAACTCATACGTTCAGTCCTTTCCGGCCTGATTTAGGCCGCTGATGCTGTATTCGGCACTTGGAGGCGCGACTGTCGGACTTCCAGTAGAATGGTCCCATCGCCGAATAGTACGATCCCATGCCGCCGAAAATCACCAGTCGGATTCAGTACGCTCGGATGTGGCCCCGTGAAGTGTTCTATCAGGGGCGGGAATTCCTGAGAGCCGATCCTCAATTGGCGATACTGGGTCAACCTGGGGTCTACGTTCTGTACAGAGACGACGTGCCATATTATGTGGGGCAAGCTACGAGGCTTCGAAGCCGCCTCTGGGATCATGCCAACGTGCCGGATACGTCGTACTACAACTTTTGGAATTACTTCTCCGTCTTTGTCCCAGACGATCAAAACAGCCGCAGTCAGATTGAGGCGCTTCTCATCGCTGCCATGCCCACAGAAAACAGGGCAAGGCCCAAGCTCCACAAAATACCATTTCCCCGCAAGTTGACGAAGATGCTCCGAGACCGCGTAAGCCCGAATCGGCTCATGGACATCGCCAACGAGCGCCGCGCGGCAGCAAGATTGGCTGTATTGACGCGGAAGAGACGTGCCGCTGGAAGGAAAGCAGCCGCTACGCGGAAGGCAAAGGCAGGCTGAGATTTCGGTCGACGTACTTTTCAGACACTACCCAAACGTGGTCACCTGCGCCGATGCTAAGATCGAAGCAGAATGAAGACCGCTGAGCGACAGTTCACCACCATCAGCGGTGTCCCCGTCGAGCCGGTTTACGGGCCCGCGCAGTCGACAGGGCTCGACCCGCAACGCGACCTCGGCCAGCCCGGCCAGTTTCCGTATACCCGCGGCATCCACCCCGATATGTACCGGGGCCGGCTTTGGACCATGCGCCAGTTCTCGGGGTTCGCCACCCCCGAGGAAACCAACCGCCGCTACCTCTATCTTCTGGAACAGGGCCAAACCGGGCTTTCCGTGGCTTTCGATCTGCCGACTTTGATGGGCTACGACCCCGACCACCCCTTAAGCGACGGCGAAGTTGGGAAATGCGGCGCACCGGTCTGCTCGCTCGAGGACATGGAAATCCTCTTCCGCGGTATTCCGCTGGGCGAGGTCACCGTCTCCATGACCATCAACTCGCCGGCGGCGGTGCTGTGGGCCATGTATCTTGCGGTCGCCGAGCAGCAGGGCGTCGATTGGGCGCGCCTGTCGGGGACGCTTCAGAACGACATCCTGAAAGAGTACATTGCGCAGAAAGAGTACATCTTTCCGCCGCGGCCTTCCATGCGGCTGGTCACGGATACGATTGAGTTCGGCGCGCGCCATACGCCCCGCTTCAATCCCGTGTCGATCAGCGGCTATCACATCCGCGAAGCCGGGTCGACGGCGGTCCAGGAACTGGCCTTCACTCTGCGGGATGGCATCGAGTATGTGGATTGGGCGCTCGAACGGGGTCTCGAGATCGACGAGTTCGCGCCCCGCCTGAGTTTCTTCTTCAACGCCCACAACGACTTCTTTGAGGAGATCGCCAAGTACCGGGCCGCGCGCAAGATCTGGGCTTACGTGATGCGCGACCGGTACGGCGCCCGTGAAGAGCGCAGCCGGAAGCTGCGTTTTCACGCCCAAACGGCCGGCTGTTCGCTCACCTGGCAGCAGCCCTACAACAACGTGGTGCGCACGGCGCTGCAGGCCATGGCGGCCGTTTTGGGCGGCGCGCAGTCGCTCCACACCAATTCCCTGGATGAAGCCTATGCGCTTCCGAGCGAACACGCCGTTACCATCGCGTTGCGCACGCAGCAGGTCCTTGCCTACGAAACCGGCATTGCCAATACGCCCGATCCGTTAGGCGGCAGCTATTTTCTGGAAAAGCTGACCCTCGAAACCGAACGTGCGGCAAACGAATACATCCGCCGGATCGACGGCATGGGCGGAATGATTCCGGCCATCGAAGCCGGATTCCCGCAGAGCGAGATCGCCGCCGCCAGTTACCGGTACCAGCGCGAGGTGGAATCCGAGGAGCGGGTGATTGTCGGAGTGAACCGCTTTCAGTCCGGCGACCAGCCCATCGATCTGCTGCAAATTGACGAAACCGCAGGCAGCCATCAGTGCGCGAAGCTGGCGGCCCTGAAAAAACGGCGGGACCAATCCCGCGTTCAGAAGAGCCTCGACGCTCTGAAGCGAGCTGCCGAAGGCACTGAAAACACCATGCCGCGCATCTTGGACGCGGTGCGCGCGTACGCCACGCTCGGCGAAATCTGCGATGCCCTGCGCGGCGTGTTTGGATCGTACCAGGAGACCGCGCACCTTTAGGAGGCTTACCGAGCTGCGGCCGGAGGGAGCGGTCCATCCACTGCGTTTTTGCGAAAGCTGATAGCAAATGCCAAGACCCATTCGAGTGTTAGTGGCCAAGCCGGGTTTGGATGGCCATGACCGCGGCGCCAAAGTGATTGCGCGCGCCCTGCGCGATGCCGGCATGGAAGTCATCTATACCGGTTTGCGCCAGACTCCCGAAATGATTGTAAACGCCGCCCTGCAGGAGGATGTGCAGGTGATCGGGCTTTCCATACTCTCCGGCGCCCACAACGCCATCGTCCCGCGCGTCCTCGAACTGCTCCGCGAGAAAGACATGGGCGACGTGAAGGTGATCGTCGGCGGGATCGTGCCCGATGAAGATGCCGAAGCGTTGAAGAAACAGGGGATCGCAGCCGTATTTCAACCGGGGGCGTCGCTCGATTCGATTGTCTCGTTTATCCGCTCCGCAGTCGCGGCGTGACGTGTGACGGCGCTTCACAGTGTAGCCCGTGTCGCTCGTTGTTGATCACCGCAAGATCCGCTAAAATAATGCCTTAGCCCCATGGCAACCAAGCTGTAGCGAGAGAAACGCGCTTTCCCGTGAAATCGATATTTCTGAAGTGCGCAGAGTGGAAAGGTATGTTCCGATGAACCTTCTCAGGCGGATTCGCCTGTCGTTGGCGTTCGCTTCGATCTGCGCATCGATGGTCATTCCCTCCGCGGCACAGCAGCAGCAGGCGCCGCCACCTGCTCCGGCAGCTCCGCCCGCGCCACCGGCTCAGCAGCCGCCAGCCCGGAGCCAGAACCCGTTTGAGAACGTCCCGCAAGAGACCACGCCACCTCCGCCCGCGCAGCAGCCCCCGGCGGCTCCAGCGCAGCAACCTCAATTGGAAACGCCAAAACCACCGGAAGCGCCCGTTCAACCCTCGGGAGAGCTCGTGGAGAGCGTGGAATTCCGTGGCGCCCGCCGCGTGCCGCAGGACACTCTGAAAGCCTTGATCGTCACCAAGGCGGGCGACGTCTACAACGAAGACGCCCTGCGGCGCGACCTGCTGACCTTGTGGAATACCGCTCGCTTCGATGACATCAAGGTGGAAACCGAAATGGGCCGCACCGGATTGATCGTGCGATTCGTCGTGACGGAGCGCCGTGTCATCCGCTCCATCGATTATCCGGGAGCCAAGTCCGTTACCGTTTCCGAAATCCTCGACCGGTTTAAGGACCGCCACGTCGGGTTGACGGTCGAGTCACAATACGATCCCAACAAGGTGCAGCGCGCGGCCGTTGTCCTGAAGGAGTTTCTTGCCGAACGCGGCCGGCAATACGCCACGGTCACGCCGGTGGTGAAGCAACTTCCACCATCCTCGCTCGCGGTCAGCTTTAACGTCGATGAAGGGCCGAAAGTGAAAGTCGGCAATATCGACATCGAAGGGAATCAGGCGGAGACCAAGCGCTTTGTCATTCGCGCCATGAAAGACACGCACCCCATCGGCATTCCTTACTCGATCGTCCTCGAAGACCTGTTTGCCAAGACGTACGACGCGGCGAAACTGGAGGACGACAAGGAACGCGTCCGGTCGGCCTATCAGGACAAGGGCTACTTTACGGCCAAGGCTTTGGACCAGACCATCACCATGCGGCGGCAAGGCGGCGAGGGATGGCGGCTGCCCCTGGTCAAGCCGAATCACATCGGCATTGTCGCGGATATCAAACTGCCCGTGGAAGAGGGCCGGCTGTATCACCTGCACACCATGAACTTCGTCGGCGTGAAGCTATTCCGTGCGCCGCAAAGCCTCGTCCAGCCGCTCTTCCGGATGGCGCCCGGCGATGTTTTCTCAACCGCCAAGCTCCGCGACGGGTTGAAGGCGATGCGCGATTTGTACGGCAGTTTCGGCTACATCGATTTCGTGCCGGAGCCCTCGTTCGACATCCCTCCCAACAGCGACCAGATCGACCTGACGCTGACCGCCGATGAAGGCAAACAGTTCTTCGTCCGGCGCCTGGACTTTTCCGGCAATACCACCACCCGCGACAAAGTCATCCGCCGCGAAATCCTGATCGATGAAGGCGATATCTTCAATTCCCACCTGTGGGACATCAGCCTTCTGCGGCTCAACCAGCTCGGTTACTTCGAGCCGCTCAAGAAAGAAGATGCCGCCACCATCAATCGCAATCCGCAATCCAACACCGTCGACATCACGCTGAAGGTGAGGGAGCGCGGCAAGAACACCATCGGCTTCAACGGCGGCGTTTCCGGAATTGCCGGCAGCTTTATTGGATTGAATTATTCGACCAACAACTTCCTTGGTTTGGGCGAGACCCTCTCGATCAATTCGCAGTTGGGGACGATCATGCGCTCGGTGACCTTCGGATTCACCGAGCCTTATTTCCTCGATCGGCCGATTCAGATGGGTTTCAACGTGTATCTCACGCGGTATGACTTTAACCAGGCCCAGCAGGCTTCCCTTCTGGCTGGTTACAACATAGCCCCGGAGTTCGCCGGGCTGGGCACTCAGAACCTGCTCAACTATGTGCAAAACGGCTACGGGTTTTCGGTATCCGCCAGCTACCAGTTACGGCGCAGTTTTGCGCGCGTGGGCATTACCTACCGGGACGATTTTTCGAGCATTGTCACGCAGACCACGGCTGCCACCAATTACTTCGAGTACATCAACTTCACCGGCGTATCCGGCCCCAACGCCCTGAGTGGCATACACACCAGCCACATTATTCCCTCCTACACATACAATACCGTCAACCAGGCTTTGAATCCCACCGGCGGCCACAGTATCTTCTTTTCCTTCGACTTCGCGGGCAGTGTCCTGGGAGGCAACGTCAACACCATATCGCCCACGGTCGATCTCAAGTACTTTAAGCCTTCGCCCTTGAACCGCAAGCATGTGCTGGCTTTCCACGCTACCGGATCGATGATCGCCGGTTATGGCGGCAAAGAGGCGCCGCCGTTTTCGCGCTCGTTCATGGGTGGCGAACAAGACGTGCGTGGATTTGACTGGTGGAGCATTACACCGGTCGCCTTCATCGCCTCCAGCGTCCCTAACGTCCCCGTGCTGAACGCGGACGGGTCCGCGCGCACGCAGATGACCACGGGACCCGGCGGTGTGCAAACGCCTACACCGGTTACGATGTCGATCCCCATCTATCAGCTCAT